>ERZ1046876.283-NODE-283-length-41159-cov-5.956768_pt1 | contig 41159 bp, 30 predicted proteins | sample MGYA00383094_ERZ1046876 | MGnify/ENA primary metagenome ERZ1046876 (study PRJEB29581, sample SAMEA5548364) | metagenome | biome: marine; feature: coastal; material: water | depth 50 m | study: Short-term variability in the microbial, nano- and picoplankton...
AGGCTCACAGGATCTCCACCAGGCGTAATAAGCGCCGCTGATACCATTAATATGACCAACACGATTTTTCTACTGTTTCGTAGCTTGCTTACCGAAAGGACTCCAATTCGTATGAGCAAAACAAGTACAAGTGGGAATTGAAAAGCAAGCCCCACTGCGAATGTCATCCATATGACTGTACTGTAGTAGTTCCCGGCTTCTGGCCGATACACATCTAACCCCAATACATTGAAAGAAAATTCGATGGTAAAAGCAAGAGAGACAGGAAGAATGAAGAGGTAGGTCATAGAGGCACCAGCTACAAACAAGAGAGTTGCTGCTACACAACCAGGAAAGAAAACTCTTTTTTCCTTGGGAGTTAGACCAGGCACAACGAAACCACCCACGAAATACAGTATCGCGGGCAGCGAGATACCAAGACCGCCAAGAAAGCAAATTTTCATAGCAATGAAAATAGGGGAATAAGATCTGATAACCTGCAGGAGATTGCGATTTTGACCATTGGCAAAATGGGTGAGGATGCGGGTTTGATGGTGCGGGTTATCAATTCCCCATTGATCGAGGTCTTCTTCCTTGGCACTACGGAGGCTACTAAGGTCCACGTTTTGTTTTTTCAATGGCTGTTCATACTCTTCGAGTCCAATACTTTGAAGATCGATACCGATTTCACCAAAGTCTTCTACAGCTTTTATAAGGGGTACCTGCAGGATTTTTACCGAGTCCTGCATAAAGATAGCAATCCCAAGGCAACCTAAAATAAAAGCACACACACATTTCAAAATGACCCATCTTAATTCTTCAAGATGTTCTAGGAAATGCATCGCATTGGGATCTGTCTGATCGTTGCTACTTTTCTTTTTTAGAGCACCGAGAAAGCCATCGTTGCGAAAACGCTCACCAAAAGTATTCGGTCGAGATGAATCTTTGAGGGTCATAATTAAGTGTATTGAAGGCGTGCAACTTTCTAGGAATTCAGAGAGTATTTATGAACGCTTATAACAAATTCGTCCATGCTTAAACGAGTAAATCTTACAGGCTTGATCGTTGTATCTAAGTCATCCGTTGACAAAGCACTGAAAAAATAAGATGAATTTATGTTCGTTTTCAAAACTCTACTTATAAAATACGAGAAGAGATTGATTCAAATCTAGAAGCTAACTTAAACCTCCAAAAATGGCACAGAAAAAGAAGGCAAAATCCACCAAGAGTAAATCAACCGGTAAAGTCGCTAAAAAGCGAAGTTCCGCAAAATCTAACGACCCAAAGTATGTATACGATTTTGGAAAAAAGACGGATGGTGACGCCAAGCTAAGAGAGTTGCTTGGTGGAAAGGGTGCAAATCTTGCGGAAATGGCAAAGATAGGCTTACCCGTACCTCCAGGATTTACGATTACAACAGAAGTTTGCACTTACTTCTACGACCATAAACGTTCCTACCCAAAATGCTTGGATGCGCAAATAAAGAGTTCTGTTGCCATTATGGAGAAGCAGTTGGGCCAGAAATTGGGAGACATGAAGAAGCCACTTTTGCTTTCTGTTCGTTCCGGTGCACGAGATTCCATGCCTGGCATGATGGACACTATTCTAAATCTAGGCCTCAACGATGAAACAGTTGGAGCCTTAGCGGAATCATCTGGAAACGCTCGTTTTGCCTGGGATTGTTACCGTCGGTTCATACAAATGTATGGTGATGTAGTGATGGGAGTACAAAAACTTCCCAGTGAAGATCACGATCCATTTGAAGCACTGATTGAGGATTTTAAAAAGGAAATATTCCCGAAGGATAAGGGCGAGGTAGATGATTCCCGGATTTCAGCGGAGCAAATGAAAGAATTAGTTGCTCGTTTCAAGAATCTTGTGAAGAAAAGATCTGGTCAAGACTTCCCAACCTGCCCCTGGGAGCAATTAGAAGGCTCGGTCGGTGCAGTTTTTAGTTCTTGGATGAATGACCGGGCAACGGTATATCGCAGGAAATATGGTATCCCTGCAGCATGGGGGACCGCGGTAAATGTTCAGGCTATGGTTTTCGGTAATACAGGTAAAAAGTCTGGTTCTGGTGTTGGGTTTACCCGTGATCCTGCTACTGGCGAGAAAGTACTTTATGGGGAATTTCTTACTGATGCCCAAGGGGAAGATGTAGTTGCTGGAGTTCGAACTCCGCAACCCGTGGCCAAGCTAAAACGTGTTCTGCCTAAACCTTTTAAGGAATTAGTGCTGGTCCAAAAAAAGTTGGAAAAGCACTTTAAGGACATGCAGGATTTTGAGTTTACTATTGAAAATGAAAAGCTTTACATGTTGCAAACTCGCAACGGTAAACGCACTGGTTTAGCGGCGGTGAGAATTGCTGCTGAGATGGTGAAGGAGAGACTTATTGATTGGAAGACAGCGATTGCTCGTGTGCCTGCTGAGCAATTAGATCAAGTGTTAGCTCCTGTTTTTGATGTCGCTGCACAAAAAGCTGCAGGGAAACTTTGTAAGGGGTTACCTGCTGGACCAGGTGCCGCTTCAGGTAAGATCTGTTTGAACGCTGAGCGTGCTGTTGAAGCAGCCAAGAAAAGTACTGTTTTGTTGGTGCGCCAAGAAACATCGCCAGAGGATCTTCGTGGAATGATTGCGGCTGAAGGAATATTAACTGCTAGAGGCGGTGTTTCTTCCCATGCTGCCCTCGTTGCCCGTCAAATGGGTAAAGTATGCGTTTGTGGTGCAGCGGACCTTGATGTCGATTATCAAAGTCGTACGGTTAAAGTGAACGGTAAGACTTTTAAGGAAGGGGATTACATGTCAATTAATGGCTCAACTGGTGAAGTTTATGCTGGTGAACTAAAAACAGCTCCTTCTGAAATCATCCAGGTATTAGTTGAGAAAAAATTAGACCCTAAAAAAAGCAAGGCATATCAAAATTTTTCACAGCTTATGAGTTGGTGTGAGAAGGCAACCAAGATGACTGTTCGCACGAATGCAGATTCTCCATCGCAGGTGGCAAATGCTATTGCCTTTGGTGCCACGGGAATCGGACTTTGTCGTACAGAGCATATGTTCTTTGAAGGCAACCGCATTGATGCAATGCGCCAAATGATTCTTGCCGATAACGAAGCAGACCGCAGGAAAGCCCTCAAAAAGCTACTTCCATACCAGCGCAAGGATTTTCAGGAAATCTTTAAAGCTCTTGCAGGTAAGCCAGCGACAATCCGTTTGTTGGATCCTCCTTTGCATGAGTTTTTGCCACACGACCTGCAAGCTCAACGTGACCTTGCTAAGAAACTTGGCGTTACTCTCGCTTCGATCAAAAAGCGTGTTGAAGACCTTCATGAATTTAATCCTATGCTTGGTCACCGGGGATGCCGATTGGGTGTTTCTTATTCTGAAATCACTGAAATGCAAGCCCAAGCAATTATAGAGGCTGCCATTCTTGTTCAAAAGAGTGGGGTTGAGGTAAATCCGGAAATTATGGTTCCTCTTGTAGGTTTCCCGCGTGAACTTGAGCTCCAGGTCGAAGTTATCCACGCTACTGCGAAGAAAGTTTTTGCAGCGAAGGGTGAAAAAGTAAAATACATGGTTGGTACTATGATCGAGATTCCTCGTGCAGCCTTGGTTGCAGATGAGATTGCTAAGACTGCTCAATTCTTTAGTTTTGGAACTAACGATTTAACTCAAACCACCATGGGAATGAGCCGCGATGATTCTGGAAGCTTTTTGCCGAATTACACCGAACTAGACATTATCGATGCAAACCCGTTTGCGAGTGTTGACCAAAGTGGTGTTGGGCAGCTTATGGAAATTGCAGTAAAGAAGGGTAAAGCGAGTCGTCGTAATATCAAGCTTGGTATTTGTGGTGAACATGGGGGAGACCCCAAGAGCGTTGAGTTCTGCCATAAGATTGGTTTGAACTATGTAAGCTGTTCCCCGTTCCGCGTGCCAACAGCCCGTCTTGCAGCGGCCCAAGCAGCAGTAAGCTAAAAGGAAATCTTGTTCGAAATTTTCTTAGAAAGAGAGGTTCGATCGTTAACGGTCGAGCCTCTTTTTTTGTATAGATGAGTTGATTTAAAAGATCCAATGTTTGAAGTCCAAGAAAAACCTAGGCTAGTAGAGCATGCTTACTTGCTCTCTATCATTCAGAGGGAGGAAGAGCGGGATGAAGCAGAATCTTTACTCCAAGAATTAGAAGAATTAGTGTCGAACTTAGGCATTAAGATTTTGAAAAAGTATGTAGTGCGCACGAGAAAAACTTTTCCCGGTCACCTTGTTGGAAAAGGTAAGTTGGAAGAGATTGTCAATGAAGTCGGTGATTTAAAATGTGACGTAATCGTGTTTGATAATGAAATTTCTCCCAGTCAGCAGCGGAACTGGGAGAAGGAAAGTAAAGTTCTGGTAATTGATCGACATGAAATTATTTTGGACGTTTTTGCTGAGAGGGCACGGACTAAGGAAGCATCCCTTCAAGTTAGGCTTGCTAGGCTTGAGTATTCCCTTCCTCGACTTAGGAGGGCATGGACGCATCTTGGACGGCAAAGAGGAGGTGGAGTAACCCAACGAGGTGAGGGCGAAGCTCAGATCGAGCTAGATCAAAGAATGCTCCGAGATAAAATTTCTTCCACTAAAAAAGAAATTTTACAGGTTTCCACCCGTCGGGAAACTAGCAGAAAGAAAAGGCACCGTATTCCTTTACCGACGATTGCGTTGGTTGGCTATACCAATGCAGGGAAATCTACATTACTCAACGCAATGTCTGGGTCTTCAGTGTTATCTGCAGACAAGTTATTTGCGACCCTTGACCCAACAAGTAGAAAATTAACCCTTCCCAGCGGTCGGATGGTCATTTTAACGGACACCGTTGGTTTTATTCGCAAACTACCCCATCGATTGGTGGATGCGTTTAGGGCTACCTTGGAAGAAACATTAGTCGCTGATTTATTGTTGCATGTGGTTGATCTTGCAAACCCTCAATTTGAAGAACATATGGATACAACCCTTGCTGTGCTTCGAGAATTAGGTGCCAAGGAAAAAAAGATACTCACTGTTTTTAACAAGGTGGATCTCGTCCATCCTGATACCGCAAGAGTTCATGCCCGGATGATAGATTCGGAAGCAAAATTTGTAAGTTCTCAGGAAAAGCTTGGAATTATTCAACTGTCCAAAGCCATTGATACTATTTTACAAGGGGAATATAAGCTTTCGAATTATCTCATTCCCCACGATGAGTACTCTCTTGTGGCAAGAATGAGGAAGGAAGGGTGTTTAAGAGTGGAGGAGGTATGCGACGACGGTGTCAGAGTGGAAGGTACGCCTCAGGGTAGGTTGCTCCACGAACTTCAGAAATATTCTGAAAAGTAAAAGAGCAAAACTACTTTTTTTGTCTTCTAGAGTAGTCCACCCAGGTAACTCGCAACATGTTTGTTGCGATCCAAAAAACCCCGGTCATGCAAAATGCGGTCATACTTGAAACAATAGTAACTGCTAGAGGATCTTCGGATGGTACATGAGGAACGAGTACATTACGCATAAAAAGAAAGAATGCGACGGCAAGAACTAGGTCAAACATGATACCTGGTTTAGAAACGAGTGGTTTTTCTTCTTCTTTGGACATCTTCCTAAAATGTATAATCGAATCCTTGGGGTCAAACTTAACCTGCTTGTGCAGCTTCACTTGCCTCAATGATTTTATCTTTGATATCTTGGATGCTTAAATTCATTAGGGTAGAGTTTTTGATCCTGTTGTATGGAAGTGCTGGGAGGTGCTTGATAGGTTCGCGAAGAACCAAGGTGCGGTTTGCTGAGACCTCATCTACTTTATCAACAGGAGTAAAGTGCGGTGCCGATATTAATACCTTTGGGTTTTCCAAAATAAGCTCCTTAATTGCGATCACTGCATCAGCAAAACGGTCTAATTCTGATTTTGTAAAGCTCTCAGTTGGCTCAATCATTAACCCGAAAATTTCCGGAAAAGCTACGGTAGGTGCATGAAAACCAAAGTCTAAAAAAAGTTTACCAATTTGCGGTATAGCTTTGTTTTTTGGGATTCCTGCCTCATTTAAAAAAGCAAACTCTTTGTCACTGAGTGTAAGGATAAATTCATGCATCCTGGGTGCACTTTCAGAATAATCAGGCAGGGTAGAGTAATGATCCTTAAGTCTACTTAGTAAGTAGCGGGAAGCAAGGACCGCAACCGAAGCCATCTTTGGTATTCCTTCTTTTCCAAGGCGAAGAAGGTAGGTGTAAGCTCGGACTTTATGACCAAAATTCCCCCAATGTCTATGAAATTCCCCAATGGTCTTGGAAGCTACGATGGATTCGAAGTTACCCATATTATTTTGAACAATTTGCTTGCCGGGAAGGAAATCGATTAGTTTTTCAGATACCGCAACGATTGCATCTCCAGGCCCGCCTCCTCCGTGTGGAATGGTCCAGGTTTTGTGCAAATTGTTATGAACCGCGTCGACGCCAAGTGTGCTGAGGTCTACAATACCCGCGATTGCATTCATGTTTGCTCCGTCCATGTAAACTAGACCTCCAGCTTCATGAACCGAATCAGAAATTTGTTGAAAGTTTTTTTCAAAAATACCAGAGGTGTTGGGATTTGTGATCATTACTCCACAAAGCTCGGAGCCAAACTCAGCAAGCTTTTTGTGAAAGTCATCCATGTCTATGGTTCCGTCCTCACTGGCTTCCAAGTAGACAATACCATCAGGATATCCGGCCATTGCCGCGGTGGCGAAGTTTGTTCCGTGAGCAGATCGTGGAATTAAAATCTTACGACGAAATGATTCACCATTATCACGATGATAAGCTTGAAACATTTTTAAACCTACTAATTCACCCTGAGCACCAGCAACGGGCTGGGTAGTGACGCCAGCAAGCCCAGTTATATTTTTAAACCACTCTTGGATCTCATAAAGAACAGATAGCGGCCCTTGGGCATCTATTTCTGGCATTTGGGGGTGTGCTTGGGCAAAGCCATCCAATCCCGCAGCCCAGTCATTGACCAGAGGATTATACTTCATTGTGCAGGAGCCAAGTGGATAACATCCATCGTCAGGGCTTACATTCAATTCAGCCAATTTCTCGAAATAATGAGATATTTCTTCTGTGGAAAAAGACGGGAGAACAGGAGATTTCTTGCGAAGAAAATGGTCGGATATGGAAGCCTCTCCAGTGGTTGAAGGCCCACTAGCCCGTTGGAAAGTTTTGGAGAAGAACTCCTGCAAGGATTGGATGGCTTTAGGGCCTGTCAAATCGGTGAAGGTAAGTTTGAGAAGATTTCTAGAGTCGGTTGCGATTGTACGATCTGAAACATTAACACCTAAATGCAAGTCAAAGTTTCCAGCTTTTGTTATCAATTCATCGACAGAACAATTCACCGAAACAACGACTTCGTTGCATGAATCAGAATGTGGGAAGGCAAGTGAAACACCGTCCAGACACTCGATTAGTTCAATAAAACTATTTTTGGCTGAGATCGCAGATGCGAGTGCTTTTTCTAAGCCTTTATCTCCTTTGGCTAAGAGATTTGCTCCTGCAAGCGTAGCTAGAAAAGCTTGATTTGAGCAAACATTTGAAGTCGCTTTTTCTTTTCTGATATGTTGCTCGCGTGTTGAGAGTACCATAACAAAGCAATCTCTGCCGTTTATGTCTTTTCCTTTCCCTATAAATCTTCCTGGTGTATGGCGGATATCCCGTTTGTTTCTATCGTTATAACGGCAGCCGAATAAGCCAAGGCCAGGACCGCCAAAGGTTGGCCCTGTGGCAAGATGCTGGGCATCTCCAACGATGTAGTCCGCTCCATTTTTCCCAAAACTTGCTGGATCTTTTAATCCACCGGTTGCCAAAAGAGACGGGTCAATAGAAGCGATAGAACGGATCCCATGAGAGGTGCAAAAGTCGGTAAGTAGATCCACGTTTTCTAATAAGCCTAAAGCATTAACCTGAGGGAAAACAAAGGCTGAAAATTCCTGAGCAGTGGAAACCATTTGCTCGAGATTGGAATAGTTGAGTAAACCAGTATCCTTTTCACTTTCGAGAAAAGTGAATTCAATGCCCGTCTCCCTGGTAAGGGTTTGGAGTACTTCAATGTCGTTGGCAAAAAGAGTACCGGCGAGTAAGATCTTTTTTGGTCTATTATTCGTACGTATTGCACAAGTAATAGCCTCATACATTGCAAATGATCGGTCGTAAAGAGATGTATTAATTGCCTCAAAACCAGTGAGTGCGGATAAGGCACACTGATAAATCCAGTGTGTCACTAGTGTTCCTTGACTTCGTTCAGGCTGGTAAGGGGTGTAGGAAGTGCTGAGAGGGCGAAGGTTTGAAACAAAATTCACGATCGGATCTACACTCCACACCGGAAGCATATCGCCTACAAAAGAAGTTTTGAGATTGGTTTTGGAGGCAAGCCCAGCAACATGTGAACAGGTGTCTTCGTATGAAAGCTCGCCTGGAACTGAAAGATCATTTTCAAATCTTTCAGAGATCGGGATGTGCGAATAAACAGAGTCGAGGTCAGCTAAGTCAGTGAGACCGAGCATGCGAGTCAAGTCATCATCCGTAGCAGAGATATAATGCCTTTTCAGTTCACGAGGGAACTCGCTGGGATCGAAGGGCAGGGAGATAGGAGTGCTAGGAATCAATTTTTTTGTGTCCACCATATGATACCTATCTTAAATCATGATGAAGGACAAAAAAAACCTTTACCATTAACGTGTATAATTTCTTAATTAGACTTCGAGCATGTAACAACTCTTGAACTAAGGCTAAGGACTACCTCGTCTATCAGATCTTGCGGCCTGTTTTCCAGGTATTTTCTTCAACCACTTTGCCGTTGGAGTCATAAAAGATTTCTTTCCCGTGCATGACCCCGTTTTGAAGATTTAATTCCCCAATCAGATCATCTTTAGTGTCAACTATGATCATTTTACCTGTGAAGGCTTGACCGGACCTCCGGTCTTTTATGGTGTCTAAGCCATTAATGAGTTCCGTAATAAATCTCAGTTCAACATCTTCTGCCGTACCTCTCCATGTACTGGTATTTTCTGCATGAGAATGATTTCCTGCATTGGTACTTTGCTTTGGTTCTTCCACTTTTGGCTGGGCAGGTATTGCTTTTGATAATACGGGAGCTATTTCTTGGGCTTTCTGTTTTTTGGGGAACTTTTTGTTTAAAGCTTTCAGGGATTGAGGTGTAGCGGCAGTTAGAGAGCTTTCCTTGACTGTTACCTCCATATTTGAAGAATCAATAGGTGGAGCTTTTTTATTAGGCTCTGTTGCCTTTACACTTGGGTTTTCAACGACTGCCAGCTCTACAGCAGGCAGATCTGTGACCTTTAATGTTGGTTGGGGGGAAGCAGTAGGGGGTACAGAGTTGGATGAAACCAAAGTACCTTCAATCCATGTCCCGATGAGAATTTTATCATTTGGGAAAATTAATTTTCCTTTCCCATGTTGCACATCGTGGAGCCATTCTCCTTCATAGCAAATCCCATCCGCTGATGTGAAAATTCCGTTCCCGTGCCTTTTCCCATTGAAAAAAGAACCACTGTACATGGACCCGTCAGACCATCGGTAGATCCCGCGACCTGTTCTTTTATCTTGAACATAAATTCCTTCATATGTTTCACCATTCGCCCAAAGGAACCTGCCTTCACCGTGTCGCTTATCATTTTCATAGAGACCATTGTAATAAGAGCCGTCACTCCATCGAAAAAAACCTTTCCCATGTTTTTGCTTATTCTTGTTTATTTCTCCCTCGTAGGATCCATCTGAGAAATCGATGGTTTCAATCTTTGAAGATTTACAGCTGAGAAGAAGCAACAAAACAAAAAAGGTAAATAATTTGGATACACTGGCCATAATCATCATTCAAAATTACAATCGGTTTCCAAGCAAGCGCGGAAATTAATGATTTGATATTGTATTTGTTCTAAAAATGTTGCCTCTATCAAGCAGCTTGACAAGAATCAGAGCTATGGAGAGGTGGCAGAGTGGTCGAATGTGCCCGACTCGAAATCGGGTGTGCCGCAAGGTACCGGGGGTTCGAATCCCTCCCTCTCCGCCATATCACTACATCGCAGTTTTGCTTTGGTAGAAGGTATTAATCTTGTCGGCAACATCACGGAAAGATATGTCAGCCGAGTAGACGGACTTAAATTCTTCAAAAGCTTTGTCTTTATTTCCCATCGCTTCATGGCAGCAACCTAATTCATAAGTTGCATCTTTCTTGCGTTCATCCATGACTTGAATTTCGCTTTTTAAGATCGAGAATTGTTCGATTGCCATATCATGAAATCCTTTTCGACTGTAAGACCTTCCAAGATATAATATCGCATCAAGCCGTACTTTTGCGTTTCTTTGTGCCAGTTGAAAATGTTGCAGGCATTCATCAAATTTTCCATCTTGAAAAAGGAAAAAGCCCATCTCATACCTGTACCCGTAGTCGTTTGGATATCTTTCTACTAATGACTTTAGCTGATTAAATTGGTATTGTTTTTTATTTGCATGAGCTGTTTCTAAGGACTTAGCCCATTCCATATTTTTGGGGTCTTGGGAGCATGCTTTCTTCCACTGTTCAATGGAGTTGTCAAAATATTCTAGGGTGAGAGATCTTTCTTTTTCCTCAAGGGAGACATCCCCTGTCCCTGCCTCCTGCGCTCGTGCCTGCTGAATCCAAGCAATCGCATTTTCCAAATCACCATATCGTTGGTAGAAGTCGCTTAATTGTTTATAGTGGCTGATATTATTGGGTTCTTGCTGAACCTTATCATAGGCTTGACGAATTAGGCCTTCAAGCCCCTTGGTATCTGTCATGGTTTTGGATGCTTGCTCAAGAGCCTTTGCCTCGGATTCGTCTTTCAGTTGGGTACGAAAGTCTTCTGACTCCTCCCATTTACCTCGATGCATGGCGGCCGCAACGGAAGCACGCTTCATAATGTCTTCAGCCTCTCCGTCCCGTGGATTTATGCGGACAATCAAATTTCCTGTATCAATGGCCTCTTCCGTTTGGCCAGACTCGATGTAAATATTGGCCAGATTCTTCAAGTTTGCTAAGTCTTTGGGCTGAATTTTCTTAATGGTTTCGTAAGCAAACGCAGTGGTTTTTAGAAAGCCAAGAGCCTGTGCAGCACTAGCAAGCATTTGGTGGGCTGCCACATTGCTTGGTGACTTCATCAGAAGGCTTTCAGCTTTTTCCAGGGTCAGAGTCGGGTTTTCATCCGCTTTCCCACGCTTTAGAAATGGTGCGATGGTAACTTTACCTAAAAGGCCCGAGAGGCTTTTGCCTGAATTAGCTTCCTGCTTGAACTGGAGTTTTCGTAGCTTTTTCCTGAGTTCTAAGCAGCCAGGGCTCTGCTTTAGGATAGAAGAATAAATCTCAGTAGTGTACGCAATATCAGTGAACGCGGCTTTATCGGCGGCTTCTAATTGTTTGATCAGTCGGGGATCAAGCTGGGCAATATTAACTTCTTGAATCATGGGGTGTGATGAGGAACTAATCACTCACTCCTAACCTATCTGAACACAATTATGAAAATTACAATGTTTTTTCGATCGTACCTTGCATCTTTGAAAATATGTCTTTTACAAGCTTTTCATCTTTCGCTTCAACCAATAATCTCAGGCGAGGTTCAGTGCCGGAGTATCGCAGTAAAATTCGTCCTTGATCGCCAAGGCTTTCTATCGACTGGGAAAGAGATTCTTGGATTTCGGGGCAATCATCTAATGGAATTTTTTTATCAACACCAAATGAGGATGACTTGGAGGGCCAAAGCTCTACCCATTTTGTAATTTCAGTGAGAGTTTTATTTGACTCGATTAAAGCACAGGCAATGGATAGAGCGGTAAATAATCCGTCTCCAGTCGGCAGATAATCATGTGCCACAACGTGCCCTGATGACTCTCCGCCCCAGTTACACCCTACCTCTCTCATGAGATCTGAAACATTGCGGTCTCCAACATCTGCGCGGTGAAGCTCAACTCCAATAGAGGCAAGGGAAGCGTCTAGTCCCGAATTACTATGAACGGTTGCTACAAAGCCTTTTTCTTTTAGGCGATGATGCTGGTGGGCATATTTGGCTAATAATCCAAGGATTTGATCTCCATTAATAAGTTTACCAGAGGGATCAATGAACACAGCTCTGTCTCCGTCCCCATCATGGGCAACACCTAAGCATGCTTGAGTGTGCGTAATTCGTGCAATCAAATCTTCGGGGTGTTCCGAACCTGATTTTTGATTGATGATGCCTTCTCCGCTATGGAGGCAAATAACATCTGCTCCTAAGCGGGAAAAAACTTCGGGGGATGTGCTACAGGTAGCCCCGTTTGCCGTATCGATCAAGACTTGCTTGCCTGCCAAAAAGTTTTTAGGGAAAAATTTACAAATATTTTTTACATACTCATGGCATACCTCGATCTCTTTTCCTTTTTCGTAATATATATCACCTGGTTCTGTTGCCAGGATCAGGCTTTCCATTTCTTTTTCTTCAGGAATAGATAACTTACCACCTTTTGCGGAAAATAATTTTAGTCCGTTGTCTGAGGCTGGGTTGTGAGATGCAGTGATCATAACTCCCATCTTTGCCTTCAGGTGTGCGGTACCAAATGCAAGGGCCGGGGTAGGCAGAGTACCTGCATCCAATGCCTGGAATCCTGCATTTTGAATGCCGGCTGAGCATGCACGCTGCAAGTTTTCACCAGAAATCCGAGGGTCTCTTCCAAGAATTACTGAACCGGTTGTGTTATTTTGATTCTTGAGGTGCTGTCCTATTGCGAGGCCTAATCGGTAGGCAATGTGATCATTCATACCCTCGCTCCCATAAGGGCCACGAATGCCATCTGTACCAAATAGTTTTATGTTCATGACTGTTGGAAAAAGGAGTAAGCTTTTTCAATCCATTTTTTTGTCTTCCCATCAACAATAAGGGATTCGGCTAATTCAATCCCTTCGCCTAGGGATCCTACTTTGCCGCATAGTTTAAACGCTGTTGATGCATTGATAAGAATGGTTGAAAGTAAACCCGCAGAACAGTTTCGACCTAAGATATTTTCCATGATTTTCAGGTTTTGATCAAGATCTCCACCCACGAGTTCACTAAGACAAGCGTTATTTTGTCCCCATTTTCCAGCACTCCAAGATTCAACGCCATCAGTCTTGATTTTGCCAAAGCCAGTGACTAAATTTTCCCCGCAAGCCGTTAGTTCATCTACCCCTTTTACTTCATCCCTCTCAATTACACAATGTGCGACTAATGCAGAATTAAGCCCATTTTTTTCCAAGGCTTGCATCATCCGTTCTAAATAAGCAGGATTATAAGTTCCGACTAATTGATAGGCTGGCCTTGCGGGATTAATCATGGGCCCCATGACATTAAAAAAAGTGAGTATACCTTGCTCCGCTAGTTTTTTGCGAATGGGGGCTATGTGTTTGAAAGCTGGGTGGTATTGGGGTGCGAAAAGAAAACTAAAATTCAATGCCTTTAATCCTTCAACAAGAATGTGCTTGGAAGGAGCAAGGGGAATGCCAATGGCTTCAATTAAGTCAGCACTCCCACATTTGGAGCTTATAGAGCGGTTGCCGTGTTTAATTACATCTACGCCGCCCGAGGCTACAAGAAAAGAAACAAAAGTAGATACATTAAAACTACCAGCCTTATCGCCTCCAGTACCGCAAAGATCGATGGCGTGTGGAGAGAATGCCTCTAGCCCAGGGTCAATGGAACGGTTTCTGAAACCATTGACATAGTAAGAAAACTCAGATGCGGTTTCTCCTTTTTCGCTCATAGCTTTCAGGAATAACAGCTTTTCAGATTCTATAGTTTCTGGACCGATTAAAGAATCAATGGATTGAGAAATTTGTTCGTAGGTAAGTTCGTGGCCTTGCGTTACACTCAAGGTCAGCTCAGATAGGGGAGAACTGTTCATCAAATTGTTTAAGTTTTACTAAAGGTGGATTTTATTTGTTGCACTTTGGGTGCTTCTCACCTTGTAGAACACTATCGTGATCGTTCGACAATCATTTTTATTTTTTCTTTTAACAACTCTTCTTTCTGTGATGCATTGTGTTGGCCAGGGGCCGAGTGCGGAATTGATTCTGGAAAGCAACCAAACACAGCCTTCTGGAATGAGTTATCGGGATGCAACCATTTTTGGTCTGGTGGAGGGTATTACTGAATTTCTGCCCATTTCCTCAACAGGTCATTTAATTTTAGTTTCAGAGTTTTTATCCGAAAAACCGAAAACTAAAGAGCACGGAGTAGCCATCAACGCATATCTTATTGTTATACAAGCTGGAGCCATTTTGGCCGTTGCTTTACTTTATAGAAAAGAAATTTGGTCGATTGGTTTGGGTATTTTAGGCTTAGATCCTCGAGGCAGAAGGCTGGGTATGAATCTATTTTGGGCTTTTTTACCTGCCGCCATGATTGGGCCTTTTCTCGACGACATCATTGAAAGTGCTCTGTTCGGTCTATTACCCATTGCCATCGCTCTTCTGGCTGGAGGTCTGTTGATGTTATGGGCAGAAGTTCGCAAAAAGCGACAAAGCACGGAATTATCTTCATCCGATGAAAAAACTTTAGATGATTTAACATCTCTGAATTCTATTTTTATTGGGTTGATGCAGTGTGTTGCCATGTGGCCAGGCACAAGTCGCTCAATGATGACGATAGTGGGCGGATATTTAGTGGGGCTAGAAAGAGCAAAAGCCGCAGAATTTAGTTTTTTACTTGGGCTAATTACTTTGACCGCAGCAGCGGCTTACAAGGGACTTACCAAATGGGAAGTTATGAGGGATAACTTGGAACTTGGCCCAGTTTTTTGGGGGTGCCTCGTTGCAGGCATGTCTGCTGGACTTTCGGTTTATTGGTTAGTTGGATATTTAACCCGGAGGGGCCTTGGATTATTTGTATGGTATCGTATCATACTTTCATTCATAATTTTCTACTTTTACTTCTCTTGAGGCTGTTTGATTAACTTGGCTTGACCATCCGTGGAACAAATGATTTATTAGTAACTTGCTATGGGACAGCCAAAAAGAAAAAACTCCAAGCAACGCAGTCGTAAAAGACGCGGAGCTAATCGATTCAAAGCACCTCTCTTATCTAAGGAGGCTGACGGGTCTATGTCCCGTCCGCATCGCGTGAACCCGGAAACTGGGCAGTATCGCGGTAAGCAAGTGCTTGACCTAGAGGTATAATTTGCACTTGAGGCTTCGGCATGAATAAGACCGAGGCTCGGATAACCCTTGCCATTGATGCAATGGGTGGCGATCAGGGTCCTAAAGAAGTACTTGCTGGTGTCGCGAAAGCTGTCGATATCTCACCAAGAAACACAAATTTTATGCTTTTTGGGCAGGAAGATGTACTTGGCGATATAATTGATAAAGAACCAATTCTCTCTACACCTCAGGTCAGTGTTAGGCATGCCCCTGAGGTTGTAGGTATGGAGGAAAAACCTATTGCGGGAATCAAAGGTAAGAAGAATTCTTCCATGTCACTCGCCCTTAATGCCCTCAAAGAAGGAGAGGCTGATGCACTTCTGAGTTGTGGAAATACTGGTTGCTTGATGGCTGGTAGTGCAATTCGGTTACGGACATTGGAGGGAGTTGAGAGACCCGCACTTTGTACAATTTGGCCTGGGCGTGAGCGGTATTTCACCTTATTGGACGCGGGGGCTAACCCCCATGCAAAGCCTTATCACATTGTGCAAAATGCGGTGTTAGGTTCAAACTATGCACGTGTTGCTCTTGGCTTGGTACGTCCCAAAGTTGGACTCCTCACCATAGGCACTGAAGAAGGAAAGGGCAATGAGGTTATCCATGAAACTCATGCAATGCTGAAAGACATTGATGGAAGTATAATTAATTATGCAGGCCTTATTGAAGGTTTTCAAATTTTTGAAAATGTTGTGGATGTCGTTGTCTGTGATGGTTTTGTTGGTAACATAGTTCTCAAGGCATGCGAATCCCTGAGTAAGTTAATAAGCAGCTTCTTGGACGAAGAATTAAGACGGAATGCTCTTCGGAAAACAGGGGCTCTCCTATCCAAAGGTGCATTTCGAAGTCTCAAGCAACGTATCAATCCGGAACAATTTGGTGGGGCACCTTTGCTTGGACTTACTAAAAATGTTATCAAAGCCCACGGTTCATCGAATCAGAATCATATTTGTGGAGCGATAAAAATTGGGCTTGATCTTGTGCAACACGATATGCTTTCCCAAGTTCTTGATGACATTAGAGAAAGCAATGAAATTATCCGCCCTCAAAATCCATTAAAAACTCGATCTACAAATTCTTAGATGAGTACTAGTGAATATAGTGTTATCTTAGGAGTGGGGTCTTTTGTTCCTTCAAAGGTTATCGATAACCAGGAACTCAGTAAAAAAGTAGACACTTCGGATGAATGGATTCAATCAAGAACAGGGATTCGGCAAAGACATTTTGCGGGGGATGAAGAATCTACGAGTGATTTAGCCCTCGGTGCCGCTCGGAATGCAATCTCCAATGCAGGTATAGATTCTGATTTAATTGATTTAGTAGTAGTTGCCACCATCACTCCAGACATGGCATTCCCTTCAACCGCTTGCCAATTACAGCATAAATTAGGCTTAGGGAAAGTTGCATCTTTTGATTTGGAAGCAGCATGCTCTGGTTTTTTATACGCTCTAGATGTGGCGGACGCGTTGCTTGCGTCTGGACGATATAGGCATGCACTTGTGGTGGGAGCTGAAAAGATGTCTAGTATAATGGATTGGAGTGATCGGACCACTTGTGTGCTTTTCGGAGATGGTGCCGGGGCAGTTGTATTAGGCCGTAAAGGGCAGGGACCTCAACTTTTGGGTTTTCAATCTGGTGCTGATGGGGCTAATCCATCCTTGTTATACCAGCCAGCTGGTGGATCTAAAACACCGGCAAGTATGAATTCTATTGAGAACCGTGAGCATTTTTTACGCATGAATGGACGTGAAATTTTCAAATCTGCTGTTCGTGTTATGGAAATGGCCTCGAGGCAATTATTAGCTGCTCATGATATTGATCCCAATGATGTTGATCATGTGATTCCTCATCAGGCAAATGTACGGATTGTTGAGAGTTTAGCCAATCGACTCGAGTTACCCATCGATAAATTCTTCTGTAACCTTGAAAGGCATGGCAATACCTCTGCTGCTTCTATTCCCCTTGCTTTAGACGAAGCAACTAGATTAGGAATTTTCAAACCTGGTCAATTAGGTTTGATGGTTGCTTTCGGTGCAGGCTTGACTTGGTCTGCAACCCTTGTTCGTTTCTAATAGTCACAAATTTTCAATGAAATTTTCCTTTTTATTCCTATCACTTTCTTTTTTAATCACATTTCCAAGTTTTCTCCAAAGTGCTCCGTCACCAAGAAGACCAGGCCTTAGCGTTAAAGAGTATACTTTTCCGGGTACGGGTTTTTTCGTTAAAGATCGCACCCTTTATTCTGAAAAAGAATCTAAACGCTGGTTTTTGCAGGCACAAAAATTCCAGAAAGAGGGTTCACTTAGAAAAGCGTTGGGGCTCTATGAGAAATTTGCCAAAAGAAGATCTGATGCCATGGTTTCAATTAAAGGAGAGAAAATAAGCGTTGGAGCAGAATCCCTCTATCAAGCTTCAATCTTACGGGAAAAAAAAGGTGATTGGCAAAGGGGATTTGAGCACCTTCAATTACTCGCAAAGGCGTACACTTCTTACGATTTCGAACGAGTGGCTGAGTCATTAATGCGCCTAGCAGAAAGGTTGGCAAAAGATGATTTACCAAGAAAATGGGGTATTTTCCCTCGCTTCCGCTCGGGGAGCCAGGATCGTATACGATTAGACGAAATTGCCAACCTTGCTAGAGGTCCTAGGTTTGCACCTCGTGCGTTAATGGCTCTTGCAGAAATTGCGCTTAAAGATGACAAGGAGGAGGAAGCAGTAGACGCACTTGAGAGAATTGTGAATTTGTACCCCGAAAATTACATGTCCGAGAAAGCCTATTTTATGTTGGCTAAGGTTTACGAAGATCGTGTGTCCGGGCCCGCATATGATCAAGGTTCAACTCTAAAGGCACTTAATTTCTATGAGGACTACCTTATTTTATACGCGAAACCTCCTGCTCAAAGTATCCATGAATCGGTTTCATCTTACAGGGCACGAGTCCTGGTATCGAAAGAACGGTTTGCTTCTGCAGAACTAGGACGGAATCAAATGCGACAAATTCTAGCTGAAAGTAAACTTGAGGTTGCTCAATATATTGAGAAATATGGGAAGTACTTTCTGGTTAGATGGCGAGAACTAGGAAATCGTCCTGCCTTACAGTTTTACAATGAAGCCATAAATTCCGCTCCTGAATCAGATGCTGCCCGGATCGCAGAGAAGAAAGTGGCGGAATTAAGAGCGATTGATGAAAAATAAGACTTCCCGATTATCTTGGGTTTATATTGTAGGCATACTTTTTCTTTCAAGTTGCAGGTATCAAGCAGGTTACCCCTTTGAAGCTGAAGGTAAAAAAGTATCTATAAGTGTTGAAAATCGTTCTTTGGCCGGACAATTCGGACCAATTCTTAACCGCAGTGTTAAGGATGAAATTCTTCGTATTGGAGTACATGACTTGGTAATGGGAGCTGATAATGCCCACTTTCGTGTTAAGATTATTATCGAGGATTATCAAAAGAGTGCACAGGCTTATAATGCCAATGATTCGCTGTTAGCCTCGGGTTTTGAGCTGAGCGTGCAGGCAAAAGTTGAAATTTACAGGAAGAAATATAAGCAACCCTTACAAGTTTTCACTCTTTTTTCACGAGGGCATGTCATGCGCATTTCTTCTCTTGATCAACCTAAAGATCGACAAGCTCTTGCGGATATTGCCCAGGACCTTGGTTCTCGTATTGCCCGACGTTTGGCTTACCAAAAATTGAACTAATAAAGTTTTATGAAAATTCTAGCTCCTTCGATCTTAGCAGGTAATCACGCGAACTTATCGAATGCACTACAAGTTGCAGAGGGTGATGGCAGAAAGTGGATTCACCTTGATATTATGGATGGTCACTTTGTGCCTAATCTTAGTTTTGGCCCTCAAACTGTTGCCGATTTACGCAAAGGTTCTGAGTTGTTTTTTGATGTTCACCTCATGCTTGACCGACCCGATAAGTACATTGACGCCTTCGTTGAGGCAGGGTCAGATCTAATAAGTATTCATGTAGAACCTGAATATGATCATCAAGCTACCTTAAACAGAATTAAAGAAGCAGGTGTTAAAACTGGCTTAGTTATTAACCCGGACACTCCGGTCGATGGTCTGCTAAAGTATCTAGATCAGGTAGACCTAGTTCTTTTTATGACCGTTTTCCCTGGCTTTGGGGGACAAAAGTTTATTGAAGATGTCTTAGTAAAGGCAAAGGAAATCTCAAGGTTGAGATCCGAAGGGAAAGGCGATTACCTTATTGAGGTTGACGGGGGCGTTGGACCCGAGCATGTGGAACCTTGCCTTTCTGCAGGCGTTGATGTTTTTGTTGCTGGTACTGCTTACTACAAACGGGATGTTGTAGGCAGAAAGGAATTTGCCGAGTCTATCGAGCTAAGTTGATTAGCCCGATAGACTCTCTAAATTCCTTTAAACTTTAAGAAACGGTGCCAATACTAAAGCGACTACCGACATTAGCTTAAGCAAGATGTTAAGGGATGGACCCGAGGTATCTTTTAATGGGTCACCGACTGTATCTCCAACAACTGCTGCCTTGTGAACATCGGAGCCTTTTCCGTGAACTGTACCATCAATCTCATAACCTTCTTCCACCATTTTTTTCGCATTATCCCAAGCACCACCAGCGTTCGACTGAAAGAGTGCTAAGAGCACACCAGATGCGGTTACCCCAGCCAGTAATCCGCCTAACATAACACCACCGCTTCCTGGAAACAGGTAGTTGCCACCGATGCCGACAGCAATTGGAGTAAGAATGGCAACCATTCCGGGAGCAACCATTTCTTTAATGGCTGATTGAGTGGAAATTTCTACACATTTTCCGTATTCAGCTGAGTCAATCGCTTCGTCAAAACTCTTTCTTTCATCCTCTGACCATTCATCAGACGGCTTTCCCTCATTGCGACCCATAATCTCGAGAGCTTTCTTTAGGGCAGGAATATCACGAAACTGTCGTCGAACTTCCTGAATCATTGACATGGCTGCTCTTCCAACAGCTCCCATTGCAAGTGCACTGAATAAAAATGGAAGCATTGCACCAATAAACAAACCGGCCATGACTTTTGGTGCTGAAACATCGATGACATCAATGCCAGCTGTTTCTTTAAAGGCTGCAAAAAGTGCTAATGCAGTTAACGCTGCTGACCCAATGGCAAACCCTTTACCAATCGCAGCTGTTGTATTACCCACCGCGTCTAGTTTATCAGTTCGCTGGCGAACTTCAGGAGGTAACTCTGCCATTTCTGCAATCCCGCCTGCGTTGTCTGAAATTGGGCCGTAGGCATCAACAGCAAGTTGAATTCCTGTATTTGAAAGCATGCCAACTGCAGCAATTGCAATTCCGTATAATCCGGCTAGTTCATAAGCCCCAACCACGGCAGCTGCGAGGACAAGAATAGGGAAAGTCGTTGAAATCATCCCAACACCTAATCCTGAGATTATGTTGGTGGCGTAACCAGTGATCGATTGTTCGACAATATCTTTGACCGGTTTTTTTCCAGTGCCTGTATAATATTCAGTAATTAACCCGATAGCAAGACCTGCAATTAGACCAATGATGGTGGCCCAAAACACACCCATCGCAGTGTAAGTTATTCCGTTATAGACCCATGATTCGGGGAGAAAATGGTTAATAATGTAATAAGAAGCTGCGATCATGATTCCTGAAGAAGCGAATTCTCCGGTATTTAAAGCTTTTTGGGGGTCATCCCCGTCTTTTACTTTCACTAGAAAAGTTCCTAAGATAGAAGTGAAGATTCCAACGGCACCAAGAACCAATGGGAGGAGCACCGGAGATAATGCCTCGATTTTATTGGCATTAGCGGAAAAAATATCAACACCAGCGACGACAGCTGCACCTAATACCATGGTAGCAATGATCGAACCAACATAAGACTCAAAAAGGTCAGCACCCATACCAGCCACATCCCCAACATTATCCCCAACATTATCGGCAATAGTCGCAGGGTTAAGCGGGTGATCTTCTGGTATTCCAGCTTCGACTTTACCAACGAGGTCAGCTCCCACATCAGCTGCTTTTGTGTAAATACCTCCACCAACTCGAGCAAAAAGAGCGATGGACGAAGCTCCAAATGAAAACCCAGTAAGAACCGAAAGTGTTACTCCCAATGAACCACCTTCTGCAAAAGCACCGAAATGGTTGCCGAATAAGTAAAATAATCCACCCAGACCTAAAATTCCAAGTCCAACAACTCCGAGTCCCATAACTGCACCACCTGAAAATGCCACTTCTAAAGCCTTACCCAAGCTATCTTTGGCAGCATTAGCTGTCCGTACATTGGCTTTGGTTGCCACTTTCATCCCGAGGTATCCTGCTAGAGCCGAGCAAAAAGCTCCGACTGCAAAAGATACGGCTACCAAAGAGTGGCTTTTATCATTTTGAGACCCGCTCCAATAAAGAAGTGCTGCCACGGCAATCACAAAGATAATTAACACCCTATACTCGGCTCGTAAAAATGCCATGGCACCTTCTTGAATACTGCGAGCAATTTTGGACATACGTTCATTGCCTTCGGGGGCAGCGTTGATGGTTTTGGTTTTCCACCAAGTGAAGAGTAGGGCAATCACCCCGGCGACTGGAAGTGATAAGAGGAGGTTTTCTAAGTTCATGATTGGGCTGGAATAATTAGTTAGTAAACAAATATTTGTGAACGGAAAAGATCGTTTTTGATCGTTTTTGAGTAAATTGCAAGATCGAAAGAGGGTGGATCGTGAGTACTTTCGGATTTGAATTTATTCAAAAACAAAGCATGAACTTTTCCAGCTCTTTTTCTTCGACCTTGCAATTGGTTTTAGAATTTACACCATATTAGATATGAGAACTTCATTCCTTTGTCTTCTAATTGCCGCTGTATCCTCTTTATTTTACTCTTGCGAAAATCGTTACAGGAATAGAGGACAGTCTGTTTCAGCTCAGCAAGGTATTGAAACCTTAGAGCGTACTTCCTCTAAACGGGCCCAGCAAGAAGGTTTATCTAAAGATGCCTACCAAGTAACTGCATCTGAATTTGACGAGTTTTTTACTTACCGCTACGGCCTGTTATATCAAAAGTTTTCAGATATTCCATTTAGTGGCAGAGTTGTAACTGCCGATAAAGGTGATAAAGGAAGTTTCGTGTCTTTGGATGAAGGATGGAGAGATGGAAAGAAAGATGGCGTCAGCACCCGTTGGTTCTCGAATGGGGTAAAGATGTATGAGCGGAACTATAGCGGAGGGAGATGGCATGGTACGGTTACCCGTTGGTGGCCCAACGGTCAAAAAATGTATGTAAGAGCCTACACAGACGGCAAGCGACACGGTAAGGAAGCAACTTGGAGGTCAGATGGTACTCCGATTAATCTCTCTACCCGTGACTCTTCGCAAAGTTCTATCAATGCTGTAGGTTCTGAGGTCCCCTCAGATCAGGATAATGATTTGCCAAGTGTGTCCATTCCTGAAGCTACCAACTTGCTTGAGTCAAGCCCGGTGGTTGAGGTACCTAATTCTTCCGTCCCTGTTGATTCTGAACCAAGTTTCGATCCAATTGGTTTACCATCCGCTCCTGCAACGGAGACTGAAATGACGGACTCATTTCCTGCTTTCGAGCCAGTGGTAGATCCCGCGACCACAACTGATGCACCGAGAAAACCTCAACCTGAGCCTAGCTCTGGTTTACCTCCTCTACCTGAACCTGCTGAACCCAGTGATAATGACCTACCGTCTTCTTCTGCTGATACTTTTGTTGAGCCTGCTTTCCAAGCGGTTATGCCGGGTAATGAATTAGGAGGTGATGAACTTCCCTCACTGCCGGTAACCGAAGAAGTTGCACCTAGTGACGATTTACCCCCTCTATCTGGTGGATCTGTCCCAGATCCAGGCGGATTGCCGCCTTTAACTGAAGGTGCATCTGGAGGTTTACCTCCTCTTCCAGCAGCCGGCGGATTACCTCCTCTTCCTGATGATGGTGGGTTGCCCCCTCTTCCTGGGGACGGCGGGTTACCCCCATTACCCGGAGACGGCGGATTACCCCCGTTACCCCCGCTCCCTTGATTTAAAACTAACTTTCCTCATCCCGAGTTTTTTAAAAGCTCATCCTGTTTCGCTTATACTTCCTTGCTCGTGCCAAGTGAAATTCTTTTGATGCACAATTTTATGGTTTGAGCTTTTGGGGTATTTCATCATTAAATGAACCCCTTACTTATGCATGGTTGATGAATATCTTTGTTTCCAGAAATGGCCAAACCTTTGGGCCATACCCCAAAGAACAGGCAAAGCAGTATTTAGAGGCTGGGCAGCTACTTGCCTCTGATTATGCTCTTATTGAAGGGACTTCGGAGTGGAAAAATTTAGCAGGATTATTGTCTTCTCCCCCTCTTCCTGAGAACTCCCAAGCAAATTCTGGAATCGATTACGCAGCTAATTCTCAAGTGAGCCATGAAAATGTTACGCCAGTTGCTCAAGAAAAAGTAAGATCATCAGTCAAACCAAGGAGTACAAAGCAGTCTCTAAAAACTAAAGCAACCAACCAGGTTCAAACCGTATATGTTGCTCAGAAAAAAAGTTTTATCGGTAGGCTTTTTTCAATTGTTATGGTCTTTACCTTTATGATGCTTTTAGCGATTGGCGGAATTGTTGGAGCATATTTTGCCATGCCAACCACTATGGGTCCGTTGCTCAGTAAGTTTGGTTTACCCATGGATGTGCTCTTGGCAAACACTCAGGTCGGGGCAATAGCTATTGAAAAAGCGACAATGTCTGAACCCCAAGCCGCAGATGAAGTTTCACTAGATCCTGAATCCTTTCGCTCTTTACAGAATTTAGGTGTTCGGATTTTACCGATGGAGAATGAAAAAGGTTTGCAGATTATCGCCCCTGCTGACCCCCCCATGGAAGACCAGGAGTTAGCTAATTTGCTGCCGATCGCAAACCATGTTGTTTCCTTGGATCTTACAAATTCCAAAATTACAGACCAAGGAGTTTCCCATATTTTGAAACTGGTAAACCTTCGTAAATTAAATATGGAGGGTGCTGTGGGCATCACATCTGTGGGTGCATCTCAGCTGAAAAGCTTAGCTAAACTAGAACATTTAAATTTGATCAATGTAAAACTTGAAGATTCGATTATTGATTCCTTGCTTAATCTTGAAAGCTTAAGAGAGGTTTACCTTTTCAAAACTGGAATCAGTGAGGAAGCGATCAAGCGTTTAAAATCTGAACGGCCTAAAATGTTCGTCAATGCAGGTTAAGCTTTCCGATTTTTGACCCTACTTTTTCGGGTGGGAAAAGAGGTTTTACAAATTATACATTCAAGACCGTGACATGCACGGGCAGGGCAGTGTTCTCTACCATAATAAATAATTTGAAGATGTAATGAATTCCATCTTTCTTTAGCGAAATGGCGTTTTAAGTCTTTTTCTGTTTGGGTTACATTTTTCCCATTGGTTAATTTCCACCGTTGGGCAAGTCTGTGAATGTGGGTATCGACCGGGAAGGAGGGTACCCCAAAAGCTTGAGACATGACCACAGATGCAGTCTTGTGTCCAACCCCCGGTAGTTTTTCTAATTCCTCCAAGGATTGAGGAACTTGACCTCGGTGTTCTTTCATTAGAATAATCGAAAGCTGGTGAATCGCCTTTGCTTTTCTTGGAGCCAAGCCACAAGGTCTAACGATCTCATCGATTTCTTCTATTGTTTGCTTGGCCATTTTTTCAGGAATGGAGGCGAGGCGAAAAAGAGCGGGGGTTACTTTGTTAACCCGTGCATCCGTACATTGAGCAGACAAAAGAACCGCGATCAATAAGGTGTAAGGGCTCTGATGATTCAACGGTATTGGAGGATTTGGGTATAATTCCTCGAGTTTTTGATCTATATATTTTGTCCGCTCTGTAAGGTTCATATCAGGAACAGGGTAATTACATCAAAAAGTAAAGTTTTTCAAGCGAGTTGAGCTCGTTTAATTCCTTCAAATTTAAATCAAATCACTTCTCGGATAGGTTACCGTATGCTGATCGTTTTAACAGGTCAGATTCCTGCAGTAATCTGCATCGGGAAAATTGAGAATGTCTCTATTCGCTTATGGGTTAAGTTGTAAGAAAATAATCATCAGGAGGTCACCAATCCAAAATTGGTAAGTTTCTGGTCTCTAGTGCAGCCGCATGCTATCTTTTGCAGATGTGGCGATTAAGGTATTGCTCGACATGATAAAAGAATTTTTTCAAAAAACTACTTAAGAAAATTCTTTAAAAGAGACATAATGTCTCGATTTAGGGGGATTGTACCTTAAGGTTGTCCCTTTGTTATCCGCGGTGGCTTTACCCTTGAACTATGCGAAGTCAGTAAAGTTGCAGGTTCTCGGTATTTTGATTAATCGGAACGCAACCTGCAAAGGTATAAAATATGAATATTGATCCTGAAAAATTCACTGAGCTTGGACTCTCTGCAATCCGTGAGATGGCAGAGGTAGCAAAGCGTAACGGTCAACAAGAAGTCGAAGTCTGGCACCTTTTGTCCGCCTTGATGGCCCAAGAAAATGGAATTGTTCCAGCTTTACTTGAAGAGATCGGTGTGGGGACAGCACCCGTTCAGCTTGCCCTCCACCGAGAGCTTAAGAATTTACCTAAAATTGCAGGTGATGTGAATACAGCTCGTTCTTTTGCTTCCGCGGGCTTGACCGAATCCGTAGAAAAAGGCCAAGTGATCTCACAGGATATGCAGGATGATTATATTAGTACTGAGCACCTTTTGTTAGGGCTGGTATCCATCGGGAAACCAACTACTTTTAAGCAATTCCTTAAAAATTTCGAACTTTCAGAAAAAAAACTTAAAGAAAATCTTCAAAAACTACGTGGAGGGCAAAAAGTAACAACCAAGACACCTGAAAATTCATTTCGAGCACTTAAAAAATATGGGATTGATTTGGTTGAACAAGCAAAAACTGGCAAGCTGGATCCTGTCATTGGGCGCGATTCTGAGATTCGCAGGGTCATTCGCATACTTTCCAGAAAAACAAAAAATAATCCGGTTCTTATTGGTGAACCTGGTGTCGGAAAGACTGCGATTGTCGAAGGTCTCGCCCAGCGCATTGTCCGGGGAGATGTACCCGAAGGTTTGAAAGATAAAACAATTTTTACCTTGGAGATGAGTTCTTTGCTCGCGGGTGCAAAGTTTAGGGGAGAATTTGAAGAACGGCTAAAAGCTGTTCTTAGCGAAGTCAGTAAAGCAGATGGAAGAATTGTTCTTTTCATTGATGAGATGCACACAATTGTTGGAGCAGGCAAAGCAGACGGAGCGATAGATGCGGGTAATATGCTTAAACCCATGTTGGCCAGAGGAGAACTTCATTGTATCGGTGCAACTACCCTTAATGAGTATCGACAGCACATCGAAAAAGACGCGGCTCTTGAGCGGCGGTTTCAGACAGTATTGGTAGAGCAACCAAATGTTGAAGACACCATTTCTATTCTTCGTGGATTACGAGAACGATTTGAGATTCATCACGGAGTTAATATCCGCGATGAAGCACTTGTAAATGCAGCTGTACTTTCCAACCGTTACGTGTCTGACCGTTTTCTACCCGATAAAGCAATCGATTTAGTTGATGAGGCTTGTGCGATGATCCGCACCGAACTTGATAGTATGCCGGCCGAATTAGATGAAATAAGCCGAAGGGTATTACAGCTTGAAATTGAAGAAACTGCGTTAAAGCAGGAAAAGGACACGGCAAGCAAAGAGCGCTTGGAAACTCTTCGCAAAGAGCTGGGGAATACACGAGACAAGATGGAAACAATCAAGCGGCAGTGGGAGAGCGAGCGAAAAGGAATTGATGATGTCCGCGTCCTTCGTGAGAAAATTGAATCGACCCGGGCGGAGATGGAAAGAGCCGAACGGGCATATGATTTAAATCTTGTAGCGGAGTTGAAGCATGGAAAACTTCCTACTCTTGAATCTGAATTAGAATCCTTGGAGAAAGCAGATAAAAAAGATGACTCGATTTTAAAGGAAGAGGTTACAGCTGAAGAGATCGCTGATATTGTAGCCCGTTGGACTGGTGTACCAGTAACCAAATTAATCGAAGGAGAACGCGAAAAAATTCTCCGTCTTCAAAGTATTCTTCATGAAAGAGTCATCGGGCAGGAAGAAGCAGTGGATGCAGTTGCCGAAGCCATCATGAGGGCAAGGGCAGGGATCAAGGATCCCAGCCGGCCTATCGGCTCTTTTCTATTTCTCGGTCCCACGGGTGTTGGGAAAACAGAGCTTGCTAAGACTCTCGCAGAAAGTCTTTTTGATAGTGAAAATAATGTAGTTCGTATTGACATGTCAGAGTACATGGAAAAACATTCGGTAGCTCGTTTGATCGGTGCTCCTCCTGGATATGTTGGATACGAAGAGGGCGGGCAACTTACTGAAGCGGTACGACGGAAACCTTATTCGGTAATCCTATTTGATGAGATTGAAAAGGCTCACCCTGATGTTTTTAATGTGCTCCTTCAATTGATGGATGATGGCCGTCTCACTGATTCTCAGGGTCGCACCGTTGATTTTAAGAATGTGGTCGTTATTATGACTTCCAATGTGGGCAGTGGCTACTTACAGGATAACTTAATCGATAATCAAATTCCTGATACCGCTCGTGAGTCGGTAATGGCAGATTTAAGAGATCATTTTCGCCCGGAATTTCTCAATCGTATTGATGATGTAGTTCTCTTTAAACCTCTCACTCTTGAAGAAATTACAAATATCGTGGACCTCTTGCTTGTTGGACTGAACAAGCGCTTAGTAGACCGAAAGGTAATGGTTGGATTTACCAATGCTGCTAAGAAGTGGATTGGAGAAAAGGGGTACGATCCAACTTATGGTGCACGTCCATTAAAAAGATTTTTACAGAAGCAAGTGGAGACTCAGCTTGCTCGGGCTCTAGTTGCTGGTGAGGTAGAGGAGGGGAGTGAAGTCTCCTTTTCCGTCAAGGACGACCAACTGGTAATGAAAATAAGTTAGGCCTCTTTATGTAAAGGTTGGGGGGGGCTGTTGCAGATATGCTGAAGTTAGAAGTAGGGAGGATCTTAACTGCTTGAGATTATATGCAATCCATTCGCCCTGTTTTGACAACTGAACTAACCAAAAACTTAATCAGGGAGTTAGTTGAAACCAAAAATCTATCCGATCAGGTCATGTACTGATCTTTCAATTACCCGTTTATTGATAATAGAGAAGAGAACCCCATAAGCTCCAAGTAAAATAATGCTTTCAGGTGAGAAGCCTGAGGGGAGGGTGATGTTCATCTTTGTTGCTTGCCCTAAAAGAAAATACTTGGAGGCATGACCCAAGATAAAGGAACCTGTGAGTACCCAGGAAAAGAGACGTAAAAAACGGTAAAAGAAAATTTGACTGATTTGGCCTCGTGAAAAGCCAAGCAATAGCAGGTTGCGAGCATGCTCGGTCGCCTGAGCAATAACTAGGCGATAACTTGTAGAAAAGGTAGCGATCGATAAGAGGGACAGCAGGGCCCCAATACCACCCATGCCCAAGGAAAGTCCCCTCAGAGCTTTTTTAATCAGGTCTTGCTCTGGAAATTCACGGTTTAATTCATACCCACTTTCCTTGATGAAGGTCAGCAAGGCAGTAGATGGAGAATCCAAGACTTCCAATATAATACGGGATGGATGAATAATTTTATCGCCAGTTTTTAAAACAGACAGAGCCGGTGCCCGATTTGCTGGATTTCCCAAAGGTGAAATTTCCCATGTGTCGAAAGCCGACTCCTGGCTCATCCCCATTAATTCCTTTCGTGAGCGGGGTGGACCATCGATGCTGTCATTTTTCCAAAGAAAGAAAAAGTCTCCGGTGTTGGGTTGTCCAAATTTTTGATTTGCCCAGGTAAGAAAACTTTCGGGTACGAGTACGCTATTGATCCTTTTGCTGAATGCGACAAACCTACCATCTAGGGTGGCTCTTCGGTTCTTGCCTATGAAAACTTCGATGGGCATCCCGGATGCCGCTTCCTGGGAAAGTGTGGGATACTCCACCCGTGATGGTGCCAGACCAAAATTCCAAAGGTCGAGGTAGAACTTGGGGACCATGATTGGAACAAAACTTGAATTCTCATCCCATTTCCATGACGCAGGAATAAAATCAAGAAATTCGTCGGGAATCGATTCGAAGAATAGATCTGCTTTGGCGGCGGAGCCCATCCCTACTTTCCCTGTGGGCCAGATGTAGACAGTAACAGGAAATTGATTCCGCATAAAACCACCAATTCGTTTTACCCCTTCAAGGTTACGGATGGTTTCTAGTTCTTCAGGAGAAAAGTGCACAGCCTTTTTGCCCAAGTTTACCAAAGCTCCTCCTTCTACTTTCTTATTGAGAGTAAAATAGTTCTTCGGTCCTTCATTTTGTTCCAAGTAAGTAGTGACATCCTGAAAAAATTGCAGGGCGAGCAATAAAAGGGTGGTGCCAAAAAGGCAGCCTAGTGAGGCAATGGTAAGTTCTCGCCTAGGCCCGGCAATCTCTAGGCAGGATTTAAGTAAGGAGTGATTTAAAATCGGCTTCACAACTTATACTTGTAGTCAAAGGGAAGGGATGAAGCGGAACCGAGGGAGGAAAGAATCAAGCCAGCTTGCTGTTGTTCAACAACTTCTTTGATCAATTCACAGGCTAGGATTTGATTACTCTTGTCCAAATGACTAAATGGTTCGTCCAGCAGTAGGATACGGAAGGGTTTATGTAGAGCTCGGATGATTGCGATTCGCTGGCGTTGTCCATGGGAAAGCGAGGAAACCAATTGCTGGAGATAGGGCCCCATTCCCAATCTATCCACCATTTCTTCAACGGATGGTGCGGAAGGGTTTATTTCGGGGATGAGCTCAATGTTCTCTTGGGCGGAAAGGTGGGGGAATAGCCGAAGGTCTTGAAAAACTAGGGATATTGAATCTCTTCTCCATTTCTCCCATTGCTTGAAAGTAAGCTTCTTGGCAGGTTTTCCTGCGATTGAAAATTGACCGGTATAGTCGTGCCGAAGCCCGTAAATCAAGTGCAGTAGAGTAGACTTTCCCATGCCGGACTGAGCCGATATCAATATTTTGGACTGAGATTCGATGCGTAAATTATGATCCCAGATTTCAGAAGACTTGATGACTTTATCCGGCAATGGGGTGGGTACCACTTTGTTCAGTTCAATCAGCATGGGAGAAGAGATAGAAAATTATTTCCGAAGATTGCATTTCTCTCCAGTTCGGTCAAACGAGCTTCTTTTAAAATCAAATTTTTAAAGGATTTAAAATCGGGCACCTTTTGCGTAGCAGGGAAAATTTTTAGAGGGTAATCTGTTCCCCATAGAATTTTTGCCAAACCAACAGTTTCTATCAGTTTTCGGTAAATGCTTGGATCGTAGAGTAGGGGGCAAGCGGCCAGATCATAGTAAACATTTCGTAATTCGGGACGAATTTTTGGGTTTAATTCATAAAATGGAAAAAGCCCGCCCGCATGAGCCAGAATAATCTTGAGCTCGGGAAGTTGGCGGGCAAGCCAGAGAAATTCTTCGAATGGCGTTTGGACTCGGCCTGGGTAATCATGCCCAACAGGCTCGGTGACATGAAAAGTGACGGGCCAGTCATGATCACTTGCAAATTGCATGCAATTCATCCAGTTATCATTTTGGATGGAGGCACCTTGCAGCCAAGGATGACATTCCCCGATTCCCATAAAGCCAAGATCCTTGCTTTTTCTAAGACTTTCGATCGGATTTTGAGTATCGGGGTGCAAACTTACGAATCCAATGAATCGGTTTGGGTCCTGTGATATCCATTGCCTGGACCATTCATTTTGCAGGGCACAAGTTTCTGGGTTTTCCCAGTACCAACCCAATAGAACGGCACGGTCAACTTCTGCATTATCCATATCAGCAACCATCTCTTCCCGCGTCGACCAGCCCTGTAGAGTTTTTTTATTTTTTGGGCATACTAATTCCTGCCAATGTGCTTCTTTTTGCACAAGAGCAAAGGATCGAGGATCTTTTAGGACCTCTTCAGGGTATCCGTGCGTATGGGCGTCGACGATCATTATAGCTTGTTATGTTGAATTTCAATCGTCTGGGCAAAGCCCAAAATTTCCTCGCAACAGCAAGGAGCTTGTGTCCAACTATTTATTCCTTTGTGGGATCAACAGCAGATTCATCTCGAGAGTTCGACAGATGTGATGTAAGAGATGCCTCGATAAAAGAAGCGAACAGAGGGTGAGCCTTATTGGGCTTGGATTGAAACTCTGGATGAAACTGTACCCCCACATACCAAGGGTGATTTTTTACTTCAACGATCTCCACCAAGCCCCGTTCGGGATTGGTCCCGGTAATTACAAGACCAGCTGATTCCAATTGCTCACGGTACGCATTGTTGAACTCAAAGCGATGACGGTGTCTTTCTGAAACTTCTTCTTTGTCGTAAGCTTGGTAGGCGGCTGATCCTTTTTTTAGAGCACAAGGACAAGCACCAAGCCTCATGGTGGCTCCTTTTTCTTTAACCGATTTTTGATCATCCATGATGTGAATCACAGGGTCCGGGGTTTGAGGATCAAACTCTTCGCTGTTTGCTTTTTCCAGCCCGAGCACATTCCTGGCAAAGTCTATGACTGCAATTTGCATTCCGAGGCAGAGGCCAAAATAGGGAAGGTTTTGATCTCTGGCATATTTTGATGCCAAAATTTTCCCTTCCGTCCCGCGATCCCCAAATCCTCCTGGAACCAAGATACCATCAAGGCCTTCAAGGTGAGCTTCGGGGCCATCTCGTTCGATATCTTCTGCATCGAGGTGAATGACCTCGACTTCGCAATCATTTCGTATACCCCCGTGGACAAGAGATTCATTGACAGAGAGGTAAGAATCCTGAAGGTCCATATATTTCCCTACCATTCCGATTCGCACTTTATGTTTTGGGTTGAGCAACCGATGAACCACTTCTTCCCACTCATCAAGCTTTGGAGCTGGGGCGTCGAGTCCAAGAAAGCGGGTAACTAAACGGTCGAGACCTTCTTTTTTAAGCATATGTGGAAGCTCATATATGGAATGGGCCACATCCATTTCCTCAATGACAGCCTCTTTAGGGACACTACAGAACAGGGAAAGTTTTTCTCGAATTTCTTCGGTAATGGGCTGTTCGGTCCGACAGATTAAAATATCCGGTTGGATGCCGATTTCTCTAAGTTTTGCAACACTTTGCTGGGTGGGTTTAGTCTTGAGTTCGCCTGCTGCTCGTAAGCTTGGCAAAAGTGTCATATGGATGAACAATACATTGGCTTTGCCCACCTCGGATGCAAACTGACGCATGGCTTCGGTAAATGGCAGGCCTTCAATATCTCCGATAGTTCCCCCAATTTCAGTGATCAATACATTGACCCCATCTCCCGCCGCATGTATGCGGTCTTTAATTTCGTTGGTTACATGAGGGATCACCTGTACTGTTTTCCCAAGATAATCGCCCCGTCTTTCTTTACGTATAACGGATTCGTAAATTTGGCCGCTGGTTAAATTGTTGAAGCGTGAAAGTTTGCCTGATGTGAAACGTTCATAGTGTCCGAGATCGAGATCAGTTTCCGCTCCATCATCCAAGACATAAACTTCACCGTGCTGGAATGGGCTCATCGTCCCAGGGTCCACATTCAGGTAAGGGTCAAACTTTTGGATTCTTGTCGTGAGTCCGCGTTGTTCAAGTAAGGCTCCGAGGGCCCCAGAAGTCAGTCCTTTTCCAAGGGATGAGACCACACCACCAGTTATGAATATATATTTCATGATACAAACATAATCAATGACACGCTCGGCTTGTCCCTTGCAACTCTCTTTTGTTCACACCCAGAATAGCCTAAAATAATTTACTTTTTTGGTACTCCTATTAATTTAGCTAATTGACACCGCTTATACTAGTAACTTAACCATGATTAGTCCTCGTGTTTTATTTGGGCAAGTTAAAGAATTCGATATAATAATATTTTTACAGTTATGTTTAGCAGCTCCTTAGGAAAAAAATACCTCATGGCCCTCACAGGCATCGTACTAATTGGCTTCGTATTTGTGCACATGGCCGGTAATCTGCAAGTTTTGCTTGGCCAAGACAAAATTAATGCATACGCCCATGCCCTGCAGTCGCTGCCCATGCCCATCCTTTGGGGGTCCCGTTTGTTTTTACTTGTTTGCGTGGTAATTCACGCTTGGACCGCGATTGTGCTTATTCGGGAGAATCGGGCCGCACGCCCCCAGGGTAATGAGGTGGAGGTAACCAAGCGGGCTGGTTTGTCTTCTCTTAAGATGGGCCTGTCGGGAACTATTCTTTTGTTTTTCATTATTTTTCATCTCCTTCATTTTACCATTCGGACTGTTTATCCAGAGTATAATGATATGATGACCACTGTTGGGGCACCAGAGGGAGAGGAAGTTCACGATGTTTACACCATGGTGCTTGCTGGTTTTCAACATATTTGGGTTTCTGTTTTTTACATTGTCGCGATGTTTTTACTGTGCGGGCACCTAAGTCATGGATTTAGCAGTGTGTTCCAGTCTTTGGGTATTCGTTCTGATTCTTGGCGCGTTAAAATTGAACTTGTTGCCAAAGCTTACGCCTGGGTGATTTTCTTGGGCTTTTCAATCATCCCGATATTAGTGTTAGGACAGATGCTTGATTTTATTACTTTTTTTGAACCATCCTTATTCTCCAATTCCTTGGCGGTGCGTTAAAAATCCATTCACAAAACCATCATTATGAACCTCGATTCCAAAATCCCCGAAGGTCCACTTTCAGATAAGTGGGACAACCATCGTTTCTCTTCTAAATTGGTCAACCCGGCGAACAAGCGAAAATATCGGGTGATCGTTGTGGGCTCTGGGCTAGCAGGAGGCTCGGCAGCTGCCACTCTTGCTGAACTTGGTTACAATGTAGACTGTTTTTGCTACCAAGACTCACCCCGTCGTGCCCACTCAATCGCAGCACAGGGCGGGATCAATGGGGCCAAAAATTACCAAAATGATGGAGATAGTATTCACCGTCTTTTTTACGATACCGTAAAAGGTGGGGATTTTCGCTCCCGCGAAGCCAATGTTTACCGCTTAGCTCAGGTAAGTACTAACATTATTGATCAGTGCGTTGCTCAAGGTGTTCCCTTTGCGAGGGAATATGGTGGGTTGCTTGCCAATCGTTCCTTTGGTGGTGCTCAAGTAAGTCGAACTTTTTACGCCCGGGGTCAAACTGGTCAGCAATTATTATTGGGAGCTTACAGTGCTTTAAGTCGCCAAATTTCCACGGGTCAGGTCAAGATGCACACCCGACATGAAATGCTCGACCTTGTCGTTGTAGATGGTCACGCTAAGGGTATAATAACTCGAAATTTAGCGTCGGGTGAAACCAAGGCATGGACGGCAGACGCGGTGATTTTGTGCACCGGTGGGTATGGGAATGTCTACTATCTCTCAACCAATGCAATTGGTTGCAATGTAACTGCAACCTATCGTGCATATCGTAGAGGTGCTGGTTTTGCCAATCCATGTTTCACTCAAATTCACCCAACATGCATCCCTGTTGCAGGTGACCACCAGTCCAAGCTCACATTAATGTCGGAGTCATTGCGCAACGATGGAAGGGTCTGGGTACCAAAAAAAGCTGAAGATTGTGGAAAGAATCCCAACGATATAGCCGAAGCAGACCGCGATTATTATTTGGAAAGAAAATATCCAAGTTTCGGAAACCTTGCCCCGCGTGACATTTCTAGTCGATCCGCCAAAGAAGCCTGCGATGAAGGTCGTGGTGTAGGCCCAGGTGGTCGAGGTGTATACCTTGACTTTGCTGATGCAATTTCTCGGCTTGGTGAAAGTGTCATTCGCGAACGCTATGGTAATCTCTTTCAAATGTATGAGAGAATTACGGGAGAAAATGCTTACCAGCGCCCGATGAGGATATACCCAGCGATCCATTACACAATGGGCGGTCTCTGGGTTGATTACAACCTTATGACAACCATCCCGGGTTGCTTTGCCCTGGGTGAAGCAAACTTCTCCGATCATGGTGCTAATCGTCTTGGTGCGAGTGCTTTGATGCAAGGCTTGAGCGATGGTTACTTCGTGGTTCCCTACACCATTGGTAATTATTTGGCGAATTCTGGAGCAGGCACGATCAGCCCAGACTCACCAGAAGTAAAAGAAGTCATGGAATCGGTTCGTGAACGGGTAGATCAACTCACTTCATCCAATGGAAATCGTTCCGCTCGTTCTTATCACAAACAACTTGGGCAAATCATGTGGGAATACGCAGGTATGGCCCGCAATGCTACTGGTTTAGAAAAAGCAATTGGGGAAATCCAAGACCTACGCGATGACTTTACCAAAAATCTTTTAGTTCCCGGATCAGGAAATAATTTAAATGCCGAGCTCGAACGGGCTGGTCGTGTTCGTGACTTTATTGATTTTGGAGAATTGCTCTGTCGAGATGCATTGGAGAGGAATGAATCTTGCGGTGGACACTTTCGGGAGGAATATCAAACAGAAGATGGAGAAGCCACTCGTGATGATGAAAACTTTGCCCATGCTGCGGTGTGGGAATACAAGGGTGAAGGAAAAACTCCTGCTCGCCATAAGGAAGAATTAAAGTACGATAATGTAAAACTTGCAGTTCGTAGTTACAAATAAGGAAATTTTATGAAGTTAATTCTAAGGGTTTGGAGACAAGATGGTGCAAAAGCCGAAGGTCGTTTTGAGACCCACCAATTAGACGGAGTATCAGAAGATTCATCGTTTTTGGAGATGCTTGATCAGTTGAATGAGCAGTTGTTGGAAGAGGGCACTGAACCAGTACTTTTTGATCATGATTGCCGAGAGGGCATATGCGGGAGTTGTTCCCTTACCATTAATGGTTTGGCTCATGGGCCAGAGGACTCCACGACAACATGCCAGTTACACATGAGGAAATTCACTGATGGGGAAACTGTCACTATTGAACCTTTTCGTGCCCGTGCCTTTCCTGTCGTTCGAGACTTGGTAGTTGATCGTTCGGCTTTTGACCGTATTACGCAAGCAGGTGGATATATCACAGTTCGTACCGGTAGTGCACCCGATGGTAATGCAATACCTGTACCCAAAGATGATTCAGACAAAGCCATGGATGCCGCCGCCTGCATTGGCTGTGGCGCCTGTGTGGCATCTTGCAAAAATGCATCGGCTATGCTCTTCACATCTGCGAAAGCCGGTCACCTAAACCTTCTTCCTCAAGGAAGAGCAGAAAAAGATAAAAGAGTTTTGGCTATGGTCGAAGAAATGGACAACTCTGGCTTTGGTAATTGCCGAAATTATGGTGAGTGTTCCGCTGCTTGCCCTAAGGATATTTCCCTGGATTATATCTCTAAACTTAATCGGGATCACGCGGCAGCCAAGGTTCGTAAGATTTTTTCGTAAGCACTTCTGTGCAGGCAACCTTAAATATGGTTGCGGGAATTCTTTTCCTTTGGATGATGTTTTTTTATGTCTAAGGAAAAAAAGCAAGTAACTTGGGGTGGTAGGTTTTCAGAACAGCCTGACGCCCTGATGCAAGTATTTGGTGAATCCGTATCCTTTGATATGCGTCTAGCTCCCTATGATTTAAAAGGCAGTTTAGGCCATGCTTCAATGCTCGCTCATGTCGGATTGCTCACCCAAGAAGAGTACAATGCTATCGAGAAGGGAATTTACGAATTATTTGAGGAGATCAAAGAGGATTCTTTTGGGTGGAAGCTGGAACTCGAAGATGTTCACATGAATCTCGAACAGGCATTACGAGCTAAGACCGAGGCAGCTGATAAGCTTCATACCGGTAGAAGTCGAAACGATCAGGTGGCCACAGATATGCGTTTATTTTTTAAAGATGCCTGCTCGCAGGTAAAGACCGGGCTCGAGGGCGTGATGCTATCCATGCTCGGCCAGGCTAAACGCTATGCTGCGTTACCCATTCCAGGATACACTCACTTGCAGCGGGCTCAACCCGTTACGGTGGGTCACCATTTACTTGCCTACATCGAGTCATTTGGGAGAGACCATGAACGCTTTTCTCATGTCGCTGAACATGCAAATGTTTGCCCTCTTGGTTCGGGTGCCATCGCTGGCTCAACTTTACCTTTAGACCGGGAATTTGCTGCCAAGGCACTGGGTTTTGTGGATGAGGATGGTAGTCCAAGAATTACTGCCAATGGAATGGATGCAGTTGCTGATCGTGATCTTTTTATTGAGTTTGCCAGTGCTTGTTCCACCTCTGCCCTTCATTTGTCCCGTTTAGCTGAAGATCTAATTCTCTGGAATTCAACCGAATTTGGCTTTGTGGGATTGCCGGATGCCTTTACCACAGGCTCTTCTTTAATGCCCCAAAAGAAAAACCCAGATTCCTTTGAGCTGATACGCGGGAAAACCGGTAGGATTATTGGAAATCTTACCAACCTTATCGTTACCATAAAAGGCCTGCCTTTGACTTACAACCGAGACCTGCAGGAGGATAAACCTCCGGTTTTTGATTCCCTTGATCAGTTAAGTCAGTGTCTGGCTGTTGCTTCTGGTTGTATTGCATCCGCAAATTTCAAGGAAGATAATTGCCGGGCTGCTGCTTCGGACCCGCTATTGTTGGCCACCGATTTAGCAGATTATCTCGTCGAAGCAGGGGTCGCTTTTCGCCAGGCCCATCATGTGGTCGGCTCTTTGGTCGCCCTGAGTGAAGAAAAGAAAGTATCCCTACCTGAATTATCGGATGATGACGCATTTGGTATTTGTGATAAACTCAAAGATGATTGGCGTGAGGTGTTTGATTTAGAGCGGGCATTTGCAAAGCGCGAAAAGCCAGGCATGCCTGGGCCCAACCAAATTGCATCAAGGATTCAGTTTTGGGAAAACATTCTGCAAACCTAGGCATTTTTTTTCAATCCTACCTTTGGGTTGCCTTGGTATGCCTAGCAATAATTCCACGGTTGCACAGCAGAATTTTTACGAGTTCCAATGGTACCGAGGTTGACGGTGAAGTCTTTGAAGTCGATGGTCATCGGGTTGGGCTTCGAGTAAATGAGCGAGATTATTATTTCTCGATATCACGCTTTGTTCGTGAGGATCAGGCATATATGCAAAAGTGGTCTGCCGTAGAAAGGTGTTCGTCATGTAAAGGAAAAGTCGGTACTGGGTTTCGCGAGGCTGGGGACGACAAGTATCACACCCGATGCTTTCGTTGTCTCGCCTGCCGGAAATCTTTTGTGGGTGGTGATGGTCTTGGGAAAGGGCCTTGGGGTGGTTTGGTACACCTGGAGCATACCTCTCTGGCTTTATCCTGTGATAGTTGTTCCCGTTTTTTTCGTCGTGAGGATGCCCTCCCAAAACAGTCCTTTGGTGACGGGCGGGTACATTGCCGGGTTTGCTTGGAAGATGGCGTATTTGAGGGCACCAAGGTTAGCCAAGTGCAGGCAAGAATTCTGCCTGTTCTGAAGCGGGTGGGTATGGATTTACCAACCAAGCCCATTCACATCGAGCTTGTAGGTCGGTCCTTCTTGGATCGTGAAGCCAAGAGAATCAAAGCAGAGGGTAAGCTTCGCGGTCTGACCTTGACCAAGTTCAAGCTCACCCGTGGTACCCCTTCCAGTGCTTCCTTTGAACACCGGATTTATGTTCTATCAGGGCTTCCCTATGTTGAATGCATTGCTGTACTGGCACATGAGTATGCTCATGTTTGGTTAAATGAACGCTTTATTGATTCAACTCCTCCTGAGATTGAAGGCTTTTGTAACCTTATTTCTGAAATTTGTCTAGGTCAGGACAAGAGTAAGGTATCGCTTTTGCTTCGTGAAAATATGATGAAAAGTGAAAATCCTGTTTATGGTGCTGGTTTTCGGAAAATGAGGTCGAGACTTAAGTCTTTGGGTTGGGATGGATTATTTGCAGAGATGCTATCGAAATCATCTCCTCCTCGCTGAATTGCACCGATTATCTACGGGTAACTCAGTATAAAAGTTTTAGGAGAGTAAAGCTTTCTGGATGACCGAGAAAATATCGGTTGGTTCGAGTACTGAGTCAGCATTCTGATTGGCTGCACCACAGAGGATTGGCCAATCTGCTTTGTCTTTTGGAACCACTCCATGGCTGCCTCTCACCAGAGTTGCATCTAGTGGGATCAGATCCATGTGTACCCGGAATCCTAGCTTTTTAGCTATTAGTTTTCGGGCAGCACGTAATTTGGGCGAGGTAAGCTTGGGGTCAAAAAATAGTTCAGCCGGATCATATCCGTATTTGCGGTGTATATCAATACAGCGGGCAAATTCTGGTGCTTTGGTATCATCATCCCAATGATAGTAAGCAAACCATGCATCCTCTTCCGATAGGGCAATTAGATCACCGGCACGGTCATGGTCAAGCCCTGCCTCCTTTCGGGTTCTACCTTCCAAAACCTTAGCAACTCCATCCATCGCTTCCAAAGATGCCCGTATTTCCTTCCTGATTTCAGGGCACTCATTTTTTATATAAATGTGGGCTACTTGATGGTCAGTAAGGGCAAAGGCATCGGATCCACCACAATCTAATGTCTCTTTCCCGAATTCTTCCTTGATTGATAACCATCCTTGATGGCGGAATTCTCTGTTTGGATAGATTACTTTATTTACTTCAGTAATGCCATATTCAGACAGGATGATAGGTGTGACCCCTTTGTTTTCAAAATAGTCAATGAGGTCACCCGCAACCTCATCAATTTCATGGAGGGCTTTTTTAATTTTTGGATCTTTGGGTCCATGTCGTTGGAGGTCGTAGTCTAAGTGGGGCAGGTAGACCAAAGATAAGTCAGGGGAGTGTTTTTCTTCTATCCAGCGGGCAGAATCCGCAATCCATTGAGAAGAGGCAATACCAGCCATTGGACCCCAAAATGAAGGAAAAGGAAAGGCCCCAATTTCTTTTTTTATATCATCCCTGATCTCCATGGGATGGGTGTGGATATCAAATTGCTTATCCCCGTCCGAGCCATAAAGCGGACGGGGAGTAATTGAGTAGTCAGCGGACGAGTACATATTGTACCACCAAAAAAGTTTGGCACAGGTAAATCCTGGTCTTTTTTCTTTGATCACATCCCAAACCTTGTCGCCTTTGACGAGGGCATTTGACTGTTTCCAAAATTGGTGTTCGTTAAGGTTTCGGTCATACCATCCATTCCCGACAATCCCGTGCTCTGATGGTAGTGTACCAGTTAGATAAGTAGCTTGAGCGGAGCAGGTAAGGGCAGGTAAGGCTGGTCGAATCAACTGTTCTTGGGTGTCATTTTTCTGGGAAAATTTGGTGATGCGGGGCATGTCTTTCCCCAGGTGCCTGCGGCATAGCCCAACCAAATTGATTACCGCGACCCGGGGAAAAGAACCACCTTCGTTAGCGGTCATCGGTTTACTTTCTTTGCCGAACAAGGTTTCGTGAGCATAAGTCTTCTACGGACTCTAGAATTTTTGCTCTATCCATAGCATGCACTTCTACTCCTTCACCAATACCCTGAAGTAAGGTGATGGTCAGCTCTCCACCTAAGTGTTCGCGAAATTCCTCCAAGCCTTCGAGGATGACATGTTTACCTTGCTTACTCTTGAATCCAAGTATTTCATCATAAAGCTCAAAGCCCAAGCGATTGAGCAGGTGAAGGCATCGTTCGGCCGAAGATTTTTTGATTAATCCAATTTTAGAGGAATAGAGAAGATCTACACCCAAACCGATAGCAACGGCATCCCCATGCCCAATTCGAAAGTCTGAAAGTTGCTCAAGCTTGTGAGCTACCCAGTGACCAAAATCAAGAGGCCGTGCAGAACCAAGCTCAAAGGGATCACCAGACCCAGCAATGTGTTCCAGGTGAAGGGCGGCACTCTTCCGTATGATATAATGCATTGCGTCCTCATCAAACTTGGCTAGGTCATCCGCTCGGGCTTCTATCTGCTCAAAAAACGAGCGGTCTCGAATCAAAGCGACCTTCACAGCTTCCACAAAGCCTGCACGCTTT
>ERZ1046876.288-NODE-288-length-41005-cov-167.593211_pt1 | contig 41005 bp, 43 predicted proteins | sample MGYA00383094_ERZ1046876 | MGnify/ENA primary metagenome ERZ1046876 (study PRJEB29581, sample SAMEA5548364) | metagenome | biome: marine; feature: coastal; material: water | depth 50 m | study: Short-term variability in the microbial, nano- and picoplankton...
CGCTCAAGAGGTCGCGTTCGATTGAGGAGTAGTGACCCATCAAAACCTCCCATCATTGAGCCTAACTACCTCTCTCATAAGGAGGATGTCAGAGACTTGCTGGAGGGCGTCAAGGTGCTCAGGAAGTTAGCGCAAACGGATAGCTTTAGTGGCGTGATGGGTGATGAGTTTCGTCCAGGCCCAGATTGTCAGAGCGATGAACAAATGATTCAGCACATCAAAGATACGGTGTGGACTGTTTTTCATCCCTCCAGCACCTGCAGGATGGGTCCAGACCCTAATAAAAATGTTGTTGATAGTCGTCTTAGGGTGTACGGCATCGAGTCTCTGAGGGTGGCTGATGCCTCAATATTTCCTAAGCTAGTCTGTGGTAATATTAACGCCGCAACTATTATGGTGGGTGAAAAGGCGTCCGATCTTATTTTGCAGGATCAAGTTCATGTTTAAATTTCTCATACTATGAAAATAATTAGCGTTGAAACTTTTACAAATGAGTATGTCGGACTGGTCCGCGTGAGGACAGATGAGGGGGATGAGGGTTGGGGGCAAACTTCGACCTATAACAGTGAGATTACTGCACAAGTGGTTCATCTTCAGGTCGCACCTCATGTTCTCGGAATGAGCGCTCTAGAGATTAAAGACATCAACAGGGAGGTTTTGGAGAGGGAACACAAGTTTCCTGGCACCTACCTTTACAGAGCCCTGTGCGGAATTGATACCGCGCTCTGGGATATCAAAGCTAAAAGGGTTAAAAAAAGTGTCTGCCAGTTGATCGGAGGAAAACCAAGCTCAATTCCTGTTTATGCCTCCAGTATGCAAAGAGAGATTACACCTGAGGGCGAAGCTGAGAGGTTTCTAAAGCTTAAAGAGGAGGATGGCTACACTGCGTTCAAGTTTAGGATTGGCAGAGAGTGTGGCCACGATATTGACCAATGGCCTGGGCGAACAGAAGCGATTATTAAGGAAGTTAGAAAGGCTTTAGGTGACGAGGTGTCCCTTTTAGTGGATGCAAACAGTGCCTATAGACCTAAAAAAGCCATCGAGGTTGGACGCATGCTTCAGGATTACGGTATTAGTCATTTCGAGGAGCCTTGCCCATACTGGGAGCCGGATTGGACTCGTGAGGTTTCTGACGCACTCGAAATGGATGTCAGCGGCGGTGAGCAGGATAACGATATGAGGGTTTGGAGACACATGATTGATACCCGAGTTGTTGATATTGTGCAGCCAGACATCTGTTATATGGGAGGCATTACTAGAACACTTGAGGTGGCCAAAATGGCTGAAAAAGCAAGCATTCCTGTAACGCTTCACGCCGCTAATTTGTCACTGGTAACCCTTTTTTCTGCTCACGTAATGGGCTCAATCAGCAACCCTGGGAAGTACCTGGAGTACTCAATCGAGGGGCCTGATTACTACCCTTGGCAAGAGAATATCTTTACCCCTTACTTTAAGATTGTTGATGGGCATTTACAGTTACCTCATAAACCGGGCTGGGGTATTGAAATCAATCAAGAGTGGATGTCGTTGGCGAATTATCAAGTAAGCTATACTGGGTCTCGCTTCTAAATTGTTTTTAAGTCTATTTTGTGTGCCCTAAGTGCCCTTTTTTTTAGGTTTAAAAATACTGTATAATTTCACTTTTTTTAATAAGTTACGGATTTAGAATTACATGAAGACATCACTCACCACTCTTGAGGGACTTAAAAGGTCTCTTACGGTTGAATTGCCGGTAGACACTTTCAATGAAAGAACAGAAAAAATTATCAAAGGATTTGCCAGCAAGGTACGTGTTGATGGCTTTAGAAAGGGTAAAGTCCCTCCTGCTGTATTGCGTCAAAAATTTGGTGCAAGCGCTAAGTCTGACGCTGCAACCGAGATTGTTGGTGAAACCTTGGCTGATGCATTAACGGATGCAGATGTTTCTCCTGCGACTCAACCTTCCCTGACAAATATAGATACAGAGAATGCTGATAGCTTAATTTACACGCTTGAGTTTGAGGTCTATCCTGAGATTAAAGTCAATGCTTTATCAAAGCTATCTATCGAGCAGCTTAGCTCAAAAGTGACTGAAGAAGATGAAGAGAGAGCTCTGCAAGATCTTCAAGACCGCTCGACTGAATATAAAACGGTCAAACGCAAATCGAAGGACGGTGATCGCTTAATCATTGACTTTGAAGGCCTCCTCGATGGCGAGTCTTTTGAGGGTGGAGCCGCAGAAGGTTTTGAAATTATCCTCGGAAAAGGGGCAATGATTGAGGGCTTTGAGAAAGGCCTTATTGACGTTGTATCTGGCAAAACCGTTGAGGTCAAGGCTACATTTCCAGAAGACTATCACGTGGAGAACTTAGCTGCAAGAGAGGCTGTATTCAAGGTCAAGGTGAATGAAGTTGGCTCACCGATTGAACTTAAGAGAGATGATGAATTCGCAAAGAAATATGGTGAAAAAGATTTTGAAACGATGAAATCAAGAATGACCAATCAAATGAAGCTTGAGCTTGATTCACGTCTTGTTCAGCAGAATAAAGATACTGCATTTTCTGCCCTATTAGAGGCGAATGACTTTGAAGTTCCAGAAGGGAGCGTGTCCTCTGAAGCAGAGAAACTTCAACAAGATATGGAGTCTCGCATGGAGCAGCAGGGTATGCCTTCTAAAGGTAAGCTACCTGCAGAAATGTTCAATGAAGAAGCTGCAAGGAGAGTAAAGCTTGGTTTGTTAATTAACAAAATTGCAACTGATTCTGAAATAACAGCTGAAAAAGATTTAGTTGATGCTAAACTTAATGAAATGTCGCTACAATATGGTGAAAGCGCACAGCAAATGATTGATTGGTACAACACAGATCCTTCAAGGCTTGCTAATATCGAGTCAATTGTTGTTGAAGATTTGGTCGCCAAACATGTTGCAGAAAAAGCAAAAGTAACAACTATGGATAAAACTTTTTTAGAAATAATGAATACGCAAAATTGATATGACAATTCAAAACTTAAATCAAATTCCAATGGTTATAGAGAGCTCAGGTCGTGGAGAGAGAGCTTATGATATCTATTCAAGACTTTTAAAAGAGCGAGTTGTTTTTATGGTTGGCCCCGTTGAGGATTACACTGCTAATGTGGTGGTTGCCCAACTCCTTTTTTTGGAGTCCGAAAACCCTGACAAAGATATCCATTTGTATATTAATTCACCAGGTGGATCAGTTACTGCAGGTCTAGCAATATACGATACAATGCAATTCATTAAGCCTGATATTTCAACTCTTTGTATCGGACAGGCTGCAAGCATGGGCGCACTTCTTTTAACGGCAGGAGCTAAGGGAAAAAGGTTTGCTCTTCCACACGCTAGATGCATGATTCATCAACCATTAGGAGGATTCTCTGGTCAAGCAAGTGATATAGATATTCATGCTCAAGAGATTCTAAAAGTTAGGGATAACTTAAATTCTATTCTTAAAAAACATACCGGCCAGACTATGAAAAATATTCAAAAAGATACTGATCGTGATAATTTCATGTCTGCCAGCGAGTCTGCGAAATATGGACTTATTGATAAAGTTATTAATAAACGCTAAATTGAAGTTTGCCAATGGATCAAAACACTGAAGATCTAAGTTGTTCATTTTGCTCAAAAAATAAAGATGAGGTTGCGCGACTTATAGCGGGACCAGGTGTCTATATATGTGATGAGTGTATAGACTCTTGTTACAACCTGATTCAAGAACAAACTATCAAAGATAAAAAAGATCAGCATCAGGACTGGAATTACACTCCAAAGGATTTATATAGCTCACTCAATGAGTATGTAATTGGTCAGTCTCATGCTAAAAAAGTCCTTTCTGTGGCAGTTTACAACCACTATAAACGCCTTAAAGCTGATTATATTTCCAATGACGTTGAGCTTGATAAATCAAATATCCTTCTGATTGGACCTACTGGAAGTGGAAAGACGCTTTTAGCTCAATCATTGGCGCGATTCTTAGATGTCCCTTTTGCAGTTGCAGATGCAACAACTTTAACTGAAGCAGGCTATGTTGGCGATGACGTGGAAAATGTCATAAAGAGCCTTCTTGCAAAATGTGATTTTGACCCACAAAGAGCTGAGCAAGGCATCATATTTATAGATGAAATAGATAAAATTTCACGTCGCTCAGACTCTCCTTCGATCACAAGAGACGTTTCAGGAGAAGGAGTTCAGCAAGCAATGCTGAAGCTAATCGAAGGCACAATTGCCTCAGTTCCACCACAAGGGGGAAGAAAACACCCAAATCAGGAAACGATTGATGTAGACACCTCAAAAATATTATTTATATGTGGAGGTGCTTTTGACGGTCTTGGAAAGGTCATAGACAGGCGAATTGAAAAATCAGCTGGAATTGGTTTTTCAGCAAATGTGAAAGAAAAAAGTAATAAAAAGACTTTGACAGAGCTATACAAATTCCTTGAGCCAGATGATCTAATTAAATTTGGACTGATCCCAGAATTAGTGGGTCGTCTAGCTGTTCATACATCACTTGATGAGCTTGATGAGAAGGCTTTAATCGAGATCCTGACTAAGCCAAAAAATTCAGTAGTTAAACAGTTTCAACAATTCTTTGCAATTGAAGGAGTGAAGCTAACTATAAGGAAGAATGCTCTTGTTGCTATAGCCAGATTAGCACTTAAGAGAAAAACGGGCGCAAGAGGCTTGAGAGCTATCTTAGAAGATTTGCTGCTAGAGACAATGTATGAAATACCATCTAACCCAAGTGTAAAAGAGGTTGTATTAGATAAAGCAGTTGTAGAAGGCTTAAAACAACCGGTGATAGTTCATGAATCAGATAAAAAGAAAAGAACGATTCGTAAGGCAAGTTAATGATCCTGACTTTTATATGTTAAAAACTCAATAATGTCTATGGAGTTGTTTGATCGCCAAAAGGATGCTGTTGGGCAAGGCGAAAGAACTATTTTGGTTCATATTGAGCTTACTTCAATTAATCAATCACCAGATAGTGTTAATGAATTTAAACAACTTGCTGTATCCTCTGGGCTTAATATTGTTGACACAATAACAGTAAAAAGAAGTTTTACTAAGGCTCAATTTTTTATAGGAACAGGTAAAGTTGATGAACTTGCATCAATTGTAAGTGATAATGAAATAGAACTAGTGATATTTTCACTCCCGTTGTCACCATCTCAAGAGCGTAACTTAGAAAAAGCATTAAAGTGTCAGGTTATGGATCGAACAGGCTTAATATTAGATATTTTTGCATTAAGAGCGAGTACTTTTGAAGGAAAGCTTCAAGTTGAACTTGCTCAATTAAGGCATCTTTCAACTAGATTGGTAAGAGGTTGGACCCACCTAGAGAGACAAAAAGGAGGTATCGGACTAAGAGGCCCTGGTGAAACACAGTTAGAAACAGATAAAAGACTCATTTCAATTCGAATCAAAAATATTAACAAGCGACTTGCAAAAGTTCATAAACAACATGATTTAGGCAGAAAGTCTAGGGTAAAAAACCAGCTACCAATGATATCGCTTGCTGGATATACAAATGCTGGCAAGTCGACACTCTTTAATTTATTAACAAATGCTGAGGTTTATGCAGATGATAAGTTATTTGCAACTCTTGATTCTACTATTCGAAGAGTAATGTTGCCAGCATCTGGTGAGGCAGTAATAGCTGATACAGTTGGATTTATTCAAGACCTTCCGCATGAGCTTATTGAGGCATTTAAGTCAACATTAGAGGAGACACGTCAGGCTAATGTACTTCTTCATGTTGTTGATGCTTCTGATCCCAATAATAGGGATAAAATCGATCAGGTTGAGGACATTATCGAGCAAATAGATGCTCAAAAAATACCAAGAATTTTAGTAATGAATAAGATCGATGGCTTAGTAGACTTTGAGCCACGAATAGATAAGGATCATGAAGGAAATATTTCTCGAGTTTGGCTTTCAGCTCAAACTGGAGAAGGTATTGATCTCCTTTATGAGGCACTTTCCAGAAGCCTCAGTGGAATGATGACTTTTGCCAGTATTAAGTTAGATGTCCAATCAGCATACATAAGAAGTGAAATTCATAAAGTTGGCTTTATCAAAAAAGAAATAATGAATGAATTTGGTCAATGGCTACTTGAAATTAATGTAACTAGTCACTATCTAGAAAGATTATTAGATAAGCAAGGCGTTTCATTATTATGGAAACAGAAATCACAACAGAGTCAGTTAGTATAGAGAAGCAGTCAATACCACTCTTGCCACTAAGAGATGTAGTCGTTTTTCCTCATACTGTTATTCCTTTATTCATAGGAAGAAAGTCATCTGTTAAGGCAATCACCCAAGCCATGGAAGCTGATAAAAATGTTTTTTTGGCCACACAGAAAGATGAAGCAATTGAGGAGCCAAATAATGATGATCTTCATAAGGTTGGAACTTTGGCAACAATTCTTCAACTATTAAAACTTCCTGATGGCACAATTAAAGTTTTAGTTGAAGGAGTGAAAAGAGCAAAAATTGAGGAGTTTATAGACTTAGGCGATCACACTGAAGTTGTATTAAGTGACTGTAGTCTAAGTTTTGACAACGATACAGAAATTAAAGCGATGATGCGCCTTGCATTAGAAAATTTTGAAAAATATATTAAGCTTAGTAAAAAAATTCCAGAAGAAGTTTATAAAGTTCTCAAAGAAATCACAGATATTGAAAGATTCAGTGATGTAATTATTGCAAACTTAAGTCTCAAGGTTAATGAAAAGCAGAGTCTTCTTGAGAGTGGGCAAGCAAAAGACAGGTTAGAGGCAATCTTATCTATTCTTGAAGGTGAACTAGATATGCTTGGTGCAGAGCAAAAGATTCAGAGTAGAGTGCGCAAACAAATGGAGTCCAATCAAAGAGATTATTACTTGAATGAGCAAATGAAATCCATTCAAAAAGAGCTCGGTACCCTCGATGATGAAAATGAAATTGAGGATTTACAAAATAGTATCAACAAAGCCAAAATGCCTAAAGAAGCCAAGAAAAAAGCCCAAAGTGAGCTTAATAAACTTCAAAGAATGTCATCCCAATCATCTGACGCATCAATCATTAGAACCTATATAGAAAATTTGTGTTCAGTGCCTTGGAGTAAAAAAACAAAAACTAATAAAGACCTAGCAAAGGCGCAAAAGATTCTTGATGCTGATCATTATGGTTTAGATAAAGTAAAAGAAAGAATAATGGAACACCTTGCTGTTCAAAGTCGTGTTACTCATAATAAGGCCAATATACTATGTTTAGTTGGCCCTCCTGGAGTGGGTAAAACCTCTCTTGGCGAATCTATTGCAAGATCAGTAAATCGAAAATATGTTCGTATGGCTCTAGGCGGTGTAAGGGATGAGGCAGAAATTCGAGGTCATAGAAGAACTTATATTGGCGCTATGCCAGGATCTATCGTTCAGAAAATGCAAAAAGTTAATGTCAAAAATCCATTATTTCTTTTAGATGAAATAGACAAAATGGCCTCTGATTATAGAGGTGATCCAAGCTCTGCTATGCTAGAGGTTTTGGATCCAGAGCAAAATCACACTTTTAATGATCACTACTTAGAGGTTGACTATGATCTCTCACAAGTTATGTTTGTTGCTACTGCAAATTCCTTAAATCTCCCAGAAGCACTTGTGGATAGAATGGAAATAATTCAATTATCTGGTTATACAGAAGATGAAAAACTTGAAATTGCTAAGAGACATTTAATTGCTAAGCAAATGAAAAATAATGGAGTTAATAGCTCGGAAATAGTTTTTAAAGATTCTGCAATTATGGATATTATTCGTTATTACACCAGAGAAGCAGGTGTTCGAAACCTTGATCGTGAAATAGGCAGGATATGCAGAAAAGTGATTAAAGATGTAACTCTAAAAAAACGAAAAGCCAGGGCAATTATTAATTCAAAAAGCTTGCCAAAATTTTTAGGAATGAAGAAGTATCGATTTGGTTTAGCTGAAGAACATAATCAAATTGGAGAGGTTACAGGATTAGCATGGACCTCTGTCGGCGGTGACTTGCTTACAATTGAAGCATCCTCATACAAAGGCAAGGGGAAATTGAACTATACGGGACAACTGGGTGACGTTATGAAGGAATCAATTCAAGCGGCAATGTCAGTAACTCGTTTACGTGCAGAGACTTTAGGAATTTCAGATGATTTCCATGAAAAACTGGATATTCATATCCATGTTCCTGATGGTTCAACACCTAAAGATGGGCCAAGCGCTGGAGCAGCAATGTGTACAGCTCTTGTTTCAGTTTTAACTGGACGAAAAGTCAAAGCAGCAGTCGCAATGACTGGTGAAATTACTTTAAGGGGTGAGATAACTCCGATCGGTGGACTGAAAGAGAAGCTTCTAGCTGCGATGAGAGGCGGCATCAAAACTGTAATTATTCCTGAAGATAATGAACGTGAATTATCTGAGGTGCCTGAAAAAATAAAAAGTAAGCTCGAAATTGTCAAAGTGAAATGGATAGACCAGGTTTTAGATATTGCTCTAGAAAAATAGACTTTAAAAACTTTACTTTTTTCTTAGCTGAGCATAATAGAAGCCATCGAATATATCAGTTGGCAATTGCTGCTTACCTATGGAGCCCCTGCCCCAAGGAAGTTGAATTTCTTCAATACTAGCATCTTTAGTTAGTTTAATAAAATTACTTATTTGATTTTCATTTTCATCTTTTAGTATGGAGCATGTCGCATATACAAGTTTGCCTCCTGGTTTTAGCATTAACCATAAGTTCATAATAATAGATGCTTGAACATTGATGATATGCGTAAGGTCTCTAGGTTTTCTTATAAGTTTAATATCAGGATGTCTTCTTATAACCCCTGTGCCAGTGCATGGAGCATCGACTAAAATCTTATCAAAAAGTTTTTGATTCCACCAGTTATTCTTGGTTGCATCTCCTAAAATGACTCCAACATTATTACTCTTTAGTCTTTTTATATTTTCTTTGACTTTGATAAGTCTTTTCTCATCAGTATCTAAAGCCAAGATCTCTGCACTAGGGCAAAGCTCAGCCAGATGAGTTGTTTTTCCTCCAGGTGCACAACATGCATCTAAAATTAACTCACCTTTTTTTGGAGCAATAAGCTGACCTGCTAGCTGTGCAGAAGTGTCTTGAATATAGCAAGAACCATTTTTAAAATCTGGTAATTTTTCTACATTTACTGCTTTATCAAGGGTCAGGGACTGCGGTGCAATTACAGAGGTCTTTGACTCTATGTTCTTCTCTAAAAGTTTATCTTGATAAGACTTTATATTAATTGATGGATGGACACGAATAGACATTGGAGCTTTTTTATTATTCTCAACAAATATCTTATGAAAATCATCAGGATATTCCTTCATAATTTTTTTTACAAGCCAACTTGGGTGGGAATAGTGAGAAGTGTTAAGAATTTCATCTCGGTCCCGATCAATCCCTCTTAGTATTGCATTTATAAGGCCCTTTGCCCATTGCTTTTGAATTTTTTCTGCCACTTCGACTGTTTCATTGATAGCAGCATGAGTTGATATATCAGTATAAATAAGCTGATATGCTCCTAGAATCATAAGAATATGGATATCAAGGTTTTTTTTATCTAGGGTTTTTTTAAGACGAGGAGTTATGACATCATTAAGATGGTGATAGAATCTTAATGAGCCATATGTAAGTGACTTTGCAAACGAAGCTTCAGAATTCTCAGTGGGAAATAATGATTCAGAGAGTGTATGCTTTTCAAGTGCTACAAGGCAAATAGCTTTATGAGCAATGACTCTTGAGTTATTGTTATTGAGCAAGGGTATTCAAGAATCTATTTAAAAGCTCCTCGGGCTCTAAATAGCCTGGAATATTTAAGCCATTTTCAAAAAAAATTGATGGCGTTCCATTTACACTTAATTGTTTTGAAATTGCAAGCTGTTCTGCAACTGGATTAATACAATCTGGGCTGTTTGGCAAGAACCGCTTAGTTTTATAATTGTGAATAGCGATCGCTTTATCTTCTGCACACCATATTTTTTCCATAGCACTTTGAGCATTAGGGTGAAGTTGCTCTAGTGGTGAGGCCAAATATTTCACAGTAATGCCAAGAGAATTCATTTCATTCATATTCGCATGAAGTTTAGCGCAATAAGGGCAATCAACATCCGTAAATACATGAACAACATATTTCTCATTTTCAGATTTAAAAATTATCTTGTCATTATCGTTAATGCTATTAAGGATATTTTGCTTGATAGCGTTAATTCGACTAGTAGAAATATTTGTCATTAATTCTAGGTCAGTGACCGCGCCTTGAAGAACATATCTACCATCCATAGAAATGTAAAGTACATCGATACTTGGATTTGTAAGAACCACCTCATAGTAACCATTTAGCTGAGAAGTGCTAATGTTTTCAGCCTTAATTTCTGGAAAATATGGTTTTAATTGATTTACAATCATGCCAACATCTGCAAAAACAATATTAGTAATTAATATTAACGTGATAGTAAGAAACTTTTTCATATGAGAAACTAGTGATTAAAGAAGTAAATTTTACAGTTTTTTGGTAGAATATCGAGTTTATAATTTCCGGAAATTGATATGGAGTTTTTTGTTACTCACCAAGCGGTTGACCATTATAGTGGAGACTGTTCAGTTGCCTTTGTTCTAAAAGGCAAATCAAATGAAAATAGAATTATTCAGAATTATCTAGATCTTCATCGATTTGAGCCAAAATTAGCAAGTACCTTAATGCTTGGAAAGGTTGAAGGCTACAAGTCAAAAAGAGTTCTAGTTGTTGGCTTAGGGGAGTCGCCACTCAGTCAAAAAAATTATATGAAGGTGCTTAAATCACTTTCTTCAGCTATGAGTGAATTAAAGGTTAAAAATGTTGTAATTCCAAGTATTGATGTTGAGGATGCAGATGAAGCCTGGTTGCAAATTACAACTGCTAGGATTCTAAAAAATGAAAGTTATAAGATACAAAAAGTTGGTGTTAAGGAAAAGGCCAGTGATATTGTTCTTGAAGCAGTAAATATATATTCTCAAAACAATGGAGCATCAGAGATTCAAAAAGGTGTAGCTATTGCAAATGGTATGGCACTCGCAAGAGAATTAGGAGACTTGCCCCCAAATATCTGCACTCCATCTTATATCGCTGAAAAAGCCATGTCTCTTGCAGATACTTACAATCTTGAATGTGAAATTCTAGAAGAGTCAGACATGGAGTCTCTAGGGATGAATTCTTTGCTCTCTGTCTCTAAAGGTTCTTCGGAGCCTGGAAAGCTAATCAGTCTAAGTTATTCTAATGCTGGCAATGAAGCTCCAATCGTTTTGGTTGGCAAAGGAGTGACTTTTGATAGTGGCGGTATTTCTTTAAAGCCTGGTCAAGGAATGGATGAGATGAAGTACGATATGTGTGGCGCTGCGTCAGTGCTTGGTGCAATGAGTGCTATTGCTGAAATGAACCTTCAAGTGAATTTGACTGTTGTTGTACCAACGGTAGAAAATATGCCAGCTCATAATGCATCAAAGCCAGGCGATGTTGTTAAAAGTATGTCTGGCCAAACTATAGAAATTTTAAATACAGATGCTGAAGGCCGTCTTATTCTGTGTGACGCTTTGACTTATTGTGAGAAGTTTAAACCTAAAGCAGTTATTGATATTGCTACTCTAACCGGTGCGGTTATTATTGCCCTGGGCAAGCATCATTCTGGTGTTATGTCGAATGACCAAAAGCTTGCAGATGCTCTTAAATCGTCAGGCTTATCTTCACTTGATACTGTTTGGCAGCTACCTCTAGATGAGGAGTATGATGATTTACTTAAATCAAATTTTGCAGATATGGCAAATATTGGAGGAAGAGAAGCGGGAACGGTAACCGCTGCATGTTTTCTAGCTCGTTATGCAAAAAATTATTCTTGGGCTCACATTGATATTGCAGGAACTGCATGGCTTGGAGGTTCTAAAAAAGGTGCAACTGGAAGACCTGTTCCACTATTAACTCAGTATATTATGGATCAAGTATAGGAACAAACTATGTCAATATTTAAAGACGTTGAAATTATTAAAGCAGCTAATATCTACTTTGATGGCAAGGTGACCAGTCGAGTTGTGAACTTCAATGATGGAAGCACAAAAACACTTGGAATTATGATGCCTGGGTCATTTGAATTCTCGACAGAACAGCATGAGTTAATGGAGATTATGGCTGGAGAGCTTGATGTTTTACTCCCTGGGCATAATGCTTGGCAAGCTATTAAAGCTGGAGACTCATTTAAAGTTCCAGCGCAAAGTGTTTTCAAATTAGAAGTAAAAACTGTTGTTGATTATTGCTGCTCTTACTCATAATTAACTACCATTCGCTGATCAATTAAATTGTTATAGATTAATAAAATACGACATGGAACCAGTAGTAATCATAAATGGTGAAGAGAAGTCCAATATTAGTATTTTTAATCGTAATATGCAATATGGCGATGGCTTATTTGAGACCTGTGTTGCAAAAGATAATAAGATTTTATTTTGGGAAAGTCATGTTGCGCGTCTAAATAATGGATGTGAAAGATTAAATATCAATAAAATAGCTAATTCAGTTTGGCTTGAGGATATAAAAAAAGCGCTCAGTTTATCTTCAGAAAAAGATTGTATTATCAAATTAATCTTATCACGGGGGAATTCACTCAGGGGCTATAGTTATAGTGAGGATATTGAGCCAGTCAGGGTTGTAATCGCGACCCAAATCAGTGAATATAAGACTCAAGACTCTTTTTCACTTGAATATGCGAGTTGTGGGTTTCATTCAAATCCAAACTTAGCAGGTATTAAGCATTGTAATAGGCTCGAACAGATCATGGCACGCACAAACATGTTGGCTGATGAGGCTATTATGCTTGATGAGAATAAAAGTATTATCTCAGTCACTCAAGGAAACATCTATTTTATTTTTGGTAATAAGTTGGTTACACCAAAATTAGAACGATGTGGCGTGATGGGAAGCAGGAGATCCATAATTTTAGAGCTTTCAAGATTAATCAATTTAGAGGTTGATGAAGATACCATTTCAATTGAACAAGCAGAAAAAGCAAACGAAGTATTTGTTTCAAATAGCTTAATTGGAATTCAGCCAGTCACTTCAATTGGCAGTTATAACCTAAATAATAACCCGTTAACTAAAGAAATTAAAGCTGCATTTAAATTTACAACTCAAGATATTAAATCTTGGACATGTCTGTAAGTAGTAAGAATAAATTTTTTTCAAGATTAGTTGCATCAGCTTTATTGCTTCTATTTACAGCTTGGATTCTTATATCAAAAGATGTAATAACTGATCAAAGCCAAATTATCCAAGTCAAAGCTGGCTCATCTATGGGGGCTGTTGCTCAGGATTTAAGTGATAAAAAACTAATTAAGTCAAAGTTATTTTTCACATCACTAAGTAGGCTACTTAATGCTAATAAAAAATTAAAGTCTGGCTATTATGAATTAGAACCTAACACTACAGTGCTGGGTTTTATCGAAAAAATTTCAAGAGGTGAAGTACTCAAAACCAAGGTTACCTTAATTGAAGGGAAGACAATTAAATTCTATTTTGATCAGTTGATAAATGATCCATCACTTAACAAAAGGTCATCATTTGACCAAGTAATGAACTCCATTGGAGTCAAGAAGCCTTATGATGGCTGGTTTTATCCAGAAACATATATCTTTAATTATGGTGAGAGTGTTGAAAATGTTTTGAAAAGATCTCATTTGACAATGGAAAAAAAATTATCAGATATGTGGGATAAAAGAGATAGAAGTATTCCGCTAACTTCCCCTTACCAGGCAATAATTCTCGCCTCTTTAATTGAAAATGAAACTGCTCTAGACTATGAAAAACCATTAATTTCAAGTGTTTTTATTGGGAGACTGAATTTAAGTATGCGACTTCAGACAGACCCAACAGTGATATACGCATTGGGAGATGCATACTCATCTCCATTAACTCGAAGCGATTTAAAGATTGATCATCCATATAATACTTATCGAAATAAAGGCTTACCTCCGGGAGCTATTTCTTCAGCTGGGCATGCTTCGTTGCATGCAGCTCTTCATCCTGCAAAAGAAAATGACTTATATTTTGTTTCAAAGAAGGATGGAAGTCATGCATTTGCTCCAACTTATGAGAAACATAAAGAGAATATCAAGAAGTACTTAAATAATAACTAGTTTAAAATCGTATGCTATGAATAAAGGAAGGTTTATAACAATTGATGGTGTTGAGGGTGCTGGTAAAAGCACCCAAATAGATCTTATTTGTAGCTATTTGCAGCGAAAAGGTATTGAAGTTGTAAGAACTCGTGAGCCGGGTGGTACTGATATTGGAGAAAAAATTCGTTCCGTATTGCTCGATGTTGATAATGAAGAAATGCACAGTGACACAGAGTTATTATTAATGTTTAGTTCTCGAAATGAACTTATTCAAAATAAAATTATCCCAGCTCTAAATAATGGCTCTTGGGTTGTCAGTGATCGTTTTACTGATGCTTCTTTTGCTTACCAGGGTGGAGGGAGAATGCTTAATTTGGATCGGATAGCGAAATTAGAAGATTGGGTTCTAGGCGACTTTCAGCCTGACCTAACTCTTTTGCTTGATATTAGTGTTGAGGTAGGTATGATTAGAATTGAAGCTCGTGCTGCAAAGGATAGAATTGAGCTTGAAGAAAGGGCTTTTTTTGAACGTGTAAGATCTGGTTTTATTAGTAGGTCTGAGACTTTTCCTGAAAGAATTAAGTTAATTGACGCCAGTGGAACAATCGATGATATTCATGAAAAAATTCGATTACTCGTAGATTCTTTATGATCCTACCGTGGCAAAAAAGCGCCAGTGATAAGCTAGATAAAATGATTCAACAGAATCATTTACCTCATGCATTGCTTATTACTGGAGTTGATAGAATTGGTAAACTCAATTTGACTCAAAACTTAATTCAAAAACTGCTTTGTCGTGATTCTTCCTGCGGTAAATGTGAGCTTTGTCAATCTTTACAAAAAGATCACCCAGAGGAAGGCATAGGTCACAGTGTTTTAATTCGGCGATCTCATTACCCAAATTTAATCTATTGCAGAACTGAGCTTAATGATTCAGGCTTCATGTCAAAAGAAATTCGGGTTGATCAAATAAGAGCTTTTTGTGAGGTATTGAGTAAAACTGCTGAATCTCTTCAGATAGGCGTCATTTTTTATGCTGATCAAATGAATAATAATGCAGCTAATAGCCTATTAAAAACTTTAGAAGAACCTAGAAAAAATACACTTATTGTTTTGTTAGCCCATAATATTAATCTTCTTCCAAAGACAATACTTTCTAGATGTCAAACTATTCATATTAATCCCACTTATGATCAAGAGAGTGCCGATTGGTTGTCAAAGCAAATTACTGAGAATACAAGAGATGATTTTGATTTTATGCAACTATTAGAGAGTTCTCTCGGCGTTCCTTACAAAGCACTTGATGATCTAAAAGGTGATTATTTTATTAAATATCAGAGTTGGCAGAATCTATTGCTTGATATAGCGCTAAGCCCAACCAAAATCTCAAATACCGATATATTTTCTGATAACGAGCTTGAGGTTCTGAAATGTTTGCAGCGCCTTTTGAATGAAGCCATTAAAATTAAAGTATTAGATCATGATGGAGCAAATTTAGAGCTTAATAGAGTTATAGAAAAAACATCATACAGTCATCTATTTAAATTACTTGATGATACAAATTGTGCAATTTCCATGTCACAAACAACTGTAAATATTAAATTATTATTGGATAATGTGCTGGTTGTCTGGTCACATATAACGAATTTAAAAAAGTACCCAGCGATTACTAATATTCAGGAGTATTAATGAACCAATCTTCAATTTTATTTAAAGAAGCTAAGAAATATATACCCGGAGGAGTCAACTCTCCAGTAAGAGCTTTTAATGGTGTTGGAGGAGATCCAGTTTTTTTTGATAGGGGCGAGGGTGCTTATCTTTTTGACGTAGATGGAAATTCTTATATTGATTATGTGGGCTCTTGGGGTCCAATGATCTTAGGACATTCTAATCCCGTAATCATAGACGCAGTTAAGTCTGTTTTAGATAAAGGATTAGGCTTTGGAGCGCCGACTCAGATAGAGACTTCGCTTGCAAAAAAAGTTTGTCAAATCATGCCATCTATTGAACTTGTTCGTATGGTCAGTTCTGGAACTGAGGCAACTATGAGTGCAATTCGATTAGCAAGAGGCTACACAAATCGAGATAAAATTTTGAAATTTGAGGGTTGTTATCACGGTCATTCTGACTCTTTATTAGTTAAGGCAGGTTCTGGCGCTCTAACTTTAGGGGTGCCAACATCACCTGGAGTGCCTGGTGACCTTGCAAAGCATACTTTGACTCTTGAGTTTAATAATCTGGAGCTTGTTGAGGATTTATTTTCTAAGATGGGCGAAGAGATTGGCTGCATTATTGTTGAACCCATTGCAGGCAACATGAATTGTATACCTCCTAATGAAGGTTTTTTGCAGGGATTACGAAAGATTTGTGATGAGTATGGCACTGTTCTTATTTTTGATGAAGTGATGACAGGCTTTAGAGTTGCTTTAGGGGGTGCACAAGAGGTTTATGATGTTGTGCCTGATCTTACAGCACTAGGAAAAGTAATTGGTGGAGGGCTTCCAGTCGCTGCCTTTGGGGGTAAGAGAGAAATTATGAACCAAATAGCTCCTCTTGGCCCTGTTTATCAAGCAGGTACACTTTCAGGAAACCCACTTTCAATGGCATCAGGTATAGCTATGCTTAGTGCTCTAGAATCTGATAAATCTTTTTATGAGAAGCTTGGTCGTAGAACCTTTGATTTGGTTGAAGGAATTGTTTCAGAAGCTAAATCTTACAATATTCCAATGACTTATAATTATGTTGGCGGTATGTTTGGTTTATTCTTTAGTTCAGAGGAAAAAGTGAGTAATTTTTCTCAGGCATCTAGTTGCAATATTGAGCTATTTAAAAAATTCTATAATGCTATGCTAAAAAAAGGCATCTATCTTGCTCCTTCAGCATATGAAGCTGGTTTTCTATCAATAGCGCATTCAGATGAAGATATTACTAAAACAATTGAGACGGCTTCTTCTGTCTTTGCATCACTATGAGCTTAGTTACAGTTGGTGCTGAATTATTATCAGCCAAGGAAAGACTTCAAAACTTTAATAATAATGTGACCGTGTTTGGATCAGCTCGAATTCAAGAATCTGATCCTATCTATGCAGATGCTTATTTACTAGGCAAACAGTTATCAAACGCAGGATATAATGTGTTTACAGGAGGAGGCCCTGGAATTATGAGTGCTGCAAACAAGGGCGCTTATGAAGGAAAATCTAAGAGTATAGGTCTCAATATTGAGTTACCACACGAGCAATCTAGCAATCCCTATTTAGATGAAAATATTACTTTTAACTATTTCTTTTCAAGAAAAGTTATGTTGGTTAAGTACTCAAGTGCTTGCATTTATTTTCCTGGCGGATATGGCACTGCTGATGAGTTGATGGAAGTTTTAACATTGATGCAAACCCGTAAAATGAAGAAAGTTCCCATAATATTATATGATTCAAAATTTTGGAGTTCACTTCTATCTTGGATTGAACATACTGTTGATAAATCTTATGTTACTCGGGAGCATTTTGAATTAATTAAAGTTGTTGATTCTATTGAAGAAATTATGACTATCGTGGAGTCAGAAGTATGTCTTTAGCAATGTTTGATCTTGATAATACCCTTATTGGAGGGGATAGTGATTATCTGTGGGGAGAGTATTTATGTGAAGAGGGAATAATTTCAGACCCAGTATCTTTTCAAAAGATGAATGAATATTATTATCAGCAATATGAAATTGGCAAGTTAGATATTTATGCTTGGGCAGAATTTAGTTTTAAGGTTTTAACTGAATACTCTCTGGATAAACTTAATGATCTTCGTCAAAACTTTATTCAACAAAAAATTGAGCCTATTTTTCTAGAGAAGGCTCAACGCTTCATTAATCAGCACAAAGAAAATGGTGATACTGTTCTTGTTATTACTGCATCCAACACATTTATTACTTCACCAATAGCTAAAATGTATGGAATTAATCACCTGCTTGCAACAGAGCCAGAATTTAAAGATGGACGTTATACAGGTAAAGTTTCTGGAATTCCATGTTTTCAGTCTGGGAAAATTGACAATTTAATGCCCTGGATGGATAAACAAAATGAGAATTTGAAGGGATCTTATTTTTATTCAGACTCTCACAATGATCTTCCACTTCTTGAGCTTGTAGATAATCCTGTGGCTATTAATGGTGATCCAAGATTGACTGCTGTGGCCAATGAGAATGGGTGGCCAAATCTCGATTGGCGTTAGACTAAATAAATAAATCTTGGCTGGATTTGTGAGCAACTTCAAGATAAGTTGCGGCGCCAGCAAACTCTATTCCTTCAATAAAATCATCTGTTGAGAAACCAAACATTCCCATAGTTATTTCGTTAGAGTTGGCAGCCATCGAGACTAGTTCTTTTCAATATTAAAGATGATTTTATTTCCCTCATCTCTTTGAGAGATTAGTTTATGACCAAGCTGATTGCAAAAGGCAACAAAATCCTTTTTTGATCCTTGGTCAGTGCAAATGACCTCAATGATCTCTTTTGAAGCCATTGCAGCAAGCGCTTGCTTAGTCTTTAAAATGGGCATAGGGCATGCGAATCCGCACATATCTAAAGTTTGATCAGCCATAGGATGCACCTCAAAAGTTAAGTATCAATATTTTAGTAGGTAGTCGGCGTTATTTGATTATATTTTTTTTAACTAAGACGCCAGCAGCCATCGAAAGTAAGAAAACTATGATTATTGGATCAAAAGTTGCAATAGCGGCAATAGCTGGACCCGGACAAAGGCCTACAAGACCCCAGCCTACTCCAAATAGTGATGCACCAATAATCATCTTTTTATCAAGCTTTTGTTTCTTTGGTAAATTAATTTGATTGCCCAAGGCAGATGTCTGCTTATTTCTAAAAAGATAAAAGAAGGGACCGGCAGTAATAATAGCGCCGCCCATGACAAAAATAAGAGAAGCATCCCAGTTATGTGTGATGCTCAAAAAACCTATCACTTTTTCGGGATTGGTCATTCCAGAAATGACTAAACCGATTCCAAAGATAACTCCTGAGAGAAGTGAGATAATTTTGTCACTCATAAATAAACCTCAAACTGCTGAAGGATGAATACCGTTAAGATTCCAATTGCAACAAATGTCGCAGTTGCAACTATAGAATTTACTGATAGTCTGCCAATACCACATATTCCATGGCCAGAGGTGCAGCCGCCTCCAAGTCTTGTCCCAAAACCAACCAAAAAACCACCAGGAATAATTAGAAGGTAGGAGTGTGTTATTTCAAAGGTGATTGGCTCATTTGGCAAGATTATATTGTAGATAATTAACGGCCCTATTACCAAGCCAAATAAAAACAAGATATTTGAAAATCTTAGAGAGGTGTTCGTAATAGCATTTTCAAAGATTCCACTAATTCCAGCCAGCCGCCCAGTAGCATAAAAATATAAAACGACGGAAAGACCAATAATGATGCCTCCAATAAGTGCGCTGATAGGTGAAAAGTTGTGCATTCTTGTATGATTTTTTTATAGTCTTTGTATTTGAACTATTCTATTTGATTATATTAACACCATTTTGAGAAGCTAAGAGAAGAATGTCAGCGCCTCGATTTGCAAACAATCCATTAGTGACTACTCCAACAATATTATTGAGATCATTCTCAAGAGTTTTCGGATCGTCAATATTTAGGTCATGTATATCAAGTATCAAATTCCCATTATCTGTCGTCAGATCTTCCCTTAAAATTGGATCGCCTCCAATTGATTTGACAATTTGTCGCTTTACATAATTAGCAGACATTGGGATCACTTCAACTGGTAAAGGAAACTTGCCTAAGGAGTCTACCAGTTTAGATTCGTCTGCTATGCAGACGAATTGTTTAGCTACTGCAGCTACAATTTTTTCACGAGTCAATGCACCACCTCCGCCCTTAATAAGGTTGAGGTTGTGGTCTGACTCATCAGCACCATCAATATAAACTGAAATCTCATCAACATCATTTAGGTTGACTACACGAATGCCATTTAGTTTAAGCCTATTGGCTGTATCTATTGAGCTTGCAACAGCACCTTTGATAGAGTCTTTAATATTTGCTAAATGATCAATAAAAAAATTTGCTGTTGAGCCTGTTCCTACGCCTATAATGGTCTCGGGAATAACATACCTAAGAGCAGCCTTAGCCACTTCACTTTTTAATTCATCTTGGGTCATTTTATCTCCCTATTTTTGTTCAAATGATTATACACGATGAAAAAAATAATCCTTGCAACCGGCAATCTAGGAAAGGTAAGAGAATTAAACGCCATGCTAAAAGGGCATTATAGTGTTGTCTCTCAAAAAGATTTGCAGGTTAAGGAAGTCCCTGAAACAGGAACTTCCTTCATTGAAAATGCGTTAATTAAAGCAAGAAATGCTTCATTGCAGACCAAACTCCCCGCCTTAGCTGATGACTCAGGTCTTGAGGTGGAGGCGCTTGACGGTAAGCCAGGTATTTACTCGGCCAGATATTCTAGGGAAGGCGCTTCAGATGAAGAAAATGTAAATAAACTTCTCTTGAACATGGAGCACCATAATTATCGCAAAGCCCATTTTTGTTGCGCAATGGTCTATATAAATGATGCAGAAGATGCAAATCCTATTATTATTGAGAGACGATGGGAGGGTGAGATTCTTAGAGAGCCAATTGGAGCAAATGGTTTTGGCTACGATCCTATCTTTTATTTAAAGGGCTATAGTTGCAGCTCTGCCCAGCTTGAACCTGAAGTTAAAAATAAAATATCACATCGAGGTCAAGCTTTAAATGATTTATTAAGTAAATTATTAAGCGTTGAATAATTTACTTACAATACCTCCACTCTCTTTATATATCCATTATCCGTGGTGTTTGAAAAAATGCCCCTATTGCGACTTTAACTCTCACGAAGGAGAAGTTAAAACTGGTTATATTAATGCTTTAATTGAAGATTTAGAAGGAGATTTAAAGTATGTTCAAAACAGAGCAATAGAATCAATTTTTATTGGTGGTGGAACGCCAAGTTTAATGAGTACTGAGGATGCCAATGATCTAATAGATGGACTGAAAGAGAGGTTGACGTTTTCAGATAATGTTGAGATTACGATGGAGGCTAATCCGGGTACATTTGAAGTGGAAAAGTTTGCTGAATTTCGAAATATTGGTATTAATCGTTTGTCTATCGGCGTTCAATCATTTGAAGATAGACAGCTTAAATTTCTAGGAAGAGTTCATAGCAGTAATGAGGCCATCAATGCTATTACAGAGGCGCAAAGGGTTGGCTTTAAAAATTTAAATATTGACCTCATGTATGGCCTGAATGGGCAGAGCATAGATATGTGTATTGAGGACTTAAACAAAGCTATTGAGCTAAACCCAAGTCACATTTCCTTTTATCAGTTAACTCTTGAACCAAATACATTGTTTTCTAAGTTTCCTCCAAGGCTTCCATCAGAGGAAGTTATCTGGGAGATGGGTGAAAAGGGCGCTAATCTTTTAAATAAAAAAGGTTTTAGGCAGTATGAAGTGTCTGCTTACAGTACTACCCCATCTATTCATAATCTAAATTACTGGACATTTGGTGACTACATTGGAATTGGCGCAGGTGCCCATGGAAAAATAACAGATATGAACACGCATCAAATATTTCGAACTTTAAAACTCAAGTCGCCAAATGAATATTTGTTATCTTTCAAAAAAAATAAAAAAACTTCAAGAAAAAAAATGGTTGATAGTTTATCGTTTGAGTTTATGCTGAATGGCTTAAGATTAATTGACGGCTTTGACTCTGGATTGTACGAATCTAGAACAGGGCTTTCGATTGAATCAGTACGCTCTCAAATTATAAAAGCTGAAAAGCTCAATTTATTAGATACAAGAGATAACTGGATTAAACCAACAAAGAGTGGATACAGCTTCCTCAATGAGCTCCAAGAAATATTTTTGTAAGTAAGGGTGAATTTATTGGTATTGACTTTAAAATACGCACTATCAGCATTCATTATTAAATCAAATGAGTAATAATTTTTGGTCATGCAGGCATACGTGGCGTAAAAGTGCCAATAATACAAAATGGTGTCTCATTGGTTGCGCAACGGGCGACTTTGGAACTATTGCGCTTCTTCAAGATAGTGGTTGGCCGGTTGTAAATATTTTTGCTTTGGCGATGCTGAACGGAATTATTACAAGTATTATTCTTGAGACTTTTATTTTGGTGCGACAATCTATTGAGCTTCAAGTTGCAATTAAGACCGCCCTTGGAATGAGCTTAATCTCGATGATTTCAATGGAACTTGCCATGAATTTGGTTGATTTTTTACTTACTGGAGGTGCTGTATTTACTCTTTGGGTGCTTCCAATTTCATTATTTTTTGGTTTTATAACGCCATGGCCCTATAACTACTGGCGATTAAAAAAATTAGGTAAAGCCTGTCATTAGGGCTTGTGGCTGTTAAAATACTCGCTAGTTTTTGAAAAGTTAAAATGATATGACCTCTCATAAAATTGCTGATGTTCTTACTGAATCTTTGCCCTATATTCAAAGGTTTAAAGGAAAGACAATAGTCATCAAATATGGTGGAAACGCTATGGTTGATGAGAACCTAAAATCAAGCTTTGCTAGAGATATAGTGCTCATGAAGTCTGTTGGAATGAATCCCATTGTTGTTCATGGTGGTGGCCCGCAGATTGGCAGCACTCTTAAAAGGCTAGGAAAAAATAGTGAGTTTGTTGATGGCATGCGCGTAACAGACAGTGAAACTATGGATGTGGTTGAAATGGTCCTTGGTGGATTGGTCAATAAAGAGATTGTTAATCTCATTCATCAGCATGGTGGAAATTCAATCGGCCTTACCGGTAAAGATGGAAGACTCATCACGGCAAAAAAACTTAAAACAGAAATTGAACCCACCTCTGAAATTATTGATTTAGGCCATGTTGGACAAGTCGATCAGATTGATGTCTCAGTAATCAACTTGCTATTACAAGGTGATTTTATTCCAGTCATTGCGCCAATTGGAGTTGGAAAAGATGGATTCTCCTATAATATAAATGCTGACCTAGTGGCAGGTGCAATTGCTGAATCACTCAATGCCGAAAAATTAATTCTTCTCACTAATACAGCTGGCCTTTTGGATGGAAATGGTGAACTTATGACTGGAATGAGCTCCTCAACAGTCAAAGAGCTAATTAATGATGGGACTATTCATGGCGGCATGCTTCCTAAAATTAGTTGTGCCCTATCAGCAGTTGAAAATGGCGTTAAAACCAGCCATATTATTGATGGAAGAGTCTCTCACGCTGTTCTTTTAGAGGTCTTTACTGATTCAGGAGTTGGAACACTTATCACTACAAATGGTTAAACCACACAGAGACACAATTAGTGTTCATGATTGTCAAATATTGGCGCATTATCAATTTGAAGCTGATCAATATATTATTACTCTAGAGTCAAAAGAAATTGCTGATTCTACTCGCCCTGGCCAGTTTGTTCATTTATCAGTTTCTGGAATGCTTGCCATGAGAAGGCCAATCTCAGTCATGTCTGTTGACATAGAGAATGGAACATTTGATCTACTTTACAAGATTGTAGGTGAAGGCACCAAACAACTTGCAGAGAGAAAAATAGGTGATGTTCTATCAGTTATTGGACCCATTGGAAATGGCTTTGAGTTGACAGATCATAAAATTCCACTCTTGATTGGAGGTGGCGTTGGGATGCCCCCGATGATTGCGATAGCTCAAGAAATCAAAAATAACGAACATTATAATCCTTATGTTATTTTGGGCTCTGAAGTACCCTTTCCTTTTGATACAAGCCCAAGTAGTTTGATTGGACTTCATTCATCCAAGTTTCATACCATGCCACTTTTAGAGGAATGGAGGGTGCCTTGTGGTTTAGCAAGCCTTCAAGATTATGAGGGTGTTTTCAAGGGCTATGTTACTGATCTTGCGAGGGAGTTTTTGGATAGCCTTTCAACAAATGATATTAAAGAAGTAGAGATCTTCACATGTGGTCCAAATGCTATGCTTGAGGCTGTCTCTAAGCTGGCTAATGAATATAACTTGCCCTGCCAAGCTTCTCTAGAGGAGTATATGGCCTGTGCAGTTGGCGGTTGTGCTGGATGTGTTGTTGAAGTCAAAACTGAGAATGGATCAGCTATGAAAAGGGTTTGTGTTGATGGACCAGTTTTTGATGCGAAAACAGTTTTTAATGATTTCAGATAATCTAAAGCAAGTCAATTCTAGAATAGATTCTATTCAATCTAATCACGACGTGCAGCTTATTGCTGTTAGTAAAACAAGATCCGTTTCGGAGATTCAAGAGGCTTTTGATGCAGGCCAAACGCATTTTGGGGAAAACTACTTGCAAGAATCCCTAGACAAAATCAGCTATTTTAAAGGCACTGGATTGGTGTGGCATTTTATAGGTCCAATTCAATCAAATAAAACTGCTTCGATAGCAGAAAACTTTGATTGGGTGCATAGTGTAGATAGAGTTAAAATTGCCAAGAGGCTGAGTGATCAAAGAAATCCAAATTTAGGTAAATTAAATCTTCTTATCCAAGTGAATGTGGATAAAGAAGAAACAAAATCAGGTGTATTTATTGAACAAGTCGACGAGATAGTCTCAGAGATTATCTCACTTCCTCATATTTGTTTAAGGGGCTTTATGTGCATCCCTCAAGCTGAAAACTCAACCAATAGTTTTTCTGAAATGAAAAACTTAATATCCAAATACCCCACCCTTGGCTCACTATCAATGGGCATGTCTTCTGACCTTGAAGTTGCAATTGAGAATGGGGCAAATCTTGTTAGAGTTGGGACTGATATTTTTGGACAAAGAAGCTATAATTAATCATACCAATTCATTTATTTATTAAAGGTATTCATATGCAAGTCAGATTAATGATAACGGGCGGGACGATTGATAAAGTTTACAATCAATCAAATGGTGAGCTGGAATTTGATAAGACTCATTTTCCTGAAATGATTAAAAGGGCTAGAATAGAAGTCAATATCATTCCTGAAGAGTTGACCTTGATTGATAGTTTAGATATGGTTGATTCAGACCGAAATTTAATCATAGAAAGTTGTGAGAATTGCGCCGAGCAATTTATATTAATTACTCATGGTACAGATACTATGTGTGAGACTGCAAAACTTTTAGGTGAGCGAGAAATGGAGAAGACTATCGTCCTATTTGGCTCAATGGTTCCTTATGCAGTTAATAACTCCGATGCACTTTTTAATTTTGGCTGTGCGTTAGGCTCTCTTCAGCTATTAGGCCCTGGTGTCTATGTTGCAATGAATGGAAGAGTCTTACCTTGGAGTGATGTTGAAAAAAATAGAAGTTTAGGGATTTTTCAGAGTCTAAACTAAATTTTTTGTGCTTTACTCCAGGCTATCGAGCATATACTGAACTGTAACCTTTATTTCATTGTCAGTACAATCCATGCAGGTTCCTCTAGCTGGCATGCCACCCTTTCCAGAAATTGCTGACAGGGTGAGTTTTTCTAGTCCAAGATCTATTCTTTGCGCCCAGTCCTCTAAAGATGCGTACTTAGGTGCACCCATAACTCCAGATGTATGGCAGCCAGCGCATTTACTGCTGTAAATCTCTTCTCCTGAGCGTTCTGCAGTCTCAACGCTTTCTGCTGATGCAACTTGAGTACTAGTGTCGACACGCACTTCACCAACTGGCTTGATTCTTTCCAAAACAGTATTTTCAACCATAGTTTCGCTATGAGATGAATCACTACTCGGAGCATTAAGTGCCTTAAAGCCTATAAAAAGCATGGCAAGCACCCAAACGATTAGCATTAGTTTTGTAGAACCTGAAGCACCTTGACTCATTGCATCTTTCCTTAGATTAGATTAAATTCCGCGATATTATACATTTGGTTATAATATCTTGCAGTTGAATGCAACAAAAATATGTTAAAAAAAACTCTCCTAAGAAGCCTTAATATTCTAAAGATTAGCACTTGGGTGACAGCATTCATGGCGCTTGCTGTATTGGTAGTGGTTGCTTTTCTTATTATGTTTCCACAAACCATAAAGGGCCAAATTGAAAATCGTCTGTCTCAAGTTAGTGGTCTAGATGTCAGTATTGAAAAAATTTCTCTTGAGTTTCAGGAAAATGAACTTTTATTAGCAGTCAAAGAGCTTCAAATTAGCGCAGATGGTATGAAACCGATTGCTAAGGTTGATGTCTTAAGATGGAATGTTGATCTTATGGCTCTCTATAAAAGTATTGAGATACCTGGCCATATTGATGTCAATGAATTATTAATTGACACTTCAAACATCGATGAATACGTTGGAATAATGAATGCAGAATCAGTCTTATCCAATATTAGCGTATCTGGTTTGTTAGCGCTTCAATCTCTCTCTATCAATAGAACCCAACTCATTGGACAGCAGTCATTAGACCTTGCACCAATCGAGTTAAAGAGGAATAATCAGAAGATTAGCTTATCCATGCGGGATCAATCTATTTTTAGTAGTTCACAAGTCCCGAAGCTTGGCAATATTGTTAACATTAATACGAGTATTGATGTTGCAAAAGCAAGGGAAGAGCGTGTTGCTGTAATCCCTTTTTCCCTTCAAAATGAAGACTTTAATCTTTCAGCACAGGTCAAAATTTTCAATCAACAAGACCAAGTTTATCTTGAGTTTGAGAGTTATATTGATCAGTTAGAGGTCTCAAAAATTAGTCAGAATATCCCAGAATCACTCTCAGAGTCAGAGGGTGCTCGTTGGATAGAAGAAGTATTAACTGACGGACTTTTGACAGACATAATGTTGACAACGCGTTTTAACATGTCGGGAGAGATAGAAGCGCCAAACACTAAATTTTCTGCCAATCTGGTAAAAGCAACAATCAATGCAAACCCTAATTGGCCTTCTATCAAAGATATAAACGCAAAAGTGACTTTTTCAAATGACTATTTGAAGATTGTAGGAAATCATGCTAGCGTTGAGGATATTGATTTAAGTTACTTGAGTATTACGACAAGAGATTTTAATCAGCCAGATGCAAAATTATCACTTAATGCCAGGTTTAATTCCAACAGTACAAAAGTTGAACAGTTTATTAAAGAAACTTCAGTCTCAGATAAAATTAAAGCTTATCTTGATGAGTTTGAACTCAGTGGAAAACTTTGGGGAAATATTAATTTAGTTGTTCCACTTCAAAAAAATACTGATCAGAAGCCTCAGTTAACTTTTGACATGTTTGTATCTGAAAATTCCCTCAGTCTTTTTAATGGAGGATTAAATGTGAATGAATTTAATTCACAAATCACTTTTAAAGATGGATTGATTAGAACTAAGGGCAAAGGACTTATAGGTGGTGAGCTTTTTCAAATGTCATTAAATCCCAAAGAGTGGATTGATGAAGAAAAATCAAGATTAACAGTTAAGCTGACTCATCTAAAGACTTCGATTGATGCGTTCATTAGCAAACGCTCTTCAAATCAATGGAGCAGTATTTTTAAGTCGGCAGACTTATATGCTGATGTGAATTTATTGATTGATGATAGTGGAAAATATATCGTTAACCTGAGGAATCTTAATGTTTCCAATCTTGACAATATGAATAACTGGAAACTATCACCTAAAATTTTTCCAAGTCTGCACCTTTCTCTCAAAGATTCTAAGGTTAACAACAAAAAAGTCCCAAATTTTGAGGCTGACCTAATCAATCATGACTATGTGATGGAAATCAAAAACCTAGTCTTTGAAAATATAGGGCTCAGTGATGAAGATTTGATTTTTAATGGCAGCTGGTTAAATGGAAAAACTGCTCTCAGAGCTAAAGCATCGAGTGAAAATTTGTCTAGTTTTTTGAGTAAGTTTGGTCTGAATGAGCCAGTTATTGGCGGAAGTTTTAATGTTGACTTAAGGCTCTATTGCGAATGTGAACCATGGCAAGTCTCTCCGCACAATATAACTGGTTATATGCAAGCAGATGTTGAAGAGGGTGTTTTTACCAATCAAGACCCAAATCTTTTTAAATTGATCTCTTTTATTAATTTAGAAACCATTGCAAATCGTTTCAAGTTGACCAGAGGTGAATTAAGAGAGGCAGGCTATGTATATGATCAAATAAATGCCAAGCTTTTATTTAATAAGGGAATTGCAAAAGTGGACTACTTTTTAGTAGAAAGTGAAGAGAGTGATATTGAGTTGACTGGAACAGTTGATTTAATTAAAAAAGACTATAATTTAGCAGCAAACGTTCAACCAGCTCTAGCTGACACGATACCTTTAGCCACTTATTTAGCTGGAGGAGGTCTCGCAGGGCTTAGCGTATGGGCTGCAGATAAAATGCTTTTTGGAGGCAAAGTTATGAGCGGATTGTTAGATAATGCTGTTGAAATAACTTTTATTATTTCTGGCCCATGGTCTGAGCCGATTATTGAAAAATTAGATGGAGTTAAAGTTTTATGATTAGTCAATTACTTAATGATCACAAAATTAATGAGTATGAAATATATGATCTACTGGGTTCTCTCTCTGGCACGGGATCAGATTACTCAGATTTATATTTTCAACACTCTGTTGCTGAATCTTGGGTTCTTGATGAGGGAATAGTTAAGGATGGCTCTTACAATATAAGCCATGGTGTAGGTGCAAGATGCGTATCAGGCGATAAAACTGGATTTTCTTATTCAGACGATCTAAATATGAAAGCTATTCAAGGAGCAGTTGACTTCGCAAAAGGCATATCTAGTAGCAAACCTCAATCATCACCTAAGATTTTTAAAAGTACCAATTATCCCTCTAAATATGCAGCAATCAGTCCCCTTGATAGTTTGACACCTGAGCAAAAAGTTGACCTATTGAGGCAAATCAATACTATGGCAAGAAAAGAACCTAAAGTTGTTCAGGTCAGTGCCTCACTATCTGGAGCATATACCGAAGTATTAATAGCCTCATCAGATGGCGTTTATGAAATTGACAGCAGGCCAATGGTTAGAGTCAGCGTATCAGTTATTGTTGAACATAACGGAAGGGTTGAGCAAGCTTCAAGTGGCGGTGGTGGGCGATATGATTACAGTTATTTTGCTGAAAATTCATTAGCGGAAGCCTATACCAAAGAAGCAATACGCCTAGCTCTAGTTGCGCTCGATTCTAAGGATGCGCCAGCAGGAAAGATGCCAGTTATTCTTGGCTCTGGATGGCCTGGTGTTTTATTACACGAGGCAATTGGACATGGTTTAGAAGGAGACTTTAATCGCAAGGGCAGCTCGGTTTTCAGTGGAAAAATTGGAGAAAAAGTAGCCAGTGAAAAATGTACTATTGTTGATAATGGAACCATTGAAAATAAACGAGGCAGCCTAACAATTGATGATGAGGGAACCCCTACTCAAGAGACAACCTTAATAGAGAAGGGATTACTAAAGGGCTACATGATGGACAAAATGAATGGTCGATTGATGAATAAGCCAAGTACAGGAAACGGTAGACGTGAATCATACGCTCACATTCCCATGCCGAGAATGACCAATACTTATATGCTCAATGGTGAGGATAAATTTGATGATATGGTGACATCAGTTGAGGATGGAATTTATGCGAAAAATTTTGATGGCGGCCAAGTTGATATTACTTCAGGAAAATTTGTTTTTTCAGCAAACGAGGCTTATTTGATCAAAAATGGAAAAATTACAACGCCTATCAAGGGAGCAACTCTTATTGGGGCAGGCGATGAAGTGCTCCATCAAATCTCTATGGTGGGTGACGATCTTCAATTGGACCCTGGCATTGGTGTTTGCGGAAAAGATGGGCAAAGCGTTCCAGTTGGAGTTGGGCAACCTAGCCTCAAAGTTGATATGTTAACTGTGGGCGGTACGCAGCTTTAATTTAAAATCTTATCCGGTTAATTTAACACTTTTTAACTGGCTGTTTTACGATTAATTTGATATAATATTTCGCTGTTTAGTTGAGGATAAACAATGCTCGAAAATTATTTACCAATTATCGTATTTATTTTCCTTGGAATTGCCTTTGGAGTAGGACTTACAGTCGTAGGATATCTTCTAGGTCCTAGTGAACCCAGCGAGGAAAAAAACTCACAGTTTGAGTGTGGATTTCCTGCTTTTGATGACTCACGCATGCACTTCAATATTCGATACTATCTTGTGGCTATTTTGTTTGTACTTTTTGATCTCGAGGTAGCTTTTTTCATTCCCTGGGCAGTAGTTCAGGCTAAGTTAGGCTGGTTTGGTTTTGTTGCAATGTCTATATTTCTATTGCTTCTAGTGGTTGGCTTTATCTTTGAGTGGAAAAAAGGGGCTTTAGAGTGGGAATAATAAGGATTAAATATGGCTATTGAAGGATTAATGAAAGAAGGATTTGTTACTACTTCACTTGACAAAGTTATTAATTGGGCAAGGACGGGGTCACTTTGGCCAATGACTTTTGGCCTTGCTTGTTGTGCTGTAGAGATGATGGAGGCTGGTTCATCACGATACGACCTTGATCGTTTCGGTATCGTTTTTAGACCAACTCCACGTCAGTCAGATTTGATGATTGTTGCTGGAACACTTACGAACAAAATGGCACCTGCATTAAGGAAGGTGTATGACCAAATGCCAGAACCTAAATACGTTTTATCGATGGGCTCCTGTGCCAATGGAGGCGGTTATTATCACTACTCTTATGCTGTAGTTAGAGGATGTGATCGAATTGTTCCTGTTGATGTTTATGTCCCTGGTTGCCCTCCAACGGCAGAAGCGCTTTTATATGGAATTCTTCAATTACAAGACAAAATCCGAAGAACTAATACGATTGCTCGAACCTAAACTATGAAAGAATTAAAGCAAAAATTATCCAAAGCTTTTGGTAAAAAAAATGTGAGTGCAGCCTATGATGAACTTACTCTTGTCATTAATAGTGATGATGTTGTTGAAGTATGTCAGAAGCTCAAAGATGAATTTAAATTTGAAATTTTGATAGATCTTTGTGGGATTGATTACTTAACTTATGGAGAATCTGACTGGAATGGCAATGCAAGTTCATCAGGCTTTGGTAGGGCTCGGCAAGCACAAAAATCAACCAATCAAAAAGACCAGCGCTTTGGTGTTGTTTACCATCTTCTCTCAGTTTCAAGTAACCAAAGGTTGAGAGTAAAGGCACTTCTATCTGCTGACAATTTAATGATTCAGTCGGTGACTAAAATCTGGAATTGTGCGGATTGGTTCGAGAGAGAGGCTTTTGATTTATTCGGAATTTTATTTGAAAACCATAACGATCTCAGAAGAATTTTGACTGATTATGGTTTTGTGGGTCACCCTCTCAGAAAAGATTTCCCAATGATTGGTGAAGTTGAAATGAGATACGATGATCAACTGGGAAGAGTGGTTTATGAGCCTGTGAGTATCGAGCCAAATATTAATGTCCCAAGGGTGATAAGGAAGTAAGTATGTCAGAGATGAAAAATTACACGCTTAACTTTGGTCCACAGCACCCTGCTGCTCATGGAGTACTAAGACTTATTTTAGAGCTAGATGGCGAGGTTGTTGAGAGAGCGGATCCTCATATTGGACTCTTACATCGCGGTACTGAAAAATTAGCTGAATCTAAGCCATATAATCAATCCATTGGGTACATGGATCGCCTTGATTATGTATCGATGATGTGTAATGAACATGCCTATGTTATGAGTATTGAAAAGATGCTTGGGCTTAAAGTGCCAGAGCGTGCAGAATATATTCGAGTTATGTTCGATGAAATCACCCGAATAATGAACCATTTGATGTGGCTTGGAACCCACGCACTTGATGTTGGCGCGATGAGTGTATTTTTATATGCCTTTCGTGAGCGTGAAACTTTGATTGATTGCTATGAGGCTGTTAGTGGTTCTAGGATGCATGCGACTTATTACAGACCTGGTGGAGTCTACAGAGACTTGCCTGACACAATGCCACAATATCTTGACTCCAAGTTAAGATCTGAGGAAAAGCTCAAGGAGATCAATGAAAACCGCCAAGGTTCGCTCCTTGACTTTATTGAAGATTTTGCAAACAAATTTCCTGCAAGTATTAAGCAGTACTCAGATTTACTAACGGACAACAGAATTTGGAAACAAAGACTCGTCAATATCGCAGTAGTTTCTCCTGAGAGAGCAATGCAGCTTGGCTTTACTGGCGCTATGTTGAGAGGTTCAGGAATTGAATGGGATATTCGTAAGAACGAGCCTTATTCGGTTTATGATAAATTAGATTTCGAAATTCCTATTGGCGTTACAGGTGATTGTTATGATAGATATCTAGTCAGAATGGAGGAGATGCGCCAATCGACTCATATTATTAATCAGTGTGTCGCTTGGCTCAAAAGTAACCCTGGTCCAGTGATGTCTGATGATCACAAAGTGACGCCACCTAACAGAGAAGACATGAAGGATGATATGGAGTCACTAATTCATCACTTTAAGTTGTTTACTGAGGGCTATTGTTTGCCTGAAGGCGAGGCTTACACAGCAGTTGAAGCTCCAAAAGGTGAGTTTGGTGTCTACCTAGTTTCAGATGGAGCAAATAAGCCATACAGAGTTAAAATTAGAGCGCCAGGCTTTGCCCATCTTGCAGCAATGGATGAGATGTCTAAGGGTCATATGCTATCTGATGTTGTGACCATAATTGGCTCTCAAGATATTGTTTTTGGTGAGGTTGATAGATGATTTCTGAACAAGCAAAAAAAGAGATTGATCTTTGGGTTTCTAAATATCCAGAGGGTCGAGCTAGTTCTGCAGTAATGCAAGCGTTAACGATTGTTCAAAAAGAGAATGATGGCAGCTTAAATGGAGATCTGATGCAGGCAGTTGCTGATTACTTGGACATGCCAGCAATTAGTGTTCAAGAAGTTGCTACATTTTATGAAAACTATAACCATAAGCCTGTTGGAAAACATGTAATTCGCTTCTGTCATAACATCTCTTGCATGCTAAATGGTTCAGATGAGCTGATTTCCTACTTAGAAGACAAGCTCGAAGTTAAAACGGGACAAATCAGCAAAGATGGTTTAGTTAGCGTCAAAAAAGTTGAATGTTTGGGCGCTTGTGTTGGCGGTCCAATGTGCCAGATTGGTGACCAATACCATGAGCATTTAACAACTAATAAATTAGATAAAATTTTGGAAGATTTAAAATGAATGAAGTTTGTTTTAAGAATATAGACAAAGAGAATCCATCAAGTTTTTCTACTTATGAGGCCCACGGTGGTTACAAAGTGTGGCGCAAAATTCTCAATGGCGAGATGACGCCAGATGAGATTATTACAGAATTAAAAACCTCAGGATTAAGAGGGCGAGGTGGTGCTGGCTTCCCAACAGGTTTAAAGTGGAGTTTTATGCCTCGAAACCAAGAAGGTCAGAAATATGTCGTATGTAATTCTGATGAGGGCGAACCAGGCACTTGCCATGATCGAGATATTCTTAGATACAATCCTCACTCTGTTATTGAAGGCATGGCAATAGCTGGATTCGTAATGAATGCATCCGTGGGCTATAACTATATTCGTGGCGAATTTATGGAGCCTTATTATCGTTTTGAAGAAGCCTTGCAAGCTGCCTATGAAGCAGGTTTACTTGGAAAGAATCTTAAGGCCAGTTCTGTGTCTTTTGATTTATATACGCACCTAGGTGCTGGAGCATATATTTGTGGAGAAGAGACAGCTTTACTTGAATCTCTTGAAGGTAAAAAAGGCCAGCCAAGATTTAAGCCTCCTTTCCCAGCCAACGTTGGACTGTATGGTAAGCCAACCACAATTAACAATACTGAAACTTTTGCTTCAGTTCCTGAAATTCTCTCAAAAGGTGGACAGTGGTTTGCTGACTTAGGAGTGGAAAATTCAGGAGGCACGAAATGTTTCTCCGTGACTGGTAATGTTAAAAAGCCAGCTAACTTTGAAGTACCCATGGGCACACCATTTTCTAAATTACTAGAATTGGCTGGTGGACTAAAAGAAGGTAGAAAGCTTAAGGCGGTCATTCCAGGCGGCTCATCAACACCAATTTTAACGGCAGATACGGCTATGCAAATGACCATGGACTACGATAGCATAGCAAATGCTGGCTCAATGCTAGGCGCGGGTTCAGTCATCGTCATGGATGACACAACATGTATGGTTAAAACTTTGACACGTTTAGCACACTTCTATTATGACGAGTCATGTGGCCAGTGTACGCCGTGCCGAGAAGGAACAGGTTGGCTTTACAGAATGCTACAAAGAATTCTTGATGGAAATGGAAAGAGAGAAGACCTTGATTTACTTTTGTCTGTTGGAGAAAAAATTATGGGAAACACAATCTGTGCTCTTGGAGACGCAGCTGCTACTCCTGTTGAAAGCTTCATTAACCACTTTAGAGAAGAATTTGAATACTATATCGAGCACGGTAAAAGCATGGTAGAAACAAAACCTAATTTAATTGAGGAAGAGGCAAGTGTCTGAGATTGAAATTGAAATTGATGGCCATCTAGTCAGCGCTAATCAAGGCGACTCCATTATTACTATTGCTGATAGAGAAGGAATAGAAGTTCCTCGTTTCTGCTATCACAAAAAGCTATCAGTTGCTGCAAATTGCAGGATGTGCCTTGTTGACGTTGAGGGAATGCCTAAGGCGCAACCAGCTTGTTCAACACCTGCTGCGAGTGGCATGAAAATTCATACAAAAAATGATAAAGCCAAATTTGCTCAAAAAGCAGTTATGGAGTTTTTGTTGATTAATCACCCATTGGATTGTCCAATCTGTGATCAAGGTGGAGAATGTGAGCTGCAAGATGTTGCAATGGAGTATGGCTCGGATGTTTCAAAATTTAATGAAGGCAAAAGAATCGTTCCTGATAAAGGCATTGGCGCACTCATTCAAACTGACATGACAAGATGTATTCACTGTACTCGCTGTGTAAGATTTGGTGCTGAAGTTGCTGGTATTGTTGAGATGGGAGGAACTGGAAGAGGCGAAGGTGTGAAAATTGAACCTTTTTTAACAGAAGGGATCCAGTCTGAGCTTTCGGGAAATATGATTGATGTTTGTCCAGTGGGCGCCCTCACTTCAAAGCCTTTTAGATATGAAGCAAGAACTTGGCAAATGAATGCAGTTCAAAGTATTGCGCGTCATGACTTGGTTGGTTCCAATATTTTCACGCAAACCTATAGAGGCAAAGTGAAGAGAGTTGTTGCTAGAGATAATGACTCTGTTAACGAAACATGGATTTCTGATAGAGATCGCTTCTCCTATGAAGGTTTAAATCATGAGAGTCGCTCACTCAAGCCTAAAGTCAAAACAAATGGTGAATGGCTAGAAGTAGAGTGGCAAGAGGCACTTGAGTATGCAATTGAAGGGATTAAACATAATGCAACAACTCCAGAACAGTTAGGTGTCTTGGCCTCAAAAAATGCTTCACTCGAAGAATACTATTTGATGCAAAAATTAGCTCGCGGCTTTGGAACAGAAAATATTGATTTTCGATTAGATCATGCTAATTTGAGTGCTGGAAGTTCGATGGATTCAAGTATTACTCTATCTGAAATTGAGTCAGTAGATCATGCATTAATTTTGAGTTCATACACACGTCTAGAGCAGCCCATGATTAACCATCGTATTAGGAAGGCAGTTATCAATGGAGCAACAGTCAACACAATTAATAGCAAGAAATTTGATTTTAACTTTAAGACAAAAATAGACCTTTTGGCTTCTCCGCAAACATTATTGCCAGCTCTTCAGTCTATTCTTAAGTCTCTATATCTAAAGACAAAGGCTGATTTACCTGAACAACTATCAAAGGTTAACTTCAGTGATGAGCATGATAAGATTGCCGATGATTTGATTGCTTCTGAAAATGGAGTAATTGTTTTAGGAGAACATCTAAACAGTAATTCTAGTTCCTCAGTAATTATTAGTACTGTTTCTCAAATTGCACGAATCTCGAATTCAAAAATTGCTAATTTAACGCTTTCAGGTAATGCTCATTCTGCTGAAAAAGTTGGCTTTATTCCAACTAATCAGGGAATGAATGCCGGCTCTATGCTCACTGAAAGTTCCAAGGCATTCTTATTAATGGATGTAGACAGTGAGTATGACTTTTATAATCCAAAGCTAGCAATGGATTTATTTAACAAGGATGATGTCTTTGTTGTTTCACTAACGAGTTTTGAGGATCAATCAACGCTTTTAAGTGCTGATGTTATTCTCCCTATGGCTTCTTTTTATGAAACATCTGGAACTCATATCAACTTTGATGGAATAGCTCAGTCATTTAGTGCCTCCGTTAAAAGTCCTGGAGACTCTAAGCCTGGATGGAAAATTATCAAAGTAATGGCAGATTTGCTTAAGCTAGAAGGCTTCAACTTTGTAGATTCATCACAGGTAGCAGAAGAAGCACTATTATCCTCAAAGGCGCAGACCAATATTAGTGGTGTCAGTGCAGAGACTTTTGAAGACTCAGATATTACTACGCTATGGCAGTATGCTCCTTACGCAATTGATAATGTGACTCGAAGAGCAAAAGCTCTTCAGGACTCAAACATAGGAAAGATTAATAGTGCATATATTGCAAAGTCAACAGCAAAGAAATTAAGTCTTAGTGAAGATGATCTTTACCTAGGTGTGCCAGTCTCAATCTCAGATGATGTCGCAGAAGATTGTGTTTTTGTTCACACTAGTCAGGCCAGAAGGGTTTAGGAGGAATCGGTTATGTGGCAATCATTCGTCGAGCTTATTCACCAATTAATACCTTGGTTTAACGGTAGCTTAGCAGATGTATTAATTATTGTAATTAAAGGTTTAGCATTGATCTTTCCTTTAATTATTGCGATGGCATATATGACCTATGCAGAAAGAAAAGTGATTGGTTTTATGCAGCTAAGAATTGGGCCTAATCGTGTTGGCCCATTTGGCCTTCTGCAGCCATTTGCAGATGTCTTTAAGATGTTATTTAAAGAAATTATTTTTCCCTCAAAGTCAAACATTTACCTATTTTTATTGGCACCTATTTTAGCCTTTGTGCCTGCAGTCGCAGTTTGGGCAGTCGTCCCTTTTGGTGAGGATTTTTATATTGCCAACCTTGATGTAAGTCTGCTTTATGTGATGGCAATTGGATCAGTGGGTGTATACGGTATTGTTCTCGCAGGCTGGGCATCTAATTCAAAATATCCTCTTTTAGGAGCATTAAGAAGTACAGCGCTTCTTATCTCTTATGAGCTTGTTATAGGTTTTGTTTTAGTAACGGTAGTCATGGTTGCGAGTTCAGTCAACCTGAATACTGTGGTTGAAAGTCAATCTGGCGGTATATTGAATTGGTATTGGATTCCATTATTTCCAATGATGATCGTATTTTGGATTGGCGCATTAGTTGAGACCAATAGAGCACCTTTTGATGTTGTAGAAGGTGAGTCCGAAATTGTTGGAGGAACTCATGTAGAGTATTCTGGAATGCCTTTTGCATTATTTTTTATGGCGGAATACTTCAACATGATCTTCATGGCTATGCTTGCGGTTTTGTTATTCTTTGGCGGTTGGCATTCACCATTTGATGGTATTCCTTATCTTGAGAGTTGGTTTGCATTTGTTCCTGATTTAATTTGGCTGTTGGCTAAGATGAGTTTCTTTTTATTCTTGTATTTTTGGATACGTGCTTCATTCCCTAGGTTTAGGTATGACCAAATTATGCGATTATGTTGGAAGGTTTTCCTACCCTTGACAATTATTTGGATATTTGTCGTGGCATTGATGACTCAATTAAATATTGGACCTTGGTTTTAAGGAGAATGAGAAATGATAAATAAAGTTAAAAAATTAGTGAATGACTTTAGCCTTGGTGAGCTACGAACTGGCCTAAAGGTAACAAGTAAAGAGCTTGTTAATAAAAAAATCACCGTGCAATTCCCTGAGGAGCGAACACCAATTTCTCCTAGATTTAGGGGCCTTCATGCATTGCGTCGCTATCCAAATGGTGAAGAAAGATGCATAGCATGCAAACTTTGTGAAGCAGTTTGCCCAGCAAATGCAATCACCATTGACTCAGAAATGAGAGAAGATGGAACGAGAAGAACAACCCAATATGATATTGATTTATTTAAGTGTATTTTTTGTGGTTTTTGTGAGGAAGCCTGCCCAGTTGATGCGATTGTTGAGACGCATATCTTTGATTATGCATTCGAGTCAAGAGAGGGAAGTATTATTGATAAAAAAAGCCTATTAGCTATTGGCGATGAAAATGAAGAGGCCATTAATAAGGCTAGATTAGAAGACTCCAAATATAGGTAAGGGCGGTTATGGAATTTACATCAATCTTATTTTATGTGTTCTCGTTCTTCTTTGTCGTGAGCTCATTTGTGATGATTACCTCTAGAAATACTGCAAAAGCAGCACTCTGGCTCATCCTGACTTTTTTCAGTGCAGCAAGTCTCTGGCTACTTCTTGAAGCAGAGTTTTTGGCTATTACACTCATATTGATTTATGTGGGTGCTGTTATGGTTCTCTTCATGTTTGTAATTAAGATGCTGGATACAGAGCAGTCTACACTTAGAGCTCAGTTTACGCGTTATCTTCCGCTGGGTATTTTTGTATCCATTGTAGTCATTGTTCAAATGGCCCTAGTTTTGAACGCTGGTCCTTTCGATCTTGAGGTAGTTGGAGTGCCAGAAAAACATGGTTCATCTTATAGCAATATTACTGCTATTGCTGAGCAGCTTTATACAATCTATGTCTATCCATTTGAACTTGCAGCGATACTACTATTGATTGCAATTATTGCAGCAATAACTCTTGTTCACAGGAATCAGATTAATAGTAAGAAACAAATTATTTCTGAGCAAATCAACGTTCAAGCAAAAGATAGAATGAGGTTTGCAACTATCAATAAAGATAAAGTTAAGGAGTCAAAATGATAGCACTTTCTGACTACTTGATTCTCAGCTCAATTGTTTTCTGTATTGGGCTTGCTGGAATATTTATCAACAGAACAAACATCATCATGATATTGATGTGTGTTGAGTTAATTTTGGCGGCAGTTAATACAAACTTTATTGCCTTTTCTTTTTATGGCTCAGATCTATCTGGGCAAATATTTGTATTCTTTATTTTGACAGTGGCTGCAGCAGAGGTTGCTATTGGTCTTGCGATTTTGACATTGATGTATAGAAATCGTGGCTCGATTGATATTGATGTCACTAATACTTTGAAGGGGTAGTGATGCTTGATATATATTTGACCATTGTTCTAGCACCTTTGATGGGCTCTTTGATTGTTGGGCTTGCAGGAAATAGATTAGGAAGAAAGATTTCACATTCAATCACCATACTAGGCGTTGCTATTTCGACAGTTTTGTCAATCTATGTCTTTAATCACCATGTTTTAAATAACGCAGATATTTTTAATCAGAACATCTACACTTGGATGCAAATTGGAGGCCTCAATATTAGTGTAGGGTTTCTAGTCGACAACTTAACCGCGGTAATGCTGGTCGTTGTTTCATTTGTTTCTCTAATGGTCCATATATACACCATTGGCTACATGCATGATGACAAGGGATACACTAAATTTTTTAGTTATATATCTCTTTTTACTTTTGCAATGTTTACCCTTGTAATCTCAAATAACTTCATGCAACTGTTCTTTGGATGGGAGGCTGTTGGATTAGTTTCTTATCTTTTGATTGGATTTTGGCATCACAAAGAATCAGCGATTGAGGCAAATCTGAAAGCTTTCCTTGTGAACCGAGTTGGAGACTTTGGCTTCCTTTTAGGAATTGCCTTTGTTCTTATGTTTTTTGGAACGCTTGACTATGCCGAAACATTTAGTCAAAAAGAGCTCATTGTAGGGCAAACATTATTTGGTGATTTTTCTGCTATAACGGTTGTATGTCTTCTACTCTTTGTTGGAGCAATGGGTAAGTCAGCTCAGGTCCCACTCCACGTTTGGCTGCCAGGATCAATGGAAGGTCCAACGCCAATCTCAGCATTGATTCATGCTGCAACGATGGTTACTGCAGGCATATTCATGGTGTCTCGCATGTCACCACTATTTGAATTGAGTGATGTTGCATTGACAGTTGTTATGATAATTGGTGCAATCACTGCATTATTTATGGGATTGCTTGGCATTGTTCAAAATGATATTAAAAAAGTGGTTGCTTATTCAACCCTCTCCCAGCTTGGCTATATGACTGTCGCACTTGGAGTCAGTGCCTACTCTGTTGCGATATTTCACCTGATGACGCATGCCTTTTTTAAAGCGTTACTTTTTTTGGCGGCTGGCTCTGTCATTGTTGCTCTTCATCATGAACAAGACATTAGAAAAATGGGCGGCCTTAGAAAGAAAATGCCTATTACATATATTACCTCACTCCTAGGTACATTGGCTTTAATCGGATTCCCTGGATTTGCAGGCTTCTATTCAAAAGATATGATTATTGAAGCGGTGCATTATTCTGACTTACCTTTTGCAGGTTGGGCCTACTTTGCAGTTGTGTTGGGTGTATTTATAACTGCTTTTTATAGTTTAAGATTACTTTTCTTAGTGTTTCATGGAAAGTCAAGAGTTGATAGTCATACCGAAGAGCATCTTCATGAGACTGCTCCATCAATAACTGTGCCACTAGTTCTCCTTGCTATTCCTTCAGTAGTAATTGGTTACTTTACTATTGAGCCAATGTTATTTGGCGGCTGGTTAGAAAATGCGATTACTATTGATTCATCACACCATGCTTTGGAGAAACTCAAAAGTCACTTCCACTCTGCATTCGCACTAATAACGCATTCCGTAGTGACTCTTCCATTCTGGATGATGATTGGTGGCGGAATAACAGCATGGGTGTTCTGTCTATATCGGACTGATTGGGCAGAGATTATTC
>ERZ1046876.289-NODE-289-length-40991-cov-18.609977_pt1 | contig 40991 bp, 44 predicted proteins | sample MGYA00383094_ERZ1046876 | MGnify/ENA primary metagenome ERZ1046876 (study PRJEB29581, sample SAMEA5548364) | metagenome | biome: marine; feature: coastal; material: water | depth 50 m | study: Short-term variability in the microbial, nano- and picoplankton...
CGTAAGAATACGCATAAATCCAGCCAAAATAACAATACCAGGATTGTATTGATCAATAGTTTGGCTCAAACTTTGGTCAAATTCCTCTCGAGAGAAAAACTGCTTATGATCAATAGTGTGGGTTGGAATGTTTGCAGCCTGAGCTCGGGTGAGTCCGTAAGCATCTTTATTGTTACTAATAACAGCCTGAATATCTAGATCGATATTTTTAGCATTATCAATAATAGACTGAAGATTCGAACCACTTCCAGAAATTAAAACAATGCCTTTCATTTTTAGATGATAACTTGATCGCCTTCGTTACTCACAATATTGCCGATTAGCCAAGCATTTTCACCTTGCTCGTTCATGTGCTTAATTACCTCATCACTTTGATCTTTAGGAACAACCAATACCATGCCAACACCACAGTTAAACACTCGGTACATTTCCATGATATCGATATTGCCATTGTCTTGTAGAAATTGAAAGATTTCAGGTAACTGCCAAGATTTATCATCTAAATTTGCAGCTAAATCATCAGGTAGAACTCTTGGAATATTTTCCAAAAGACCGCCACCAGTGATATGAGAAATGGCATGCACTGGGAATTTCTCAATTAGTGACAATACTGATTTAACATAAATTTTTGTTGGTTCAATTAGCGCTTGTAGTTGGGTATCTGTTGGTTTTGATTGCTCTAAAACTTTACGAATTAACGAATAGCCGTTTGAATGTGGACCAGATGATGCTAGGGCGATGATATGATCGCCATTAGAAACTTTTGAGCCGTCAATAACTTTGTCTTTGTCAGCTATGCCAACACAAAAACCAGCAAGATCGTACTCTTCGCCTTGATACATGCCAGGCATTTCGGCAGTTTCGCCACCAATTAATGCACAGCCAGAAATTTTACAGCCTTCACCAATACCGTAAATAACCGAAGTGGCAAGTTCTGTATTAAGCTTTCCAGTTGCGTAATAGTCTAGAAAAAACAACGGCTCAGCACCTTGTACAATTAAATCGTTCACACACATCGCCACTAAGTCGATGCCAATAGTATCGTGCTTATTTAGCATCTCTGCAACTTTTAGTTTTGTTCCTACGCCATCTGTGCCAGAAATTAACACAGGGTTTTTATATTTATGAATTGGCAATTCAAACATAGCGCCAAAACCACCTAGGCCTGCTAACACACCTTCACGCATGGTAGATTTTGCAATAGGTTTGATTTGTTCAATTAGATCATTACCTTTAGTAATATCTACGCCTGAGTCTTGGTAAGTCAATGATGACATATGGTTTTTTCCGTATAATTAATTGTTTAAATTTGAATAGAACAAGTCGAAAAAATGAATTTTTCTAGTGTGCCAAATGTGCTTTCCATTTTGCGAATTATTTTAACACTTCCAGTTGTAATGACGCTATTAAATCACCAATATTTTTTAGCCATGGTGTTGTTTTTTATCGCCGGAATTACAGATGCCTTAGATGGTTGGATTGCCAAGCGTTACTCATTTGAGTCTAGACTCGGCTCGATTCTTGATCCGGCTGCAGATAAGTTGCTACTGGTAAGTAGTTTCATAACCTTGTTTGTGATTGGCTTGTTACCGATGTGGCTACTAATTTTGATATTTTTGCGTGATCTTATGATCGTCTCTGGCACAGTGGGGTGTTTTATTGGTACTGGAGAAACTAAGAGCGAATTACTCTCTCCTTCTAAGTTGTCAAAAATTAATACAGCACTGCAAATTGCGTTGGTATTGTTTTTAGTAGTGGTGCAAATATATCCAATTCAAGAGCAGTGGGTTACCATAGCTTTTATTATTATTGCTACTTCAACGGTGCTTAGTGGTGCTGATTATGTATGGATCTGGATGGAAAAAGTTATTTCCCAGGAAAGAAAGTAAGCATTAATATGCAGCAACTTGGATTACCTATTTCGCTTAACTCAAAAATGCTGCTTAGTAATTTTTTGGAAACGGGTAATCAGCCTATTTTGTCTTTTATTAATAATTTGTTTTCTGAAGATGGGTCAAGTATTGTATTTATTGCGGGCGAAGAATCTAGTGGAAAAACGCACTTACTCCAGGGTTGTGTTTTTAAGGCTTTAGATCTAGATTTAAAAGCTATTTATTTAGATATCAACCAACCTCTGCCAATAGACTTCATAAATACGTTGTCAATTTATGATTGGGTGTGTATTGATAATATTGACGCCTTAGATGAGTTTCAGCAGCAAGAACTATTCGATCTTTACAATCAGATTAAGCAAACAAAAACTAAATTAATTGTTTCTGCGCTTTTGCTTCCAGGTGGGCTGATACTATTAAAAGATCTTAAAACAAGACTGTCTTTAGCGCTTGTTTATCAATTAGAGCAGTTGAGCGATCAGGAGAAAATAAGCCTTCTTCAACAAAAGATGCAAGATAAAAATATCAATATTGATCATAAAATTTATGAGTATTTATTTAAATATTTTTCAAGAGATTTAAATACAGTACTTGGTGCAATTGATCGGTTAGATCAAGAATCTTTACAACAAAAGAGCTCGATATCTATTCCTTTCGTAAAAAAAATCTTAAAAATTTAAGGTTTCTTTCTAAATTTAAATTGCGATATTCTGGGCATTAGCCTCGAAAAAGGAATATCTTTCAAGTTAGGGTAGGCGGTATTAATTTGATTTGATAGATAAGAAATATCATCAATTATATCGCCATTTTTAATGCCCATAATCTCCTGAAGTGCAAGCATTCCACCCATTTTTATTTTGGATTGCTGCCCAACTGAAAGGTTATTGATATTGTGAGTTTTTAGGGCAAAATCACTATTATCACGTAGATGATAATAAATTGATTGGCACAGATTTGAAGTCTCATTATCTAAGCACGATCCAAATTCTTTTTCGGCGACACAGTCTTTAGCGGAAAATTTACAGCCACATCTGCCGCTAAGGATTAAATGAGAAAAAGGACAGGTAAAGTGCTCTTGAGGCATAACAACAAACGTTTTGTGTATATGATTAATGTTAAGACATTATAATATAGGCTTTTGTTTCTAACCATTAAATAGCTAATGAATTACCTACCTATTTTTATTGATATTAAAAAAAAGCCTTGCTTGGTAGTTGGCGGTGGCGATATTGCTTATCGAAAAATAACACTTTTATTAAAGGCAAATGCCCAAATAACTTGCATTGATAGATTGGCTTGCGATAATGTTAAGGCGCTAGCTAGTGAAGGTAAAATTACCTTGATTGAAAAGAATTTTGAGACAGCCGATGTCAACACCCAAGTATTGATTATTTCAGCAACCGATGATTCACAACTGAATGCCCAGGTGTCGCAATTAGCGCATGAGACCAACATTCCAGTTAATGTCGTTGATTCCCCTGATTTGTGCTCGTTTATTATGCCATCAATCGTTGATAGATCGCCAATCGTAATTGCTATTTCATCAGCAGGAAAGGCGCCAGTTTTGGCGCGTTTAATTCGTGCTAAGCTTGAAAGTACCATTCCTCATGCTTATGGAAAATTAGCAGAATTAGCAGGCAACTTTAGAGATCAAGTTAAGGCTAAATTTAACAATATCGAAGATAGACGCTATTTTTGGGAAAGGGTGTTTTCTGGCATTGTGGCAGAAAAAGTTTTCTCTGGAAAAGTAGATGAAGCTAAGGCAGATATGCAAAAGCAGCTCGATGAATCAAGTGATACAGAAGTGGGTGAAGTTTACTTAGTAGGTGGCGGCCCTGGTGACCCTGATTTGTTAACCTTTAAAGCGTTACGTTTAATGCAGCAAGCAGATGTTATTTTGTACGATCGCTTAGTTTCAGAAGGTGTGATGGAGCTTGTGCGTCGTGACGCTGAGCTTATTTATGTGGGTAAAGAACGTGATAATCATAGTGTGCCACAAGACGGAATCAATCAATTATTAGTCGATTTAGCTAAAAAAGGCAGACGTGTTTGTCGTCTTAAGGGTGGAGATCCGTTTATTTTTGGCCGTGGCGGTGAAGAGATTGAAACCTTAGCTGAAAATGGTATTCCTTTCCAGGTGGTTCCAGGTATTACTGCAGCCTCTGGTTGTTCAACGTATTCGGGCATTCCACTAACACATCGCGATTACTCTCAATCATGTCGATTTGTAACAGGTCATTTAAAAGATGGCAGTATGAACCTACCCTGGAATGAGCTAGCGGTTGAGCAGCAAACTATTGTCTTTTACATGGCATTAAAAGGTGCACAGCATTTATCAGACAAGCTGATTGAACACGGTATGCGCAGTGATATGCCAGTTGCCCTGGTGGAAAAAGGCACAACGCCTGATCATAAAGTATGGACTACCACACTTGGTGAATTGTCAACTGTGGTGGCGACACAGCCAATTAAAGCACCAACATTAATTATTGTTGGCGAAGTGGTTAAGCTTAGAGAAAAACTTAACTGGTTTGATACCAGCAACTAGACTTATTAGTCTTTAACACAACAGTCGCTGTCTTTAAAACCAACTGCTTTAAAGATTTTAGCCGCTGGACAAAATCCAGTAAATGCTGACTGAAATAGGTTAAATCCTACAAAAAAAGTTAACCATAACCAGCTTGCTTCTGCAAACATGTTGGTATTGTTTAGTAGTAGTGATCCCATGATGAAAATACCTGCCATAGCAGATACTGCGTTAGTAATTGTCATTTTATTATTCCTGCGTTTGAAAGCCCCACTTTACCATTAATTAGGTATAATTTCAAATTCTTCGCGGGAGTGGTGGAATTGGTAGACACGCTGGATTTAGGTTCCAGTGTCGTAAGACGTGAGAGTTCGAGTCTCTCCTTCCGCACCATATTTAAACAAGGTGGCATATGAAGACGATAATTCTACATAGTCAAGACTTGACAACGGCAAAGCTTGTTTCTGAACGAATCGGGGTTTCTGCTCAGAAAAAGCGTGCACATTTTCGCTTTATCACTAACAAAACTATTGATTTAAAAGCTTTGAGAGAAGTGTTTAAACTCGACTTCAATTTTGTGCCAGAAAATTTCAGATTTGATCGGGCCGCTCTTTTTATTAGCGACATGGACTCAACATTGATCAATATCGAATGTATTGATGAAATAGCTGATTTTGCTAATCTTAAGCCTCAAGTGGCTAATATAACTGAGCGAGCCATGCAAGGTGAGCTGGATTTTAACGCCTCTCTAATAGAACGAGTTGCACTCTTGAAAGGCCTGCATGTCGATGTCCTTGAAAAGGTATACACTCAACGCTTAAAGGTTAATTCTGGCGGTAAAGAATTGATTAAATTTTTCCAATCTAGAGATATAAAAAGTGCAGTGGTATCGGGTGGATTTACGTATTTTACTAATCAATTGGCCAAAGATATTAGCTTGGATCACGCGCGTGCTAATACGCTGGAAATTGAAAATGGATTACTAACGGGCTGTGTGCAAGGTGATATTATTAATGGCACTGCTAAGGCGGAGTTTGTACAAGAATTGTGTGAACAGTATGGTGTATCAACTAACCAAGTAATTGTGGCGGGTGATGGTGCAAATGATTTAGAGATGATGGCTGTGGCAGGATTGTCAATTGCCTACCATGCAAAACCTTCTGTTATTGAGCGGGCAAATATTGCCATTAGTTTCGGTGGCTTAGATAAAATAATGGATTTATTTGATGAATAATTTAGTATGTTGATTGAAATTGGACATTTTGCGCTAATATTAGCTTTAGTGTTTGCACTACTGCAAGTGGTACTACCTACTCTGGGTTTGATTAAGGGAAATTTTGCTTTAATTCAATTATCTAGACCAATGTTATGGATGCAGTTTTTTTGGCTCTTGGTGTCTTTTGCAATTCTGATGAATGCTTTTGTAATAGATGATTTTTCCGTTAAATACGTTGCTAGTAATTCAAATACTGATCTGCCTAGTATCTTTAAAATGTCAGCTGTATGGGGTGCGCATGAGGGGTCATTGTTACTTTGGGCATTGATATTGGCCGGCTGGAGTGTGGCAGTATCCATATTTTCCAAGCGTATTCCTAATGGAGTTCTTAATCATATTTTGATTGTTCTAGGTTTAATTAGTATTGGGTTTTTACTATTTTTACTAATAACCTCTAATCCTTTTGAACGCCTAGATATTGTACCTTTACAGGGTAGAGAGCTTAATCCGTTATTGCAAGATGTTGGTTTGATTATTCATCCGCCAATGCTATATATGGGTTATGTGGGTCTAGCGATTCCATTTGCGTTTGTATTATCATCACTTATTCGTGGACAGCTAGACTCTACTTGGTTGCGTTGGTCGCGTCCATGGACATTAATTGCTTGGGCATTTTTAACTTTTGGCATTACTTTAGGCTCTTGGTGGGCGTACTACGAGTTAGGTTGGGGCGGTTGGTGGTTCTGGGATCCAGTTGAAAATGCATCATTCATGCCGTGGCTGGTGGCCACTGCATTGGTGCATTCTTTAAGTGTTAGTGAAAAGCGTGGTGCATTTAAGCATTGGACAGTACTATTGGCCATTTCTGGTTTTTCTTTAAGTCTATTAGGTACTTTTTTAGTGAGATCAGGTATTTTGACATCAGTACATTCTTTTGCTGCCGATCCTGCTAGAGGTGTGTTTATTTTAGGATTTTTGATTTTAGTGATTGGTGGATCGTTGGTATTATATGCATGGCGTGCACCGCTCATGCGCAGTAACAATACCTTTTCTTGGCTTTCAAAGGAAAGCGGTTTATTAATTAATAATATCTTGTTAGTTGCAGCCATGTTCAGTGTATTTTTAGGCACTTTGTATCCATTATTATTAGACTCTCTAGGACTGGGAAAGATTTCAGTAGGTGCACCATATTTTGATGCGGTTTTTGTACCGATTATGATTCCAGCGGTGATTGCAATGGTAGTTGCACCATTCTTACGCTGGAAAAAAGATAGCTTGTCTCGAGTTATCCCTCTTGTAAAAAGTATTTGGCTAGGTGTTGCCACTCTGTTTGTAGCTAGTTTTTTTATTACTGATAATAAGTTTGTTTTGTTTGCGGTGTTTTTATTTACTTGGATTGTACTGCACTCATTATCGCTTTTGGTAAATCGTATGCGTCAAAATGGAAGTCTAGGTTTGGCTTTTATCGGCATGATTTTAGCTCATATTGGTATTGCGGTATTTTTACTGGGTGCAACAGTTACGACGCAATTGGGCATAGAAAAAGACATTAAGATGGAAATCGATAAACCGGTAACTATTGAAGGCTATAAATTTATATTTAAAGGTGTTGATAGCTTTAAGCATCAAAATTATCAGGGTCATAAAGGGCGAGTTGAGGTTTATTATGATGATGATCTGATTGCTAATTTGAATCCAGAAAAGCGCCAATATGTGACTGGAATGCCGATGACAGAAGCTGCAATTGATCCATCATTGACACGTGATATTTATATTGCTCTTGGTGAGTCTTTAGAGGGTAACGCTTGGAGTCTAAGAATTTATTACAAACCATTGATAAGGTGGATTTGGCTAGGTGGCCTGCTAATTTCATTAGGTGCTTTATTGGCAGCATTTGATAGAAGATATCGCGCTGTACAGCGCTTGAGGGTTAAGTCATGAGTATAAGTATGGTTATGTGGTTTGGTTTAATGTTGACTGTATCGACAGCTTGGGTTGTTTGGTATTTAAAGCGACCATTGAATGATAATGGTTTAGATTTACAGCATTCAAATATTGAGCTGGGCAGGCAGAAAAAAGCAGAACTTCAAAATGACTTAGACCAGGGGTTGATTGATAAAGAACAGTTTGATCAAGCTCAAGAGGAGATATCGAATACATTAGCTTTAGAGCTTGAACAAGCCAATATAACCACTGCTAATGACACGCGTATTAGTTCATGGATTTGGTTGGTGATAGTATTGTTATTGCCGGTTTTATCAATTTACATGTATCAGCAATTAACCACTTTTTCGCCAGTTTCCAAGGCTGCTAAAATTGATCTTCCGCCACTAAGCTTAGAACAGAGTGTGGTTAAAATCAAGCAGCATTTGATAGATAATCCAGAAGATGTTGAAGCGTTAGCAGTGCTTGGTATGAGTTATTATGAATTAGGCCAAACTAAAAAGTCACTTCAAACTTACGAAAAGGCCTATCAACTAGATCCTAAAAATCCTAGACTATTAGTTGAATATGCATCAACTATCGTTAGTGCAAATAAAGATCAATTTACCGATCAATCAGTAGTGTTGATTAAACAAGCTTTGGAAATTGAACCCAACTCCCCTGATGCGCTTTATTTGGCAGGTATGTTTGCTGTTAGCGCACAAGACTTTGTACTGGCTAAAGGCCTCTGGAATAAAGCGTTAAATGCATTGCCAGAAGGTAGTCAGGACAGACAAGCACTGATCAGTATTCTAGATGAGTTAAAGCGCGTTGAAAGTGGTCAGGTTGACCACACTATTACAATAAATGTGAGTATTTCAAATGAGATTTTAGCTGCTCGATCAGCGGATGACTATTTAATGGTTTATGTTAAAGCTGCAAAAGGCAGACCAATGCCAATTGCCATTCAAAAGCTTAAACTAAAAGATTTTAATGGACAGATAGTGTTGAGCGATATGAATTCTGTTATGCCAACTAAGCTATTGTCACAGCATGGTGATGTTCTGGTTGTTGCGCGTTTGAGTAAGACGGGCAGTGCCATGAGTCAAAAAGATGATTTGCAAGTTGTGAGTGGCGTTGTATCTGTTACAGATAATCCAGAAATCACCCTAAATCTGAACTAACTTTATGAGTAGAACAATAGAGTTAGCCCAAGCCTTAATTAGTATTGATTCGGTTACACCTGATGATAAAGGTTGTCAGCTGATAATGACCGAGCACTTAAAGCAAGTTGATTTTAAAATTAGCAATCTTAAATTTGGAGAGGTTGATAATTTTTGGGCTGAACATGGTACTGGTTCGCCAGTATTTGTTTTTGCTGGACACACGGATGTTGTACCTGTAGGTGATGCTACCAAATGGAGCTTAGACCCTTTTTCGGCACAAGTAAAAGACGGCATGTTGCATGGTCGTGGTGCAGCTGATATGAAAGGCTCTTTGGCAGCTATGCTTAGCGCTAGTGAAAGATTTGTGCAAGATTATCCAAATCATAAAGGCACCATTGGTTATTTGATCACTTCAGACGAGGAGGGTCCTGCTATTGATGGTACTGTTAAGGTTTGCGAGTATCTTAATGATATTGGTCAAAATGTAGATTATTGTTTGGTGGGTGAGCCATCAGCAACAAATGTACTAGGCGATGTGATTAAGAATGGACGTCGAGGTTCATTAAACGGCACATTAACGTTGATTGGTAAACAAGGGCATATTGCTTATCCTCATTTGGCTAATAATCCTATTCATCTAGCGGTGCCAGCATTGTCTGACTTATGCAATGAATTGTGGGACAAAGGTAATGATTATTTTCCTGCAACCAGTTTTCAAGTATCTAATATTCATTCAGGCACAGGTGTTACTAATGTTATTCCTGGAGAAATTGAAGTCGTTTTTAATTTTCGCTATTCTACTGAATCTACTCATGAAGGATTGCAAGCAAGAGTTTGTGCTATTTTAGATAAGCATCAATTAAAATATAAAGTTGACTGGAATCATTCTGGCTATCCATTTTTAACACCCAAAGGTGAATTGGTTAGTGGATGTGCTGATGCCATTAAAAAAGTAACGGGTGTAGATACGCAGCTATCTACTTCTGGCGGCACCTCAGATGGACGCTTTATTGCGCCAATTTTAAATGCTCAGGTAGTCGAATTGGGCCCTTTAAATGCAACCATTCATCAGGTTGATGAGTGTGTATCTGTTGAAGATTTGGATAGTTTAAGTGAAATTTATTATCAAATTTTGAAAAATATCTTAACTTGATTTATGCATTTTAATGTCATTACTTTGTTTCCTGACATGTTTAGTGCCATCAAAAATGAAGGTGTAGTTGCTCGCGGTATTAAAAAATCATTACTCTCTATTAATACTTGGCAGCTTAGAGATTTCTCTAACAATAAGTATAAAAATGTTGATGATAAATCCTATGGTGGTGGCGCTGGCATGGTGATGCAAGTGCAGCCAATTCGAGATTGTATTGCTCAAATTAAGCAAAAATTGCCAAATACAACGGTTATTTATTTGTCGCCACAAGGTAAAAAATTAACACAACCTCTTGCTCGAGAGCTTTCAACACTAGATTCGATAACACTACTTTGTGGTCGCTATGAAGGAATTGATGAGAGGGTTATTGAAAATGACATTGATATGGAGCTTTCTATTGGTGATTATGTCATTAGTGGTGGTGAGCTGGCAGCCATGGTTGCAATTGATGCCATCAGTCGACAATTGCCTGATGTACTGGGCAATGCTGATTCCCTGAATGATTCTTTTTCTCAGGATCTATTGGACTATCCTCACTACACAAGGCCAGAAGAAATTGACGGGCAAAAAGTCCCCGCTGTTTTGCTTAGTGGTCATCAAGCTAATATTGACACTTGGCGTCAAGAGCAGTCGATTAAAAAAACTCAAGAAAAGCGACAAGACTTACTAAAAAAGTAGGAATTTGCTTTTTTTCTAAATTTTTCTATAATAGGACGTTAAACGGAATGCAACGGCGCATTCCATTAAGTATTGCTGCTTTACAAGTTGCCCATGATGGGTTTTATTTATTTACAAACAGTGTTTTGTAATTATCAAAGGAGAGAAGTATGAAATTTGTAACAGCAATTCTACGACCACATAAATTAGACGATGTAAGAGAGGCTTTGTCTGAAGTGGGTGTATCAGGCATAACAGTAACCGAAGTTAAAGGCTTTGGTCGTCAAAAAGGGCATACCGAGTTATATCGAGGTGCTGAGTATCAGGTTGATTTTTTACCAAAAATTAAATTAGAAATTGCGATTTCTGCATCCAAGTTGGATGAAGTTATTGAAACAATTAGCAATGTTGCCAATTCTGGCAAAGTTGGTGATGGCAAAATTTTTGTCTCTAATTTAGAGAAAGTTATTCGTATTCGCACAGGCGAAACGGATCAAGATGCACTTTAAGGGGTAAAAAATGAAAAAATTATTAATATTATTGGCTTTGTTGCCAATGGTTGTGTTTGCTGAAGGTTTAGATGGTGCAAATACTTCATGGATTTTGACGTCTACAGCGTTAGTATTATTTATGACATTACCAGGCTTGGCATTGTTTTATGGTGGCTTGGTTCGTACTAAAAACATCTTATCAGTATTAATGCAATGTTTTTCAATTGCTGGTATTGTCTCTATCCTTTGGCTAGTTGCAGGATATTCAATTGCTTTTGCAGATGGAAATGCTTATTTTGGTGATTTATCTAAATTTATGCTATCAGGCATTACCGAAGATTCTTTAAGTGGTGATATTCCTGAAAGTTTATTTGCATTATTTCAAATGACATTTGCAATTATTACACCAGCATTAATTATTGGTGGTTTTGCAGAGCGCATGAAGTTCTCAGCAGTATTATTGTTCAGTGCAATTTGGTTGATTGTGGTTTATGCACCGGTTACTCACTGGGTATGGGGTGGCGGTTGGTTAGGCGAAATGGGTGTGCTTGACTTTGCTGGCGGTATTGTTGTGCATATTACTGCAGGTGTTGCTGCATTGGTGGCTGCTATTGTATTGGGCCCGAGAAATGGTTTTCCACAAAAGCCAATGCCTCCACATAATATGACAATGACCATCACTGGTGCAGCTATGTTATGGGTTGGTTGGTTTGGTTTTAATGGTGGCTCTGCATTAGCGGCCAATGGTGATGCGGCAATGGCCATGTTAGTAACGCACATTTCAGCAGCAGCAGGTGCAATTACCTGGATGTTCTATGAGTGGATTAAGTTTGGCAGACCAACGGCACTAGGCGCTGTAACCGGTATGGTTGCAGGTTTAGGAACCATTACACCAGCTTCTGGTTTTGTCGGTCCTGCAGGTGGTCTGGTTATTGGTATTGTTGCTGGTATTGTTTGCTTTAATGCGGTTATCCTTATCAAGCAAAAGTGGAAAATCGATGATTCTTTAGATGTTTTTCCAGTGCATGGTGTGGGCGGCATTATTGGTACACTAATGGCGGCAGTTTTCGCATCAAGTGAGTTGGGTATTTTTTCTGGCCAAGGCTTGGCAGAAGGTATGACAATCGTGTCTCAGCTTGAGGTGCAAACAATCGGCGTTGTGTCAGTGTTTGTTTATACAGCTATTGCAACTTACATTATTCTGAAAGTGGTTGCCATGATTACGGACTTAAGGGTAACTGCCGAGGAAGAGCAACAAGGCTTGGATATTGTTTCTCATGAAGAAAGAGGTTACGATTTATAGGCTATATCTAGATTGAAAAAACCCGCTAAAGACTTTGTTTTTAGCGGGTTTTTTTATGCCTAAAAAACTGCATTCGTATATAATTCCAATTAATAATTATTACTGTTTGTTGTTATGCGTATAAACCATTCGTTGACTGGCTCCATGGTCGCCCTAATCACTCCGATGCTTGAAGATGGATCGGTAGATTTTTCCGCACTCGAGACATTGGTTGAATTTCATATAGAATCTGGCACTAAGGCAATTGTCTCTATGGGAACAACAGGTGAGAGTGCGACGCTTAACCAAAATGAACATATTGAAGTTATGCAGGCAACTATTAAGTTTGCAAATTCGAGGATTCCTATTATTGCAGGCACAGGTGCCAATTCAACTTCTGAAGCAATTGAACTTACTCAAGCGGCCAAAGATATGGGTGCTGATGCGTGCTTACTAGTAACACCGTATTACAACAAGCCCACTCAAGAGGGGCTATATCAGCACTATAAGCTGATTGCTGAAACCGTAGATATTGATCAAATTTTATACAATGTGCCTGGTAGAACGGCGGTAGATTTATTGCCAGAAACCGTAGTTCGCTTATCAACGGTTAATAATATTATTGGTGTTAAAGATGCTACTGGCGATTTAAATGTTGCACAAGCTTTAATCGATACTTGCCCTGAAGACTTCCTGCTTTATAGTGGTGATGACGCAACGGCAGTAGAATTTATTTTAATGGGTGGCCATGGTGGTATTTCTGTCAGCGCTAATGTTATGCCAAAAGAAGTATCAGAAGCTTATCAGGCGGCATTTAGTGATGACAAAGACTTGGCGGAGTCAATTGATGGAAAGTTGGCTGATTTGCATAGTCATTTATTTATAGAATCTAATCCGATTCCGGTTAAATGGGCAATGCATAAAATGGGTAAATGCGATAGCGGAATTCGCCTACCTTTAACAAAATTATCACAGCAAGCACGAGAAATTCTAGAGCAAGACTTATCTAATTTGGGGGTTATGTAGTATGATTAAAATAGCATTATTAACATTGGCATCTTTGTCGCTAACAGGTTGTTTTTCTTTTGGTGAAAAGGAAGAGGAGAAGGTTGCAAGTTTAGGTGAAAGGGATATTAAATATTATTCTAATAAAACCGTGACTTCATTAGAGATACCGCCAGATTTAACCAAACCAAGTTCTCAGAATGCTTTTAAATTAGATAATTATGTTTCTAATATTCAAGAAGACACAGTTAGTTTTTCTGACAAAGATAATGCCATTAAAGAAGCTTCAAGCATCTTAAGAACCTCTTCTAATGTTGAAGTTAAAAGATCGGGAGAGCGTCGCTGGCTATTGGTTGACAAAAATCCAGAAGCGGTGTGGAATCTTTCTAAGAGCTTCTTTAAATCTCACGGATTTGCCATTAAAAAAACTAATAAAAAAATAGGCCTAATGGAAACTGATTTTTTAGAAAATCATCCTGAAATTCCTGACAGGTCTTTGGGTATTGTTCGCTCAATGCTTAAAAAAGCAATCGCTGCTAGATATGCGTTGCCAATTGTAGATAAATATCGTATTCGTATTGAGCCAAATGAAAGTGGTGAAAAAACAGTGGTTTATTTGTCTCTAACTTCAATGGAAGAAGTGTTAACCAAAGCTGGAAAAGATGATGAAAATACTATTTGGCAGTCTCGCCCTAAAGACCAGGTTCTAGAAACCGAAATGCTGTATCGATTAATGACTTTCTTGGGTAGTGATCATGCAGTTGCTAGAGAGAAAATCTTAGCAGCAAAAGAAGATAAAAAGCTAACGGTTGATGTCGCTAAAGGTATTGGTGGATATGCCAAGCTTGCATTCTCATTATCACAGTACGATACTTGGGATAATATGGGCTGGGCTCTAGATCAGTTAAATATTGATGTTGAAGATAAAGATGTTAAAGAAGGTAGTTTCTATATCAATGTCGCCAGATCAGAGGATAAAGGTATTTTCTCTCGCATGTTTGGTGATGATGCGATCAAAAAATCTTTCCAGATTATGGTTAAGCAAATTGACAGCACAACTACAGAGGTGTATTTCAATGACTTATCTGAAGAAAATGAGCAAGAGACCATTGATTTTAGTTATGAGCTCTTAGGGGATATTGCCAAGCAATTCTAATTCAGTTAGAGCGTGGCGTTATCGCAAGAAATTATTGATCAAATTATCCACCAAGCATTGCTGGTGGATGACTTATCAGATCAGGTCCTGGCTGATTTTTGTGAATTGGCTAACGCCTCTTATCGCTCTGGCAATCCAATTATTAGTGATGAAGATTATGATTTCATCTATCTTGCTGCGTTAAAAAATAAAGTTCCACAGCATTCATTACTCAACTTTATCGAACCTGAAGGACGAGGATTTTCTGAAGAAAAGCACTTACTACCAGAGATAATGCTTTCAACTGACAAAGCTTATTCTTGGGGTGAAATAGAAAAGTGGATTGATCGCTTAGAAAAATCAGCCAAAGAAATCAATTTAAATCTTTCAGAGATTCAAATAAAAGCCACACCAAAACTAGATGGCTTTGCCGGATTTGATGATGGAAGTCATTTGTATACACGAGGTGACGGCAAAAAAGGCAGTGATATAACCCGTGTTTTTGACCGTGGCTTACAGGTTTACACCTGCACCTCTCAAGGGGGTGCTAAATCGAGTCAAGCAAGCACTAAAAAGAGTAATGATTCTGGTCGCGGACAAGGTGCTGGCGAAATTGTCATTAAGAAGAGTTATTTTGAGACGCATTTATCTGATAGTTTTGAATTTCCGAGAAATTTTCAGGCCAGTCTTATCAAAGAGAAAGAATTAGATGTTTTAGCTAAGGCGGCAATTAAAGATAAGGCTGCGTTATTTGTGCCATTTGCACAATTGCCAATTTGGTCTGGAGATGTTCAGACTCTTATTCAGCAGTTTGAAAGTATTGTGTCAAAAGTACTCGGTATGGTTGATTTTGATGTCGATGGCGTGGTATTTGAAGTGACTAACAAAGTTTTAAAATCTCATATGGGCGCCAATAGAAAATTTCATCGTTGGCAAATTGCCTTTAAGGAAAATAAAGAGAAGGCTCAAGTTGAGGTGTTATCGGTCACCCCGCAAGTTGGACGAACAGGAAAGATAACGCCTGTTGCAGAGCTGAGTCCTACACTGCTCAGTGGCGCCACTATCGTTCGCGCAACTGGACATCATTACGGCTTAGTCAAAGAGCAGGGATTGGGCAAAGGTAGTGTGATTGAATTGACACGCTCTGGATTGGTTATTCCTAAAATTGTTCGCGTGTTAAAGTCGGCAGCAGTAAACATTCCAGATTTCTGCCCAAGCTGTGGTGAGACTCTACAGTGGGAGTCTGATTTTTTAATGTGTGTTAATCACGATCATTGTCCAGCTCAAGTGGCGGGAAAATTAGAGTATTTCTTTAAGATATTAGCAAATAATGATGGCTTTGGCATTAAGACCATTGAAAAGTTATACGAACAAGGTATTCGTAAAATTTCACAAATTTACAGCTTAACGTATGATGATCTGGTTGCTATGGGTTTTGGTGAAAAAACCAGTGAAAATTTAGTCAATCAGCTTAAGCGTTCTCATACTGAACAAATCGAAGACTGGCGATTTCTAGCAGCATTTGGCGTTCATCGTATGGGTACGGGAAATTGTGAAAATTTATTAAAATCTTATACTTTGACAAATATTTTTTCCTTAACCGTGAAAGATATTGAAAACATTGAGGGCTTCGCTCAGCTAACGGCTCAATTAATTGTCAAAGGATTAAAAGGTATAGCTGAAGAATATGAGTTATTATCAAGCTATGAGTTTAATTTAGAAAAAACAGTTTTAAGTAAGAATAAGTCGAATCTTAGTCATGAATTTTTTGATAAGAAAATAGCCTTTACCGGAAAGATGAGTACTTCAAGAGAGGGTATGAAAAAACTGGCAAAATCCATGGGCGTTCAAGTTGTTGCTAGTGTTAGCTCTAAGACAGATTTCTTGGTGATTGGTGATAGTGTGGGGGAGAAGAAAATTCAAAATGCTCATAAATTTGGCGTTTCCGTTATCACAGAACGAGAGTATTTAACAAAATTACAGGCGTAAAAAATGCAAATTTCAGACTTAATCGACCAACAAAAAGATTTCCTTACCGATCAATTGGGTGAAGGTTTAATGCTTCTTTCTCAAGCGTGTGATGACTGTTTAGAGGGTAGTGACAACCTTGATAAGCTTAATGATCTGCTTTTTTCCTATATGCAAAATCATTCTTATACAAATTTAGTGTATGTGATTGATCGATACGGTATTCAACTCAGTGCCAACATAACTAAAGAAAAAATAGATGAAGATTTTGAGGGTCAAAATCTTTCAGAGCGTCCTTTATTTAATGAGTTGAATGATAAGCGCCCTATCTATATTTCTGATGCTTATGTTTCTAGTGTAACGCTAAAACCTTGTATCAGTGTGGTGCATATTATTCGTCATGATTGTGAAGTTATTGGCATGCTTGTGTTTGATCTTGATTTGGAAAGTCTTCCTTTGCCTAAGAAAAATTTTGACTTGGAAGATTGGCGCCAGATCAAAGGCGATCCTGAGATTCGCTCTAACTTATTCAATCAAGTGAGAGCATCTTCTGCAATGGATCAGTCTATAGATATGGTGCATAATATCGCAATAGAATTAATGTGTGAGCTGGGTGTGTTTCATATGAAGTTACATTACGCTTCTTCAAGGGCGACACTGTGGGCATACGACGATCCATATAATTATCGAGTGCACGTTCTTGATGAAGTTATTAGCCCTAATATTTGTCTTTTATATCCTAAAAAAACCTATCCTTCAAAAGCTAAAGTAACCCAAAGTCAGGTTAGAGAAGTATTTGAGAAGTTTCATTATTTGCGTTTTATGGATGAAAATTTATATCTAAAAACAGGCAGCCTAAATATCATGAATGGCACGGTAGGACTAAGCTTTTCATGTGATGGCAATCATTATTTACCCATCGATGATTTTTTAGATAATTTTGATGACAACTACGTTTAATTTTTAAAATGGTTCATATTTGAATTTTTATCAGTTATAATTGCGCTTAGTTAGAACCCAAAGACGGGATTTAACAACAAACATAGACGTTTATTTAAATTCTCTTGAAAAAGGATTTAAATAAACGTTTTTTTTTGCACGCTTCACGAGGGAGTGTTTTGCATAAGATGACACAGAAGTCAGCTATTTTTACTTGTATTTTTTATATGGGTAAGGATAGCTGGCTTTTTTGGTTTTAAAACAGGAGAGTTACATGAAAATGATTACAGTAATTATTAAGCCGTTCAAGCTTGATGAGGTTAGAGAGGTGCTATCGGAGATAGGTGTTTCAGGTATTACAGCAACAGAAGTTAAGGGTTTTGGTCGTCAGAAAGGGCATACAGAGCTTTATCGTGGTGCAGAGTATACGGTAGATTTTTTACCAAAAGTTAAATTAGAAATCGCGATTTCTACAGATCAAGTTGATGCTGTGGTTGAGGCTGTTAGTACGACTGCTAAGTCGGATGGTGGCAAGATAGGCGACGGAAAAATATTTATTACTTCATTAGAGCAAGTGATTCGTATTCGTACGGGTGAAACTGGCTCAGTAGCACTATAAAGGAGGCAACATGGAAAATACAATTTTAGAAATGCAATTTGCATTAGACACTTTTTACTTTTTAATGATGGGTGCGTTAGTCATGTGGATGGCGGCAGGGTTTTCAATGTTAGAAGCGGGCATGGTTCGTAGTAAAAATACAGCAGAAATCTTAACGAAGAATATTGGTTTGTTTGCCATTGCCTGTACAACGTATATGGTGTATGGTTATGACTTAATGTATGGTGGTGGAATCTTACTTGACGGCATTAGTGGTACGGGTGATAAATACTCAAATGCTTCTGACTTCTTCTTCCAGGTAGTGTTTGTTGCAACAGCAATGAGTATTGTTTCTGGTGCGGTTGCTGAGCGTATGAAGTTGTTCTCATTCTTCGCATTTGCGGTAATTTTTACTGGCATTATTTATCCAATGGAAGGTGCTTGGACATGGGCTGGAGAAGCTGTATTTGGCCTTTACACATTAGGTGATTTAGGTTTTGCTGACTTTGCTGGAAGTGGCATTGTTCATATGGCTGGCGCTGCTGCTGCTTTAGCTGGTGTTCTTGTATTAGGTGCTCGTAAGGGTAAATACAATAAAGATGGTTCATCAAATGCGATTCCAGGTGCAAACATGCCTTTAGCAACATTAGGTACATTCATCCTATGGATGGGTTGGTTTGGTTTTAATGGTGGCTCGGTGTTAGCAATGGCAAGTAAAGAAAGTGCTAATGCAGTGGCAATGGTATTTTTAAATACTAACGCAGCAGCAGCTGGTGGCGTAATTGCAGCATTAATCTTAGTTAAACTACTATGGGGTAAGGCAGATCTTACTATGGCGCTTAATGGTGCGTTAGCTGGTCTTGTAGCAATTACTGCTGGTCCAGATACACCAACCGCTTTAGAGGCAACTCTAATTGGTGCAGTTGGTGGCATCTTGGTAGTATTCTCCATCTCAACACTTGATAAAGTATTTAAGATTGATGATCCCGTAGGCGCAATCTCTGTTCACGGTGTAGTTGGTTTATGGGGTTTGTTAGCAGTGCCATTGACCAACTCAGGTGTATCGTTCACAGGTCAATTAGCAGGCGCAGGTACTATCTTTGTTTGGGTATTTGGCACTTCAATGGTGTTGTGGTTGGTGCTTAAATCTATTATGGGCGTTAGAATTTCTGAAGAAGAAGAATATGCAGGTTCTGATATTTCTGAATGTGGTTTAGAGGCTTACCCAGAGTTTACAAAATAACCCTCCTCAAGGAAGGACAATAAATAATCCTCGATAAAAATTATAAATAATTTTTGCCCCGCTTTTTAGCGGGGTTTTTTTTGATATAAACCCATTGGACATCTACGTATTAATATGTAGAATAGGGATAAAGATATTTAATAAAAGGAGAAAGTATGATTGTTCGAGATGTTATGTCAACTGATGTAAAAACAGTAACTGCTGATCAGCCTGTTAAAGATATTGCGTTAATGATGATTATGGATCACATTAGTGGTGCACCTGTTGTAGATGTGGATAATAACTTGGTTGGAATTATTTCTGAAAAAGATATTTTGCAACACATGTTTCCAAAATTAGAAGAGATTATGAGTGACACTCATTTTGACTTTGAAAATATGGAAACAAACTATAAAGATACAATGAATGCAAAAATTAGTGATATCATGACAGATGGCGTTGATAGTATCGATCTTGACATGCCTTGTTTGAAAGCGGCAAGTGCCATGTGGCTTAGAAAATACCGTAGAATTCCAGTAACTGAAAACGGAAAGCTTGTTGGTATTATTAGTATTGGTGACGTTCATAGGGCTATTTTTAAGTCCTGCATGACAGCATAGTGTTTTTTTTAGGTAAAATACTTTACCCATGAATATAGCACTTAAAATAATTTTGGTTGATGAAAATTCTGGACGCTCTGCCATGTTACGTAGAGCCTTACAAGACAAAGGTCATGAGGTTATATGTCGTATGGGTAATAGTTCGCAACTTCAGGATAGCAATGAAATGACTCATGCAGATGTGGTCATTGTTAATGCCGATATTCCGGATGAAGAAGTATTTGCAAACCTAACAGATGTTAACAAAACTAAGCCTAAGCCTATCGTTATGTTTACGGAAGAGTCAAACTCTGAAATGGCCAATTCAGCTATTAAATCAGGTGTTAATGCCTATATTGTAGATGGCCTTGAAGAGGATAGAGTTCAGCCTATCATTGATGTGGCGATGGCACGCTTTAGAGAGTTTCAAGCTTTAAAGGATGAGCTAGACGCAACTCGAAACCAATTGTCTGAACGTAAAGCAGTAGAAAAAGCTAAAGGCTTATTAATGAAGCATAAGGGTGTTAACGAAGAAGAGGCTTACCAGTCATTGCGAAAAATGGCGATGGATAAAAATAAGCGTATTGTTGATGTTGCTGAAAGTGTTATTAATGCGTTTGAATTACTAGGGTAGTGTTTAACTAAGAATCTTTTTTAGGTGTTTCGTCATCTAATTTTTTAAGATAATCGGCAAATTCGTCATCCATTTCTTGGAACTCTTTGTCAATTTTATCCATTTCAGCGTCAAACTCATCGTCATCCCAGTCGTCTTCATCTTTTTCTGACTTCTGTTCTGAGCCATCACTAGGGTCGGTATTATTAGGCTTTGGAGAGTCGTCGGTCTCTTTGCGAGAAAATAATGGTGCAAAAATTAATCCCGCTTCAAATAGTAGCCACATTGGGATGGCAATCAGTGTTTGGGAGATGATGTCAGGCGGTGTTAATAGCATACCTAATATGAAAGCACCAATAACTACATAAGGGCGATTTTTCTTTAGATTTTCAACGGTAGTTACACCAAACATAATTAGTAGAATGGTTGCAATTGGCACTTCAAATGCAACACCAAAGGCAAATGAAACTTTGAGTACAAAATCTAGGTAATATTGAATATCGGGCGTAAAGTCAACAATACTTGGCCCAATGCTCGATAAAAAGCTAAAGATGACAGGAAAAACAACATAAAAGGAAAAAAGCAATCCTGCATAAAATAAAATGGTTGAGGAAACAACCAAAGGGACAATCATTTGCCTTTCATGTTTATAAAGTGCTGGTGCAATAAACTTCCAAATCTGATATAGTAAAAAAGGCATCGCCAAATAAACTGCCATGATAAGCGCCATTTTTAAAGGTGTTAAAAATGGCGATATAACACCAATAGCGATAATATTACTACCTTGAGGCAGGACACTGATAATGGGTGCAGCTATAAATCCATAAACCTCATTGGCAAATGGAAATAGGCTAATAAAAATAACCAGAATAGCGATAACTGAACGCAGCAAGATGTCACGTAGTTCAACTAAATGTTGAACAAAAGTCATCTCTTTAGAGGTCATGATTTATTGTTATCGACATCGTTTTTAATGTCTTTGATTGTTTCTTTGGTTTCGTCAAAAATCTCAACAATATTTGATTCTTTATCCATGGTGGCAAGCTGCTCTTTAAGCTCATCAACATTTAGCTCATCACTAACATCGTCTTGAATTTTAGCAATAAAACGCTTGGCTTTTCCGACGTACTTTCCTGCGGATCTCGCGATACCGGGCATGCGTTCAGGGCCGACAATAATTAAGGCGATAACACCAATTAATGCAAACTCCCAAAATCCAACATCAAACATGGAATCGTGCTATTTTTTGTCTTTTTCGCTATCAACAACTTTCGCTTCGATGATTTCATCTTTATCATTAAGCTTGTCATTTTCACTGTCTTTCATTGATTTTTTAAAACCCTTGATAGCGCCACCTAAGTCGCCACCAATATTTTTCAAGCGTTTACCGCCAAATAATAGCAATACAATCACTAAAATAATAATCAGTTCAAAAGGTCCTGGCATCATAATTCTCTCCTAGTTTTATTTATTTCTATTGGCTTTTTCTTCTAACCCCGATAAGCCAAAGCGTCTTGATAATTCTTGCTCTATTTTAGCCACTTCTATGTTCTTGTGTCGTAGTAATACAAGGGTGTGAAACCACAGGTCTGCAACTTCATAGGTAATCTTATTCTCATCATTGTCTTTAGCAGCCATAATAACTTCAGCAGACTCTTCGCCAATTTTCTTTAGGATTTCATCAGTGCCTTTGCTGTACAAAGACGAGACATAAGAGCTATCAGCGCTAGCACCTTTGCGCTGTTCTAAAATTATTTCTAATTGTTTAAAAATATCATCCATAAATATCCTTTGGGTCTTTAATGACATCGGCAACTATACCCCAGTTGTGCTTGTCTAATTTTTGGAAAAAACAAGAGGCTCTACCAGTATGACAAGCGATACCGCCTGCCTGCTTCACCTTGAGTAATATTACATCACGATCACAGTCTGTGTAAATATCCTTGATAATTTGCGTGTGACCTGATTCTTCACCCTTAAACCAAAGTTTTTTTCGTGATCGTGAATAATAAACAGCCTGCTGCTTTTCAATGGTTAGTGCCAATGACTCTTTGTTCATCCAGGCAAACATAAGGATTTCACCTGTTTCAAAATCTTGTGCGATGGCAGGAATTAACCCTTGTTCGTCAAATTTTGTTTGTTCTAATGCATCCATATGCCAGATCATTGATCAGATAAAATGATTAATTTTACCGCTACTAAAAGTATAGATGAAATTATTTATTTTTACCTTGTTTGTATCGTTTAATGCATGGCCTGATATGAGTGAATTTTCTATTAATAGTGATAGGTCACTTTATATTGTGGATGGAGATAGTGTGAGTTTGCAAATGCGACTTGCTGATATTGACACCCCTGAAATTAAACAAAAATGTCGACAACGGCCAGAAAAAACTATTGATTGCGGGCGTTTATCTAAGACCTATTTACATCGGTTACTTAAAAACTTACCTGGAAAGATTATCATTCAGCCGGTTGGGGTTGATCATTATCAGCGCATTCTGGTGAGACTTTACAAAGGTGATACAAACATAGGAAAGCTTATGGTTGAATCAGGCATGGCCTTTTCTTATAAAGACAATTATCGTAAAGAACAAGATTTGGCAAAAGAAGAAAAACTTGGATTCTGGGGGTTTTATACCCCACCGATTGAGCCGTATAAGTGGCGCAAACTAAATCGTCGTTAATTTTTTAACATGTATATTGACAACTATCATTAATTAATAACAAGAAGTGACACATGGAAAAAGTAAACTTAATTGAGAAATTTTCTTTATTTTCTAATTATTGGGAGCCAAAAATTGTTGGTGAACTAAACAATCAACATGTCAAGCTCGCCAAGTTAGAAGGTGAATTTGTGTGGCATCAACATGAATACGAAGATGAATTGTTTATGGTTATTAAAGGTAGCCTCACTATAAAGTTGAGAGATAAAGATATTGAGCTAAATGAGGGGGAGTTTTTTATAATTCCAAGAGGGGTTGAGCATTTACCAGTAGCAGAAAAAGAAGCTCATGTTTTAATGTTTGAACCTAAAAGTACTGTAAATACTGGAGATACAGAGTCAGCTAAAACAATTGATTCTTTGGAAATAATTTAACTTCGATATTTCCACAGTAGTATAGTTTTTTTTACCAAGAAAACTAATTCAATGCACGGCATTAACTCTGAAATTAAACGAGTATTTTCTTCTAATACAAGGCGCATGATAGATCGAACGATGGAATTTAGATAAAGCTATATGACTGAGAGAGAAATGAGTGCAACACGATATTAGGGGAGAGGCGAAGTTTAACGCATGGTGACAAGTTCTTCTGCACTACTCGGATGTATCGCCACCGTATCGTCAAATTGCTTTTTGGTCGCCCCCATCTTGATGGCCACTGCAAAACCTTGCAGCATTTCATCAGCACCATGCCCCATAATATGACAACCCACTACTTTTTCGTCATCACCTGCGCACACCAGTTTTAGAGCTGTGGTGGTTTTGTGATCTAGCAGAGCATCAGCCATTGGTGTAAATTCTGATTTATAAATTTTCACTTTATCAAACTTCTCATTTGCTTGTGCCTCGGTAAGGCCAATGGTGCCAATAGGCGGGTGAGAAAATACCACAGTAGCAATGTTGTCGTAACTAAGGTGACGATCAGTCATGCCGTTGTATATACGATCCGACAACCTTCTGCCGGCGGCAATAGCAACAGGGGTTAATGGTGTACGACCTGTTGCATCTCCCAATGCAAAAACATTATCGATATTGGTTACTTGGAATTTGTCAGTTGGAATGAAGCCTTGTTGATTGCATTCAACACCTGCATTTTCTAAGCCTAAGTGCTGAGTCATTGGATTTCTGCCCACTGCCCAGATAACGCAGTCAAATCCAGAAAAGTCACCCTTATTGGTATGTACAGTTTTATCTTTGGAGAGTTTTTCTATTTGTGTTTGATGGTGTATAACAATGCCGTGATTGGTGTAGTCTTTATCTAGCGCATCTTGAATCATCGGATCAAAGCCTGAGAGTAATTTATCTGCTCTGCCAAAAATTTCAACCTTTGACCCTAGTGCGTTTAACACGCCAGCAAGCTCAACACCGATATAGCCACCGCCAACAATAGCCACTTTTTCAGGCAAATCTTCTAATTCAAAAAATCCATCAGAAGTGATTCCATATTCAGCACCTTCAATATGAGGAACGGCAGGCTCCCCGCCCGGAGATAGGACGATATGATCAGCTGTGTAGGTTTGCCCATTAACTGAGATTGTATTTTTATCCAGCATTTTTCCAAAGCCATGAATATAGTCAATACCCAGTTTTTCTAAATAGCCATCGTACCAAGTAGTAATGCCGTTAATGTAATTTTCACGACCTTCTTTTAATTTTTTCCAAGAAAAGCTTTTAATGTCAACATCAAAGCCAAAGCCTTTGGCACTATTAATATTTGTTGCAGTATTGGCAGCAAACCACATTACTTTTTTAGGCACACAGCCAACATTAACACAAGTGCCACCAATGGTTTTAACTTCAATAACGGCGCACTTTTTGCCATATTCGGAGGCACGCTCAACGGCTGACAGTCCGCCAGATCCGGCACCAATTGCGATCATGTCATAATGTATTGTTTGTGTATTGCTTGTCATTTTTTTCTCCTAATATCCAGCTTTAAGGCTAGCTTCAATAAATTTGTCTAAATTGCCATCAAGCACATCACCCGTGTTGGTAGATTCTACACCGGTACGCAAATCTTTAATACGGGATTGGTCAAGCACATAGGAGCGAATCTGATGCCCCCAGCCAATGTCAGATTTAGTGTCTTCCAGTTCTTGATTTTCACTATTACGTTTTTGCATTTCCAACTCATAAAGCTTGGATTTTAATTGTTTCATGGCCTGATCTTTGTTGGCGTGTTGAGATCTTCCGTCTTGACACTGCACAACGGTATTTGTTGGTAGGTGGGTAATACGTACGGCTGATTCAGTTTTGTTAACGTGCTGACCACCAGCGCCACTGGCACGATAAGTATCAATACGAATATCTACTTTATTGATTTCAATGTCAATATTGTCATCTACTTCAGGCGAAACAAAAACTGAGCAAAATGAAGTATGTCGCTTGCCATTGGCATTGAAAGGAGATTTCCTCACCAATCGGTGGATGCCAATTTCTGATCGTAGCCAGCCGTAAGCATATTCACCTTCAAAATAAATAGTGGCCGATTTAATGCCTGCCACTTCACCTGCCGAAGCTTCCATTAGTTTAACTTTAAATTTATGTTTGTCGCCCCAGCGCAAGTACATGCGAAGCACCATTTCAGCCCAGTCTTGCGCTTCTGTACCGCCCGATCCGGATTGGATGTCTAAATAAGCGGAATTAGCATCAAGCTCGCCACTAAACATGCGTTCAAATTCTAATTTTGCAATAGATTTTTCAACCAGATTAAGATCTTCCTTGACACCGTTAGCCGTCTCTTTATCATCTTCTGCTTGTGCCATATCAAGCAACTCATTGGCATCACCCAGGATGCTGTCTGCCTGTTCAAAAGTTTGGCAAATGTTTTCTAACTTTACTTTTTCTTGACTTAGAGCTTGTGCCTGTTCAGGGTTTGACCAAATATCTGGATTTTCCATTTCTAGAAGAATTTCTTCTAGGCGCCCCTGCTTCTCTTCAAGTTCTAAGTGGGCAGAAAGAATTTTAGATCTCTCAACGAGATTATCAATAAGTTGGTAAGTAGGGGATAGCTCCATAAGGATTATTTTACTATTGAGTGGGCATAAAAAAAGCCCCAAACGGGGCTTTTGTAGAAAATAATTTAAATTATTTTCTTAGACCTAAGCGCGAAATTAAATCAGAATATGCGCTTACGTTTGAACCTTTAAGGTAAGTTAGTAATTTTTTACGTTGAGAGACCAAATGTAGAAGGCCTCTTCTTGAATGGTGATCTTTCTTGTGAGTTTTAAAATGCTCAGTTAAGTGCTTAATACGAGCTGTTAATAGTGCAACTTGTACGTTGGTAGAGCCCGTGTCTCCATCAGTAGTTTGGTATTCTTTAATAATTGCTTGTGTATCAACTGACATAATAAATATCTCTCAAAACTTTAAATAATAAAGGGTTAATTATACGCTAATTAATTAAATTGTTTCAATACTTGATTTAAATAAGTTAATAAAAATCAGCCTCACCCTCAGGGCGGGTCTTAAAGCGTTTATGAATCCATAGGTACTGCTCTGGATTTTTAAGTATTTGTGTTTCTAATATTTGATTGGTGACAGTGGCACTGGCTGTTGCATCGGCATTTGGATAGTTTTCAATAGGAGGCTCGAAAGTCATATCGTAGCCAGATTTTGTTCTGATAAAGTAATAAGGGATAACAACTGTATTTTCACCTTTTGCCAGGCGTGCTGTTGCAGCAACAGTTGCTGTTTGAATGTTGAAAAAAGGCGCAAATACACACTTTTCCAGCCCAAGATCTTGATCGGGCGCATACCAAATGGGCAGTTTGTTTTTAATTGCTTTAAGCATTGAGCGAGTGTCTTTGGTTTTAATCATAACAGCGCCATTATCTACAAAACCTTTAAGCATGGCCTGATCAAATAAAGCATTGTTTTGTGGACGGTAAATATTAGCAATATCGTATTTTAGTAAAAGCGATCTTGAGCCTAGCATTAGCGGCATAAAGTGCGCCGCTAACAAAATTATGCTTTGATCTTTTTTAATAGCATCTGTTAGGTAATGCTCATTATGAATACTCAGCATAGAAGAGACTTTACTGTTAGTAGCAAAATAAGCATTGGCTGTTTCAAATATAGAAATGCCAATTGATTCAAAATTTTGCTTAACTAAAGTCTCGACTTCAGTTTTGTTTTTATTAGGAAAGCAGTACGAAACATTAATAAAGGCAATTTTCCTAAAGCGTCCAAGTATTGGGTAGAGTAGCCTGCCCGTTATTTTTCCTAAAAAAACCTGCACGTCAAAAGGCAGTTTGGCGCCAAACTTCATTAATCCGATCAGGATCCAAGTGGGTATAAATTTAGGATGATAAAAATTTTGATTATTCATTAAAATACCATTTATGCCTTATATTTCTCAGAGTTTTATTGACGATCTTCCTAATCAAGTCGACATTGTAGATTTGATCAATAAGCGCGTGCCACTTAAAAAATCTGGCAGTGATTATCGGGCGCCTTGTCCGTTTCATGGGGGTAAAAATAGCAATTTTGCTGTCAATGCTCATAAGCAATTTTATCATTGTTTTAAGTGCGGCGAGAGTGGCGGTGCTATTAGTTTTATTCAAAAATTTGATAACCTAAATTTTGTTGAGGCCATTGAGACAATTGCCGGTGAATTTGGATTGCCTATTGAGTATGATTCTAATTCCAAGCCTGTGGATCCGAGATTAGAGCGCTATCGTTCATTATCAAAAAGGGTGAGTGAATTTTATACTGCGCAATTACGAATCTCGCCTGCAAGGGATAAGGCAGTGAGTTATGCCAAAGATAGAGGTATTAGTGGTGAAATTGCTAAACGTTTTGAGTTGGGCTTTGCGCCACCTAGCAATAGAGATTTACTGTTAAATTTTGAAAAAAATGAACAAGATATTACTGATTTAAAAGCATTAGGGCTTATTAAAGAAGGGCAGTATGGAGACTATGATTTTTTTAGAGATCGTCTTATGTTTCCAATTCATAATACTAAGGGTAATGTTATTGCCTTTGGTGGTAGGGCTTTTGATGCTGACGCCAAAGCTAAGTACCTAAACTCTTCTGAAAGTGCAATTTTCTTCAAATCTAGAGAGTTGTACGGCCTTCATCATGCGCGAAAATATTCCAGATCTATAGATTACATTTTAGTGGTTGAGGGTTATATGGATGTTGTAGCGCTACATCAGGCTGGTATTACCAAAGTGGTGGCGACACTTGGTACAGCAACTTCATCTGAACATTTGCAAATATTAATACGCACAACTAATGTTGTGGTTTTTTGTTTTGATGGGGACGAGGCTGGCCGTTCAGCAGCTTGGAAAGCGCTAAAAACAACCTTACCTTTGGTTAAAGCTGGCTCTACATTTAAGTTTTTATTTTTGCCTGATGGTGAAGATCCAGACTCATTGGTTAAAAAAGAATCGCCTAAAGCTTTTGAGCAGCGCATTGCCAAGGCGCAGCCTTTGTCACAATTTTTATTTGACCATATTAAGTCAAGCGTGGATTTTGATACCATTGAAGGAAAGACTCAATTTCTAGAAAAAGTATCAGTATTGATTAAATCAATTAATTATGAGATATATCAACAACAGTTGATAGAAGGGGTTGCGCAGTTAGTAGGGCAAAGTACCGATCAAGTTCGAGCGGTTTTTGATCAAGAAACACCTCAATCGCATGAGCCACCACCTGTTTATTTTGAGCCAGAGGCACAGCATGAACAGGAAGAAAATCATGACTTTAGTGATTTTTCTGAATACTCTCAGGTTGAGTCTACACCAGCTATTAAGCCTTCTAATACAAAAGCACTCATGTCTAAAATGATTACATTAGTGCTTAATTACCCTGTTTTGGCCGATGCAACTGTTGAGGTTAGAGTAAGGTCTATTGAAAATTCACAAGTACTGTTGGAGTTAATTCGCTCTGCGCAGATGGATGATGATATTTCTCAAATAGACCTAATCAAGCCTTTTCAAAATAAGCAGGGAATTTTTAATCGACTTAATCAATTATGTGCGCTTGAGCCATTTTTAAGTGAGCCTCAAGCCAGAAATGAGTTTTTGTCTATTTTAAATACAATAGAAAAGCAGCGTAGTGGCGAGCAAATAAAGGCCTCTATTCATCATGCACACACACTAGAAGAGCAGCAAAAAATCATGCAAGGAATTTTAAAAAGTAAGCGAAAAACTTAGTTATTTCAAACTTAGTTTGATTGTATTATCGTTGGTTAAAATATGCTTCATGGTATCGCTAAATACCATTGCTGCAGAGTTTGATCCTTCACATTTATTTTTCAAATCCGGTCTTTTATAAACATAGCATTTTTTTGGATAATCCAATCTAACTGCCATGATGTATTTGGGATTTTTTACAGGTACAAAGCCGGTAAAAAATGTACGTTTTGCACCTTCTTTGTTATATTTTCCATTAACCACCATCTCGGCAGTGCCTGTTTTTCCAGCAACATTGTAGCCTTTAATTCTGGCGCGATATCCTGAGCCTTTCCATGAGGCTACTGCATCTAATAAAGTTGCAATTTTATCGGTTGTTTTTTTGCTGAATACTTGCGTATTGGATTCATAGCTCGCTACATTTTTAACCAGCTTTAACGGTGGCAAGATGCCATCATTAGCAAACACCAAATAAGCTCTGGCAAGTTGCGCCAAATTGGTTTCCATAGGACCATGGCCAAACGATAATGCACGCTTATCCATTAAACCCCATGACGAGTAGTGCCTAAGTGAGCCGGAATTTTCAATACTTGGTATTAGTCCTAACACCTGGCTAAAACCAAGATTACTCCAAGTAGTATGCATATCTTCTTTACTTAGGCGTTCAGAAACATTAACAGTGCCAAGGTTGTGTGATTTTTGCAAAATCTTTTTAACTGTAATTGCGCTGCCATATTTTCTAACTTCTTTATTGGTTTTAATATGCCCGATAGATTTACTTACATCAATTAGTTCATCTTCTTCAGCAGTTATCTTTCCTTGTTCTAGTGCTAGCAGCATAGTAAATGGCTTCATGGTGGAGCCTGGCTCGACCTTATCAGATAGAACGCGATTTCGATAGTTTTTTGGATTGTATGAGCCTTTATCATTCGGATCATCAGCAGGGTAATTCACCATGGCTAGCACTTCACCATTAGGTGACAAGATGATAGCTGACCCTGAATCTGCCTCATGTTTTAAAACAGACTTTTTAATTGCAGCGTAAGCATGATATTGAGTATCAGAGTCAATAGTAAGTTCAATGTTTTGGCCGTGGCGTAGCTCGGTATCAATTTTAGGGCTGAAGTATGCTTTGTCATTGTCAGTAAAGCCCATATGGGCTTTTCCATTACTGCCTGATAGTGTGTTTTCAAACTCCTTTTCAATACCTGATCCACCTGTATTCTCAGAGGTTACACGCCCTAAAAGAGGTGCCATAGAGGCTGATTTTGGATAATAGCGCTGTGTATCTTGTTGCAATACGACACCTTGCCCAACTCTCTTTTTTGAGCATTTATTAACGATCGTTATTTCACCAACAACATTCTGCAATTTAACTACATTTAAAGCCTTATCTAAAAGACTAATCTTGTCTGTCACAGGTTTTTTTGTGCAAACCTTTATTTTTTGTTTTTTGAATTTTTTTAACTTTTCAAGAATTGGATCTGTCAGTGTGATATTTTCCTTAATACGCAGATAGCGTGAATTTATTTTTCTTTTTCTAGCGAGTGCTTCACTTAATTTTTCTTCATCCATTTCCAGGGCTTTGGCTAATTCTGGAATGAAATCTGGGTGAATAAGCATTGGATCCAAAATAACCTTCTTAAGTAAGCGGGAGCTGGCTAAAATATTGCCATGTCGATCTAAAATATCACCTCTTCTAGCAACACTTTCCTGTGTTTTGTTAGCTTGATTATGCGCTCTATTTTGTGTTGATAAGCTTTGGTTTTCAGTATTTGAGATAGAGATGGTTTGATAAGAAAATATGCCAAATAAAACAACAAATATAAATTTAACAAAACCTTGTCTGCGCCAATATCCCTGAACTTTTGAAAACTTTAAGAATCCTTTAAAGTTTAAACCTTTCATAATAAAATTCGACCTTTAAACCATTTTCCCATGTCTTCTGACTGAGCGCTTTTCATGTTGAGTATAAGCGTTGCTTTTTCTCTAATTTCTTTACCACTAATAACCTGGGATTGCTCACTCAATAATTGTTTATTAAGTGCTGTTATTTGATAACTGCGTGTATTTTCTCGGTTGATTTGTTTGTACAGTGTAAATATTTGGTGGTGCCAAGAAATGCTGAGTATGCTTAAAGCTATAATGCTCGCTAACAATACAATATTCAGCTGATTGTTATTAATGTGAGCCATGTTAATTTTTGCTGGCCACTCTTAAAATAGCACTTCGAGAACGCTTATTGTGTGTCACTTCTTCTTCACTGGCAAACTTTTTTGACAAGTCTTTTAAGGGCATTTTCTCCAATGCTTGATCAAAGATTGGCAAGCCTTTTGGTAATGATTTCTGGCGAGAGTTTTTTTGAATAAATCGCTTAACAATACGATCTTCAGTCGAATGAAAACTGATAATTGATAATCTGCCATTTTTAGCAAGAATGTCTTTTGAGTTTTCCAATGTATCTGTTAACTCTTTTAATTCTTGATTGATAAAAATTCGTATGGCCTGAAAGGTTCGAGTAGCAGGGTGCTTTTTCTTTTGACCATATACAACTTCACTAACAATATTGGCTAATTGCAGTGTGGTTTCTAGTGGTTGAGTTAGTTGGAATTTTTTTATTCGACTGGCAATATGGCGAGATTTTTTTTCATCACCAAACTCATAAATTACATTGGCAATCTCTTCTTCACTAGCCTCTTGTAACCACTGTGCTGCACTCAAGCCGGTAGTTTGATTCATACGCATATCCAAAGGTCCATCTGCCATAAAGCTAAAGCCGCGTTCTGCGTTATCCAGCTGAGGAGATGAGACCCCAAGATCCATCAAAATACCGTTAATCTTCCCCATTAGCCCCAGCTCCTCAATAATGCGATGCATTTGTGAAAAAGGGCTATGTATTAAGGTTAGTCGTGGATCGTTGAAGTTTTTTTGTGCATATTCAATCGCGCTAATATCTTGATCAAACGCAATCAGTCTAGCTTTATCTCCAAGTTGGTCTAGTACCCCTTGAGAGTGTCCGCCACGACCAAAAGTAGCATCAATATAAATACCATCTTCAATTATATTAAGTGCATCGATTGATTCGGTAAACATCACAGATTGGTGATGATTTGAGGTCATAGTGACAGTTGAGCGATTTCTATTGGGATTTCTTCTTGTTTGCTTAAATCGTCTAGTGTGCTAAGCTGCTTGTTCCAGGTGTCTTCATCCCATAATTCAAAATTATTACCCTGGCCACTCATGACAATTTTTTTACCTATTTTGGCGTAATCTCTTAATGCGCCAGGAATCAGAATGCGAGAAGCTTTATCAAGCTCGCAATCTGTGGCATGACCAATAAGTTTGCGCTTTAAGCGCTTAGTGTGAATATTTAAAGATGGCAGGGCGTTAACCTTCTGCTCTAGCGCCTGCCAATCTTTTAAGGGGTATAGTAATAAACAGTTATCATCTGGATGAATACTGAGCACCATTTGTCCTGAACAAATTTGATCAATTTGCACTTGGTGACGCGTGGGAACTTTCATTCTCCCTTTTGCATCAACGGTTAGACTGTGGACCCCTCTGAACATTTTTTTCTAAATTATGCAATTAATGCAAAACCTAGTGAAATGATAACAATTGATGATGTGTAGATAACGGTATTTAGAACTGCGTCCATTTCTCTCTCCCTAGTAGTTGATTAGTTTTCATTTTTTATAACTCTCCTCAAGTAGTTATAAATAAACATTTTATACCACTTTATACCACTTTCAACCACTTTATTGAATTATTTGCATATTATTAATAATAAAAATTTGAGGAATTTTAAATATAACACAAGCCCTTTGTTTTAAAGGTTTTAAGGTGTATGAAAGACGTTAAAAATCATCCATATTTGATGAAATTTAAGTGATTTTTAGTGAAAATAAAGAATTAACACCTAAAAATTATAGGTTTATTTGGGGTGTTTTAAAAATTTTAGATTTTTTGATAATAGCTGACTATCCACCAACAATTTCAGGGCCCATGAGTAGGGTTGGTAAATAAGTAGATATTGATGGAATAAAAGTAATCATCATTAGGAAAACCAGCATTAGCAACAGCCAAGGTAGTGTTGATTTAATTACCTCAATAAGCGGCATGCCAGTTATGCTTGAAGTTACAAACAAGTTGAGCCCCACAGGCGGTGTTAGCATGCCAATTTCCATATTAACCACCATCATAATGCCTAAGTGAATTGGATCAATGCCCATCTCCATAGCAATAGGAAATAAGATTGGTGCCATGATCAGTAGTACGGCCGATGGCTCCATAAAATTACCGGCAATTAGTAGCACTAAATTGACAATCAGTAAAAATCCCCAAATAGGCAAGCCAAACGCAATAATGGTTTCAGCAATTTCATGAGGGATTCGTTCATTGGTCAATACAAAAGCAAACAACATGGCGTTGGCGATAATGAACATCAGCATAATTGAAGTTTTTGCTGAGTCTTTAATAACGAAAGAAATTTCTGAAATTTTGATATCTTTATAAACAAATACACCCAAAATGAATGCGTACACAGCCGCTACAGCGGCTGCTTCGGTTGGTGTAAAAATTCCGCCGTAAATGCCACCCATGATGATAACTACCAAAAACAATCCGCCAGAAGCTCTGGTGAAAACCATAGCAAAGTGCTTAAACCCTTTAAAAGGAACACTAGGGTAGCCTTTAGCTCTGGCAGTAAAGTAAATGGCGATCATCATCATGGAGCCAATAATAAGCCCTGGGATAACGCCAGCTAAAAACATTCTACCAACTGAAACTTCAGTGGCAGCGGCATATACCACCATAACAATTGAAGGTGGAATCAAGATTCCCATAGTGCCAGCTGAGCTGATAACGCCTGCTGCATAAGATTGCGGGTAACCCTCTTTAACCATGCCTGCAATAACAATAGAGCCGATAGCGATAACAGTGGCAGGCGAAGATCCAGAAACAGCGGCAAACATCATACATGCTAGTACTGATGCCATAGGTAGCCCGCCTTTTACCCAGCCAATACTGGCAATGGCAAAGTCAACCAAACGCTGAGCCGATCCGCCTTTTGATAAAAATGAGGAGGCCAGAATAAAAAACGGAATAGCCATTAAGGTGTAGTGCTCCATTGAGCCAAAGATATGCGCCGCTAGGGAGGCTAGCGATTCATCACCAAATAGTAAAATAACCGTAACGCTTGATAATCCTAATGAAAAAGCAACAGGCACGCCCAAAGCCATTAGCCCAAACAACATAAAGAACAGCGTAAAGATAATCATTCTTGGTAGTCACCCGTATGTGAATCAAAGTGCATAGTGGCGGTTTTATTGTTAATCACATCTAGCATCACTTCAATAAGTCGATAAAACATTAATGCAAACCCTAGAGGTAGGATGATTTTTGCTTGCCACTCTAGTACCGGAAGATCCTCCATTTCGATCTCGATTTCTTTTAGCAAAGAAACGTATTCGTAACTACCAATAAACATAACAATAACAAATGCCATACAAGCAGAAATAGCAAATAGAGTGATTAATCTGCGATTTTTTTCTGAAAATAAATTAACCACACTATCAACTGCAATATGTGCGCCACATTTAATAACATAAGAGGCGCCCAGTAAAACCAGCCAAGCGAATAAATAAGTGGTAACTTCTAATGCCCAAACTGCGCCCGAGTTGAAAATATAGCGAGCGACAACCTGTGAAAAGGTGAGTAATGTCATTGAGGCTAATAAAAGCGTTATTAACCATTCTTCAAGATGATTTATAAAATTAGAAAATTTCATGGATAAAAGCCTTTGTGTAGTTATGAATAACAGGTGGCATAAAGCGCTTATTAAACTTTTTTAAAATATGATTATTCATAACTATAAAAAGATTTCTATAAAAGCACAACTTGAAAGCTGTGCTTTTAATGCGATCTTAGTTTTGAGCGTTACACTGCTGAACTGCAGCAATATTATCTTTACCAACTTGGTCTTCAAACTGTGCCCAAACTGGTTTCATTGCAGCAACCCATTGTTGTTTTTGGCTATCAGTCAATGTATGAATGTTGGTTTTTCCAGAATCAGCAACTGTCTTCATATCTTTAACAGCAGCATCTAATGCAAACTGAGTTACTTCAGCAGTTACTTCACTAATGATTTGATCTAGCTGCATACGAATGTCAGTAGGCAAGCTATTCCAGAAGCGTTTATTGGTAACCAATGCATACTCTAAAACACCGTGGTTAGAAATGGTTGTGTCTGTTTGAACTTCAAAGAATTTCTTTGAACGAATGTTTGACCAAGTATTTTCTTGGCCATCAATAACACCCGTTGCTAAAGCGTTGTAAACTTCAGAAAAAGCCATTTTTTGTGGGTTTGCGTCTACTGCTTCAAACTGAGCTTTAAGCACATCTGAACTCATGATTCGAAATTTTAAACCTTTGGCGTTATCGGGTGTGATTAGTGGCGTATTAGCAGAGATTTGCTTCATGCCATTTAGCCAGTAGCCTAAACCTTTGATGCCTTTTCTCTCTGTTGCGCCTAATAAGGCTTGACCTTTAGGTGAATCAGTAAAACAATTCAAAGATTGAGGGTTTTTAAATAAGAAAGGTAGGTCAAATAATGCCCATTGTTTTGTATATTTGCTAAATTTTGATAATGAAGGTGCGGCTAATTGCACGTCATTAAGAAGTAAAGCTTTTAATACGGCCTTGTCACCATATAGCTGTGAACTTGGATAAACCTCAACACGAACTTTTCCACCTAGACGCTCATCTACTAATTTTTTAAATAGCATGGCACCCTTGCCTTTTGGTGTGGCTTCAGTTGTTACGTGTGAAAATTTAATGACGATTTCTTTAGCATAAGATGCAGGTGATGCCATTAATCCCATTGCAACAACAGTGGCTGCAACTAATTTGATATTTTTTTTCATATTATTCTTCCTCAAGAGTTGTTGTAATAAATTCTCAGTTTGCAATTTAATATCGTAAATTAAGAATAGTATCCAGTATAGTTTAAAAAAGATATTGAGTGGTAGGCGGATTTTCGCCTATTAATCAATGCTGTAGAAAAGAAGACCTGTGCATATCGTATTTAAGTAGCTTTTCATTTAAAGTTCGTCTTGGAATTTTGAGTAAGTCGCAAACTTGAGAGATATTTCCTGAGCATTCAATCATGGCTTGGGTGATTAACTGACATTCAAAGTCTTGCATTAAGGTGCGCAAGTTTTTATTAAATTGAGTGGGTGTGTCAACCATATCCGTAGGAGATACTTTAAGTAGATGTGAAATTGAAGTGTCTATAGTTCTATTCAATAATACAAATTGTTCTGCAATTTTTCTTAATTGGTATTGATTTCCTGGCCAATTAAAAGATGATAAAGCTATAACATCTTGCTTTGAAAGAGGGGGAATAGAGGCTTGATAGTGGTTTGCAGACTGAGCCATGTATGAGTTAAACAATTCAAAGATATCGTTTTTGTGCTCTCGTAATGCTGGAACATGTAGAATTTTTTCTCCCAGCAAGGCACAAAGTTTATTTAGATTGGTGTGTTGTTGTTTTTCTTCATTCTGGATTTTATCAACTGAACAAATAAATCTTGGTATATTGTGCTGCTGTGTGTTTAAGCCTATTTGCTTGTTTTTTTCTAATAGCTTTAGTAATTTTGCTCGACTCTCAAGTGGTATTTTGTTTAGATTTTCTAGAAATACAAATCCATTTTTTGACCGATTGAATATATTGTCACTACCTAAAAATATTTTTTCAAAAAAATGTTTCGAGACTAAATTGCAGTTAACGTGAATAAAAGGCAGATCATTTTTTTGGCTATGCTGATGCAGAGTTTTTGCCACCAGAAGCTTGCCCACTCCTTGCTCTCCTACGATTAGGATGTTATCTGCCGTACTGGCGTAATCGTGAAGTTGATTATGAAATGCCTTTATTGTTTCACTTCCTCCTAAAGGGTGATCTTTCAAGTTCTTTTTATTGTTTTCTGATTGATGCTTATTTATTGCTTGATCTACCATTTTTTGCAGATCTTTAGGGTTAAAGGGCTTGGCTATAAAATCATAGGCACCGTTTTTAATTGCTTCTACCGCTATAGAGATATTGCCGTGTGCAGTTACCATGATTAATGGCGGTTTTTTTTCCTTATTGTGGAGGTTTTTAAGAACAGACATGCCATCCATATTTGGCATTTTTAAATCACAAATAATAACACTAGCATGGTGATTATTAAGCTCTAGCAGCATATCTTTTCCATTGCTATAAGCCTTTACTGCGTAATCAGCATGATAAAAATAATCCGACAAAGAGTCTCTCATTGCTTGGTCGTCATCAACAATAATAACTAATGGAGAAGGGGGGTTATTCATAAGCTAACAGGGAGGGTTATAATAAATGTTGATCCTGGCCCTTTATTATTAAGAGCGGTAAGTGTGCCATTAAATTTGTGAATAATATTAGATGAAATGGTTAACCCTAAGCCTAATCCAACACCAGATGGTTTGGTAGTATAGAAAGGGTCGAATAACATTTGTAATGTTTCCTTAGGGATGCCTTCTCCTGTATCGATAATCGAAACAATAATATTTTCCTTATTTTCAATTTCAATTTGAATCGTAATTTTCTTTATTGTTGAGAATTCTACTGCTGCTTTTGCATTATTGATCAAATTAACCAGTACTTGTTCAATTCGTATTTGATCGCCTTTAATAATATAAGGTCGATCTTCAAACTGAAGTAACAACTCAACATTGTTTTGTTTTAGTGCTGGAGAAATTATAATTAAAGCTCCTTTTAGTGCGTCTCTAATATCTACTTTAACCAGCTCTTTTTTATTGTCATGAGAAAAAAATTGAAGTTGTTGTGATATTTTATTCATTCTCTCAACCAATGCATCAAGCTTTGGCAGTATTGTGCGTTCACGATCTGCGGAGTTTGAATTGTTTTTAGGTGGTAATTGTGCGCTTGCTATATAGGTTTTCATGGCAGATAATGGCTGCCCTAATTCATGAATAATAGAAGCTGACAATTGACCCATTGCAGCTAATTTACTAGTACGCTTTATATTTTTTTGTGCAATTAGTAATTCACTCTCTACTTTATGTCGATGCTCTATTTCAGTTTTCAATAAGCTGTTTAATTCTCTAAGTTTTTCCGATTCTTTTAGAGATGTTTTTAATTTTCCACGAGATTGTAATAGCCATAGTAATAGGGAGATTGATAATATAACTAGAAGGGCTAAACCTACTTTAATCCAGGTTGCAGTTGCTAATTGCATAATTTGATTGGTGGGAGTTAAATAATGCACTGTCCAATCAGTATTTGTTATTTTTTCTTCTTGATGCATGTAAGAAGTGTCGTCAATGTTTAATTGTTCCGACTGAGCATTGAAATTATCCGATAGTGAGTTTAAATCTTGATTGGAAAATTGCCGCTGGATTTTAATATTCTGAAGTTGTAATTCTTCTAGGGAGTATAAGGATCGATACTTCCATTGTTTTTTTGAGCTTAATATTACTACACCATCACGATTGGTGACAAATATGTTTTCACCCGCATTTGTCCATATGTCCTCTAGGATGCTTAAGTCAACTTTTGCCACAGTAACGGCGACCACTTTATTTTTATTTTTTACGCCAGTAGAAATATAAAAACCCGGTTTTTTTGATGTTGTTCCAATGCCAAAAAATTGACCATTTCTGCCTTGTATAGCTTCTTGAAAATAGGGTCGGAATGCGAAGTTTTTATTGATAAAACTAGATTTACTGCGCCAGTTACTTGAGGATAGCGTAACTCCAGAAGCATTCATAATATAAACTTCGTTAGCGCCAGATGCTTGTTTTATATCTTCTAGTGCTAGATTGGCTTGATCAGATTGTTTAAATGACCAGTCGATTAATTGCTGATCTCTGGCAATAACAAAAGGCAGGAAGTTAAAGCGGGTTAATTCATTGTATAAAGAATTTTGATACAATCCAATTCTCTCAACAGCCTTTTTTTGCAAGTTGAGCGTATGCAAATTGATGATGCCGTAGTATGACCACGCGCCAACAGACAGTAAAATTATCACAATAAGACTGGTAATAATTTTTGTTGATCTCGAAATCATAGTTTTAAAGTTTATTTAAGAATTTGATAAGCGAAAATTCGCCTAACGATTAGTTTTTATTATAGCTATAATCAGGTTATATTTTATTTTTAACTTATGGAAATTAAATTAGATGTATAACGAGTTTAATTACAGTTTTTATTTGGAAAATTGTATAGAACACTTTAAAGAATAATTTTTTATAAACCAATGAAATACCACTTAATTCACAAAGATTCAATTAGTACTGTGCTTGATAAGGCGCGTCAATATCGCTCATTGCGTGAGCCAGAATTAGCAATTAGTATTTGTATTGATATTTTTGCAGTGGACGTTAACAATCAAGACGCTTTGGTGATTTATATTTTGGCACTTACTGATCAATATTCGCATCAGCACGCCAAAGTTCAACCTAAAAAAATTGCCGATACCATTGCTAGACTTGAGTCAGAATTCCATAGAATTTACTATACAGGTATTTTTTTGGAGCGTAAGGCTAGAGCTTTGCTAAAGAATCCTATGTCACAATCTTTTGCTTATGAAAGCTTGATGGAAGCAGTTGCCAAATATGAAATGGCTGAAAAAATGGCGCCCAAGCATTGTTCAGATCCAATTTTGCGTTATAACTCTTGTTTGCGTACGATTGAAAAAGAACACTTACAACCTAGAGCAGAGTTTGATGAGCTTTACTAATACAGCCACTCATAAGAAAATGATGGCTATAGCTGGGTTAATATGGTTTGGCTACATCATTGCCCATGTGATATTTTTATTTACCTTTCATTTGGGTAAACAAGAGTTTAATGATTTTTACTATTGGTTTAACAATTCAATTGTTTATTGGCCGGTGTTATTGGCACTGGGCGCAACTTTAGCTTTTCATGTATTTACAGGTATTAGGCGTCAGCTTGATAATAATATTGCCGCTGGTGCTAATAGGTATCATCATAGTTATCCAAAAATAATTCCTAGATTTGTTGCCTGGTCAGGCGCATTTGCATTATTAATATTTATTGTGTTTCATTTTGTGCAGATGAAACTGTTAAGCGGAGAAGATGCCTACCAACAAATTTTGGATATTTTCTCTCAGCCAATAATGTTAATTATTTACACTTTGGGTATTGTGGTGCTTGGCGCTCATTTACATCACGGACTTACCAATGTATTGCAAACCTTAGGTATATCATCCAAACAACATAATTTTGCAGTTATATTGCTGGTATTAATGATAGTTTTTAGTTTTGCCTCTATTCCTTTGAGTGTAGTGTTATGAGTGTTTTAAATGCAAGAGAGCCGATAGGTCCATTGGAAAATCGCTGGAAAAAACACTTGTTTGATTTAGCATTAGTGGCACCTCAAAATCGAGACAAGCATAAGGTTATTGTGATTGGCACAGGGCTTGCTGGAGCATCTTTATGTGCAACCTTGGGAGAGGCTGGTTATCAAGTAAGTTCATTTTGCTTTCAAGATTCGCCTAGGCGCGCACACTCTATCGCGGCGCAAGGTGGCATTAATGCGACTAAAAACTATCAAAACGATGGCGACAGCGTTTGGCGTTTGTTTTATGACACCATTAAAGGTGGTGATTTCAGGGCTAGAGAGTCCAATGTTTATCGTTTAGCTGAGTTGAGTGAAAATATTATCGATCAAGCTGTGGC
>ERZ1046876.290-NODE-290-length-40926-cov-17.395733_pt1 | contig 40926 bp, 73 predicted proteins | sample MGYA00383094_ERZ1046876 | MGnify/ENA primary metagenome ERZ1046876 (study PRJEB29581, sample SAMEA5548364) | metagenome | biome: marine; feature: coastal; material: water | depth 50 m | study: Short-term variability in the microbial, nano- and picoplankton...
GGCTGAAATCCAACGTGCTGAGGCTTACGCCGCACCATTCGCTGGTGTCGTTGATTGTCACTACGTCCCCCTTCCTCAACTGGTAGGTGGATTTGGTTTTCATCTTTGTTTCTCCTTGTTTGTTGATTGGGCAACTTGCCCTATCGTTCCCTGCCCGGTCGTGAACCGTTGGCGAGCCGAACTCGCTAGGGAGGAGGGAAGATGTTTTTTCTGTAGTTGTCAAGTATCTGTTTTGCCAGAGGAGCCTCCAGTTGCTCATCCCCTGATAACTCCATTATAGCATACCCCGCCCTAGGTGTCCAATCGGGGTTTTTGGAAAACACCAAAACGACCGTCACCCACCCCACTAAACACCCGCCTATGATGCGGGTGACCGTAGTGCCACATTGTTGGCCGGGTGTCCGAGTGGCCGTCATCTTCGCCGCTTGCTGACCCCACCCAACAAGCGAGGCACAGATGCCGAAATACAAAGTCACAGGCGGCCAAGACGGAACCTCCGGCGTAACCATTGACAAGAAGTGGTACGCCCCCGGTGAAACGATTGAAGCCGTAGCCACAAAAGTTCGTTGGCTCGTTGAACAAAACTACCTCGCCGCAATCGGCAAAGCACCCGCCAAGGTTGCCGCCGCCCCAGCCCCCGAGGAGACCGAATAATGCCCACTTTCATTCACGGCAAAACATCCAAAGTTTATGTAGACGAGTTTGACCTGTCCGGCTATTTCAATGCCGCCGATGCGGCCATCACCAACAGCACGGAAGACACAACCGCTTTTGGTGCGACCTCAAAAGCGTTTATTGTTGGCCTTCAAGACGGCACCGTTTCTTTGTCCGGGATGTGGTCGGCTGACACCGACGGCTCCGATGAGGAACTCCAAGCCATTCTCGGTGCGACCACCACGCCGCTGCTAACGATTGCTGAGGATGCCGGAACTATCGGCAACCGGGCGATTGTTGCGAAAGCCCACGAAACTTCGTATGCGATCAGCAACCCGGTTACTGGGGTGTCCGCTGTGTCTGCCGATTTCCAATCCTCTACCGGTGGCACCACAAATGTGACTCACGCTATTTCAGCCGGGGTTCAGTTGACGACCGGGGCGAGCATTGCGTTCGGTTCGCTCGGCGACTTGGCTTCTGTAGACAACGCCGCATCATCCGCTAACGGCGGCATCGGCGTTCTCCATGTCCCCACGAACACCGTCGCCGGTGGTGTAACCACCATCAAGGTTCAGCACTCCGCTGACGACGCGGCGTGGGCTGACCTCATAACTTTCTCGTCTGTGGCTGCTGCCACGGCGACAAGTGAAATGTCCGCAGTAAGCGGCACAGTAAACCGTTACCTTCGGGCAACGGCATCCACCGCCGGAGGTTCCGGCTCAATCACATTCGCGATAACTTTCGCACGATTCTAGGAGAATCAAATGCCAACTTTTGTACACGGTAAATCAACAGACTTCGCCATTGACGACACGAGCGGCACCAGCCGCAACATCAGCAACGTTTCCGATTCCGTTGACTTCCCTGAAACCATTGAAACCGCCGAGGTAACTGCCTTCGGTGCGACCTCCAAGTCTTACATCGTTGGGTTGCGCGACGCAACCATCGGCGTGTCCGGCACTTGGGACGCAACGGTAGACTCCTACTTCATCGGCACCGAACCAGCCTCACGCTCATTTATTTTCGGGCCAGCCGGTTCCACCTCAGGCAATGTAAAATACACAGGTGAAGCAATCCTCACCAACTACAGCGTTTCTGCTGGTGTTGGCGATGCGGTTACTTTCTCTGCTGATTTTCAAGTCACCGGTGATGTAACCCGTACCACCTACTAACAACCAACAACATAAGGAAGAGTGACCCAAGTGTCCATCCGAAATAAAATCCGACAGGCCCAAGACCGGGCATCTGAAATCATTGAAGTCCCAGAATGGGATGTCACCGTGGAGGTTCGGTCTATGACTGGCACTCAGCGTTCTGCTGTGGTTTCGGCTTTGACTTCCGACGACGGCGAAGGCAACAAACTTGCCGCCCTGTGGGGTGAGACTCTCGTGTCTTGTCTCCACGACCCTGAAACGGGTGACCCGGTGTTTGAGGCCGAAGATGTTGAATGGCTGCTATCTGAGAAATCATCTGAGGTGCTTGATCGCCTCGCCCAAGTTTGTCTCCGCATTGGCGGCATTACTGAAGGCGCAGTTGATGAGGCGGGAAAAGACTCCTCGGTTTCCCCGACCAGCAAGGACGAGTAGAGCCTGAACGCAGGTTCTACTTTCGCCTTGCCCGTGATTTGGGGATGACCGTGAAGGAACTCCTAGACCGGATTGACTCAACCGAAATCACAGAGTGGGCAGCCCTCTACAAAATAGAGGCAGACGAACACAAACGACAAATGGATAAGGCGAAGAGCCGCAGGAGATAAACAACATGGCGATGACCACCACAGTCAAGGCAGTCATTGAGGCTGATGCGTCCAAACTGACGAAGAGTCTAGCCAAGGCTGAAACTGGCCTTAAAAAGTTCAGCAAGAACGCGAAGGCTGCTGGCAAGAAACTAACTATGTCGGTGACCATGCCGATGCTTGCCGTAGGTGGTGCTGCCCTAAAATCAGCAGTTGACTTTGAAGCGTCCATGACTCAGATTGAGTCGCTGGTGGGTTTATCCGCTGAGGCCGTCGCCGGATTCACCGAAGACGTTAAAGGCTTATCGGGTCAAACTGCCCGTGCGCCTAAGGAACTCGCTGACGCAATGTTCTTTATTACGTCGGCGGGTTTGCGTGGTGCTACGGCAACTGACACTCTGGCTGCTTCTGCTAAAGCGGCGGCTGTTGGGTTGGGGGACGCTGCGACGATTGCTGACTTGGCGACTTCCGCGCTGAACGCTTACGGCGAAGAAAACTTGTCTGCCACCGACGCGACCGATGTAATGGTTGCTGCTGTTCGTGAGGGTAAACTTGAGGCTTCTGAACTTGCCGGTTCTATGGGGCGGGTGCTGCCTATCGCTTCGGCGATGGGAGTCCAGTTCAACGAGGTTGGTGCGGCGTTCGCTGCGTTGTCTCGTACTGGTACGAATGCCGCTGAAGCAGCGACTCAGGTGCGAGGCATTATGGCTTCGCTTCTGCGTCCCACGAAGCAGGCCGAAGAAGCGTTGACCGGGATGGGCTTGTCGTCGGCTGGGTTGCGTACCCAGTTGAAAGAACAGGGCTTGCTGTCCACCCTGAAAACGTTGTCTGAAAAGTTTGACGGTAACTCCGAAGCCGCCGCAGCGGTGTTCGGTAACATCCGTGCGCTGTCCGGTGTAATGGATTTAATGGGTGCCAACGTTAAAGGCACCGAAGCCATTTTCGCTTCCATGACTGATACGACTGGTGCGCTTGACCGGGCGTTCGCTATTACGAGCGAAACTGCCGCATTCAAGTTACAGCAAGCAATGGCTGACGTGAAGTTGGCTCTCGTCAACATCGGTGAAGTGTTAATCCCGATTATTGTTCCGGCGATTCAGAAACTCGCTGAGTGGGTTTCTACGACCGCCGACAAGTTTGCGAACCTGTCGCCGTTTATGAAAAAAACGGTGCTGGTCGTTGTCGGGTTGGTGGCGGCTCTCGGGCCGTTGCTGATGCTTTTGGGAACAATGGCACCGGCTCTTATTTGGCTCGGCGGGGTTATGACTGCCGCTGCTGCCGCTACTGCTGCGCTGACGGTCGGCATTGCGGCTCTTGTTGCGGTTCCGTTATTCTTGTGGTGGAAGTCCTCCAGCGAAGCGGCTGCTGATGCCCGCGACCGGCAAGAGGAACTGACCGCTCAATACATTGCGGCAGGTGACGAAGCCTCTACCCTCGTTGCCCGCACCAAAGAGGTAGTTGCTGCTCACAAGGAACTCGTTGGCCCCACCGAAGATGCTACCGAGGCGATGGATGATTTCATGGGTGCGTCGGTGTTGGCTAGCGAACTCATTGACAAAGGGGTAACAAGTGCTTTCTACGACCTCGGCATAGAGGCCGAAGTTCTGGAGGCCGCTTTGCTAACGGGTTCCGATGCGTTTCAAGAGTTAGAAAAGCAAACTAAAATCTTGGGAAGAACCGACGAAGAGTTGATCGCTCAACTGCGTAACGCTGAACCCGCCGTCAACGATGTGACCTCAGCGTTGGCTGACCAGTTTGAGGCCGGGGTAATCACTCGCAAAGAGTTAGAGAAAATGTTGGATGCGTTGGATGAAACCGCCGACGCTCACGACGACCACCGGAAAATGTTGGCCAAAGAAGCCGAAGAGTATCTGAACTCAACTGCTGCGTTGGAGGATTTCGCTGGCATCCTCGGAACTGATGTGGTTGCGTCGCTGGTTGACGGCGCGAACAAAACCGGCAACTACGCTGACACGGTTGACTACCTCAGGTTGCTGGTGGAGCGGGAAACCGAAACAGAGAAAAAGAACGCCGCGGCGAAAGCGAAAGTGGTTGCTGAGGAAGTCAAGTTGATGGAGCGTTACAGGATTCATGTTCCGTTGGCTGAGGATTTAGCGGCTGCCGATTTGGAGGCTGCTGAGGCTGCTGCTGAGTTGACTGCTGAAATAGCAGCCGAACAGAAAGCGTTTGATGACCTCGTTGCTGCTGTGAAGTCGGCGACGGATGAAACGTTCGCTATGTCTGGTTTACAAGATGCCTTGGCGCAGTCGTCGCGTGATTTGTTTGATGCTCTTTTAGAGTCGGAAACCGGTTTGCTTGGGGTTGGCGAGGCCGCTGAGAATGCTCGTGCTAAGGCTGAAGCGTTCGCTCAGGATTTCGCCGGGGTTATGGCGAAGATGGTTGAGGATAAAAACACCCCGGCTGAAATGGCTGGAGCGTTTCTCGCCATGAAAGACGAAATGTTGTTGCTGGCGATTCAAGCAGGAGCGACGGAGGATGAAATAGCGTTACTGGTTGGAGCCATTGACCAAATACCTACCGAAATGGATTCGGTGTTTAGGTTCCAACTTCACGTCCAAACAATCACCGAGGGCATGGACGAGATACTGACTTCGCAACTACTCAACCAGTTGTCTTCCACCGGGATGTTGAGTGGCAGTTTCAGTTTCGCTGGTGCTACCGGCGCAATCGTAAGACAGCCAACGCTTTCTTTGATCGGCGAGGCTGGCCCGGAGGCTGTGGTGCCTTTGTCATCTGCTCCGGGTGCTTCGCCTCTCGGGTCAATGGGTGGCGGCTCAACTATCGTCAACGTCACAGTTCAAGGCAACGTGCTGGCTGAAGATGATTTGGCTGAAACTATCCAACGAGCGTTCATTCAGACCCGCAACCGTAACGGGTCTTTGGAGTTTGGCTAATGGCTACCCCGGTTGTTGATGTTTGGGTGGCGTTCGGTAAAGGCTTCAACGAGTCCGCTGCTTACCCTGCTGATTTTACGAAGATAAGCACCGCTAACAATGTGCGCCAGTTTCGTGTGAAGCGTGGCCGTGGCCACCAGTTAGACACGATTCAAGCGGGGACTGCTTCGCTGGTTTTGGATAACGCAAACGGGTATTTAGACCCGTCCAACACGGGTAGCGGTTCGCCGTATTACACGGGTGGGGCGACGAATGTGAAACCGGGTCGCCATGTCGTGATTGAAGCAACTGACCCTGAGACTTCCACGACCTACAAAATCTTTCGTGGTTTCGCTGAGTCGTGGGAGCAGAAGTATGGTCGTGATGGGGTTGACCAGTTGGTCGTGTTGAAGGCTGTTGATGCGTTTAAGGTTTTGGCTCGGGCTTTGGGCGACGGTGGGGTGGAGGCTGAAACGACTTCTCGGGCGAGGGTGAAAAACTTGTGGTCGCAGGCCGGTTACCCGCAGGTCGTGGTGGGTTGGACGGATGGCAAAACTGTTCCGGCTCGGACATACGAAGAGAGCGACAACTTGTTGCTTGCCGCTCAAGCCATAGACAAAGCCGAGGTTGGTTTCTTTTTTGTTGACCGGTCGGGGCTGTTTAGTTTTTTGACTCGGGAATCGCGGGTCACCCAGTTCGGTACAAAGGAAGGAACGTTTTCTGATGACCTAACGGCTGACCCGACGGCGTTCCCGTATCACTCTGTGGATTTCTCTCGCGACGACGACGAAGTATTCAACCGGGGGACAGCCACCCTTTACAACTCGGCTACGACAGCAACGACGCAAAACGATACAACGAGTCAAACAGATTACGGGATTCGCACTTACGACGAACCCGAGTTGATGTTGACCTCAGGGTCGGAGGCGACTTCGTGGGCTGCGTATGCGGTTGACCGGTTTGCCAACCCGGAAGACCGGGCGAGGGTGTTGACGTTTTACCCGCAGGATCACCCTGCGTTGTGGGCGAAGATTTTGCCTATGGATTTGGGTGAGTTGTGGGTGGTGAAGCGTCGCCCGAAAGCGGGGAACACGATTGAAGTCAATGTTCTTACTGAGCAGATTATTCACGAAGGCCGTCCGGGTATTTGGAGAACTGAACTGGCTTTGTCGTCGGCTGTCGGCGGGTCTTACTGGGTGTTGGATGATGGGGCAGGTACTTACGCTGCGTCGTCTACACTTGGCTCTACTACGAAACTATTTTACTGAGGTGATTTCTGATGGGTTCTAAAAACTGGGATGCGGGGGACGTTGTTAACGCTTCGGATTTTAATGCGTTTTTGGCGAATCAGGTGGTCATGGTTTTTGCTGATTCGTCGGCTCGTGATGCTGGTTTTGGCGGGTCGGGTGAACCTGTTTTGGCTGAGGGCATGGTTTGTTATTTGTCGGATGTCAACCAGTTACAGATTTACAACGGGTCGGCTTGGGTGGTGGTCGCTGATACGGATTTAGGAACACAGCGCATTGTCCAAGTGGTTCACTCTGAAACAGAAACGCAGTATTCCACGACATCAACGACTTATCAAGACATTACTGACTTGACTACTTCCATCACCCCGCAGTCAACAAGTAGCACTCTTTTAGTGTTGGTAACTCTCCAAACTGGGCATGACGACAACACCGGCGGCTTTATCAGAATGAAGCGCAACGGCACGACCATTGCCCTTGACCCGGCAGCGTGGTTTTATTCTGGAAACTCAAACTCTGGTTACGCTGGTTTGGGCGTGTCATTCATGGCGGCAATGTCCCCGGCAAGCACAAGCGCGCAGACTTTACTTGTCCAGTTCAAGTCGGAACACGCATACTTTACAATGATAAACCGCTCCCGAAATGACTCGGCGCAAAGCGGGGCATCCACCATGACTATCTTTGAGGTGTCGGCATGAGTTTCATACCCGAAGCAATCACGAGCCTCGCCCCACATGGGGCGTGCTATTTAGAAGGCACCGACATTGCCAACTTGGTCTGGTTGGATGAAAACATTGAACGCCCAACAGACGAAGCAATCCTCGCCGAAGCCGCCCGCCTTGAAGCCGCCGCCCCGACTGCTGTAAAACTTAAACGCAATCGCAACCTCGCTGAATCTGACTGGACGCAAATGGGCGACGTTCCGATGAGTGACGAACTCCGCACCGAGTGGGCTACCTACCGACAAGCGTTGCGCGACCTTGACGTTTCTGGCTCCGACTTCGCCGCTGTTGAATGGCCAAACCCACCAGCATGAGACACGACCCCACCGTCGGCCTCGTTGGATGCGCTGCCGCCCCTGCTAAAAACATTGAAACATTTGAAGGGAAAGCCGCCCCGGTGGAAGGCTTACGCCTGTTCATCCCAACATCACCCGACCGGTGGTATACGGCTACCTGTGTCATCAACTTTAAGACCGTCGGAAAATCCACGGCATGGGCTTACCTGTACGAAGACGAAAAACTTATCGGGTCAGCACAGTCGCTCGGTGAAGGCATGAAAGACCAACTCGTGTTGACCCGCACATTTCAGCCACGCAAACCCGGCGACTCGCTGTACGAGGTTTGGTGGGAAGGCCGCCCTGCTGTACTTTGCGGCGAAAACCATTCCAACGCCCAACTCGTTGTCACCGACTCAGGGGCAGCATGACTCAAATAAACTGGGAGTTCACCGACAACGCTCGGGTCGGCGGGTACATTGTGACCGCCACCAACTGGAACGATTTGGCCGGGTCGTTGCGGTCGTTTATTGACCAAACAACTTCGTCGGCTTCGGATGCGACCCCGCTACCTATCGGCATAGACCTCTTGAACGACCGGGTGTACATCAGCGACCCGGACACGACGACCCCGGAGGCAGCGAATCACGCGGCGACGGTGCTGTCCGTTGTGGGTGCTACGACGTTGGCGGGGAACTTGACTTGGGATTCTACGACGCTGAGTAATCTGATTACGTCGGCTGAGGCGTTTGTTAAGGATGATGTTTCTTTGGCAACGGGTTTGGCGATCAGTAACTACATTGCCTCGGTGGCTTCTCCGGCCGGGTCGGATGGTTACATTCAGTACAAAAATGGGAGCGTGTTTGGTGGTGAGGCCGAGTTGTTTTGGGACGACACAAACAACCGCCTCGGGGTCGGCACCGCTACACCCGCCAACACGCTTCATGTCAAAAAAGACGTTGATGATTTTGTTGCCAAGATTGAAAATGATGGAAACTCAACTAGCAGCGATGGGCTTTGGTTGGATACCAGATGGAACACCGCAACTAACACAGTATTAAAAGTAACGAGTAATAGCGGAGCCTCTGATTTCTTTTACATAAAAGGCGACGGCAATGTCGGTATCGGTACCGCTGCCCCCGCAAGTTTGCTTCATGTTGAGGAAGGAAACTCGGGTGTCACCCCGTCCGCTTCGCATCATGTGGTGCTGGAAAGCGACGGAGACATGGGTGTCCTCATTGCTTCTGGGTCTTCATCTAATGGGTATCTGCGTTTTGGGGATTCTGGTTCTGCTTCGTCTGGCGGGTTCAACTACGACCACAACGGCAACTCTCTAAAGATTCGCACGGCTGGCACCGATTGGGTCACGCTGAACGCTAGTGGAAACCTTCTCGTTGACCCCGGCCATGTGAAAGCGCAAATGTCGGGTGCTGATGGTGGCATTGTTTTAGGGCAATGCTTCTCAACGAGTTATTCGGGTTTACGCACCGCCGGGATGTCCGAATCTGGTTCCGAATACATCATCATGTCTAACGGTACGAACACGTTTGTGAGTGCTGGGTCTGGTGGCAGTCTTTACCTACGCGGGCCAGCGAACGACAGCAACCCGCAGATACGAATACAAAGCACGCTAATAACGCTGACGGGGATCGTCTATGTGACAGACGAAATCCGGCTAGCGAATGGTACCGCAGCCGACCCATCTTTAACATTTGATTCTGACGGCAACACGGGGTTCTACCGTTCGGCTTCTGACCAATGGGGTCTAAGCGGCGGCAGCAACCTCAACGCCTATGGAACAAACACTACAACGATAGGCACCGCTGGGACATCCACTTCATCGGGTTCCGGCTACCAGTATGTGTTTAGAAACAACTCCTACGGGACGCTATACAGGTACACCTCCCGCAGGGACATGAAAGAGCAAATCACGCCACTCGCTGACCCCGGAAGCATCGTGGATGCGTTGTCGCCTGTCACGTTCGTCCCGTCATTCAACCCAACGGTGGAAGGCGAAACAGAAACCCTTGACCAGCAGCAACTCCGTGAAGTGGACTTAAACTATGGTTTCATTGCCGATGAAGTAGCCGAGGTTGCTGATGGTAAACTCGCTCAATGGGAATGGCAAGACGACGGTACACTCATCCCAGTCGGGTGGAAATGGCCGGACATCATCTCGGTGCTAACCGCCGAAGTTAAGTCCTTAAGAACACGAATCGCGCAACTGGAGGCGACATGAGCGAAGAACAACCGCAAGTAGAAATCAACGCAGTACTGGAACAACTACAGCAAACCGAAGCCGGGCGTACCCAGTTGGAACTCGCAGCAATGCGAGCAATGGTCGCCCAGTTACAAGCGCAACTTTCCGAACCGAGCGACGATGAAAACAGCGATTAAGTATCTACACGACGGGCTACAAGCAGGCGTATCAACCTACGCAGGCTGCGCCCTATCTGATGTCGTTCAACTCTTCGGCTCCAAACCCGGCGACACCGCTCTGTATGTAGCGTTAATGACTATCGGCTTGAAGGTAACCTCCAGCCGACAGCACCTCTGACACCACGCAAGAGGACACGCCTGATACACTCTAGGCATGACAACCTACCCAACATTGTCGCGTCGCCGCCGCCGCCGTCACGCATCGGTACGCACCCTCCAAGAATGGCTCACCGAAATCGGTTACCAACCGGGGCGCATTGACGGCGTGTTCGGTCGCCAAGTAGACGCAGCGGTACGCAAGTTCCAAACCGCCGAAGGGTTAAAAGTAGACGGCGTGGTCGGCCTCAAAACTTGGGGCAAGTTGAAAGCCGCGGTCACGATTCAACGCCGAGTCCCAGACCAGTTAGTGATGATGCCCGAGTTCAGCATCGTTCCCCGTAGCGTGTGGGGCGCACGGCAACCCAAACACACGAACCCGCTGCTCAAAAACCGGCCAGACATTTTCATCCACCACACCGCCGGGCCACGGCCATCCATCGCAGGCGAACTCGGCGAAGCCCGCAAACACCAAGACCTTCACATGGACACCAAAGGCTGGTACGACATTGCGTACTCGTTCATCATCACACCTAGCGGACGCATTTTGGAAGGCCGCGGGTTTGGGATACGCCCCGGAGCGACCCGCCGAGAAAACACTACGTCGTACGCCATCGTGTTCCAAGGCTACTTCCATCCGGCGGTTAATGAGCAGCCATCCGAAATCGCTTTGGATGCTTGCGTCTGGTTGATCGGCCAACTCAAAGACGGCGGCTGGGTACGCTCCGATGTGAACATTTGGGGACACCGAAACTCCCGCCACGCCCGGACGGCTTGCCCCGGCGACCACTTGTACGCTCGCCTCCCTGACATCCGCAAGGCAATCAACAAGTAAGGAGGCCGATGTGGCCACGTTAGATGAGTTCGCCGAAACCGAACAGAAAAGTCAAACCCGCTGGGTGGATACTTTACCTGCCGAAGTGTTAGCACAAATCATGGGTAGCCAAGCCGGTGCTGCTCAAATCAACCGCTGGCTCATTGGTGAGGGTTTCGCCGAGTCAACCGTTCGTAGGATTGAGCCACTCATTCAGGAACGGCGGTTGAGCCGTGGCTGACTTAGACGGGTTCGTTGACGGCGAAGTCCTAATGGGGCAGATAGCCCGGTTGGAGCGCACCAGTATCAAGAACAGGGTTGCCCTAAGTGCTGCTAAGGCCGCTCAGAAGGCTGCTGAGACCGAGTTGGAGTCCGCTGAGGTACGGTTAGGGGTTTACGAAGCCACGACCGCTCAAACGGCTCCTAAATGGCTCTCGCCGAAACGCCCCAAGAAGACCGCTGCGACCGCTGTCGCGATGTTGTCGGATACGCATTGGGATGAGGTCGTCAACATGAACGAGGTTGCTGGGATAAACAAGTACGACCGGCGTATCGCTGAGATGCGGTTGAAAAAGTTTGTAGATAAAACGATTGCCCTCGGTCGGGATTATGTGGCGGGTGGCCCGGTGGAAATAGATTCACTCGTGCTGCTACTTGGTGGCGACATGGTGTCCGGTGACATCCATGAGGAACTAACCGAATCCAACGAGGGGACGATGCTGGAAACGGTTGTTCATTGGACTGGGCAACTTCAAGCCACGGTAGAAACCTTGGCTGACCATTACGGCAAAGTTCATGTCGCTTGCGTGGTTGGTAACCACGGGAGGCGCACCCGGAAGTCTCGGGCGAAGCGTCGTGTGCGCGACAACTTTGATTGGATGATTTACCAGTCGGTCGCCATGATGATGAAGAACGATGACCGGGTGACTTGGCAGGTGCCGGAGTCGGCTTCCACTTTGGTGAGAGTCCACAGAACGACGATCCTTTTGACTCACGGTGACATGGCTCGCGGTGGAGGCGGTACGGGCGGCGTGATAACGGTCATCAAACGCCTCGGTCTACGGCTGAACGCCAACCCGCAAACCAAACATGACATTCTGTGTATGGGGCATTTCCACCAACTGATCCTCGCACCGTCAGCCGGGTGGGTGTTGAATGGTTCACCGAAGGGCGTAGACGAGTACGCTGCGACGAGCGGTTTTGAGGTTCACGAACAAGACACCGCCCAAGCGTTTTTTCTTGTCACCCCGGAACATGGTGTGACGGTAGCGGCTCCAATCTTTACTGTTGACCGCAAAGCCGAAGGCTGGTAAAGGTGTTAGGTTCTGGTATTCACCTACTGAAAGAAGACCCACATGATTCTGAACAAACGGCAACTCATTGACGTTGCTGAACGTGCGCTTGCTACTGCGGTTCAAACGTTTCTGGCTTTATGGATGGCGACCGACCTTACGGACACGAAGTCAGCGGGTGTCGCTGCGGCGGCGGCGGGACTCTCAGTCATCAAAGGATGGCTGGCCACGGTGCTGCCCGTAGGCGACGATACCGCTTCTCTCGTATAAACGGAAAAGACCCCACCCCGTGAAGGGTGGGGTCTGCCCGGCGGGGATTTACTAGCGGCTGGCGAGTTCCGCAACTACTGCGTTGTAGAACATCTGTGCGTCTGCTTTACATTCGCTCTTGGTGCGGTTGTAGCATCCGTTTGGCGATTGGCGGCTGGTGGTGCTTGGTGCGCCCCAAATGTTCCATCCCCAGCAGTAGTTGATGGCTTGGCTGTTGGTGCCGTAGACCGCTGTCTCGCTGGAGGGTGCGTGGTACTTGGCTACTTCTACTTCCCATCCTTCGGGGCTGATTGCCCGGTATACGCCTGCTTCTATTTTCTTGAATGTGAGGTTCATTTCGTTGGCTCCTTGTGTGGTGGTTTGTTGTTCAGTTGCTGATGTTATAGATTGCTTTGACTTGGGCTAGCCATGCTTGCCGGAGGTTGGTGTAGATTCCGGGTGCTGGGTACTTGTCTGCTTCTTTTACTTTGTACCCTTCGTCTTTGCGGGCTTGGCGTAGTGGGAGGGTGATGGTTTTGCCTTCGGGGTTTGTCCATAGTGCGTCACCGTTGACTGTCCCGCCCCATGAGCCTGCTGCGCTTGCGTCTAGTTTGTAGAACGCAACCATTTTGTTGGTTTCGTTTTCGTAGATTGCTATGGTGCGATTGTTTTTGTTCATTCGGTAGGTGTTCATTTCTTGTTCTCCTTGTGTGGTGGTTTCTTTCATACCCACACCCTAGCCCGCCCTAGAGTGGTTTGCGCGCATACCCACCCGATTTCTTTTATTTCTTAAAACACACCCGAACACCCGTTCGGTCTATGCTTCACCCATGACTGGCGATACATGGCGACTCAAAGCCGCCTGCCGCGGGCAACCAACCAACTGGTGGTTCCCCGAGGTCGGCGAACGGGTAGACGAACGAGCCGCCGAAATCTGCGCGGCCTGCCCCGTTGCCACCGAATGCCTCGCCGTATCTTTGTGGCCTTTAGAGAACGGAGTGTGGGGCGGGATGGGGATGCGGTCACGCCGCCGACACCGGGAAGAGACAAGCCGCCCCGCGAAGAAGCCCCGCCGTTGAAATGAACAAACACCGGCGAGGCTTCTAAGTTTCGCCATTGGACTCCACCCCGGTCGGGGGAGGCACCGTGAAGGTGCTGGCGAGTGTGGGTGATGACCGAGCCGGTATGAAAGTGTCGTGCCTGCTAAGGAGGGGAAGGCGAGCAGCCAGCGCAAGGAGTTACGGTGGTGCTATGCGACCCGACCCGGCCATCAGATTATTTGGTTGTCAATCGTATTGCTGCGAGTCTATCTGGTCAGCGATGTATTCGTGCTGACGGTCTGCCCACGCTAGCATTGCGTCGTTGGCTCCGCACACGCATTCGTCGTGGGGTGCCGGGCAGCGGGCTGAATGGTGGAAGTTCACGACCGGCCTTTCTGGTCGGTGGAGTAAATCCACCAAGCGAAGAGTGCGACCCCGATTGACATGGAACCGACGAACGCCAACAGGTTGAGTATGAAGTTCATGCGAGCCTCCCGGTAATCCAAATCGTGATGCCTGCCAGCGGGATAACCGCCAAGGCGTTGAGTAAAGTTTCCAGAGTCATTTTAGTAGCCACCCATTTCTTGTCGTCGGCGTTCGGCGGCTGCGTCTTCTATTTGCCCTAACCGTTCGCGGGTTAGTTCGTTGTAGTCGCCGCGTCGTAATGCGTTGTTGACTGTGGCGTAGTTCGCTGACCGTTTTTGCTCGGCTTGTTTTTTGGCTTCTCGTTGTGCTTTGATTTCTGGCGGGACGTATCCCCACACTCGTTCGTCGGCTTGTTCTTTACTCCAGCCGAGGTCTTTCATTAGCCGTGCGTGTTCTATCATGTTGTCGTCGTGTTCAATGGATGCGGCGTAAGACCGGTTTTCGCTCATGCCGCTAACGCTTCTTGGAGTTCAAAAATGCTGCTTTCCAAGTCGGCCATTTTGCCCGTCATTTCATCGGCCAGTTTAGACACCCCATACTGGGTGGCTACTTTCGCCATGTCCCGGTACATCTGGTGGAGGTTCTGATAATCCTGTATCTGTGCTTCTAGTTCGCATTCCTCTGAGCAAACCCATTCACCGATTCCGTCTATTCGGAGGAACCCTTCGTCTTCGTAGCAGTTCGCTGGGTCGGTTGTTTCTTTTGGACAGTTAGCACACATCATTTTATTTTCTCCTTGGTTGTTGGTTTGTTGTTCGTGCCTGCCGGGGACTCGCACCCCGGTGGTGGCTGCTTCAGGCGGTAGGTTATTGCTGTACTGCCATCCGGCAGTCGTCAATGAGGCGGCTGGCGAACAGCAATGCTTCTTCAACGGTGAGGACGGCCTCAAATGAATCTGATAGGAGGCTGGTTTCGCCGACCTGTAAGATGATGGCGATGCCCTCTCCTTTGTACCGGTCACTCCGTGCTGAGTTGTGGGGGTTTAGTTCCCCTTCTTTGCGGTATTGTTTGCTCATTTTATTTTCTCCTTGGTTGGTGTTGTTTTCTTTCATACCCACACCCTAGCCCGCCTTAGGGTGAGTTGCGCGCCTATCCACCAGATTTCTTTGGATTTCTCAAGATTTCTTTTTCACCCTCAAATCGCGGAATCCACCAACGAATCCTCACGGTGCTTACGAATCTCCGAATACACGGTGTGCGTGACCACCCCAGCGGCAGCCGCCAAAGCCGACTGAGACACCCCAGCCCGGTTCGCCTCAAACCACAACGCCCGGCGTTCAGCCGACAACTCGCCGACCTCGCTCAACCGTTCTTGAATCCGCAACGTCAAATCTGCGCCCAGTTTTTCATACATAATGTTTCTCTTTTCTTTGTTGGTTATAAAATCTCTGTGATGACAAGCCGAAGCCCGCCGGTACCAGTCACTTGTGTTCCGTAAAACGTGAGCGACAATAAATGCTCCGGGTCGTCGTCTACCAGTACTCCGGCATCCACTAGCCCATCCACCGCGGCCTTGACCGCTGGCAGGCACGCTGCTACGTCTTGGATGCCTCGCCGGTCTTTCGCTAATGGGACAGCCGCCACTTTGATGCGAGCCACCCGCCCGATTTTGGCTTCTAGTGCGAGCCATGCGAAACGCTCCCGGCATTCGCGAACGTGCTTGGCTCGCTTGTGGTAGTGCCATGTTCGTTCGGCGTTTACTGTCCACGGTTTCTCGTTGTCTTGGAGTATCCATTGCCGTGGCAAAGTGGTTGGGGTGATTTCTTCCATACGTCACCCTACCCGTTATCAGGTTCAGCGCGGCGTAGCAAACCAAGGCCGGTCGCTGCGAGAGGGTGGGCGTGAATCCAGTCATGGCATGACCGGCACAATGCGACGGTGTTGGCGGGGTCGGTGATGCTCCCACCCCTGCCCCGTGTGAGTGGTTCATGGATGTCGGACGACAGCCCAGTACATCCGTGGTCGCCTCGTTCGCCTTGCTGAACCCGCCACTCAAAAATCATGTGGCCTGCTTCGCACTCGGGACGGTTCATGAGTTCTTCTTTAACCATGCGGCGGCGTTCCCCTTGGATGGCTTGCCGTTTCTTGGAGACCGGGTTTAGCCGCCCGGTGCGTTTGAGCGGGGTGTACCGGTTGAGCGGTGAACGTTTCATCTTTGTCCTTTTCCTGCTGGTGAGAATAGTTGCGGGTGGTTTTCATTGGGCGATGGTGAGTTCTTCTTTGATGACGGTGCCGTCGGGGTTGGTGAGCCAAGTGGCACCGTCACGGTCGGTTCGTTCAACCCAGCGGTCTTCGGGGGCGAGCCAGACTTTGACGACTGGGTGGCCGTTGCGGTTGAAGCGGATGATGGTGCCTCGTGCGCCGGTGTCGTCTTGGCGAAGGTCACCACCGTAGGCTCCGACAGTTACGGTGTCGCCTATGGCTCCCTTGCGGGCTGGGGTTGGGATTAGCATTTTCTGTTCTCCTTGTTAGTTGTTGACGACACGAAAGATTTCTGGGTCACCGTTGTGGACGGTGCCGTTGAGTTTGATGCGTTCACCCCAAGTGCGACCGGGTTCTGGGTCGCCAAGTCGGGCGATTGCGAATGATACGTTTTGGTGGTGGCTTAACTTTGGGGAACCGCAGCGCGTGTTTGTTACTTCGCTGCTGGTGGTGCGGCGGAGTTTCAAGACTTCAACGAGAAAGGGAGTTGAGTGGCCGAAGTCAACGACGAGGAGGTCGCCGTTGGCGAGGTCGTCGGGGTTAACATCTTCAACTTCAACTTCAACGAGTTTGTTGAGGCCGGTGAGGGCTTCAACGATGCGGGTGAGGGTTTCCATGACTGCTCCTTGTGGGCTGTTGGTTTGGGTGGTGTTCGTTTTCATAACGTCACCCTACCACCGCCTAGGTCGGGATAGGTGGCAATAGGGCAGATTTCTTTGGATTTCTCAAGATTTCTTTTTGGGCATGATTTGGTGTAGTAGAGGTTGGGCGGGTTGCCTTGAACGTTTCAACCGGAGCCGTTCGCATTTTGCGGGTCGTATAGGACGACACCAAATGTTCTTCCCGGTATCCACGCAGGCCACCCTTCACCGCTATTACGAAAACGGCTAGCCCAACCTCCACGTTCATCGCCGTAACCCTTCACGGATTCTGGCAGCATTCTTAGCGGACTCGGATTTAGAAATCGCATCCGGCACCTCGTCGTCAGCAGACGACCACATCGGAGGACGAACCACCGCCGCTATCTCGTCAGCCATGCTGACTAGCGGAGCAGGCTGGTCTGAATGTAAATCCCGGAACCGTTCAATGTTCTCCGGGTTGCGTAGTAGCAACGACAGGTCGTTGTATTTCGTCCCACGTTCGTTCTCGCCGCGATGATGAGGGGAATGCTCCCAACCAGTAACCGCTGCCACGACCTCGCCGACGGTGTAATCGGCTAACGCCTTGACGATAAGTTTTTTGCGCTTCGCATCCAGCCGGGTTCGGTTCGGGTTCTTACCTGTTGACTCCAACCATGAATCCCACACCCGGTCAACGTCTTCGTTGACATAATCTTTATCTAGTTCAATGGGTATAGTTCTGCCCCCCACCGGTGGGGCTACCCTCCCCCCATGCGTGGGGCTACCCCTACCCTCATCGGTGGGGCTACCCTGTGGATCAACTTGAATGATTGTCCACACGTTCGTCAGATTCAGGTCGGCCCCTGATTTGCGTCGCTGGACTTCAACTACCCCGGCGGCTTCTAACTCTTTCGCCCACCTATCCACCGAGTTAACCGAAGCACCCAACTCGCCTGCGAGCGTCGCCCGGCTCGGCCAGCACCTGCCGGTCTTGTTGTCGGCGTAAGAAGCCAACGTCAAGTACAGCATGATTGCCGGGGACGACAACCCCGGATGAGTCCTCACCCAGTCGGGGAGAATGGTGAATGAACCTATTTGTGTTTTGCCTGACATCTAACGAACCCTATCCGATAACAGATTCGGTGAACGCAATAACACGAGCCGCTTCGTTCGCGGACAGGACACCGGTTTTCAGCGATGGGATTTGTTCCGCTTTCCACCAGTCGCTCAACTCGTCTTTCTGAAAGCCGTCCAACATGGCGATGACTTCCCGCAACCCGTCTAACACCTCCGGGTCGGCAGGGTCGGCTGGTGGTTCAACCTCTGCCACAGTTTCAATGATTTCGGCTTCTATGATTTCGCCGTCACCGTCTACCGTGCCACCGATTTCTTCGGGGACGTAACCGGCACCCAAAACCACATCAGGGAACAAGAACCGGCACAACTGCGACACAGCCCGCCAAGTCAACATCGCTGACCGGTATTGCGACCAGTTGCGTTTCTTGGCTAACCCGGCGGCCTCAGCGTCCTTGATGGTGAACGTGGACACATGGGTGTCGCCGGTGTCGGCTCGCTTCCCGGTAGCGGTGGCTTGATGGTCGGTAACCTCAATGGTGACTGAGTGTCCTGCCTGCCGTACTAGCCCAAGCATTGCCTCAGGGCGAATACTGGCGGTGCCTTCAATAACATGAAAGTTACGCATCGCTGTCATCGTGTCCCACCCGTAAGCGCGACCCGCTAACCCGGCGGCAACAATGTCTGCCGATTGTTTACGGTAAGCCGCTGGAACGATTTTGGATTGGCAAAGCATTTCAGCCTGCTTCATTATTAGGTCAAAGGTTTGCGCCTCCGACATTGGCACTAGTTCGTTACTCATGCTCTCTCCTTGGTGTTGGTGGCCGGTTGACCATCGTGCCTGTCCCGGACTCGCACCGGGGAGGTGGCTACTTCAGGCGGTACTGCTTACTGCTAACTGACGAGACCTGCTTCCCATGCCTCGGTGCTATACCAGTTCGTAAACGTGGGCGCTGTATTCGTACCCATCGCCGGTGTTTCTCATCTCTTTTGCGTACTTAAACGCTTGACGCTTTGAGGTGAATGATTTTGTTTTTAAGTAGGTCTGGTTTTTTATGTCCCAAACTTGAACTAAATACGGGTTCATTTCTGATTCTCCTTGGTTGTTGTTTTGAGTGGTGGTTTCTTTCATAACCGCATCCTAACCGTGGCTAGTCACAAAAGCGTACATGGTCAACAAAAAACTTTAGACACCACCCAATACGCTACACTCCTAGACATGACCGAAACCGTAAAACTCTCAGACCTAACACCCCACCCCGACAACCCACGCCAAGGAGACATCGGAGCCATAGCAACCAGCATCCAAGAAAACGGATGGTACGGAACCATCGTCGCCCAACAATCCACCGGCATAGTCTTAGCCGGAAACCACCGGCTCCAAGCAGCGAAGCAACTCGGCATGACTGAACTCCCCGTGTACTGGGTGGACGTAGATGACACGACAGCCCGCAAAATCTTGTTGGCTGATAACAGGGTCAACGACTTAGCATCCTACGACTCTGAAGCACTCGCCGAAATACTCACCGAACTAGCCACCACCGACGACCTGCTCGGCACCGGATACGACGGCGACGACATAGATACTTTGCTCGGCGATTTAGAATGGGATCGCGACGAAATAGACGACCCCGGCCCAACAGAACCACCTGCCGACCCGGTAACGAAACCCGGTGATGTTATCCAGTTGGGAAATCACCGGCTTGTTTGTGGCGACGCATACGAGGCTGATTCAATGCCTGAGAAATGCGACATGGTATTAACAGACCCGCCTTACGGGATGGAGTTAGACACCGACTATACGAAAATGGGCGCAACGGCTAAATCGTACAAACCCGTCATCGGCGACGACGCGCCATTTGACATGACTAAGGTTCCGGTTCCCAACTGCGAAGAACAGTTTTGGTTTGGAGCAGAATGGTACCGGGGAACCATCCCGCCGGTTGGAGGGTCATGGCTTGTATGGGATAAACGAAACGAGTTGAACGACGAAGCATTTGGGTCAATGTTTGAGGCGTGTTGGTCAAAAGTGCGGCACAGGAGAATCATCTTTCGCTACAACTGGCAAGGATACGCGGCGAAAGAAAGCAACGAACTCCGGGAGCATCCAACACAGAAACCCGTAGCCCTAATCGCTGACATGATGACACGCTGGTCTAATGCGGGCGGCATAGTTCTTGACCCGTTCGCCGGGTCGGGTACTACTTTGATTGCGGCAGAGCAAACAGGCCGGATTTGCCACGCTGTTGAACTAGACCCCGGCTACTGTGATGTAATCGTTACCCGTTGGGAAACCGCCACCGGCAAAACCGCGCAACGCCCATGAAATCTTTGACCCCGGAGAAAGCCGAAAAGTACCGGGAGGTGCTGGAACTCCGATGCGCTGGTTTGACGTTTGATGAGATCGCGAAACGCACCGGGTACGCGAACCGTGCCGGAGCGCAATACGCCTACAACGCTGCTCTTGAACGGTGGGCGATAGAAACGGTGGAGCAGCAACGCATCATCCAATCCGAACGCCTAGACCGCCTGTTCACAACCGTTTACATTCAAGCCCGCAAAGGCGACTTAGGTGCGATTGACCGGTGCTTAAAGATAGAGAAACGCCGCGCCGACCTGTGGGGCTTGGACGCACCAAAGCAGCACACGTTGACTGGTTCGGATGGTGGCCCAATAGAAGTCACAACCGACGTAGGCCGCATACTGGAGGAACGATTGAACGCTATTGCCGAACGCGACCCGCAAGTCATAGAGGCCACCGTTGTTGACGATGACTAACCTATCCCCGGCGCAGCGTTTAGCAGGACTACCGCCAGAAGACCGTCTAAGCGTCATAGAAGGCCTCTCGCACGACGAACAACTGCTTCTCCTATACGACTGGCCTACTTGGGCTAGACCGCCTCAAATCGCCCCTAAATGGGATTGGCGTGTCTGGCTACTACTCGCCGGGCGTGGATTCGGTAAGACCCGTTGCGGTGCCGAGTTCATACGGCAAGAAGTAGACGCAGGCCGGGCAGGACACATCGCCCTCGTTGCCCCTACCTCGGCTGATGCTAGGGACACAATGATTGAAGGCGAGTCCGGGCTGTTAGGGATTTACCCGCCGACACAAAGACCTGTCTACGAGCCATCCAAACGGCGCATCACTTTTCATAACGGCGCAACGGCAACAACGTTCTCCGCTGATGAACCCGACCGGCTCCGTGGCCCCAACCACGACCTCGCTTGGTGCGATGAGTTAGCGGCTTGGCGTTACCCGGAGGCGTGGGACATGCTCAACTTCGGTTTGAGAATCGGCGACAACCCGAGGGTCGTCGTTACGACCACACCGAAACCAACGCTGCTAATCAAAAACCTGATGAAGCGCGACGACGTTCATGTCACCCGTGGCTCTACTTTTGACAACGCAGCGAACCTCGCCCCGGCGTTCATCAAAGAAATCACCGCCCAATACGAAGGCACCCGCCTCGGCAGGCAAGAACTCCACGCCGAAATCTTAGACGACGTAGAAGGCGCACTCTGGAGCCGCGAAATGCTGGACGACCACCGGGTCACCGAAACACCGCAACTGGTACGCCTCGTCGTAGCGATAGACCCCGCCATTTCTTCCACCGCTGAATCGGCTGAAACTGGAATCATCGCCGTTGGCGTAGACGACCGAGGCCACGGCTACGTTTTGGAAGACCGGACGACCCGAGGCACCCCGCACGAATGGGCGCAACAAGCCGTCGCTTTGTACCACACGTTGAAGGCCGACCGCATTATCGCTGAATCTAATCAAGGCGGCGACATGGTGAAGCACACCCTCGCTACGGTAGACCGCAACGCCCCGGTCAGATTGGTTCACGCATCCAGAGGGAAACGCACCCGCGCTGAACCAGTCGCAGCACTCTACGAGCAAGGCAAAATCCATCATGTCGGAGCATTCAACCAGTTGGAAGACCAACTCTGTTCATGGGTGCCGGGCGAAGGTTTATCCCCCGACAGGTTAGACGCACTTGTTTGGGGCTTCACGGAACTCCTTGTGGGCAACCAGCAACCGCCAGCGGTGATACCATCAGGCTTGTCGCAGTCAAACCCGTGGGCTATCCAATGAGGAACCAATGAGCAGCAAGCCGCCAACCAAGAAAGCACAACGCCCATCCTCCACCGATTTCGGCGAAGTAGGTTCAACCGGGCTAGTTCAGTACGGCGGTCGTGTCCAAGAAGATTTCCTACGGCAACTACAAGGCCCAAAAGCCACAGCGACGTACCGGGAAATGGCCGACAACCATCCAGTAATCGGAGCCATCCTTCACGCTATTGAAATGACTTTCCGTGCTGTGGACTGGAGCGTGGAACCTTCCGACCCAAACAACGACATGGCAATAGACGAAGCGCGGTTCGTTGCTGGCTGTATGGATGACATGAGCCAATCATGGGCAGACACCCTGTCCAACATTTTGTCCATGCTGACTTACGGTTTCTCCGTTCACGAAATCGTTTACAAGCGTCGCCTTGGTCAACAAGTCGGAGGCGACGCTTCCGCATACGATGACGGGCGCATCGGGTGGCGTAAACTCCCCGCTCGCTCCCAAGAAACGATTGACTCATGGGAGTTGGATTCAACCGGCGGCATTGAAGGCGTATACCAAACCGACCTGTCGTCTGCTAAAGGCCGGGTGCTGATCCCCATAGAAAAAATGATGCTGTTTCGGACAAACACGAAACTCAACAATCCCCGTGGCCGCAGCATCCTTCGCAACGCTTATGTCCCGTGGTATTACCAGCGGCGCATTTTAGAAATAGAAGCCATCGGTATTGAACGAGACCTCGCCGGGCTACCCGTCGCATTCGTTCCACCACAACTACTCAGCGACAACGCGACCGCTCAAGAATCCGCTGCCCTCACCGCTATCAAAGAAATCGTCCGCAACATTCGCCGCGACGAACAAGAAGGTCTCGTGTTTCCTCTGGCCTATGACCCGGACACGAAACAAAAAGCGTACGACATTCAACTCATGTCCACCGGCGGGAAACGCCAGTTTGACACGAACGCGATAGCCACCCGGTACGACGCTCGCATCGCAATGTCAGTTCTCGCCGATTTCGTAATGCTTGGCCACGACAAAGTAGGAACCCAAGCCCTGTCCGTTTCTAAGATTCAACTCTTCCAAGAATCTATTACTGCTTGGCTAACCGGGGTCGCTGATGTTTTCAACAAACACGCCATCCCACGCCTCATGCGCCTCAACGGTGTCTCGGCTGACCTCCACCCAAAACTAACTTTCACGGCACCTCAAAACGTGAACCTCGCCGAAGTTTCCGACTACGTTTCCAAACTCTCATCCGCTGGTGCGCTGCTACCCGACGAGGAAATGGGCGACTGGTTGCGTGACCTTGCCGGTATCCCCGCAGCGGAGGCTGAGGAACTTTCCTAATGCCGGTGCGTTTATCCCGCCCGGCTTCCAAGGCCGCTAGGTCTAACCACCGCCACGAGTTCCGACCTACCGGCGACGCTCTACTCAGGGCAGGCGAATACCAACTCGGCCAAGTCATCAGCGAAGCCCTTGCCGCCCCATCACGCACCATCACCACCGATTTCATTGAAGGCCGCATCAACCAAATAGAGTTCGTGGAACTCACCGTGGAAGCGTTGGAACCATACCGGGACAGCATAGAACGCGCCCTGTATCGCATCGCTTTAGATGAGGCTCGTGACATGAGCGCACGGATACGCAAAACCATTAACGGCGAACTACGCCAACTCGGTTCACCCGTCCGACTGGTCATGCCAGAAACAACCCGCAAAGCCTCCGGCGTGGATTTGGAATGGCATACCGTTCACGACTTTGGGCCGAACGTCGCTGCGGTAGAAGCCTTCAGCCAAGCCGACCCGACGCTCCCCATGCGAGTCCAAGGCCGGAACCAAGCGACCGGCATCCTGTCCCGCATCGCGGCAAGCGAACAAGACACAGTAATGGCGCAAATCGGAAGAGGCTTCACCGAGTCGCAAACCTTCTCCACCGGCAGAACCGTCGTCGGACGCACCGTAGAACAAACTGCCCGCAGCATCGTTCCCATCCTTCAAGAAGTCGCTGGCACCGCAATGGCGTTAGCACCCGGCGAACTCGCTATCTACCGCTCCCAGTACACCAACGGATTGTTTCCCCGCTGGGCTGGGGCGGTCAACAACTACGCAGACTCGCAAGCCGGTTCACTCGCCAAACAAGGCATCACCGGTCAACGAGCGTTGGACATAGTGGACAAACGAACCGAAAAGTACAGCGACAAACTCCGACGCTCCCGTGCCAGAATGATTGCCCGCACCGAAACGTCCATCGCTCAGAACCAAGCGATGCTCGGTGTGATGAAAGACGCTCAACGCCAAGGACTGATCGGCCAAAACGCTCGCAAACAATGGGTGGCTGGCCCGTTTGATGTTTGTAAAATCTGTACCGACCTGAATGGCATGAAGGTAAGGATCGGTCAATCGTTCCCCGGTGCTATCCGTGGCCGCCCTCCGGCGCATCCGAACTGCCGGTGTATCATTGAACTGGTACCTGATTACAGCCGGTCGCCTGAACCGATAGGAACAGGCACCCCGCTTGACCCGTTCAGGTATAGGTTCCCCGACGGATGGGAAGCACCCATCAACCCGATAGCAGGTTACGCCCCATCGCTGCTATCGCCTGTTGCTCCTCCCGTGGCACCGGCACCTCCGATACCGACCCCGGCACGAACATCTGGTCGCCGTGGAAACATGAGCGACGAGTTTGAGTTACCGACGGGGAAACGCACCCGCGAAATCGCCGACCCGATTCTAAAGAACATGGACGACGCAGGGATACGAGTTGAACAACTATCAACCGGCAAAACTGAAGTCATGTTCGGTGCCAAAAACAATACCGTCGGCGGCCAGTACTCACCCCACCAACGTTCCCCAAAACCAAAACGCCCGTCGGTACCTCGCCGCAGCAAATACCCAACAGCAGAGAAATACGATGAGGCTCTCGCCAAGTATTATGAACGTGTAGAAGACTACAAAGAGAGAATGGAGTTTTGGAGAGAATCAGGCGGCGGTGCTAGATCGCGACTGCGGGTGAACAACGACGAAATCGGTCACCAACAAAACGTTATGGCTCACGAAATCGGCCACAGGCTTGACGTACACGAACTACCAGTTGACCCGAACGGCGGCAGAGACTTTGCTGCGCTTCGCATGAAGTTCACCACAGAAGAAACCGTGCTACGAGTTCGTCGCAACCACATCGGGGTTCTCTTTGACGACATCCCACTTTCATCCGTGGCACCCGAGGACAGAGCGATGATTGAGTTGCTACAAGCAATGAACAAAAGCGATGCGTTCCAAACGATGAGAGACTACGCCGCAGGCAACGCTAGACGAGCGCAACACATCAAATACGCAGCAGACCCGGTGGAAATGTGGGCAAGAGGATTCAACCAATGGTTCACAACGAATCATGGCACGAAAGAAATGATTGCCGACATGATTGAGCAAACAACCCGTCCGCTATTTACCGCACCCGGTGTAACCAACCCGCAACAACAATGGTATGGATTTCAATGGCGCGCCGAAGAGTTTGACGATAAGATCGCCCCCTTGATTGAAAAAGTTTTGCGCCAGAGAGGAATCATAGAATGACACCAGACGACCCGAAACCATTCCTTGTTGACATCGTTTATGACCCCGACGGCAAACGCCGCACAGGACATGACGAAGCATCGCAGTTTATGAACCCGGACTTGTACACCGACAACGAAAGACCCACCCCCGAAGGGATGGGTCAAACGACAAACTAGGTTTTGTTGATAGATGGTTATTGGCCTCCTTGGTTGGTGGTTGCCCGGCTCATGCTTGGCCTCCGAAGGTTACAAGACCGTCGCGATGGCGAACCACCGTGGAACGTGCTTCAACTTGTTCCATCCGGAACAAAGCCGACTTGGGGACTTGGTAGGACAAGCCGCCGATTTTGGCGAGACCAGTTTGGCATACTGGGCAAAGGTCAATGGTGACCTCCGTGGCGTTGAAGTCGCCGGTATCTACTCCGACGATGCCTTCGCATTCCTCGGTGATTGGGCAATGGAACTGGGTGGACATGGAAGCCTCCTTAGGGCTGTTGGTTTGGGTGGTGTTCGTTTTCATAACGTCACCCTACCAGCACCTAACCCGACCTAGGTGGCAATAGGGCACATTTCTTTGGATTTCGCAAGATTTCTTTTTGGTCAACTCTCGGCACCCAAACCAACTATCATCACTCCCATGCCCGACTTCACCAAAGCCATCACCCAAACCGGCGACCAATACTGCGTCACCAGCGAAACCAGCGGACGATCCTTCGGCTGCTACCTCACCCAAGACCTCGCCGAAAAACGCCTCGCCCAAATAGAATCCATCACCCGCAAACACCTCGCTGAACTCAGCGACAGCGAACTCATCGGCCTCCACGACGGATGCCACAAAGCCGCTACAACCGGCGACCTCATCACCATCCATGACTTGATAGAGGACAGCCTTGAGGCTCGTGGTTTTGCTGCCCCATACGAAACCGGAAACGCCGAAGAGAAACTCGCTGCCGTATCCGTCAACGTGCCGGTGTTGAAAGCCGAAAACAAGTTCACGCTCGCACCCGTGTATGTCCCCGGCTTAGAAGACTCCGACGGGGAACACATCGCCGCTGATGACCTCCAAAAGTCGTTGTGGGAATGGGTACGCAAAGGCGACCGAACCATCTACCTCCAGCACTCCGAAAAGGCCGCAGGCGAAATGGTGGAACTCTTGACTTGGCCTTTCCCGATTGAAACCTCGCTGGATGTTCCCGGTCAAGGTGTCACCAAGTATGCGTTCCCTGAGGACACCCCATTCATGGGAGTCGTCTGGGAGGACTGGGCATGGGACATGGTGAAAGCCGGAGAACTACGCGGCTACTCCATCGGCGGGCGAGCGAAACGCTTAGAAGTAGAACTACCCGACGCTGCTGTCGTCTAATCGTTTAACAGACACTCAATCTCAAACAGTACCCAATCAGGGGCAGCACCCGCTTTAACCGCTAACACCAAATCTGTTTGGAGTTCCTGTAGTTCGTTAACGAGCCGGTCGTGTTTCTTTTTCCATGACCGCACCGGGTTCGGGGCAAGCAACGCATCGGGCTTCATCAACGCTGCTTCACCGGCTGAAACATAGGAGTGCTGGTTGTCACGAACCTGAATCGTTTTCACGACCTTGCCACCCAACTCCATGTTCCGAATAGACGAACTAACCGACTGGTGTTTCCACCCGGTAAGGACTTCCACCTCTTCGGAAGTATGGCCACGCTGACCGGCTTGGATAATGAGTTCAAGTATCCGGCCTTGAACTCCGCTGGCTCGTTTCTTCTCAAACTCGGCATGAGCCTTACTGGTATCCGACCCGGTAACGAAACCGGTTGTGCCTCCGTACATAAGTGACGGTTGTTCATTCATTATTTTGCTCCTTGTTTTTTGAGGGCTGCTTTATCTGCTGCCCGTTTCTTTCGGTCTCTAGCGTTTCGCTTTTCCTGTGCTTTGACTTGCGCTGGTAAAGACCGGTAAGCGGTGTACGCTTCCCGGCATGAGGTACACCGGCAACCTCTCCGGTATTGCCTCAAACCGTGAACAATGTCTGGGGTCATCTTCGGGCGAACTGGCCGCTTGTATAACGTCCCTGCTGCGTCCCGTCGCCGGTATTCTTCAAGAGTTATTGCTTCATTCATTCTGTTTCTCCTTGTTGTGGTTGCCAGCAATGTTTTGATTCATTCCAATGGCCTTTCCCTTGTGGTGTTTCGTACAGGAGCCAAGCGGCGACTAGCACGTTGACTTCTGGTTCCATAATACCGGCATCGGCCACGCCTGCCTTGGATGACCGTTCTACCCAAAACTTCGGCAGGTGCTGAAACCACCCGGACGCACCCGACCCCGAATGGTAAGCGGTGGAAGTGGTGTCGCCGGGTTGCGCCGATGATTCACAGAACGCCACTCGTAACGCCCACGCTCGGTCGGCTGGGTCAAAGTATCGGTCAATCAGTTCGCTGAGTGTTGCGGGAAGAACCACCGTCGTCGTTGTCGTCGTTGACTCTATGGGTGGGTGTGTCACAGTCGGCAGAGGGTCAGGAATCCACACCGGCCAGTCGGCTTCAATCACCGGGGCAGCCTTAGAGGGCAGTAGAGGCTCACCAGACAGCCCGGAGGCTACTTGAACGCTGCCGCACCCCACCGTTATGGCGAGAGCGGCAGCGACCCGGATGCGTTGCGGAATCATTAGACGGTTTCAACAGCGTTCGTGACCGCTGCTGCGATAAGCACGTTGAGGGCTTCGCATAGTTGCGCTTCCCTCATCATGGCTGACCACTCGTCGGCTGGTATCTCGTTCTCACACCACCCGCACATCAGGTCTGCGCCGCTGGGTGTCCCGGTGTAGGTGTCGTGTTCGCAATGATACTTGCGACGCTCGTTGTGTTCAGCGACGGTAGGCCACGCTGCTTTCATTACCCGGCTCGCTGCGGTAGCGGCCTCCATCAGGTCGTATGGGTTGGTCATTTCTTTTCTCCTTGTTGGTTTGGTTAAGCGGAAATCATTTCGTAGATTTTGTAGCCAGCGATGTTTACTCCTTTCTCGTATGCGAAGGCTTCGGTGCCATCGGCGAAGAACTCTGGGTCGTGGTCAAATGACTCAAACAGTTTCTTGTCGTTCAAGTCTGCTCGTGGTATCTCAATGACCATAATGTTTTGTGGCTCGTATTGCGGTACTGGGAAGGTGTTACCGTTGAGGGTTACATCTTTCATTCCTCGGAATACACCGGGGAGGTAGGACAGAAACTGGGCGGCGTGTTCTTTAGTTGAGGCAAGGTAGATGGCACCTCCGTCTTTGCCTGCCAACCCGTATTCCTTGATGCTAGACAATGACCCCTCCCAAGTTGCGTGATACAGAAACTCGTTCATGCTTTGTTCTCCTTGTCAAATGTGTAGATTTCTTCGTAGGTCATCCCGCAGGTTTTATGGTGCGGTCGCATTGGGATGATGGATTCAAAGTCGGATGAACCGTCGTGTCGGTCAACATCCGCTGCGTACCACTTGCCCGCTGCTGACTTGATGTAAGCAAAGCGACGATGGCAGGCTGTACAGCAGAAACCACGGCTGCGTGTCCCGGTGCGTCCAAGTTTGTTGAACTCGTATTGCGTGGGGAACGCTCCGTGGTGTTCGCCGTAGCAAGTAGAGCAGGCCGTCATCCATGACCCGTCCTTCTTGAATGACCATGCTGCTTCGGCTTCTTGGTGTTCGCCGCAGAACCCGCAGTCGGTGGCGAATCGGTTCGGGTTGGCGAAGAAGGAAAGAAAGTTGGTTTCTTTCATGTCAGCCACGCTCTTCAAGTGGGCAAATCCCGCTGTGGCCGCCATCGCAAATCCCGCAAGTGACGAGAGTGGATTCCCAGTAGCCGTAGCAGCACCAGTCGCAATCGCACTCTTCAACTGGTTCCCCGTTGTAGGTGTCTCCGAAGTAGGTGTTTCCTTCGTGAATCATTTTGGTTTCTCCTTGGTTGGTTTCTTTCATACCCACATCCTAACCACACCTAGGGCGGTTTGCGCGGCAATAACGCAGATTTCTTTTGGTCACCCCAAACCCGCCACTCGGACTACCATCCTGCCATGTCCGAAATCACCGACGGTTTACGAATCTACCCAACCAACATCATCCACGTTCATTCTCCAAACGAACTAGACCTCGGCATAAACCTCGGTTTCGGCATCACCATCCAAACGCGCCTCCTTCTTGACCTTGACTGCCCATCCATTCTTGCCGACGACCCAACCGAACACGCCGCTGGTCACGCTGCCCACCAGTTCGCGACCGACTGGGCTAAAGAAGAAGGCCAGTTCATTGTCCAAATCTTTCGCGAAAATAATCGCACTATCACCGGCGACATTTTCAACCCGGCAAGCGACTCGCTCACATCCGACTTACTCAACACCGGCCACGCCGAACCGACAAGGACAATCACTCCATGACCTCTCAACTAGTGGCAGCAGTAGGAGCCAGCACCGTGGCTTTCATCACCGGCATCTTCGCGATGCTCACCGCCCGTATCCGCAAGGAAAACGGCACCGCCCATGACACCAACTTTTCAGTCCTGAAAAGTATTGACCGACGCACTCAAGACATAGACCGTAAACTTGACCGCACCGCCGAACGCCTAGCCGAACACGAAGGCTGGCACCGCGGCAAAGGCGATGCGCTGTAACCGTCACCCGTGACGCTACACACCCACCTATGATTTCACCATCCTCGTAAGCACCCGGAGAAACGCATGGCAACATCAACCCAACTGATTGAACTTGACCTCAACGAGATCAGCGGCGTTGACCATCCTGCGAATCTTCACGAAGGTTGGCTAGTGCTGAAATCAAGCACCGACCCGCTGGAAAAAGCACTCGCCGATGCTGCCGAGGCTATGACCAACAACAACAACGGAGAATCAAACATGGAACTATCCCATGAAGAAACCTCTGATGAGGTTGTGGAGAAGGAAGCCGAAACCCTGAACATGGATGCGCTCCAAAAAAGCGTAGACACCCTTCAGAAATCATTGGACGCTGCCGAAGCCGCTAACGCTGCTTTGACCGCCGAACGTGACATGGAAAAAGCAACCGCTCGTGTTGAAGACTGGGCTACCTTGCCCGGCGTAACTCCAGAAGAGTTCGCTCCTGTCCTTCGTGCGCTCCACACCGAATCACCTGAACACGCTGAAATCATTGAGTCCATCCTAGACAAGTGCGTCACCGCTCTTGGCGAAGCCGATGTCCTCAAAGAAGTCGGCACCGAAGAAACCAGCGACGACGCTTCCGCTTGGGACAAACTTGAAGGTTTGGCCAAAGGACTCGTTGAAGCCGGTGACGCAAAGTCCATAGCAGACGGAATCGGCAAAGCCGCTGAAGCCCACCCCGATGTTTACGCTGCTTACATCAACGAAAAGGAAGCCTAAACATGGCCTACGAAGCATCCCAGATTTGTTTCGGGCAGTTAACTGCTGCCGCTGACTTATCTGCCAAACAATACCACTTCGTGAAACTCGCTTCGGCGACAACGGTGAACGTCTGCGACGATGTAACCGATGTCCCTGTCGGTGTTTTACAAAACACTCCCGCCTCAGGTGGGGCTGCTGAAATCTGTATCTTCGGTATTAGCAAGATTGTTGCTGACGCGACGCTTGCTGCCGGTGATGTGATTGGCACCTCCGCTGACTCGCAGGCGCAACCAGTTGTGCGTGGAACCGAAACGACCGTCACGGTCACAGGTCAAGCCATTACGGCTGCGGCCGCAGGTGAAACCTCAACTGCCCTTATCAACATCTCTAATGGCCGTGCGGCCTAAGGAAGGACTGAACTAAAATGCCTCAGCCCACCCAAACAGACGTTCATGTTGACTCCGTACTCACCAACATCTCGGTGGCTTTCCAACAGGAAGCAGCAAACTTTGTTGCCCCTATGGTTTTCCCATCGGTGCCGGTAAGCAAACAGAGCGACTTGTTCTACACTTACAGCCAAGAAGACTTTTTCCGTGACACCGCTCAGGTTCGTGCCGATAGCACCGAATCAGCGGGTTCCGGTTACGGCCTGTCCACCAGCACTTACGCCTCAACCGTTTATGCCCTCCACAAGGACATCGGCGATCAGGTTCGTGCCAACTCGGACAACCCATTGGCACCCGACGCAGATGCCACTCGTTACATCGCAAACCAAATGCTTATTCGCCAAGAAAAAGATTGGGCTTCCAACTTTTTCGGCACCAGCATCTGGGGAACCGACGTAACACCCGGCACCTTGTGGTCAGCCTCAGGCTCCACGCCTATCGCTGATGTTCAGACCGGCATCAACGCCGTTCTCACGAACACCGGGATGCTACCCAACACTCTGGTCATGTCTTACGCCGTGTTCTCGTCACTCAAGAACCACGCTGACATCATTGACCGTTTCAAGTACACATCCAGCGAATCCATCACCACCGACCTTATGGCCAAGGTGCTGGGCGTTGACCGTGTACTCGTTATGCGTTCCATCCAAAACACCGCTGCTGAAGGCGCAACTGCCGCCTACAGCCAAATCGGTGACAAAGATGCCTTGCTTTGCTACTCGGCTCCATCAGCCTCGCTGTTGACTCCGACCGCTGGCTACAACTTCACTTGGACTGGCCTTGCCCAATCCGGTGGACTTGGCACCTCAACTGCCGTGAGTCGTTTCCGCATGGATCACTTGCGCTCTGACCGGATTGAAATCCAGTCAGCATGGGACTTCAAAGTTGTGAGTTCTGCCCTCGGGTATTTCTTCTCAAACGTAGTCGCCTAGACAAACGTCCCACATAGTTGAACGGCGTAAGGCCGGAGCCGCCGGGTTTCCGGTTGGCTCCGGCCTTTGCCCGTTTCACACACCGAACACTCGTTCTATCGGAGAACAAAATGACATGGACTTATGGGGGCGACCCCGACGCAAACGCAAGAGACGCAATCCGTTTTCTGTGCGGCGACACCGACACAAACGACCAACTAATCAACGACGAAGAAATCGCGTGGCTGAATAAAGAAGTCACCGGCTCAACAACCGCCACGACTGGCCTTTACGATGCTGCTGTTCGTTGCTGCCTCACCATTGCTTCTAAGTTCTCCCGCCTCGCTGACCAGTCGGTCGGCGACCTCAAAGTTTCTATGTCTCAGAAAGCCAAGGCGTACCGGCTTCAGGCTGAAGAACTCAAAACGCTCGCCGGCCGTGAAGGCTCTGTGCCTACACCTTACGCAGGCGGCATTTCCATCAGCGACAAAAACATTGACCGCGACAACACCGACCGGGTTGATCCGTGGTTTTCATCTGGCCAGTTTGAGAACATGGATAGGGGAGGCATCAAGGATGTCGCTCCGGCGAGTAACTAACAATGGCCGCTGTCACCGACCAGTTTTGGACAGACTTGAAAGTCAACATGACACCGGACACGGTGGACGTACGCACCTCTTCAACTGTCAACAACTACGGCGAGCGAACTTTCACAGGTGGCAGTACCACCTACGACGCTTACATAATGCGGGTCAACGAATCTGACCGGGGTGACCGCAACGACCTCATAGACGTTGAATGGATTGCGTACATTCCTGACGGCACCATCACCGTGGACGTAGACGACGAAATAACTTTGCCAGCACCTATTTCTGCCACACGCCCGATTGTCCGAGTCAACACGAAACGCGACCCGAACGGGCAAGCCGCTGTCGTGGTTTATGTTGGTGCTAAATCCAAGCGAGGCGGGTAGCGATGGCCAAGAGTGGGATACGCATAGAAGGCATGGATGACCTCCGCAGGCTCCTTGAAAAAGGCAATACCAAAGTCATCAAAGCCACCGGCCAAGCCGTCACGGAGGTCACGAACGATGTCGCCCGCAAGTCTGCTGAACTTGTCCCATTTGACACGGGAGCGTTGCGCCGCAGCCGGGCAATCAAGTTCCCAACACCGGGACGCAAAAACATTGTCGGTGAGATTACTTACGGTGGGCCGGGCGCACCCTACGCCGTTGTCCAACACGAAAACCTTGACCTGTGGCACCCGCCGAAACCACCCGGCAAACAAAAGTCCGGCAAGCACCGTCAAGGTACTGGCCCGATTTCCCCCGGCCAAGGCCGCGGTCCAAAGTATTTGGAGCAGCCGCTGAAAATGGCTCGCAAAGATTTTGACAAAATAATCATCAACCGCATAAAGGCTTTGATCCGATGACGCTTCTTCTTGACATTGGCAACCACCTCAACACGGCGAGCATTCCAACACAGGATTTGACGATTGGCACGAACCTGTTTTTGGGTCGCCTCCCTGATGCCCCGGATTCGTGTGTCGCTTTATACCAGACGGGTGGTGCTGCCCCGGATGACCAGTTTGGTTCGGCTGCCCCGCAGATTGAACGACCGTCGGTTCAGGTTCGTGTCCGTGCTGATGATTATGCGACTGCCGAAGCGTTGGCTTCTGATGTGTGGGGTGTCCTCGTTTTGGTTGCTAATCAGACGTTAACCTCTACACGGTATTTGCGGCTCGCTGTTGATCAGTCGCCGTTCCCGTTGGAACGAGATAACCAAGACCGCCCGGTGTTTGTTTTCAATCTTGAGGCCATCAAGGAAACCTGATGGGGGTTCTTGATCCATACGGTGAGATTTCTCGCCCGGTTGGTCGCACGTTTGAGATGGTGCGTTGCGCCAACCCGAAGTGTGCTGGGGCGGCTGCTGCTCGGGGCGGCAAGTCTGCTTTGATAGCGGAACTCGTTTCGTCGCCGTGGCGGTTGAAGTGTTGGCGGTGTGGCCACCTAAACGCTTCGTCGGGGCATCTTCTCAAATAGCGGCTACGCCGCCCCGGTGTTACGGAAGAACCCGCACCGTTTACAAACCTGCCACATCCATCGCTTACCGGCAGGCCAGTCGTCCCGATACTCCACAGCGTGAGGGTACCATTTATGGTCGCAGCCCATTAGTCGTCCCGCCATGACACGACCAGCCACATCGCCCACGCTGCCAACAGAATCCAAACCGCAGCAGTAATCATTCTTTCCCCCAGATGTAGTCGCCGTAGTTGTCGCCCCACCCGTCGCAGATCGCTTCAATCAAAACCTCGCGAGGCACGAACGCCACGGCCTCCACAACAATACCCTTCCCTGAGATGAGACAAGCGGTTGGTTCGCCGTCCTGATCCCCGAACGTCATAGAGTGACCCATCCCGTTCGCGTCCTCCCATTCAAGGACTCGGCAGAACGCTCCGTCCTTGGTTGGGATGTCTACCCACTCAAACTTTGTAGCCATGCTTCTCATGCTAGTGCCGACGGGTGAAGGAGGCGTGACGACAGGATCATCCAGTCTTCGGCTTCTTCCATCGTTTCCGAAACGAACGCTTGGCATTCGGCGAGCATCCCGACTTCTTCTATCACCGACCGGTCGCCTGCGACTGCGAGCCGGGTAGACCGGTGCTGGTTGCCGGGGTACACGATGGCACCGGTCAGGCACGGATGGGCATTCAGGTTGGCGGTAAAGTACCGGGCTTGGTCGTTGGTGACTGGGACGGTGATTCTCATACCGCCACCCTAACCGGGGTCGTACCGGAGCGACCGGATACCCATTCGTCGGCGGCAACTGTTTCGGTTCGGCCTAGGTCATTGAGGTGAACTTTGACGGTTCCATCTGAGTAGCATTCTACGACGTGCCCGTCGTCCCGTTTGGTTCCCTTCGCACGTTTGAGTTGGACTCTCACGTTTGCTCCGGGTCGGAGGATGCGTTGCCCGGTGCGCCGGATTTCTTTGACGGTGCTGCGGGCGGGTTCTGTTTTGACGGGGGCGGGTGCCACTCCGAAGTAGGGGTCTTGGGTTTCGGCGGGGACTGCGATGGAGCCAACTGGTTGGGCTACCCGTGATTGAACCCACCGGCCTGCGTTGATTCCCGTTGGGTACCATCCGATGTAGGTTGCTCGCCCGAGGTACCCTCCGACTTTGAATGGGGCGACGGTTGTGGACTCGCCGCCTCCGAGGTTGACGACTGCTCGGAAGGCTTGATGCCCTGCCGGTGTCGTTTTGATGAATGTGTCCATTTTGTTTTCTCCTTGTTGTTGGTTGCGGGTGTTAGGCGAATAGTTCGTTGACTGGTACCCATTGAATCTCAATGTTGTTGAGTTCCATACAACGCACTTGAGCATCAAACCAGTCGGTTAGTTCTTCTCCGGTTGGTTGGTTGTTCTGGCGAATCTCAATAACTGGTCGTGGGTAAAAATCGCTTGTCAGGCGACCGGTGTGGTGTGGGGTGTATTCCATTTCTGTTCTCCTTGTTGTTGGTTTGTGTTCGTGCCTGTCCCGGACTCGCACCGGGGTGGTGGCTGCTTCAGGCGGTACTGCTACTTGCTGTCTTGTATTTGTCGGCAAGCGTCAAGTATCTGTGTGGCAAAGACGATGGCCTCAGAAGAGGTCATTGTCTGGTGAAGTTGTGTGGTGCCGTCAAGGTCTGCCTTAGACATTTTGATCAACACCTCGCCCTCGTAGTAGCAGGTGCTTAATACTGTGTGGTTTTCGGTGTTCATTTCTGTTTCTCCTTGTTGGTTGTTTTTATGGTTGTTGTTTTCCATGTGGCTATCGTACCACCGCCTAGGTGGGGATAGGTGGCAATAGGGCAGATTTCTTTGGATTTCTCAAGATTTCTTTTTTACCCTATGGCTGATTGTTTGCTTCGTCCCCGCCAGCATCGTGAGTGCTGGGCCGGGCTGTCCCGGTCGGGGGTGGAGGCTAGACCGTGGCCTGCTCCGCTGTCATCAAAGCAATGAGGCCTTTTATTTCGTAGCCCTTGAATGTGACTACCTTGTCTGGCCACCCATCGCCCTTGCCGAAGTCGTTGTGAACTTCAATGCTCACATCCCCATCGGGGTGGTGGGTGACGAATACTTGTCTGGTACCCATTTCATCTTCTCCTTATTTGGTTGGTGGCCTTGTGGCCATCGTGGACTGCCCGGCCTCGCACCGGGCGGCAGGCCAAACCTGCTCAGTCCTCCAGTTAACCCTCAACCACCGTGAACTGGCGGTGCGAGTCAACCCGTGTCCATCCACGCTCTTTGTTGCGTGGGTCTTGCCAGTTGGTACGGCCATCCTTTTTGTAGGACACCGATTCGTAGGAGTTCCGACTGCGGGAACGTTCCCACGTTGAACCGGAAGTACCGTGGCCGTAGACATCGCCGGTTGTGGTGATGTCAAGCACCTCATAGCGGAACACGGAGCAGACCTTCCGGTCTAACCCTTTGTCAAACTTGGCGTTGGAAAGGATTCGTAGCGTGACAACGTGTTCAGCCTTTTTCATCGGGCTGAAATCCAACGTGCTGAGGCTTACGCCGCACCATTCGCTGGTGTCGTTGATCGTCACGACATCCCCTTTCTTCAACTGGTAAGTGGATTTGGTTTTCATATTTCCTCCTCATGTGATCTAAGCGATTTGCTTAGGTCGTCCCCGGCCCAGTCACGAACTGGGTGGTACCTGATAGTACACCGGGGGTGTGACACGTTAAACGGCCACGTCTTCGTCAGCGATCCACTGGGCGATGCGTTGCACCATCGCCACCGTGATCAGCATATCGGTCTTCCCGTCACTCCCGAGCCGGGCCAACGGCCCGTAACTACCGAATGTTTCACGGGAGTATTGGCTGACCTGAAGGAAGTCCCAAACAGCGTCCGGGATTTCAGCGACAGCCGCACGGTTAACCCGCTCGGTTGCCTCATCTTCCAGACGTTCTTCACGGCGCTTCTCGGCTCGTTCCACCTCGTTGTTAAGGTGCTCGCCGAAAGGTACCGGGTAGTCGCCGTAGAAGTCATCAATGTCTTGCAAGCGCACCAGTGTTGGCTCGCCGATCTTGATAAGACCGGTCGTGCGATCACTCTGCAAAGGCTGGACGCTGATGAAGGTCCGTGGTGAGTTGGAGTAGGACCGGCTGTATGGGCCAACCACAGGCTCAACCGTGATGTCGGTGAGTATGTGCCTTGCCCAGCCACGGCCCGCTTTCCGGTACACCATGTTTGGTTGTATGTCTTTTGCTTTCATATTTCCTCCTCATTGTTGATGGAGCATTGTTGCTCCGATCGTCCCCAGCCCGGTCTCGCTCCGGGCGGCCAGCAGGCTGGCTCTGGGGTGGTGGTAGTTCTAAATGCTGCTCAGAAGCGGGTGGCTGGCAATAAATGCGTGGGCAACCGCTTCGCTCCCAAAGTCGTGAGTGGTGGTTTTAATGTGATCCCTCCACGTTTCGGTGACGGTTATTCGGGCTTCCCCCGGATAAGCCGCAGGGGCTTGGCGAACCTCAATCGCATAGGTGACTTCAACTTTTTCGTTCATTTCTGTTCCTCCTCATTTGATGGCAGCATTGTTGCTGCCGATCGTCCCCGCCCCGGTCGTGATCCGGGCGGCCAGCAGACTGGCTCAGGGGGTAATTCATTGTCCGATCTTGTCAAACCATTCGTTCAGCGCCCGGCACTGGGTGGGGTTGAGTTCGTACTCCACTTGGAAGTCCCAGACCCGGTTCCACAGCATGTACAGCGGGTCCTCATCGTTGCCGATGACGAGCACGTTGAACACTGATTGCCGGCCGTCCCGGGTGTTGAGGTCCGGGAAGATGGTGCCCTCGTCATGGACCTCTTTGTCGGTCCATTCAGTGGCGCTCCAAGCGTTGGTGACATACTTGCGGAACAGGTCCGCTCGCTGTTCGTCGTTCGCTTCTTTACCGGCCGAAGCCAGTGCCGAACCGATCGTTGACGGGTAGTCAAAGTCAATCATAATTTCCTCCTCATTGATGCCGGAGCGGATGCTCCGATCGTGGGTGCCGGGGGCTTGCACCCCGGGGCCTGCTGGCCACCCTTCCCGTTACTTCATGCAGAGGTCGTTCGCCTCAACAGCAGCATCGTAGGCCCGAGAAGCCCCGTTGAACTTCGCCGCCATCATGTCCCGTTCGGCAAGGAGGTCGCTGTCCAAAACGTCTTCAAAGGACAGTCCTTCAAGGACCTTGTTGATAGCGTCCAAAAGGTCGCTGTACATCGCCACTCGCATGGCCAACATTTGCATTGCACTCATAATATTTCCTCCTCATTGTGATGCAGCAGGGTTGCTGCGTCGGCCACTGCCCAGCCGTGAACTGGGAGCCGGTCTTACCGGTCAGTGGGTGGCCCTTAGGGGGGCCGGGGCGATCACCACTGGTAAGTGATGATGGCCTCCTTGACAGCATCGGTGACCAAGCCACCTTTGCCGTCCGAGATGGGCAGGGCCTCCCCACCCGGGGTGTTGCAAAGAAACTCTGCAACCTGCCCGAAGTGGAAATGGTCCATCCCTAAAATGTCGTCAAACATTGTTCCTCCTCATTGAGTGCCAGCGATCTGCTGGCAGTCGTCCCCGCCCCAGTCGTGAACTGGGGTGCCGGTCTTACCGGTCGGGGGTATTTCTAGCCGTGGTAATTCTCACCCCGGGCGATGCCCATCTGATAAGGGCCGCTCATGGCCAAATCGCCATCGTCAAAGTAGCCCTTGACATGTTCCCGGACGGCTTGGGTGATTGTCTGATCCAAGTTCGTCGGGGTGACTTCGTACTCGGTTGCCCAAGCAGCGACATCCACCTCAACGGTGAATGACAGTTTGACTTTGATGGTCTTTGCTTCTTCGTTAAAGTCTTCCATACCCATTTTCATTTCCTCCTCATTTGATGGCAGCGTTGTTGCTGCCGATCGTGGGTGCCGGGGGCTTGAACCCCGGGGCCTTCCAGCCACCCGGTAATGCTTAAACGATGCCGTGGTCGCCCGCCAATTGGCGAACCATCTCGGCAGCCAAATCACGGTCAAGGACGATCTGAACCCAGCCCTCGTCATCATCCCGAGTGAACGAGATGGACACGGTGTTCTTGGTGTTCGGGTTGACCTTCACGGAAGCGTCACGCTTCACGAACGCTTGGGCGTTCATGACGAGCCGTTCCTCGCCCTGCACCTCGTCGGAAGTGAGTTTGATGGATGCGGTCCCGTTGGACATGTTGACGGTCTTACGACCGGCGAACTCGTGGATATGCATTGTGTATTCCTCCTCATTGATGCCCAGCATGGTTGCTGGATCGTGGGTGCTCAGGGCTTGCGCCTGAGGGCCTGCTGGCCACCCGGTATTGCTTAGATAAACAACCACCGGCCGATGGCCGCCAAAGAGAGCGCCACAGCGATGACCTCAGCGGTGCACCGGATGACGAACAGCGAATGGGGGTTGGTGCCCATCCACGCTTCGTAAGCGTCGGCGGCCCGGTCAATCGGACCGCAGATCGCATCAATAACTCTGTTGATCGTGTTCATGTTTCCTCCTCATTGTTGGTGGCCGGATGGCCATCGTCCCCGCCCCGGGCTTGCACCGGGGGGCCTGCTGGTCAGGGGTAGTTCTACTGGAAGTTGACGATGTGCATCTTGGCTTGGAAGCCAAGGACATTGCCGTCAAGGTCTGCGAGGTGGACCTCGTTGACGTTGACACCGTTGTTAGCGAGTTGGAGGAAGATCCCGTAGGCAGCCTCGTCCAAGTTGTAGTCCTCGTGGTTCATTGTGTGTCCCTCTCTCATTTCGGCCCTACTGGGGCCTCGTCAGCGGCCCAGTATCAGGACCGTATGAGGAGGAGGAAATCACTGAGCCAACCAAGCCCCGGGAGTCCAAGGGCAATGGGCAGGTGATCCGGTTTCCCGGGCCAGCCACTCAGTGAAGTTTCCTGTTTATTATCCCGGTGGAGATCCCGGTTCGGTACCAGCCTTTCGGCTATAGCGACCCTCCGCTGCTGCGGGGTCCGTACCTTGGGGCTTCTCACCCCTTGGCCTCCAGCAATTCTTGGGGGGCTGCTTTTTGCCCTGCTGGTCGGTTGCAGAAAAAACAATACAAGCCCCACAAAAAAAAGATAGAGGGAATACTAAAGAAAATCTCAAAAACACCCCCTGAGCAGGCATTATGCCACCCAAAAAAAAACCTCAAATCCTCGCCCAACACCCCAAACCTGCAGCCTCTTTTGTAAAACCCCTGCTCAGAGGCCCTTTTTTTCGTCATGTTTTGATTTCCAGCCCCCAACACCAGCCCAAAACCCATACAAACAGGGGCCTCCAAACCCACCAAACACCCCAAACCACCCCAAACAGGGCGACCGAACAGCAGTTCGCTTTGCCCACCCAAGGCCACCGTCACCACCACCCAGCGACCGGCCCCAAGGGGACCCCCCACCCGAATAAGATTTGCCGCTGCGCCCCGGTCCCGGTGTCGGTCGGGTGGGGTCCGTTGGGGGGGTGGGGGGGGTGGCCCCGGGCCTTGATGGGGGGGTGTGGGCTGCCTGTGTGGAATGTCGGGGCCGGGTGGGGTCGGCCGGAGGGGGGTCCATAAGAAAGGGTCCGAGGATATATAGGAAAGGCATCGCAGGGTGTGCCTGACAGTCGGACAGTGGGCAGAACGTCCTTGATCGGACCGCCCGGTCGGGGTTCGGATCGGGGTCCGGTCTCAGCATCTCTTATATGTCAGGTTAAAGGATCTGCATCCCCCCGTCACAAGGGGGATGCGGTCCTGCATGGCGGGCCTGTACCTGTGCCAGAAGCAGGGCTTCTGTCACGGCCGA
>ERZ1046876.313-NODE-313-length-39043-cov-18.294655_pt1 | contig 39043 bp, 45 predicted proteins | sample MGYA00383094_ERZ1046876 | MGnify/ENA primary metagenome ERZ1046876 (study PRJEB29581, sample SAMEA5548364) | metagenome | biome: marine; feature: coastal; material: water | depth 50 m | study: Short-term variability in the microbial, nano- and picoplankton...
GAGTAAACACGAGACATTTGGCCTGCACCAACACCAATGGTCATTTCATTTTTAACGTAAACAATAGCATTTGATTTAACAGTTTTTGCCACTTTCCAGGCAAATAGTAGGTCTTTAATTTGCTCAGCTGTAGGCTGTAGATCGCTGACACACTTGATGTCATTTTCAGTAATAACACCTAAGTCTTTATCTTGCACTAGTAGGCCGCCAGTAACGCGCTTATAGTCTAGTGAAGGCTGTGCAGTATTAAGATCACCACATTCCAGTGCACGAACATTCTGCTTAGCAGACAACACTTCTTTAGCATCATTGTTAACGCTTGGTGCGATGATCACTTCTACAAATTGCTTGTCAATAATATCTTGAGCAGTGGCTTTGTCTAGTGGGCGATTAAAGGCAATGATGCCACCAAATGCCGAAGTTGGATCTGTTTTAAAAGCATCTAAATAAGCATTGTGAATGTTATCTCTGACCGCAACACCACAAGGATTTGCGTGTTTTACAATCACACAAGCTGGCTCATCGAAACTACGCACACATTCAAGTGCGGCATCAGCATCAGCCATGTTGTTAAATGACATTTCTTTACCTTGAAATTGTGAGCTTGACGCCACACAAGATTCGGCAATATTGCTTTCAACATAGAAAGCTGCATTTTGATGTGGATTTTCACCATAGCGCATAGACTGCACTTTGTTGAATTGCAGGTTCATAGTGTTTGAGAAGCCATCTTCTTCTTTGCCAAGGTAATTAGCAATAGCACCGTCATATTGCGCAGTGTGCTCAAATGTTTTAAGTGCAAGTTTGGTACGTGTTGCTAGTGTTGTGTCGCCATTAACGTTAATTTCATCAATAACAACCTGATAATCAGACGCATCTACCACCACAGTAACTGACGCGTGGTTTTTGGCACTTGAGCGCAACATGGCAGGGCCGCCGATGTCAATATTTTCAATCGCATCTTCAAGTGTACAATCAGGGTTGGCAATTGTTGCTTGGAAAGGGTAAAGGTTAACAACAACCAAATCAATAGGGCTGATGTCATTTTCAGCCATCACACCCTCGTCAAGTCCGCGACGAGCCAAAATACCGCCGTGAATTTTTGGATTAAGGGTTTTAACACGACCTGCCATCATCTCTGGAAAGCCAGTATAGTCTGATACTTCAATCACTGGAATATCATTATCAGCCAAAAGCTTAGCTGTGCCGCCCGTTGATAGGATTTCAATATTTTTGCTCGCTAAAGTTTTTGCAAGTTCAAGAATGCCAGTTTTGTCAGAAACACTGATTAGAGCGCGTTGGATAGCCATGTTATTCCTTTGATTTTTAATGAATAATAAAGGAAATTATTATAAAGTGTTAAAGCTTATAGAGTTCGATTTTTTTCTTTAAAGTGCCGCGATTCATACCTAGAATTCTTGAAGCTTCACTTTGGTTTTGGTTAACTGTATCTAGAACAAATTTGATAACCACTGATTCGGTTTCTTGCATAACCATTTTATGAACGCCACTCGCCGTCTCTCCGGCTAACTGTTCAAAGTAGCGTTTAAGTTTTGCGTTAATGCATGCGGGTAAATCAGTTGGATTCATAGTTGGTGTAAATAGCTTTCAAGTAGTTTGTATTGTTGCTCTCGATCGTTAATTTTGTTGACACTTTGCCAAAATTGTTGAGCGTGTTTTTCATCAAGGTGCGTAGCATACCAAAGAATGTGCTTTCTGGCGAGCCTTAAGCCTAAAAAATCACCATAAAACTCATGAATTTGTTGAATGTGATGAAGAATGGTATTTTTTCTTGATTTAAGCGAGGTTTTTTCAGCGTAGCAGCCTGTTTTTAGAAAATGATCTATTTCATGAATAATCCAGGGGTTACCTTGTGTTGCTCTACCAATCATTACACCAGCGGCGCCAGTATGATCTAACACCTGTTTGGCTTTATCTGCACTGGTGATGTCGCCATTGGCAATAACAGGAATACCGACTTTATCGATAACTTTTCTAATGGTGTTGTATTCCGCATCGCCATTGTATTTATCTTCTTTGGTTCTGCCATGTATGCTTAGCATTTGAATGCCAGCTTGCTCGGCAATTTGAGCAATGACCGGAGCGTTTTTATTATCAATACTCCAGCCTGTGCGCATTTTTAAAGTTACAGGGATATCTACCGCATTAATCACAGAGGTTAAAATATCTTCAACCAGTTTTTCATCTTGCATGAGTGCTGATCCAGCAGCCTTATTGCACACTTTTTTAGCAGGACAGCCCATATTGATATCAATAATATCAGCACCAAATTCAACTGCCTTAATAGCAGAATTGGCTAATTCTTGTGCTTCTGATCCTGCTATTTGAATGCTGATTGGTGCCGATTCGCCTTTAAAGTCTAGACGATATTTTGATTTGTGAGTATTTAACAAATGCTCTTGTATCACCACCATTTCTGAAGTGGTGAGTGCCGCTCCTTGAGAGCGACATAGCATTCGAAAGGGTTTGTCGCTAGTGCCAGCCATAGGGGCAAGTAGCACTTGTGAATTTAGTTTATATGGCCCTACTTGGATTGACATAAAAGAAGCTTTATTTTTTAGCAGCTTTTCTGGCTTTTTCAAGCAAACGTTTTTGCTTGAGTTTAGATAAGTGATCTACAAATAAAATACCGTCTAAATGATCAATTTCATGTTGAATGCAAACACCTAAAATATCGTCAGCTTCAAGTTCAAACTCTTCACCATTTTCGTTTAACGCTTTAACTTTAATGTGGTTAGCACGCGTCACGCACTCGTAATAATTTGGCACTGAGAGACAGCCTTCATCCCATTCTAATTCGCCATCTTTTTCAATAATTTCAGGATTAATCAAACACAAGGGTTGGGATTTATCCTCTGAAGTATCGATAACAATTAAGCGAATGTGTTGGTCTATTTGTGTTGCAGCAAGGCCAATGCCTGGGGCTTCGTACATGGTCTCAAACATATCTTTAACCAGTGTTTTAATGGTGTTATCAACTTTTTCGATAGGCGCAGCTTTGGTTCGAAGACGCTTATCAGGATAATGTAGAATGGGTAATAGCATGGTTATATTATAGTGTTTTTTGCAGTTTTAGATTGTAAAGGGTGATCTTCATTGTAATGTAGCCCCCTGCTTTCTTGTCTTGATAGTGCTGATCTAATAATAATTTGTGCTGTTTTTACTAAGTTTCTTAGTTCAATTAAATCGCTCGATATTAAGTATAGACTGTAGTATTCATTAACTTCTGTTTCAATTTGATCGAGCCGATGTTGTGCATAATTTAGACGCCTGTCGGAGCGAACAATACCAACAAAATTCCACATAATTGAGCGTACTTCATCCCAAAGGTGAGAAACAACTACTTTTTCTTTAGAAGGTTCAACTCGAGATGCATCCCATGTCTCAAATAAAGGTAGGCTGGATTCTAAAGAAATCTGGTTGATATTTTGGGCGCAGGATTTGGCAAAAACAATGCATTCCAGTAGCGAATTGCTTGCCATGCGATTGGCACCATGTACGCCCGTATGAGCTACTTCACCAATCGCGTATAGGTTATTAATGTTAGTTTGCCCTTTAAGATTGGTATTAATGCCGCCACAAGTGTAATGAGCGGCTGGAACCACTGGAATAGACTGCTTGGCAATATTTATACCAAAACTTTGGCATTTATTATAAATAGTTGGAAAGTGCTCTTTTATCCATTCTTTCTTTTTAGAAGAAATATCAAGGTAGACGCAATCAAACCCGCTAGATTTCATCTCAAAATCAATCGCTCTAGCAACAACATCTCTTGGCGCTAGCTCAGCCCGGTCATCATATTTATGCATGAATAGCTCGCCATTTGGTAAGTGTAGCTTTGCGCCTTCACCACGTAGCGCCTCAGAGATTAAAAAAGATTTTGCATGTGGATGGTAAAGGCAAGTTGGGTGAAATTGGGCAAATTCCATATTAAAAATCTCGCAACCTGCGCGTTTGGCCATAGCAATTCCATCGCCTGTTGAAGTGTCAGGGTTTGATGTATAACGATAAACTTTGGAGGCGCCACCCGTGGCTAATATGGTTTTGTGAGCAATAAAATGCTCAACTTGATGAGTGTGCTTGTTAAGAATATAAGCGCCATAACACCGGCTATTCTTTAATAGTAAGTCAATGGCGATATAGCCTTCGAATAACGTAATATTGTGACATTGCTTAATATTGTCGAGTAAATTTACCTGAATAGATTGCCCGGTTTTGTCTGCCACATGAGCAACACGTCTGTGTGTATGCCCGCCTTCAGTGGTTAGGTGATAGTGATTACTATCTTTTGTAAATACTACACCTGATTCTTCTAATGAGGTAATTGCATCAGGTGCATTTTTTACCATGAATTCTACAGCCTCTTTATTTGCAAGGCCATCAGATGTTTTTAAGGTATCGACTATGTGAGCATTAAAATTATCACTCGCATCTAGTACAGCTGAAATGCCACCTTGTGCATAAAAAGAGCTACCTTCTAGTACATCTTCTTTGGCGATAAGTGCAACAGAGAGATCTTTTGAGAGTTGTAGCGCACTCATTAGCCCGGCACTACCTGTGCCAATAATTAGAACGTCAAATTGATGCTGTCCGCTTGAACCCTTTTTAGAGGACTGCTTGATGTCGCTTGTACTGTGTATTGTTTGTGCGGACATTATAAAAAAGTGTTAGATTTTTGGCTTCACCATTAAGATTAATTTTGGCAATAGTGTTAAGTTAGCTAATAATGCACTAATCATGGCAATAGCGGTAAACACACCAAAATAAATACTAGGGATAAAGTTAGATAAGGCTAGTATTAAAAACCCGAGAGTTACTGTGATTGAGGTGTAGAACATAGCCAAACCAATACTCGCATGTGATCGATACATGGTTTTTACATAGTTACCATCTTTTTTAAATTCACTTTTAAAACGATGAATATAGTGAATGGCATTATCAACGCCAATACCAATGGCAATAGCTGATATGGTAATGGTCATTAAGTCTAGCGGAATATTGGACAAGCCCATAATGCCCAAGATGAATAATGATGGTAATGTATTAGGTATTAGGGCAAGTATGGATAAGCTGACTGATTTGAAAATGAATAAAAACATAATAAAAATCATGCCAAAGACTACAGCGATGGTTTTTATCTGAGAGTCAAATAAGCTTTGTAGCATATTGTTGTATAGTACCAACATGCCGCTCAATCTAAAGCTATCAGGCCTAAAGCCAAGCTCATCTGTAATATGATGATTAATTTTGTTAATAAGCTCGCCACGCTTTAGCTCTTTATTGGTTTCTCGAATGCGAATTACCATTCTTAGCTGGCCACTATCTTCAGAGATGTAAGGGTCTAATACATGCTGTTTGGCTGAATCTGGAATTTGTCCACGAACAATATTTAAGAAAAATCCGTTTAATGCTACACCGTCATTTGCTTGAGTCAGAATACTCATTAATGTGTCGATAGACAGAACCTTTCCAGTTTCATCTAGCGAATCAAGATAGCTATGAATTTCATGAATCTCCGATCTAAGATCTTCATCAAACCAATAATCCTCAGCCATCTCTTCAAAGACAATTTCTAAAGGGATGGTGCCACCAAGCTCCTTATCAATTAGAGTTAGACCTTGATTAATCTCTGTACTTTCTTTGAAGTAATCAATAAATCTATTTTCTACACTCAGTTTGTTAATGCCAAAGCCAGCACCAATAACAAAAATAACTAATACAACTAATAAGTGATTGCCAAAACGTTCAACAAATTTAGCCAAAGAGGTGGTAAATCCAAGCTCAGTTTTATGCGCGGCTATTTTAGCTTTTGGTAGGAGCGACATAATCATTGGAAAAGCTAAGAATGATAATATTAGTGCAATAGTAACACCAATTGACATCATCCAGCCAAAGTCAATAACAGGGCGAATGCCACTAATTAGTAATGAACTAAAAGCGGCAAATGTTGTTAGTGTGGTAAATAGACACGGCTTAAACATTTGAGTGAGCGTGTCTTTAATAAGTTGCTGTGAATCAAGATCAGGATTGAGTTGTGATAATTCACGATATCTAACTATTAAATGAATAGTGACAGAAAGCGTCATTACCAATAGCAAAGAAAAGAAATTACTAGAAATAACTGTCACTTTCCACTCTAAAAATGCCAATATTCCGGTCATAATAAGCGCGCCAGTAATACTAATAGCAATAGGCATAACTACCCAGCGTAAGCCTTTAAAAATGACAGCTAAAATAAGGGTCATTAGCCCGATAACTGCTAAACTAAATATGATTAAATCACTACTAATATAGCCTACAATGTCCGTGGTAATCATAGGCAGACCACCTAAAAATAAACTAGCCTGATCAGAATAAGTTGAAATATATGCTCGAATTTGTGCAATTGTTTTCGCTTGTAAATCACCTTGAGTGGTGGCATTTCTGAGAACTTGACGCTCAATGGTTTTGAGTTTGGCTAAATCACCAGTATTCAGAGAATTGTTTGCTCGATCCATGCGCATTTGATCACGAGTGGCACGAAGCTCGTTGAATCTTTGGTTGTCTTTAAGGGTGACCAGAATAGCAGTTGTTTTGCCGTCTTTGCTAACAAGGTTATTGGCATATAAAGGCGAGGTTTTAAATTCGTTGATAGCGAGACTTAAGTCGGCATTGTTATTTTCAATGGTGATATTTTCACCAGCCAAATCAACTAAAGATACGGGTGGCGATCGAAATAGAGGAACATCCAAAATACTAGTTACCGATTTAACTTGTTCAATTGTATTTAGGGCTGTTTTAAATCTGGTTAGATGATCTAGCTGTATTGGATCAAGCAAATTGCCAGTTACTTGGTAAGAAATAATTAAGTAATCATCTGATCCATAATTCTTTTTGACTCGTTGGTAGAAGGCTAGGTTTTCATCACCTTCAAGCACTAAAGAATCTGATGAGGCGTCTAGCTGAAAATTAGGTATTTGAGAAACAAAAAACCCTGCGATGATTAATAGCAGGGTTAAGCCTAAAATAGATTTTTTTAAAACAAAGTTAAAAAACATATTCACAATATTGGTTAATTTTTCTAATAATTAGAAATTAAATTTTGCTGATTTTTCTAGACCTTGCATAACATCTAGCTGGGTTTCGAATAGAGATTTTGTTTCCCATTTGTGCTCGTTTAGACGAGTAATAATTTTTGCACTCATGGCTTTTCCTGTACCCTCGACAACAAAGATTCGGCCACCAACATTCAGTAGGTGAAAGAACCTTCCTGTGATTTTTGGTACCGAAGTGCCAATGACAACTACATCAAAAAAATCTGTAGATCGCTGCCAGCCCTTTGAAGCATCCCCAACTTCTAGAGTGACATTACTAATATTTAAATCTTTTAGCTTTTCTTTGGCACCATTACTAAGCTCTTCATCAATTTCAATGCTGGTAACTGATCGACATAGTTTTGATAAAACTGCTGTCAAGTAGCCGCTACCAGTGCCTACTTCTAGTACGGTTTCATTTTTTTTAATATTAAGTGCATCTAGTAGGCGACCCTCAATTTTCGGGGTTAGCATTTTTGCTTTGTCGGTTAATGGTATTTCAATATCAGCAAAAGCAAGGTTTTTGTAACCCTCGGGTACGAATTCTTCTCTAGGAATATCTTTTAGAGCGTTATTAGCGATATAGTTCAAACCACCCCAAGGGCGAATTTGATTGTCAATGGCATTTTTTCTAGCTTGAGTGATATCCATAATTTTTATCGTTTTTTTGGAGGTAATAAATCAGTAATAGTGCCTTCGGCCATTTCAACTGCAAAAGCTGTTGTTTCACTTAAGGTGGGGTGGGCGTGAATAGTAAGTGCAATGTCTGACATGTCACATCCCATTTCGATAGCTAAAGTAGGCTCTGCAATAAGCTCTCCAGCATTAGTTCCACAAATTCCCATACCTAAAATACGACCGGTTTTTTTGTCAAATAATGCTTTTGATATACCTTCACTTCGACCAATACTTAAGCTTCTACCTGATGCGGCCCACGGAAATTTGCCCACTTCATACTCAGCACCTTCTGCTTTAAGCTCTTTTTCAGTTTTTCCGGTCCAAGCTACCTCAGGGTCTGTGTAAGCAACTGATGGAATAGTGAGAGCATCGAAACCAGATTTGTGACCACAGATAACTTCAGCAGCTACTTTAGCCTCATGTACAGCTTTATGTGCTAGCATTGGCTGACCAACAATATCACCGATTGCGTATATATTTTCAACATTGGTTTTCATTTGCTTATCAACAGCTATAAAGCCCCAATCATCAACATTAACACCTGCTTTGTCTGCATCAATCAATTTACCATTGGCAGAGCGGCCAATGGAAACAAGTACTTTGTCAAAAGTGTCAAACTCTGGCGCTTTTTTGCCTTCAAAGCCAACTTTAATACCTTCGTCTAATGCTTCCATACTGGCAACCTTAGTATTTAGAAAAATATTAGCGTAGCGTTTTTTAATGCGTTTGAATAATGGATTGACAATATCTTTGTCAGCGCTAGCAATTAGTTGGTCAGATAGCTCAACAACTGTTATTTCACTGCCTAATGCTTCATATACAGTGGCCATTTCTAAGCCAATAATGCCACCACCAACAATCAGCAGTCGCTTGGGAACATCGCTTAATTCTAAAGCATCTGTTGAATCCATAACGCGTGGGTCATCAAATGGGAAGGCTGGAATTTTGGTAACGCGTGAACCTGCAGCAATAATACATTGTTCAAATTCAACAATTTCGTCGCTATTATCAATAGCAATCTGATTGTTAGAGATAAATTTTCCATAGCCAGTGATAACGTTAACTTTTCTAGCTTTAGCTAAGACTTTAATACCACCTGTTAATTTAGAAACAATGTTTTCTTTATTGCTGCGCACACCGTCAATATCAATATTTGGCGTGTTAAAGGTGACACCTAAATGAGTTGCTTCAGCCGCCTCATTAATAACTTGAGCAGTGTGTAGTAATGCTTTTGAAGGAATACAGCCTACATTTAAGCAAACGCCACCTAGCGAGTCATAGCGCTCAATTAAAGTTACTTCTTTACCTAAATCAGCCGCTCTAAATGCTGCCGTATAGCCACCTGGACCTGATCCAATAACAACAACTTGAGTTTTTGTAATCATAATAAAATTTCTCTAATATCTTGCAAAATTGAATTTAAATCTGCCATGAATCGACCGCCTTGAGCACCGTCAATTACACGGTGATCATAAGATAAAGCTAGTGGTAATGTTAGTGTTGGAATGAAATTTTTACCATCCCAAATTGGCTTAGTTTGTGAGCGAGATACGCCCAAAATAGCCACTTCTGGAGAGTTTACAATAGGTGTAAATTGCGTGCCACCAATACCACCTAAACTGGAAATGGTAAATCCTGCACCCTGCATATCTCCCGGTTTAAGCTTGCCATCGCGTGCTTTAGCAGAAGTTTCTGCTAATTCTGTTGCTAGCTCAGTTAGTGATTTCTTCTCAACATTTTTAATAACTGGAACAACTAAACCATTTGGCGTATCCATAGCAATACCAAGATTAAAATACTTCTTAATAATCAAATTTTCACCTGATTCATCAAGTGAAGCGTTGAAGCGTGGGTGATTTTTGAGTGCTTGAACCACTGCTTTCATAATGAAAACTAACGGCGTTAACTTAACACCTTTAGTTTTTTGCTCTTGTCTGAAACTCTCCATTTGATCAATATTAACTTCATCAAACTGAGTAACGTGAGGAATGTTTAGCCAACAAGCAGTTAGGTGTTTGCCTGAAAGTTTGTTAATTCGTGACAGGGCTAGTGTCTCAGTTTCGCCAAATTTTGAAAAATCAATAACTGGTGTTTTTGGTATAGCACTTCCTGTGCCACCAGAAGTGATAATTTGCTTAACGTAAGATTTAAGATCTTCACCTAAAATCCTGCCTTTTGGTCCAGATCCAGATACATTGCTTAAATCTACACCTAATTCTCTAGCCAATTTACGAATTGAAGGAGAGGCGTGTGAATCGCCTTTTGGCGTGACTGAAACTGATTGATCTAAAGTAGGTTTGTTATTTTTTACAGCAGGTGCTGATACCGGCACAGGTGTTGATGTTTGAGCAGGTGTTGATTCTTCAATAGCTTTAGTGGCAGTGGCAGCTTCACTGGTTTCAATATTTAGAATTAAGTCACCCAAACTAAGTTTGTCACCTAGAGTGATACTAATATCAGTAACTTTTCCAGCAACTGGTGTTGGAATTTCCATTGAGGCTTTGTCACTTTCTAAAGTAATAATGCTATCTTCTTCAGCTAGTTCATCACCTACATTAACCAAAATCTCAATCACTTCTACTTCGTCAAAATCGCCAATATCAGGCACATTAATAGCAATAATTTTTGATTCTACTGTAGCCGAAGGTGTAGTTTCGTTAGTGGTAGGTACGCCTTCTAAAGAGGTGTTTTCACTAGTTTCGATACTAATGACCACATCGCCTTGTTTAATTTTGTCGCCAATATTAACACTGATATCGGTAATAACACCAGCGCTAGGTGTCGGTATTTCCATTGAAGCTTTATCGCTTTCTAAAGTTATCATGCTGTCATCAACTTCAATTGTGTCGCCAACATTCACTAAAATCTCAATAACTTCTACTTCGTCAAAGTCGCCAATATCGGGTAATTCTATCTTTTTTATCGCAGACATAATGTAAATTTAATCGCTCATTTAAAGGTGATAATTATCGCAAAAATAGGCGCTTAAAGGGGATAAATGTTAAAATACTTTTTATCATTTTTTTGATAAACTGATTTGAATTTTTTTATTAGGTTTTTACAATATGCCAGAAGCGTTATCAATTTCTAATTTAACAAAAACCTATGCTAATGATGTGCAGGCGTTATCTCAGATCAATCTAAGTGTAGAACAAGGTGATTTTTTTGCATTGTTAGGTAGTAATGGTGCGGGAAAAACCACCATGATCGGTATTATTTGTTCATTACTAAACAAAACCTCAGGAGAGGTAAAAGTTTTAGGATTGGATCAAGTGCAACATTTAAACGAAGTTAAGCGCATGATTGGCCTTATGCCTCAAGAGTTTAACTTTAATCCATTTGAGCCTATTGAAGAGATCTTGATTAATCAGGCGGGATACCACGGCATTAATCGTGGCGAAGCCAGGAAAAGAGCTGAGGTTTTATTAAAACGTATTGAGCTATGGGATAAGCGCTTAGATATGGCCAAATCATTATCAGGCGGTATGAAAAGACGCTTGATGCTAGCAAGAGCACTCATTCATCAACCTAAAATCTTAATTCTTGACGAGCCAAGTGCGGGTGTTGATGTTGAGATTCGTCGTTCTATGTGGGCGTACTTAAAAGAGCTTAACGCCCAAGGCATGACGATTATTCTAACAACGCATTATTTGGAAGAGGCTGAATTATTATGTCGTAATATTGCTATTTTAGATAAAGGCAAAGTGATTGAACAAACCAGCATGAAAAAACTACTGGCTAAAGTTTCCCAACAGGTACTAATTTTAGAGAGTGTTAAAAAATTACCAAATACCTTGCCAGAGTTTGATTTTCAAATAGAGCGCCTAGATGATCATTCTGTTCAAGTAGTGTTAGACAAAATGAATATCAGCCAAGCGTTAAATTTATTAAGCTTAAAGGATATTGAAATTGAACATGTAAGAAGTGCACAGAATCGATTGGAAACTTTATTTTTACGTTTAACTTCAAAGGTGGGTTGATATGTGGATTGCTTATAAAACCATTGTTGTTAAAGAAGTATTACGATTTTCCAGAATCTGGGTTCAAACCATTTTTCCGCCTATTATTACTACATCACTTTATTTATTAATTTTTGGCGGTCTAATGGGTGAGCGTATTGGAGACATGCAAGGGGTAGATTATCTTCACTTTATTATTCCAGGCATTATATTAATGACTGTTATTCAAAATGCTTATGCCAATACGGTTTCTTCATTTTTCCTGGCAAAGTTTAATCATAGTATCGAGGAGTTGTTAATTTCCCCAGTTTCTTATTGGGTTATCCTACTTGGGTATATTTCTGGCGGTGTTGTTAGAGGCTTTACGGTGGGTATCGGTGTTTTTATTGCGGTTTCTTTTTTTGTAGACATGCAAATTGATAATGGCTGGATTATCTTTGCAACCTTTTTACTAACTGCTATTTTATTTTCATTAGCCGGCTTTATTAATGCAGTTTTTGCTCAGTCGTTTGATGATATATCTATTGTTCCAACCTTCATCTTGATGCCAATGACTTATTTGGGCGGTATGTTTTATAGTATAGAAATTCTGCCAGAATTTTGGCAGATGCTAAGTAAATTCAACCCAATTTATTATATGGTTGATAGCTTTAGAATGGGGTTTTTAGGCACTTCTACAACTGATTTTTCAACCTCTATGGCTGTACTAATGTCAATGATTTTAGCTTTATCAGTTGTGGCTTATTACTTGTTGAAAAAAGGCGTTAATATTAAGACTTAATACTACCTTCTTCACCTGAAAGAATACGTTTAATATTGCTTCTATGAGTGTAGAAAATCCACAAACTCATTAGAGTAATAATATAAGTCGCCTCAAGATTGCCGGCAATAAAAAAGAAAAATACTGGTGTCAGTAAAGTGGCAATCAGTGCTGACAAAGAAGATATTTTTAATACTTTAGCAACAAAAACCCAAATCAGTGCAAAGCTAAGTCCAAGTGGCAGCCCTAGTGCAAATAATGCACCTAGAAAAGTTGCCACACCTTTTCCGCCTTTGAATCCGAAAAACACTGGGTAAACATGTCCTAAAAATGCAGCCAGTGCAATCCAGGTAGCGTCAACTAAGCTAAAGCCAAAATTGATGCTAATTAGCACTGGAATTGCACCTTTAAGTCCATCACCTATCAGTGTAATTGCTGCTGCTTTTTTGCCACCAATACGCAACACATTGGTTGCTCCAGGATTATTAGAGCCTTGAGTTCTTGGGTCGGGCAAGTTAAGAATTTTACAAACAATGATGGCGGTTGAAATAGAGCCGATTAAATAGCTAAGGATAATTGCAAAAGAGAACTCGGGTAACATAGTGGTTTAATTTTTTAATGAGCGTAATTGCGCAAAATGTTACTATGGATATTGTATTTATACAAGGGTTAAAAATTGATTGCGTCATTGGTATTTACGATTGGGAGCGCAAAATTCGTCAAGATATCACACTCGATATTGAGATGGGTTTTGATATTTTTCCCGCCAGTGAGACTGACCATATTGACCAAACACTAGATTACAAGGCGGTCTCCAAACGGTTGATCGAATTTGTAAAAAATAGTGAATTTCAGTTGGTAGAAACACTGGCACAAAGAATTTGTGAAATTATTCTAAATGAATTTAATGTTGAGCAAGTAAAGCTTACTTTAAACAAAGGAAAGGCAGTTACAGGGGCTCAAGGAGTGGGCGTGATCATTAATAGACGTAAAAATGGCTAAAATTCACATTAATATAGGTTCAAATCAGAATCGAGAGGCTAATATTGCCGGCGCGATTGATTTTTTGAAGCTGAATTTCTCCGATATCAAAATTTCCGATATTTTTGAATCGCCCGCCGAAGGATTTAAAGGAGATGATTTTTATAATGTTGGTATTAATGCAACAACACAGTTGAGCATTAAAGATGTTAATGCAGTATTAAAAAATATTGAAAAAACCTTTGGCCGAGATAGGTCTCAGCCAAAATTTTCCTCTCGTATTATTGATTTAGACTTGGTTATTTATGATGATGTTATTAATCAGGCGTTGAACCTCCCCAGAGATGATATTTTGCTATATTCATTTGTACTTGCGCCATTAGCACAGTTAAATGGAGGCGATATCCATCCATTGAAAAATCAAACTTATCAGCAGCTTTGGCAGTCTTTTCAAACCAATAACCAGTTTGAATTATCGCAGTATAATATTAATAAAATTCTTTCATAATTTAGAGGTGTTTATGCAATCGTTACGAACTCTTTTCGCGTTATTACTATTAAGTTTTTCAAGTGCCATTTTTGCCGGATCGTACATAGAGGGAAAGCACTATGTAACGCTTGATAAGCCTGTTAAAACAGCAACAGCAGACAAGATTGAAGTAAGAGAATTATTTTGGTATTACTGTGGACATTGTTTTAATGTTGAGCCGATATTAAGCGATTGGGTAAAAAAACTCCCTGATAATACGATCTTTATCCGTCAACCAGCTGTATTCTCAGATCGTTGGATGAATGGTGCTATTTTTTATTATGTATTGGAGCAGTTAGGTGAAGTTGATCGCCTGCATAGTAAATTATTCGACGCTATTCATTTGCATAAAACGGCTTTTATCGATCAAGAGGATTTTGTTGACTGGTTGAGTGATTACGATGTAGATAAAGACAAAGCTAACAAGGCATTTAAATCTTTTTCAGTGCGTGTTAAGGTTAATAAATCTAAGCTGAATACAGTCAAATACCACACATCTGGCGTGCCAGCAATGGTGGTTAACGGCAAATATTGGACGGATGCTACACATGCGGGTGGCGAGTTTGAAATGTTCAAAGTAGTTGATTATTTAATTGCAAAAGAATCAAAATAACACCTGTGCTTGATCGTGTTTTAGTTTTATCGGGCCTTGACCCATCTGGCGGCGCTGGCGTTGTTGCAGATATAGAAACCCTTAATCAATTTGGCGTTACTCCGCTACCTATTGTGACTGCGTTGACGGTTCAAAATACTGCTAAAGTTGAAGAGGTTCAAGCGGTTGACCATCAGCTGATTAAAAAACAACTTGATTCATTGGCAAATGATATTGATATTAACGTTATCAAAATCGGGCTGTTAACCTCTGCTGAGCAAATTATCACTATTGCTAATTGGATTAATGAAGAGCATATTGTAGTGCTTGATCCTATTATTAAAGCTAGTACTGCAGATGAATTGTTAACTCAGCAATCTGTTGATACACTCAAACAGGTGTTATTACCCAAGGTTAAGATTCTTACGCCAAATACATTTGAACTGGAAATTCTTGCACCTAATTTGGATGAACAAAGCGCTATTTTATCTTTACCTTGTGAATGGGTTTTACTAACAACAACAGATGTTTCAGATTCACTTATTGAGCACCGACTTTATTATCAAGGTGTTTTATCTGAACGCTTTTCGTATCATAAGCTACCAGGGCAATATCATGGCTCTGGTTGTACATTAAGTAGTGCTATTAGCGCATTGATTGCAGCTGACGTTGATGTCAGTGTTGCGGTTAAGCGTGCGCTAGACTACACTTATCAAACTTTGTTAATCGCCAAGCGAATAGGTAAAATGCAATACCATCCTAATAGAATAACCCCTTAAGTATGAGTTTTATAAACAACTGGCTTCGATCTGATATTAAAGCAATTAATGCTTATCATGTGCCACCAGCTAATAACATGATCAAGCTTGATGCGATGGAATCCCCGTTTGCATTGCCTGATGAATTGGTGGGTCAGTATTTAGCTTATTTAGCCGATAGTGAACTTAATCGTTACCCAAGTCCGGGCGCTGATGATCTTAATCAAACCTTGAGAGGGTTGATGGATATTCCCGAAGAGTTTGGCGTGCTATTAGGTAATGGTTCTGATGAGCTTATCCAGTTGCTAGCTTTGGCTTGTGAAACGAATGATACTATTTTAAGTGTTGAGCCGAGTTTTGTCATGTACGACATGATTGCTAAATTTACACGCTTGAATTATAAGGGCGTGGCACTTACGCAAGATTATCAGCTTGATTTGGCTCTAATGCTAAAAGAGGTTCAAACTCACAACCCTAAATTGATTTTTATTGCTTATCCTAACAATCCAACGGGCAATACATTTGATCGAAAATCAATTGAAGAAATTATCAGCTCAACCGACGCTATGGTGGTTTTGGATGAAGCGTATTACGCCTATGCAGGTGACAGCTTTTTAATGGATATTGCAAAGTACCCAAATCTGGTGGTTTTACGCACCGTCTCTAAAATTGGATTTGCTGGCTTACGTCTAGGATTGCTTATTGGCTCAAAACAGACAGTTGCTGAGTTGGATAAATTGCGCCTACCTTACAATATTAATACCCTAACCCAAGTAAGCGCTAATTTTTTGTTAAAAGAAAAATCAGAAATTGAGAAAAATGCAAAGATTATTATCGAGCAACGCCAAGTGTTATTAGACGAGCTAAATAGTGTTTCCGGTTTGATTGTATATCCATCACAAGCTAATTTTATTTTGTTAAAAGCGCCAAAAGCTCAAGCATTGTTTGATTATTTAAAAGACAATGGTGTTCTTATTAAGAACTTAAGTAGCGCACCAAAACTAACTGATTGCTTGCGAGTTACTGTGGGCGATGATTTTCAAAATCAGCAATTCATACGTATTGTTAAAAAATTCTACGCCCTTGACTCTCAAGGAGATGCAAATGATTAATAATAAAGATCTTGAAAAATACTTGAATGAGTATCTAAATGTTTCTAAATTCTCTGATTATTGCCCAAATGGATTACAAATAGAAGGAAAATCAGATATTCAACATATTGTGGCTGGCGTGAGTGCTAATCAAGATTTAATCGATCAGGCCATTGATGAGAAGGCTGATGCACTATTGGTGCATCATGGGTTTTTTTGGAAGGGCGAAGATCAAACATTAACTGGCATTAAAAAAAATCGAATTCAAGCCTTACTGGCGCACGATATTAATTTATACGCTTATCACTTGCCATTAGATGCACATCCAATTGTGGGTAATAATATCCAGCTTGCTTTGCGTTTTAACATACAAAATCCAACGCCCATCGGAGAGACATTAGTCTGGCAGGGTGAAGTTGATGCACCTTTAAGTGAAGTGGCCCAATCAGTAATGAATGTCACCACTAGAGCGCCTTTGGTTTTTGGCGCTAAAGATAAGAAAATTCAAAAAATTACTTGGTGTAGTGGTGGCGCGCAAAGTTACATCAAGCATGCGATTGATGTAGGTGCTGACTGTTTTATCACTGGTGAAGTGTCAGAGCAAATTCCAGCACTGTGTAAGGAAAATAATATTGCTTTTATTGCGGCAGGGCATCATGCCACTGAGCGTTACGGCGTGCAAGCGCTAGGCCAGCATATTTCGCAAAAATTTGATCTCGATTATCAATATATTGATATTAATAATGTCGTTTAAAGGTTATCTTTAAAAGGTTTTAGCCTTGTTATAGATCAAATGCTATTTTGTAAAATCAAGTATAATAACCCTGATTTTACAATTTTCAATTTATTAGACTTATGAGCAAGAAATTTAACGTTGCCGTTGTTGGTGCAACAGGCGCTGTGGGCGAAACCATTCTTTCAATTTTAGAGCAGCGTAATTTTCCTATTGATAATCTTTATCCATTGGCTAGTGCTAATTCTGCAGGCAAGAAGGTGTTTTGCCAAGGTAAGAGTTGGACAGTTCAAGATTTAGACACATTTGATTTCTCTCAAGCTCAAATAGGTTTATTTTCGGCAGGCGGTCATATTTCTGAAAAATACGCACCTATTGCAGCAGAAGCTGGCTGTGTGGTAATTGACAATACCGCGCATTTTCGTCGTGATAAAGATGTTCCATTGGTAGTGCCAGAGGTAAATCCGCACGCAATTGCAGGCTACACTCAGCGTAATATTATTGCTAACCCAAATTGTTCAACTATTCAAATGCTTGTGGCACTCAAGCCAATTTATGATGCGGTGGGTATTGAGCGTATTAATGTTGCGACTTATCAAGCGGTTTCAGGCTCTGGTAAAGAGGCTATTTCTGAATTAATTGATCAAACAACTAAGTTGTTGGGCGGTAATACTGACGTTGATGTTGAAGTGTATCCAAAGCAAATTGCTTTTAATGTGGTTCCACATATTGATGTTTTTCAAGAAAATGGCTATACCAAAGAAGAGATGAAAATGGTGTGGGAAACTCAGAAAATTTTTGAAGATGAAAATATTTTAGTTAACCCAACAGCAGTACGTGTGCCGGTTATTTATGGCCATTCTGAAGCTATTAACATTGAAACTAAGAAAAAAATTACCGCTAAAGAAGCGACTGATATCTTATCAAAAGCGAATGGTGTTACTGTGATGGACAAGCGTGAAGATGGTGGTTATGCAACACCATTTGTAGAGGCGACTAATCATGATGACACTTTCGTAAGTCGAATTCGTGAAGATATTTCTCATGAGAAAGGACTAAACTTATGGGTAGTTTCTGATAATATTCGTAAAGGCGCAGCACTTAACACTATTCAAATTGCTGAAATTCTAATTGAGCAGTATTTATAAAACAACAACATGATTAAAGTATCTCGAAAAACTAACGAAACTGACATTACAGTTGAACTAAATTTGTACGGCACAGGTGAAGCCAATATCGACACAGGTGTGCCTTTTTTAGACCACATGCTAGATCAGGTGGCGCGTCATGGTTTGATGGATCTCAATATCAAATGTGATGGTGATACTCAAATTGATGATCACCACAGCGTGGAAGATATTGGCATTACATTGGGTCAAGCATTCGCTCAAGCAGCAGGTGATAAAAAAGGCTTTACTCGTTATGGACACTCGTATGTGCCATTAGACGAGGCCTTGTCTCGTGTGGTGCTAGATCTTTCTGGTCGTCCAGGTTTGGATCTTAATGTTAGCTTTACGCGTGCATTAATTGGCACTTTTGATGTGGATTTATTCTCAGAATTTTTCACAGGATTTGTTAATCACGCTTTGGTAACACTTCATATCGACAATCTTAAGGGTGTTAATGCACATCACCAAGCAGAGACGATCTTTAAAGCATTTGGTCGAGCGCTCAGAATGGCAGTAACGCCCGATGAACGCCAAGCTGGCGTTATTCCTTCGACTAAAGGCTCTCTTTAGTAAGGCCTCCCTGTGCAAAATATCGCAATTGTTGACTACGGCATGGGTAACGTGCGTTCGGTGCAAAAAGCCATCGAACATGTTGCGCCTAATGACAAAGTCTTTTTAACAGATAATATTGATTTAATTCATGAGGCGGATCGTATTATCTTTCCGGGTCAAGGTGCTATGGGTGCTTGTATGCAGGCGCTTAATGAACATGGCCTGGTTGATGCAATTAAACAGGCAGCCCATGAAAAGCCTTTCCTAGGAATTTGTCTAGGCTTGCAATTGTTATTTGATCATTCCCAGGAGAATGGCGGAACAGATGGTTTGTCAATCGTTCCTGGAGATGTGGTTAAGTTTGAGAAGGGTAATCTTAAGATCCCACACATGGGATGGAATACTGTTAAACAAGAGTCAGGCCACCCACTTTGGCATAATATTGATGATAATGCACGTTTTTATAGTGTGCATAGTTATTATGTAAAAGAAGCTGAAAATTCCATTGTTACTGGATCAACGGATTACGGTATTAATTTTACTTGCGCAGTTGCCAAAGATAATATGTTTGCAGTGCAGTTTCATCCAGAGAAATCACAACACGATGGATTGCAGATGCTAACTAATTTTGTAAATTGGAAGGTTTAACGGTTTTTATAATTGTCTAATTCTATGGTAAGTCTTGTTTTGTCATTTTGAGCAACATCCAACCAAGATCGGTTTTCCAAGGCACCAACTAAAGCATATAAGAAACACATGTGCGGCTCTTTAAGTTTTATGTAAGCTTTTAATGCACCTATTTTTTCCAAATCTTTTTTGGTGTATATGTCAATGGCATTTAGTTGTTGCTCGCTAACTTTTCCTAGGCCTTTTAGTTTCAATAACTCACTCATAATATTATGGCAGTGTAATCTGTCTATAAATGTTTTGGCAGCTTATTATCGATTCGATTGGGTTTTTAAACAATCAATGTAAGCCTTATGATCCATGGGTGTATTATTTTTTTGTGATGAGAAAATCATTTGCGCAATACAATCCATCATTAAATGCTCTGTTTCATGAGGATCTTTAGTCTTATTAAAAATATTTTGATAATATTCTTTAATACCTAGTGGCTGATTAATTGACAATTGCTCTCTTAAAGATAAGTGTAGATTTATGTGTAGATAAGGATTAACCTCACCACTTTCTGGAAAGTAATCTGATTCTATATTTTGGATTAGCTTGTGATATTCTGGATGCAAATCAATCACTTGTGTGAGTTGATCTTCCATTGGGTCTAAAACTTCTTTATTTAGAAATTTTTGCCATGCATTGGCAAGAAATTGGCGTTGCTGCGTTCTATCTTGAGTGTAGAGCACAGAAGGAGCTATAGATTTTTTTCTTCGTACTCACAAAGATCAAGCAAGATGCACTCAGTACACAATGGAGAGCGAGCTTTACAAGTGTATCTACCATGCAAAATCATCAAGTGATGAGCGGGCACTCTGTATTCATCAGGAATAAATTTAACTAATTTCTTTTCAACTTCTAGTACAGTTTTGCCACTAGCAATCGCTGTACGATTAGCAACACGATAAATATGCGTATCAACTGCAATGGTTGGATGTCCGAAAGCAGTGTTAAGCACCACATTGGCAGTTTTTCGACCAACGCCAGGCAATGCTTCTAGCTCTTTGCGAGTTTCAGGAACACTTGAATCGTATTTATCAATTAGAATTTTACATGCTTGGATAATATGCTTAGCTTTTGAGTTAAATAAGCCAATTGTTTTAATTGTGTCTCTAAGTGTATCTTCACCCAGCTCAAAAATAGCCTCAGGTGTATTAGCGATTGGGAACAATTTATCCGTTACTTTGTTAACGCTTTTGTCTGTTGCTTGGGCAGATAATGTGACCGCAACCAATAGTTCAAAAGGTGTTTCGTAGTTTAATTCTGTTGTTGGATTAGGTATCTTTTTAAGTAACCTTTCAAACATTTCAAAACGAGTCTCAGCGTTCATTTTTCTCTTTTGCTTTATTTCTCAATAGCCAAAGATTATACCCGAAAACTAGATTAATAGCAAAAAGAGCTGATAATTTAAAAATTAAACAGTATTAAATTACACTAAAAGAATGACTCTCCATAGCTTTCAAGCTGTTTCCAAAGCGCTTCTCTTTGTGGGTGCTGTTCGCGCATGATATTAATGCGCTGAAAATAATCATCAATCGATAAATAGCCATTTTCACCCGCTTGAATTCTACCTTGAATGGTTTCAAACCAATCCTCAGTTTCATCATCCGTAAGCGCTTGAGGATAGTTTCTAGCCTTGAAATGCATTAATAGGGTGGGTAACTTTTTATCTTTAAATTTTGGATGAAAGTTTTTCAATTCATCTATATTTAGTGTCTGTAGTTGTTCGCCAATACGTTTGTCTGCATTATCCATAAATCCGCCGTACAAGGATTGATCTACATCTTTGTTGCCAGAAAAATCTTGATCATTTTGATACAATTCTTGCACAATTTTACCAATAGCAATTTGATTGTCTTTAATGAAAGATAAGTGCCGCATGCAAGTATCCATATCAATCTGAAGTTGCTCGGAAACTTTAGGATCTATTTTGTAAATATTAGGTACAAACATAGGGCTTTTATTAAAAATTAAATCCTTGATTTGCAATCTTTCAACACCCTCTGGCAGTTCAGATTGTTTGGTAAACATTAAGGCTTTTAATTCATCAACATCTAATTCTAACAATAAAGATGGGTCTTGATCTAAATTAAAAACAATAGCGCGATCGCCATATTGAGGGTGATAAGCCAGTGCAACGGATAAGCGTGTGCAAGATAGCTCTGCTGCGTACATGCCAGAGGTGTGCAACATAGGCTCAAACAAATTAAGCTTTGATTCTACGAATTTCTTTTCTCGTAGTTTAAAGGCGTGTTCAAACAATCCAGGCTGTGTATCTTTGATAATTTTAGCAATGGCAATTGTGGCGCGCACATCGGCTAAAGCATCATGAGCATTGGCATGCTCAATACCATTCGCAAGAGACAAACGATCTAATTTAAAAATTGGCTTGCCATTGTCATCATAAACCCAATTAAGACTAGCTTCTTTTTTTAGTGCATAACACATGCGCACCACATCTAGGATGTCCCATCTGGTATTGCCATTTTGCCAATGCCAAGCGTATGGATCTAAAAAATTACGATACAAGGTATAACGAGTAAACTCATCATCGAATCGAATTGAGTTATAGCCCGCTATACAAGTATTTGGCGCGGTAAATTCTGCATTAATTTTTTTAATAAATTCATGTTCAATCACACCCTTTTGTTCGCACAGTTGCGGACTAATGCCAGTTACTGCACAAGCTTCTGGTGCAGGTAAGCAGTCATTCGTTGGCTTGCAATAAAACATATGCTCATCTAGAATATTAAGATTCTCATCTGTTCGAATGCCCGCGAATTGAGAGATTCTGTCTACTTTTGGGCTAATACCAAAAGTTTCGTAGTCGTACCAATAAAATGTTTTCATAAGCTTATTTTAACGAATTTTAGGCAATAAAAAACCCAGCGTTTAAGCTGGGTTTTTGTTCAATAATTTAAATTAAATTATTGTGGAACTACGTTAGCCGCTTGTGGACCTTTAGCACCGTCTTCTAAGTCAAATACTACTTCTTGACCTTCTTCTAGTTGCTTGTAGCCGTCGCCTTGAATCGCACGGAAGTGTACGAATACATCGTCACCACTTTCTTGCTCAATAAAACCAAAACCTTTTTTAGCGTCAAACCACTTTACCTTTCCTGTTGTAGACATGATGTCTCCTATAAGTTTAAAAAAAATACCGAAAAAATAGACCACATTTATAACTTAGAGAGGATGAAACCATCAGTCAAAACAATATAAATAGCAGCTGTATACTTTACCAGCGAGTATATTTTAACGTACTTTGTACGCTATAAACGATTAAATGCCTTATGATTTGTTTTTAGGCTTTGAGCGTGAGAACTTTGGTTTGCGACCGCCGTTACTGTCTCCGCCTCTTCCTCTGCCACCGCCATTTCTACCGTCTCTTGACCCTCTAGAGCCGCCTCTAGAGTCTTTAGAAAACTTCTTGCGACCAAAGTTGCGTTTACCACCTTGAGAGCCACCAACTGTTGCTTTATTGTTCTTTTCAGTTAATTCAACAATATTTAAGCGATTGCCATTAACAATTGTTTTCTTTAGTACTTCAAAAGTTTCTTTTGGCATTTCATCAGGTAAATCTACTGTTGAGAATTTGTCAAAAATTTGAATAGAGCCAATGTATTCGCTATCCATGTCAGCTTCATTGGCAATAGCACCTAGAATATTGCCGGGCTTGATGTTGTTATTGTTACCCACCTCAAGCTTGTATCGACGCATTGGGATATCTGGGTGGTTTTTGAGAGAATTTGCCTGAACAGGTACAATTTTCTCTTCACCAGGTTTTTGATCTCTGCCAAAGCTAGGTTCTTTTTCAGATAAAAACAAAGGCTCGTTACCTTGAGCAATGTGCGCAAGTGCTGCTGCAATTTTGATATGCGACACTTCTTCGTTCGCTTCTTGAAATTCACCAACTAGTTTTTCAAAGGTACTTAAATCTTGATTGCTAATAGTTTCAGTGATTTTCTTCTTAAAATCATTAACACGTTTTTCATTGATTATTTTTGCTGTTGGCAATTCAATAGGGGTAATTTTCTGACGAGTAACACGCTCAATATTGTTAAGCATGCGACGCTCACGATGCGATACAAATAAAATTGCTTCACCTGAACGACCTGCACGACCAGTACGACCAATACGGTGTACGTAAGTCTCTGCATCTTGAGGGATGTCGTAGTTTACAACATGAGAAATACGTGGAACATCTAGTCCTCGTGCTGCCACGTCAGTAGCAACTAGAATATCAATACTGCCCTTTTTAAATTTTCCAATAATTCTTTCACGTTGACTTTGCTGAATGTCACCATTGATGGCTTCTGCCGTGAATCCTCTAGCGGCCAATTTTTCAGCCAACTCTACTGTAAGGGTTTTGGTTCTGGCAAAAATAATCATTGCATCAAATTCAATTACTTCTAGAATTCGAGTTAACGCGTCTAATTTTTGACTCAAGCCACCAACTAAACAATATTTTTGTTCGATATTTGTAGCTGTTTCAGTTTTGGTCTTTACTTTAACAACCTTTGGATTGTTTAGAAATTTCTCTGCAACGCGCTTAATGATGCTTGGCATGGTAGCAGAAAAAAGTGCAATTTGACGCTGCTCTGGAAGGCGTTCCATGACCCATTTAATATCATCAATAAAGCCCATTTTTAACATTTCATCTGCTTCGTCTAAAACAAAAGACTTAATGTTGTCCAATTTTAAGGTGCCTTTCTTAATGTGATCCATTACACGACCAGGCGTGCCAACAACACAATGTACGCCACGCTTTAAAGGGCGCAGCTGAACATCGTATGACTGACCACCATAAATTGGCAGTACGTGAAAACCTTTTAAGCCACGAGCATAAGTCTGAACAGCTTCTGATACCTGAATGGCTAATTCACGCGTAGGCGCTAATATTAACAACTGAGGTGCATTTAAATTTAAATCAATATTGTCCAATAATGGCAAAGCAAAGGCAGCTGTTTTTCCAGTACCCGTTTGCGCTTGACCAATGATATCTTCACCATTTAGAAGGTGAGTGATGCATTGTTCTTGAATTGGAGAGGGGGTTTCGTAGCCAATTTTATCTAGTACACTTAGGATTGAATCAGAAAGACCTAGGTCGCTAAATTTTTGTTGTGGCTGGTTATCAGTTTTTTGTTCAGACATGTGAATTTATAAGACGGGCAAAGATCGCAATTATACCTGCTTACAGCCAACTACACTAAATATATATTAGATTTTTATTATATTTTAAATAGCTTTTATTGATACCATTTTATCGAACAACCCATTGATGGTATTTGCTTCAAGGGGCCTTGCTGTGTTTCTGCAACTTGCTTCATGGCCTCGAATAAATCACGCTTAACATCCTTGGCAGCGCTTTGTTTACGTGACGCATCAAGTCGACCGCGGTATTGCAATTCTAGATTGGTATTGTAGCCAAAAAAATCGGGCGTACAAACGGCGCCATAAGCTTTGGCTGCTTCTTGAGTGTCATCAATTAAATAAGGAAAAGGAAAGTTCATTTCTTTAGAAATTTTTTGCATATTTTCAAAAGAATCAGCTTCATACTCTGTAGGGTCGTTTGACATAATGGCAACTGTATTGACACTCATCTTTTTAAGCTCCAATGCATCTCGAACAATTCGATCAAGAATGGCTTTCACATAAGGGCAATGATTGCAGATGAACATCACTAATAAGCCATTTTTACCTTTACAGCTTTCCAGAGTGTGTGTTTTTCCATCCACACCTTTAAGATTAAAGTCGATAGCTGGCGTATTAAAATTGCAAATTGGCGTTTCGGTACTAACCATTATTTTTCCCTTTTAATTTAAGAAGAAGTTTTAACTTTGTTTACTAAGATTTTAATAGGGTTTGAATAATATGTCCTGCCATCATAAGTCCAAAAATATTAGGCATATAAGAGATTGCGCCATTTACCGCTCTTGGTCTGCCAGTTGGCGATGTATCAGTAGCTGCAACAGCTTTATGAGGTAAAGCTTTTATGGGTAATTCGGTAGAATGCACAACAGGGAATTTCATTGATGCTCGGATATTTCTAAGTTGTTTTCTCATTTCACGGGCTAGGGCGCAATTTTGAGTTTTATCCATGCGTGATATTTTTACCTGTGTCGGGTCAAGCCTACCACCAGCTCCCATGCTTGAAATAATTGGCTTTTCAGCTTTATTGCAACTGTCTATTAATATGGTTTTATAAGCAATGGCATCAATGCAGTCGGCCACAAAATGATAATCTTCGTTAAGTGCGATTAGTTGCGCTTTTTCTCGGTCAATAAATTCATCGCGCTTGATAATAATAGTATCAGGGTTGATATCATTAAGCCTATCCGCCAATACATTTACTTTTTTTAAACCTAGGGTGGAGTTAAGTGCAATGATTTGACGATTAAGATCTGTGATTTCAACAATATCAAAATCAATTAAAGTTAGTGTACCAATGCCTGCACGGCACAAGCTTTCAGCGCAAGCACCGCCTACACCACCCACACCGACCACCACTACATGTGATTCGGCCAATCGTGCTAAGCCCTGCTGACCTAATAATATTTCTGTTCTTGCGCAACTACCGCTCATTATTTTAAGCTGAAAAGTGAAATGGCATTATTATCACATTGAGTGATGACGGTGTCTATTGGTATTTGTTTAAGATCAGCAACTTCTTGTGCCACTAAGTGTAGATCATTTGGATTTTGATGATCATCTGTTTCAATGAGTATAAATTCTAACGGGCAGTTTTTAACAATTTGTCGAATTTTTACAGAATCTTTGTTAGTAATTTGAAGTCCAAATCCTAAATAAAACCCTAGGTTTGTTAATTGCTGCGCTTGTGATTCACTGCCTGAAAAGCCATGAATTTCACCTTTGACCTCGGGGTGTTTTTTAAGTAAAAAAATAACATCTTCAGTAGCTTTGACACTGTGAATGATTACAGGAAGGTTGTATTTTTCAGCCATTTCTAGGTGAAATTTAAAGAAATATAATTGTATCTCTTTGTCAATATCTTTAAGATAATCTAGTCCACATTCACCAATAGCAACAGGATTATTGCACTTAAGTAAATATTCCAAATAGTTCAAATCTTGTTGTGTGTGATCTTCAACCATCCAAGGGTGTATGCCAAAAGTAAAGTAGGGATACATTTGTACATCAATCCAATTCTGCTTGCCAATGCTTGGCACGATAGCCACTGCATTTTGTGCAACAGTGTACATATTTTCAAAATCTAGATGCGCGTGAGAATTAATCATTTTTGTTTGTTAAGCGAAATTAAGTAATATAATAAACACCATTTGTAAATTTTGTACTAAATAATGAAGCTTTTTCAAAAATTTTCCATTACGTCTTTAGTGATTGCTGTGTCATTATTTCTGACACTAACTGGGAATCTAAAATTTTTCACCGAAGTGATTGGCGTTTATCCACTTGAAAGCAACATGACTTTTGTTGTTTCTTTATTTATTTGGCTGTTTTCTTTTTTAGCTGTCTTTTTATTATTGATATCATTTCGATACACAGTTAAGCCAATTTTAATATTGTTATTATTGTCTTCATCTGTTGTGAGTTATTTTGCAAATAATTACGGCACAATTTTTGATGACAATATGATTATCAATAGTTTGGAAACTAACTTAGCTGAATCGCTAGATTTGGCAAGCTTCAAACTGGCTATTTATGTGTTAATCCTAGGGATTATTCCTTCAATTTTAGTATTTAAAGCACCCCTTAAGGACTCTAGTCTTGCAACTGTGTTATGGAGCAAAGTTAAAGTAATTATTATATTAATTGTTGTTTTTATTTTAGTGATGCTAGCTTTTTCAAAATCCTATACATCGTTTGCACGAGAGAATAAGCAGCTGAGATTGCACATTAATCCAACCTATTTTTTATATGCCATTGGCAAGTATACAAGAAATCAATTTGAAAGTATTGATCAGCCGTTTGTTACTATTGGTCAAGATGCAATCGTAAAGCGCCAAGACCAGAGCAATAAATTAATTATTGTAGTTGCTGGTGAAACAGCTAGAGCTGATCGGTTTTCTTTGAATGGTTATCAGAGGGAGACCAATCCTTTATTATCTAAACAGCAGGTAGTTAGTTTTGCAAAAATGAGCTCTTGTGGTACGGATACAGCAGTTTCACTGCCTTGTATGTTTTCCAGTTTGAATAAGGGCAGCTATTCGCATACACAAGGTAAAAACATGAGTAATGCACTTGATGTTTTGTCAACTGCAGGCGTTAAGGTGATGTGGCGGGATAATAATTCTAGCTCGAAAAGTGTTGCAGATCGAATTGACTACCAAGATTTCAGATCAGAAAAAATGAATACTATTTGTGATATAGAATGTCGAGATGAAGGTATGCTGGTTGGATTGCAATCTTATATTGAAGGTAATAAGGATAAGGACATTGTTATTGTTTTACATATGATGGGGAGTCATGGCCCTGCGTACTATAAACGCTATCCGAAAAATTTCGAAAAATTTACACCAGTATGTAGAACTAATCAATTAAACGAATGTAGCAATGAGCAAATTAACAACGCTTATGATAATACAATTCTTTATACGGATTATTTTCTATCAAAAGTTATAGAACTGCTTAAAGATAATCAGGCGACATATAAAACAGCTATGTTTTATATGAGTGACCATGGTGAGTCGTTAGGGGAAAACGGCCTATATCTACACGGAATGCCTTATTTTATAGCACCTAAAGAACAAACACATGTGGGCTCTATCATGTGGTTTGACTCAGAATTTTCTAAAGATATTGATCAAAAGTCCTTGCAAAAAACAGTAAAAAACGAAACTACTCATGACGGAATGTTTCATTCTCTGCTTGGACTGATGAATATTGATTCTAGCGTGTATAACAAGAAGTTGGATTATTTCTCATATGAATAAAGGACTTTACAATATTAAAGTGGTTGCTTTAATATTGGCCTTGGTAATTATTTTATTTGAATTTTCATCAATTGACGCCACGTTGCAATCGCTTTTTTATAATAGTAGTACTCAAGTTTGGATAGTTGATAGAAATGACACTTCTTATGATTTGATTTTTTATAGTGGTATTAAAAAAATATTTATAATTTTTATCTTGGCTTTATTATTTTCATTAATATTTCTAAGAAGGTTTGATTGGGTAAGGGTCAATACAAAAGGCATGATCATTGTTGTTTTATCAGGCTTTATTGTGCCACTTACGGTGGGCGCGTTAAAAGGCACAACAAATATGCCATGCCCAAATCAATTAATAGAATATAGCGGTCAATATCAACATATTGGCTTATTTGAAAAGCTTGGTAGTGAGCAACAAAGACCCAAAACTAAATGTTATCCAGCTGGTCATGCGAGTGGTGGGTTCTCACTATTGGCACTATTGTTTTTAGTGGCTGCTGGTAAATCAAAAAAAATTACCCTTGTTTTGGTTATGATTTTAGCTTGGAGCACTGCAGGATATAAGATGTTGATAGGCGATCATTTTCTTGGCCATAGTGTCGTGACCATGGTATTGGCCTGGTTAATTATTCTTCTCATTGTTTTGAGTATTAATAAAATTGAGAATAGATTCTTTAATAAGAATAATTAGTCGATAGTTCAACACTCAAGTTTAAAAATGATTATAATAGTCCGATTATTCTGATTGAAGATATACACGAGTTATTATGAAGACATTTAGCGCTAAAGCACATGAAGTAAAAAGAGATTGGTTTCTTGTAGATGCCGATGGTAAGACATTAGGTCGTTTGGCAACTGAGATTGCATCTCGCCTTCGTGGCAAGCATAAGCCTGAGTACACGCCACACACTGACACAGGTGATTACATCGTTATTATTAACGCTGAAAAGGTTAAAGTAACTGGTAAGAAATTTGACGATAAGATGTATCATCACCATACTGGTTATGTTGGTAACTTAAAGTCAATTGCATTTAAAGATTTGCAAGCTAAAAAACCAGAAGAAATTATCAACAAGGCTGTTAAAGGCATGTTGCCAAAGGGTCCTCTAGGCAGAGATATGTTTAGAAAGATGAAAGTATTTGCAGGTACTGAGCACACACATGGTGCGCAACAGCCTCAAGTTTTAGATATTTAAGGTAAGAAATTATTATGGCAAAGACAGAAACATTTTACGCAACAGGCAGAAGAAAGACATCAGTAGCTCGTGTTTACATGACTAAAGGTAAGGGTGTATTTACGGTAAATAAACGTCCAATGGATGAATATTTTGGTCGTGAAACTTCTTCAATGATTATTAACCAACCGTTAGACACTGTTGAAATGAGAGATAAGTTTGATTTCAATATCATGGTTAAAGGTGGTGGCGATACTGGTCAAGCAGGCGCAATTCGCTTAGGTGTTACACGTGCATTGATGGAATATGACAACGATCTTAGACCTGATTTACGTAAAGCTGGTTTTGTTACTCGTGATGCTAGAATTGTAGAGCGTAAGAAAGTTGGTCGTAAGAAGGCGCGTAAGAGCGAGCAGTTCTCAAAACGTTAAACCTTTTTCGAAAGACAATAAAAAACCCGCTATTAGCGGGTTTTTTATTGCTTAAGATTTGCTATCGTAATCAAATTTTGAGAGCTTGTTATAGCGAATAATAGATTGAACAGTTTCAACATATTCATAACCAATTTCAGCATAGTTTTCTAAGCCTTCGGATAGGCTGATACCAGTAACGGGCAATTGATTGTCACGCTTATGTTTTCGAATCTCTCTTAAGGTTTTATAAGCGGAGTTTCTATTAATTGAGCGCATGTAATATTCAATGCTTTTTTCTAAAGATGAAAACTTAGCCACTTCATGGGTGGCTGTTTTGTTGCGTTTTAGTGGGACAATACCACAGCCTTTTTTAAAGCACCAAAGTCCAAAAAAATTATGATAATATTTAGCAAAACGAGATCTACCCCAATTCGACTCATAAGCACCTTGTGCCAAAACTAGTGAAGCAGGAATAATGTCAACACGATTTAATAGTGTTTCCATATCATTCTCATCAACGTGATAGTACTGATAAATTTTTTTCAGTTTAAATTTATTAATACTATTATTTTTTATATTGTGTCTTAGTTGAACAATTTTAGAATTTTGTTTATTGATTTCAGGAAGTAAATAACTGAAGAAAGCCTTCTTGCGTTCATTGACATCTTTTATTTCTTCAAAGTCAGGTGTTTTTAGAGAGTTCATCCATGATTCTAAACCCCAGAATTCATTCGCCTGGATAGGAGAGGTGGCTAATAGGATGCTCAGCAGAGCTGATTTAAATTTTAAAATTTTCACAAGAGGCGCCCATAACCTCCATTGTAAACATTTTTTCAATGGGTAGATTAAGTAGATAGGATTTAATAACTCTAATCACACCCGCGTGCGCAATAATTAAAATGTCACCTTTTTGATCGATAGCGCGCTCAAATGCAGATAAAACTCTTTTTTGAAAATCGTATAAACACTCTGCATTGGGCGGTGGATTATTAATCGGATCTTTTTTAAAATTATTGACCAATTCTATACCAATAATTTTTGCACTAAGACCTTGCCAGTCGCCAAAGCCAAGTTCAGAAAAATCATTAACAATATTTAAGGGTATATTCTGCTGAGTGCTAAGGTGTTTTGCAAATATTTGGCAACGAAGTAAAGGGGAGGTGGCAATAAAATCCCATGATTGTTCATGGGTAGATTCTAGCATTTGCTGCCAGCCTTTACTGGTTAGTGGGTCGTCTTGATTGCCACGATAGATTCGCCCACCTTCAGACTCTCCATGGCGCAAGAGGCTGAGTTTCATTCGTCAATCTGTTCGCGTGACATTAAATGGTTAACTGCTTCTGTTGGACTGATTTTGCCTTGGGTGACGTAGTAGACCTGCTCACAAATTGGCATCTCAATTTTTTGCTCTGTGGCAATCGACAAAATAAGATCCAAAGTATTTAAACCTTCAACTGTTGCGCCAACGTTAATTAGTGCATTTTCAACACTATGATCATTGGCAAGCTCTTTGCCAAAGCGTCTATTGCGTGACAAATCGTCTGAACAAGTTAAGACCAAATCGCCTAAACCAGAAAGACCTACAAAAGTTGATGAATTGGCATTCATGGCTTTCCCTAGGCGCGTCATTTCAGCAAGTCCACGCGTGATTAAGGCAGCTTGTGTATTGATGCCGTAGCCCAATCCTGATGCAATGCCTGCCGCAATGGCAAGGATGTTTTTAACAGAGCCACCAATTTCAACACCAACAATATCCTTGTTGGTGTAAGCGCGCAGAGTTTGAGTGCGAATAATATTTGCCCAGTGTTCTCTGGTTTTTTTATCCTTAGAGGCAGAAACTAATGCTGTTGGTTTATTGCTTGCCACTTCAAATGCAAAGCTTGGACCTGATAATACGCAGCCGTGATAATCAGGCAAGATACGCTCAAAACTCTGATATAAGAAGCAATGGGCGTGAGTGTCAAAGCCTTTGGTGGCCCAAGCAATTTGATGTTTTGAATTGAGTAGTGGCTTTAATATTTGCAGCACTTCGCTAAAAGCGTAGCTTGGTGTTGCAATTAAAATATTGCGACATTGTGATAAAGCTTCATAGCCGTGTACAATTTCAATGTTATCTGTATAAGGTTTTGGTAGCGCGTGATGTTGAGGTTTTAAAGAGTTAGACTCTTGCTTAGTATGGGCGTGTAAATAGATGGTATCAAATTTACCACTTAGTGCAATGGCTAGCGCACTACCCCAAGCGCCAGCGCCAATAATACTAAGATTATTACTCATTACTGGGCTAATATTTCGTCCAATCTGCCTGATTGGTCAGCTGCAGATAAATCGTCAAACCCACCGACGTGCACACCATTGATAAAAACTTGAGGCACAGTATTTCTACCTGTTAACTCCATTACTTCATCCCAATCACTTGGGCTTTTGACATAATGCTTTTTAAAGGGGATGCCTTTGCTTTCAAGTAGTTGATAAGCACGCTGACAAAAAGGGCAGGAATCACTACAGTAAATTTTATTTTTTTTCATTTTTAGCTTCCTCTTAAGTATTAGGTTTTTATCGGCATTTTTGCTCTTTTCCAAGCTTGAATGCCACCTTTTAAATTGTATACGTTTTCAAACTCGTTACGAGTTAATAATCCTGCAATATGTGCTGAACGAGAGCCGCTACGACAATAAACTAAAATAGATTTATTTTTATCTAGTTTGTTAAATTGATTTTTAACATCGCCCAAAGGGATATGCATATCACCATCAATATAGCCGTTCTTTCTTTCTTTCTTTTCTCTCACATCTAAAATAATTAGATTATCGTCATCCATTAATGCTGTGGCAGTATTAGCGTCAATATCTTCATATTTTTTTAGTTTATCGGTAATAATATTGCCAATCAATAGGGCGATTAAAACGAGTAGCGTAATGGTTGTAAATAATTGCTCTTCAGCAAATAAAAAATCAATAATTTCCATAGTTATAGTGTTTTTCCTTGTAAAAAATTGTTCAACATCTCATGACCTTGTTCTGTCAAGATAGATTCTGGGTGAAATTGCACACCTTCAAGTGCAAACTCTTTGTGTCGAATGCCCATAATTTCATCAATATTGCCTTGATTGTTTTTGGTCCAGGCAGTAATTTCAAAGCATTCTGGTAAGTTTAATTGATCAGCAACTAAAGAGTGATATCGGGTTGCGTTAAGCGGGTTTTTTAAATCACTGAACATACCTTTGTTAGTGTGATGAACAGGAGATATTTTTCCGTGCATAATTTCTTTAGCACCAATAATGTCGCCACCAAAGGCTTGAACCATTGCCTGAAAGCCAAGGCAAACACCCATTATTGGTATTTTTCCGGTGAAGTGTTTAATGGCTTCAATAGAGATTCCCGCTTCAGTGGGGGTGCAAGGCCCAGGTGAGATAACCAAAAATTCAGGTGCTAGTGTTTCAATTTCTTCTATTGTTATTTCGTCATTGCGATGCACCTCAACTTCTTGACCTAGCTCACCAAAGTACTGAACTAAGTTATAAGTAAATGAATCGTAATTGTCAATCATTAAAAGCATATTGCTGGCTATTTTACCGCTAAAAAGGAAGCAAAGTTAAGACACTGAAAATGACAGGTACTAGTGCTAAATCCTGCTTGAGTAAAGCGCCCAAAGTGTGTTTTTTTGTCATCAGTGATCAAGATATTTTCAATAGATTGTCGTTTGGCGGCAATCTCTAATTCACTATAACCATTGGCACGCTTGAAGTCTAGGTGTAATTTGGTCATTTGTTGTTGTTTCTCAGCATTGTTAAAGTGTATTTTTTCAGACACGATCAGAACGCCGCCTTTATTCAAGCCTTGGTAAATTTTATTAATTAAGGTCTGCCTATTATTTGGTGTTATAAATTGCAGTGTCAGATTAAGTACGATAATAGAAGCGTTGTTAAATTCAATATTGCTGATATCTGCACAGATTGTTTGAGTATTGGTAATTTTATCCTGTAAATTTTTTTTGCATTTTTCTACCATACTAGAAGAATTATCCACTGCAATAATTTGATTGTTAATGTGAGGATTGTTCATATCCAGTGCTACTGATGTTGCTCCTGTTGAAGCGCCCAAGTCATAATAATTAGTATTGTCTTGTCCGTAATTTTTAACGCACAACCCAATCATTTCAATCATAGATTGATAGCCCGGCACACTGCGTCTAACCATGTCATCAAAAACATCAGCCACTTGCGCGTCAAACGTAAAGTCTACTAAGTCGTTTTTTTTGGTAAAAATCTGATCACGCATAGAGTTCTTCCATAAAGAATTCACTAACAAGTAGTTTGGTATTGCCAATGGTAAAAACTGATCTTCTTCCCCAAATATTATCAGTTTGAGTGAATTGTATATTGCCGCGTTTGACACTTGGATCATTAAATAAAACCTCTCCTAAAGGCTTGGAACCAATGCTTAAAATCTCTTGAGTATCTTTGGTTATTGGAATAATAGAGCGTGCAAAAACAACTACTTTTCCATTGCCAGATAATTCAACCTCTCGAACGATACACTCGTCATTGTTATTAATAGTAGCAGACTCATGCAAATGAGGTATTTGCTTTTGTTGTAATAATACTTGAACAGAAAAATTCTCAAATTTAGCTTTTAGTTTTGTGGTGAGTGATTTTTCATCGTTGAGCCACAGCTGTGTAGCAATAGGGGCTTTGTTAATATGTGTTAAATCTTGCCAAATGAGTGCGCTAGTATCCATATGAATATTTTAAGCTATGTGTTGGCATATTGTGTCTTGTCATGCGTAATCCAGCGGTTAATAAGTGCCTGTTGTTTTTCTTCGTTAAATTGTAAGAATTGCTCAGCGTAATAATTAACTTGCTTGAGCAAATATCCATCACGCACAATATTGGCAATTTTCATGTCTGCAATGCCTGTTTGTTGCGTGCCTAGAATTTCTCCAGGGCCACGTAATTCCAAATCTTTATTGGCAATTTTAAAACCATCATTAGTTTGTCTTAAAATATCTAATCGCTCAATGGCATTGCTACTCAGGGGTGGTTGATACATCAGAATACAAATACTCTCATCAGAACCTCGACCAACTCTACCGCGCAGTTGATGTAGTTGGGCGAGGCCTAATCGTTCAGAGTTTTCAATCACCATTAAAGAGGCATTTGGCACATTAACGCCAACTTCAATCACGGTGGTAGCCACTAAAACGTTAATATCACCTGTGCTAAAACGTAGCATAATGTCATTTTTTTCTTGCTTGTTCATTTTTCCGTGAATCAGTACAATAGATAAATCGGGTAAATTATCTTCCAAGTATTGATGGGTATTAGTAGCAGATTCTGCACGCAATACTTCTGATTCTTCAATTAAGGTACAAACCCAATACACTTGGTTACCCTCATTACAAACTTGTTTGATCTTATCAAGTACTTTATCTTTTTTATCATTAGCAAGTGCCACAGTTTGAACGGGCGTTCTACCCGGTGGAAGCTCATCAATAATAGAAGAGTCTAAGTCAGCATAAGCACTCATAGTAAGAGATCTTGGTATGGGCGTGGCTGTCATCACTAATTGATGTGGCGTGTTATGTGCTTTTTGCGAGAGCGATAATCTTTGATGCACACCAAATTTATGCTGCTCATCAATAATAATCAATCCTAGTTTATTAAATTCAACCACCTCTTGAAATAAGGCGTGAGTACCAATCACAACTTTTGCCACACCAGATTTAATTAGCTCTAATTGCTCATTGCGCTGCTGTGTATTTTGAGAGCCTGTTAAAAAAGCAGTTTGAATACCCAGTGGCGTTAAATACTCACTAAATCCATGATAATGCTGATTGGCTAATATTTCTGTTGGCGCCATAATCGCTGCTTGAAAATTATTTTCTACCGCTTGCAGGCAAGCGAAAACTGCAACAATGGTTTTCCCTGAACCAACATCTCCTTGAAGCAATCTAAGCATGGGATGGTTTGAGGCTAAATCAGTATTTATCTCATCAATGCTACGCTGTTGAGCTTTGGTTAAATCAAAGCCTAAATTGCTAGATAGCTGATCAGAAAAAATATTGGAAATTTTAAAAATATTGGAAATTTTGCTTTTGCGTTCGTTTTTAAGCTTTAAAAGACTTAATTGTTGGGCGCAAAGCTCCTCAATAATGAGTCTTTGTTGTGAAATATGCTTAAAATCGGCTATTTGATCGATATTATCATCAACTTTAGGGTGGTGTAATGTGTTTAATGCCTGCTTAAGTGTCGGCATAGAATTTTTTGACAAATTTTCGAAATTGTCAAAAATAGCTGATTTTTCCAATGTTTCTAGCGCTAAATTCACCCATTTTTTTATTTGCGGTTGATGGATGCCCGCTGTTAAAGGATAAATAGGGCTTAGCGTCTTTTCTATTAAAGTAGGCTGTCCTTTAGAGATTAGTCGATATTCTGGATGATGAATTTCTAACCCCTCACGACCGATTTTTACCTCCCCAAAGCATTGAATCAAATCGCCTCGAGTAAGCTGTTGTTTTTGATATTGATTAAAATGAAAAAATCGTAACAACAAAGTTCGATTGTGTTCATCTGATAAATAGCATATTAGCTGGCGCTGGCGTGTTGCTATTTCTTCAATGCGATCGATGGTTAGCTCGATCAAAATCTCTTCACCAACTTGTGCCGTAGCTAACGCGCTAAATTTGGTTTTATTTTGATAGCGATTGGGCAAATGAAATAGTAAATGCTCCAAATTGTAAATGCCGATAGCATTGAGTTTTTCTTGCGCTTTTGGGCCTAGTCCGTTTAACGAAATAATAGGGTTAGTTAAATCATGCATGGGGTAGAGCGGTTACTGTCTAGAAGTGATTTTTTAGTTAGTAACTATAATCAACAGGATTCTATCACCATCACCCCATCCATTTCCACCTGTGATCCTTTTGGTAATTCATTAATGCCAACAGCGGCGCGTGCAGGATATGGCTGATCAAAATATTGAGCCATAATCTCATTAACAATAGGGAAATTTCCAAGATCTGTTAAGAAAATATTTAGCTTAACAATGTCATTTAAAGTGCCACCAGATGCTTTACAAACAGCAGTAAGATTTTTAAACACTTGGTGGATTTGTTCGCTAATATCACCTTTAACCATTTCCATAGTTGCAGGAATTAAAGGGATTTGACCAGACAAATAAACAGTTGATCCACCAGTTATACAAACTGCTTGAGAATAGGTACCAATAGCTTGTGGCGCTTGATCTGTTGAGATGATGTGTTTTTGCATAATTAGAGCTAAAAATTTTATTAAGTTTAATTATAAATGAAAGATGGTGTTTAAAGCCCTTAGTTCTTTTTTGTTGGTTTTTTATATGAAATTTTTTAAATACGATGTAAAGGCAGGGATATGTAGACATATGTCCAATAGATTTATTTGTAACGCTAATTATAATAATTGTGGAGACAAAAATAAGAGGAGAAAAGTCTATGTTAAGAAGATATACGTCAGTTACATTGTTATTTACAGTTCTATTTTTTACATTACAAAGTCATTCAAAAGTGACCTTATATCAAGAAGAGTGTGGCTCTTGTCATATGGCATATCAGCCAAGATTGATGGCCACTTCATCGTGGGAAAAATTAATGAGTGCGAAAGAGTTGAGTGATCATTTTGGGGAGGATATCATGTTCGAAGATCAGCTTATCTTGGATGGCGTAAATGCTTACTTAGTAAATAATTCATTTAGATATCCGGCCAATTTTCCTGGAAAGATTAGCACATCTATACGAATTACTGACATGCCTTCTCTTGCCCGACATCATCGTAGAATTCAAAAAAAGTATATTACTCAAAAAGCAGTAGGCTCTATTTCCAACTGTGCTGCTTGTCATACAGAGGCAGAAAAAGGAAACTACGATGAGCGCAAAATAATAATACCTGGCTATGGAAAATACAATGACTAGGATCGAACTTTTGTCTAAGCAGGGTAAGTGCGTTATTTTTAGCCTCGTATAGGTACACTAGTCTAACAACCCCCTTCTTTTTGTTAAAAATAAGTTTATTAGTATTTCATAATACCTTTGTCTAACATATTGATTTAAATGTAAAACACATACATTTGACCAATATACTTTTTCATATCTTCTGTTTACAATTGCAATCAATTGAAAAATAGGAGAAAGATATGAAAGTTATAAAAGATATAAAAAATATGAAAGTACATGCAATACCTTTAAGTTTATCTTTTGTATGGTTTTTAATAGCCATACTAAAATTTTAACAGGCGGAGTGGATCTACTCACAATTCTACTCACTTTTAGGTGATATTTAGTGATTTTGTATGAGACGTAGTTTTACCTACAATCCCTTTGTTTAGTTGCTCTGTGAGACTTTATGAGATGTAGTTAAAACTGAATATGGTGCCCGGGGCCGGAATCGAACCGGCACGCCCGTGAAGGCGCAGGATTTTAAGTCCTGTGTGTCTACCAATTTCACCACCCGGGCAGAAACTGTGCAATTATCATAGACACATTAAAAAGAAGCAATTATATACTAAGCATCGGTAAAATTCTATTTTTTTGAGGTGAGTTTCTTATGGGGATTGTAAAATTAATTATTATTATTCTGGTGGTTTGGCTAGGTTTTAGTCTGTGGCGAAAATTTAGACAACCGCCAAGTAGTGGCGTTGCTCAGCCATCTGCCAGTAAAATGCTTTCCTGTAGTGTATGTAAAACACATATCCCTGAAAATGAAGCTATTATTCAAAATGGTGATGTTTTTTGTTCTAAACAATGTTTGAAGTAAGCACATGAAACTATTTTCTAAATTATCTAAATCACACTTTCTATATTCAGCAGGCTCATAATGAAATTTTTACTTGATTTTTTTCCCATTGCTTTATTTTTTATTGTTTATAAAACAATGGGCTTATATGCGGCTATTTACGCCATGATTGGCGCAACAGCAGTGCAAATGTTAATTGCTCGATATCAAACAGG
>ERZ1046876.315-NODE-315-length-38795-cov-8.374703_pt1 | contig 38795 bp, 42 predicted proteins | sample MGYA00383094_ERZ1046876 | MGnify/ENA primary metagenome ERZ1046876 (study PRJEB29581, sample SAMEA5548364) | metagenome | biome: marine; feature: coastal; material: water | depth 50 m | study: Short-term variability in the microbial, nano- and picoplankton...
ATTAGTTATATAGCCAATATATTAGCTTTAATTTTATTAAAAATTTGAGAAATTTTCCGAATTAGCTATTTAAGCTCTTTTTCCGAAGATATCACTGCCAATTCGCACAAAAGTAGCGCCATTTTCAATGGCTAACTCGAGATCAGCACTCATTCCCATACTTAAAACGTCTAAATTCGGATACTTTTGCATGATTTGAGCCATTTTCTTGAAGCTTTGCTCGCCATTATTTGGATTTGGAATACACATAAATCCTCGAAGGGAAATATTTTGGAAATTTTCAAAATGGGTGACTAATTCGTCAATTTCATCAACTTTAGCGCCTGATTTGGTTGGCTCATCGTCAATATTCACTTGCAAAAGTACATTGAGTTTTTCTAAATTTTCTGGGCGCTGATCATTTAATCTTTTGGCAATTTTTAACCGGTCAACACTGTGCACCCAGCTAAAATTTTGCGCAATTTGTTTGGTTTTATTTGATTGGATGGGGCCGATAAAATGCCAGATTAAATTTTGGCCTTTTAAGGCTTGGATTTTTTCTAAAGCCTCTTGCAAATAGTTTTCCCCAAAATGGCGCTGCCCTACGTCAATAGCCTGCTGAAGATCTGAGGCTGGTTTGGTTTTGCTAACGGCAATTAGTGTTACTTGATTTTTTATATCAACCGCATCGATACGGCTTTGAACTTTTTTTAAATTATCAGCTATCAAAAGACTTTAGTTGCGTCAAATACAGGGCCATCAACACAAACACGCTTCATGGCTGGGCCAGTGTCAGTTTGTACTTCCACCACACAACCTGCGCAACCACCTACCGCACAGGCCATGTTTTCTTCTAATGAAACTTGGCATGGCAAGTCGTATTCTTTGGCAAGCTTTGCAACTGCTTCAAGCATTGGATGTGGGCCGCAAGAATAAACCTCGACTTGCGCTCTCTCATCATCAGAAAGATTGTCTAGATACACCCTAGCTAAATCGGTCACATAACCCTTAAACACGCCCTCGTAATCTTGCAAACTTGCCAAACGACACGCCACGCCCCAATCTTCTAATTCAGGCATGGTGTGTGTTGCGCCCTGATAATCTTTGCCGTCAGTCGCCACTTGCTCATCAAAAGGAAACGGCACTTCAGAACCTAAAATGGCAAATGGTTGATAATCTGTATCTTTAATGTTCTGCGCAATGGAAATCATGGGTGGCATGCCGACGCCACCGCCAATCAGCAGTGGGCGCTTTTTATCCGTCATGGTAAAGCCGTTGCCAATTGGGCCAATCACACTTAACGTTTCGCCAATCTTGCGCTCAGCCAATTGCCTAGTGCCCTCGCCCACAACTTTGTAAAGCAGATCAAATGTGTTATTTTCTGTATCTACCGACATGATCGAAATTGGACGCCTCATCGGCAGAGCGTCAGAAACCGTAATATGCACAAATTGACCTGGCTTAGTCTCATTAGCTATCGTTTCCGATGATAAAGTTAAGATATATTGATCACCCTCAAATTGATAATGCGCCAAAATTTGGCAATCAACTACTTTAATTGTATTACGATTTGCTTTAGTCATTACAGGTAATTAGTGTACCAACACCATTGTCGGTAAATATTTCTAAAAGAACAGCATGAGATACGCGACCATCAATAATATGTGCCGCTTTAACGCCGTCTTTAACCGCAGATAATGCGCAATCAATTTTAGGCAGCATACCACCATAAATCGTGCCATCCTTAATTAAGCTATCAACAGTGCGAGCGTCAAGCCCAGTTAACAATTCGCCATCAGCATCTAACAAGCCTGAAGTATTGGTGAGCAAAATAAGCTTTTCTGCATCAAGCGCTTGGGCGATTGAGCCTGCCACTAAATCAGCATTAATGTTGTACGAAAAACCATCTTCACCCACACCAATTGGCGCAATAACTGGAATAAAATCACCTTTCAACAATAACTCAATCACCGAGGAATCAATTTCATCTACTTCGCCCACATGGCCGAGATCAATAATTTCAGAGGTAGGTTTGATATCATGTTGTAATTTTTTAGCGGTAATTAGACTGCCATCTTTACCGGTTAAGCCAATTGAATGGCCACCATGCTGATGAATTAGATTAACAATTTCTTTGTTGACCAAACCGCCGAGCACCATTTCAACCACATCCATGGTTTCACTGTCAGTGACTCGCATACCACCGATAAACTCGCTCTCTTTGCCAATTTTTTCCAAGGTTTTGCCGATTTGCGGCCCGCCACCATGCACCACAATAGGATTCATGCCCACGGATTTCATCAAGACAATGTCACGTGCAAAGCTTGATTTAAGCTCCTCGTCAATCATGGCGTTACCGCCATATTTAATAACAATGGTTTTGCCTTGGAATTTTTGAATATACGGCAAGCTTTCAGTTAGAACGCTGGCAATATTGTGTGTACCGTCTGACATATTAAATAAATGTGGAAATCAATTAATCGGTTATTTTACCAATCTTTAGCGCTTGATAAATCTAACTATTTAAATCTTGAATCGTATTTTTGTTGGATATCTTTTGGCCAAAGACTGTAAATATAATCTAATAGTGCTTGTTTTTCAGCGCCATCCAACTGGTCTTTAAATGCTGGCATCCAGCCGCCTAATTTAGCACCGCCATGATTAATAGTATTCATTAAAGACTCTGGAGAATGATGCCAAGCATGCGCTGAGCCATTAACTGGTGGCGCTGGAAACATGCCATTAGCTTGTCTTTTTTTCCAATCTTGGGTTAAACCTTCACCCTGTTTTCCATGACATTGCACGCAGTTTTCTTCAAAAGTTACCTTGCCCAATTGCGCCGTATCCGTCTTTGACTGTAAATCGCTACTGTCAAAACAACCGGTTAATAATAAAGTAGTTACGAATATTATTAAAAATTTCATAAAAATATTTCCTGCAAATCATTTAAAAAATCAAAGCCTTTTTCAGTTGGCTGAATATGCGCATTATTGCGTGACAATAACCCTAGTGATTCAGCGTGTATGAGTTTATCATGAATCTTGTTAATTGGCTCACCACTTCTATTTGAGAATAATGACTCATCAAATCCATTTTTTAAACGCAATGCATTAAGCATAAATTCAAAACTTGGATTGTTAAGTGGCTCAATAGTTTTTTGATGCGTATTTAAATAGTCTTTGGGCGCCTTGGATTTAATGGTTCTAAAAACCGATAAACCCTGTTTATCAGTTGTGGTGATTTTGCCATGAGCGCCTGCACCAATGCCAATGTAGTCACCAAACTCCCAATAATTAATGTTGTGTGTTGAAGGGATTTTCCCAAAGGCGGATACCTCATAACGCGCAAAACCAGCTTGTACTAAAGCATTAACTCCCTGTTGACCCATTTGCCAAATATCGTCATCCTGCGGCAAAGTTGGAGGGAATTTAGAGAAAAAAGTGTTAGGCTCAATGGTGAGTTGATAAAAAGAGATATGAGTCGGATTTAAATCAATCGCTTGATGGATATCACTCAAACTTTGCGTTAATGTTTGCTCTGGCAAACCATACATCAAGTCAATATTAAAATTATCAAAAATCTTTGCTGCTTCGGTGCAAGCCTTGCTTGCCTCTTGCGCACTGTGAATACGCCCTAAAGACTTTAGATGCTTGTTATCAAAAGATTGCACGCCAATAGATAAACGATTAATACCAATGGCTTTAAATGCTTTAAATTTTTCAACTTCGAATGTGCCTGGGTTGGTCTCCAAGGTGATTTCTATATTTTTTTCAAAGTCCAATCGATTTCTCAAGCCAACAAACAATTCATCTAGCTCCTGCTCACTCATCAAGCTAGGGGTGCCGCCACCAATAAAAATAGAATGAATTTTTCTATTTTGAATATAATCCAGATCATCATCTAAATCACTTAACAAGGCTGAAACATAGCCTTGTCTATTATCACCCTCGTGAGAATTAAAGTCACAATAAGGGCATTTTTTAATACACCACGGATAGTGAATGTATAACGATAAAGGGGGTAGCTTCAACATTAAGTTCTAATTTTTTAGCTCTTTAAGCAGTGCCTTCAAGGCCTTACCCCGATGAGAAATATTATTTTTTTGTTCAGGCGATAATTCAGCCGATGCTTTTTTGTGCGTGGGTACATAAAAAATTGGATCATAGCCAAAACCATTTTCACCGACTTTTTCATGCAAGATTTCACCTTCCCAGCCGCGTTGAACAATAATCGGGGTTGGGTCATTGGCGTGCTCAACAAATACAATAGCACACCAAAATCTTGCACTACGCTGGCCGTCTGGCACATCGGCCATTTCATCAAGAATTTTCTGCGTATTGGCCTCATCATCCCCATGATTACCTGCATAACGCGCCGAATAAATACCTGGCTCACCATTCAACGCATCGACCACAATGCCAGAATCATCCGCCAATGCTGGTAAGCCGGATTGTGCACTAGCATTGCGCGCTTTAATCAAGGCATTTTCAACAAATGTTAACCCAATTTCTGGTACCTCTTCAACACCCATATCGCTCATAGAAACCACCTCGTAAATATTGGACAACATGGTGTTAAATTCCCTAATTTTTCCCTTATTATTGCTAGCAAGAATGATTTTTTTCATCGTGTATAATTGATTAAATATTTAGATTTTATGGAGCACATCATGACTCAAGACGAAATGAAATTTGCCGTGGCACAAGAAGCACTGAAATACGTGGTTAAAGACACTATTATAGGCGTGGGCACTGGATCAACGGCTAATTTTTTCATTGATGCACTCGCAACAATGAAAGACGACATCAAAGGCGCAGTTGCCAGCTCAATTGCAACTGCAGAACGCTTAGAGGGTCATGGTATCAAGGTGTTTGATTTGAATGAAGTTGAGGCAATTTCAGTTTATATTGATGGCGCTGATGAATCAGACGATGGCTTAAATCTAATCAAAGGTGGTGGTGGCGCATTAACACGTGAAAAAATTGTTGCTGCTGTCGCTGACAAATTTGTTTGTATTGCGGACGAATCAAAACTCGTTAAGGTAATGGGTGATTTCCCACTGCCCGTTGAGGTAATTCCAATGGCAGCCAACTATGTAAAACACCAAATTACTCGTCGTATTGGTGGCACACCGTTTGTTAGGGAAAACTTTGTTACAGATAACGGCAATTTAATTTTAGACGTTGAAGGGCTAAAAATTACCGACCCTAAGGCCATGGAAACTGAGCTAGATAGTATTGTTGGCGTAGTTACTAATGGATTATTTGCTAATCGTGGTGCCAATGTATTGCTATTAGGTACACCAAATGGGGTTAGAGTCGTCGGCGCTTAACACTTACTAAGGCAACTCTTTGTAAAGATCGATACGCTTTTCCAAACGCTCGATTTCAACTTCAATCACATCAAATAAATCTTGTGAGCGTGTCGTTGCTTTGGCGCGCTCATAACGAGCAATTGCCTCTTCAAGCTTACCTTGGCGAATTAAGGCTTTGGCATTGTGAATATGCGCTCGATCCGATTGGCCGGCTGCTACATACAAAGATGACAACAATTTGTGCGATAAGTAAGTGCCTTTATGGCGCTTTAGATATTGCCTTAACAGACTAATTCCTTGCTGTATTTGGCTATTGTCCAAATAGGCTTGTGCAGCAAAATAAGCACCAGGTTCGGTATCAATAACGCGTGAAAAATATTGCTGTGACTGTTCTAATTGATCCAGCTTTGAATAAATTCTACCCGCTAAAATATACGTTGGGTTTTTCTTGTTAATCAATAACAACTGATCAATATGGCCTTTTGCTTGCGCATATTGTTGCAACTCAAAAGCATTATAGGCTTGCATATACAGAGCCACATCATCTGTTTTATCGAGCTTAATACGCTTATGCTGATGGTAATAAAGTCGAGCCTTGGTAGTAATATATTCAAAAGCATCTTCTCGATAGCTGCCACTCAATCGACTTGAGCGTGACTGCGCATCTGCAATACGATTAACACTAAGCGGGTGTGAACGTAAAAATTCAATGGCATTAGGGTCATCTTCTAACTTCTCAAAAAAAAGTGCCATGCCATTAGGGTTAAAGCCTGATTTTGACAACATGGTGGTACCAATTCTATCAGCCTCCCATTCGTGCTCTCGAGTGAAATTAATATTTTGTTGCGCTGTTCCTGCAACGGTAGAGGCAGCAATGGCTTGCGAGGCATTGGAATTGTCAACCAATGCAGCAGCCAACATACCGGCCACCATAATGTAGGTTTGCTTATCCGTTTTTTCACTAAAACGTGTTAAGTGATTTTGCGTTACATGAGATATTTCGTGTGACAGCACACCTGCAAGCTCTGCCTCAGATTCGGAACTAAATAACATGCCAGTATGCACACCAATATAACCATACGAGCCTGCAAATGCATTAATACTGTTATCATTTAATAGAAAAAAATCAAAGTGCTTATCTGGGTTTTCGCTAAACTGAGTTAGCTCATGGCCTAATTTTTTTAGATAAACTTGTGCCTCTATGTCTTCAACAACAGCGTCTGTATTCCAAACAATTTGCAGAAACTCATTACCCTGCTTTTGCTCTTGCAAGGATTCAGACAGCCTAAGTTCAGGCACTTCAAGTGCTGTTGCTTGAACACTTAATAAAAATAACAGTAAAAACTTAATCATGGTTTTATTATATTTGACTCTAGCGCGCCGTGCGACTAAAATAGGCGGACTTGTCTTTATTTTAAAGATAGGATTAATTATAAAATTTTAAATACATAGGAGTCCACAATGGCTGACGAAACTTTAGATGCATCAGGCTTAAACTGCCCATTACCAATTTTAAAAACTAAGAAAGCATTATCAAAAATGGATGCAGGCAAAATCTTAGACGTAATTTCTACCGATGCGGGCTCAGTAAAAGATATTGAAGCTTTCTGTAACCAAACAGGTAACAAGCTTATTTCTACAACGGAAGACGGCGGCAAATACGTTTTCACGATTGAGAAAGTTTAAGTCATAATCGTTTCGGAGGAGAAAACTATGTCAGATGACAATAAGATGACTATCATCGCCACTAAAGGCACTTTTGATTGGGCATTCCCCCCTTTCATTATTGCCTCTACTGGTGTAGCAATGGATAAAGAAGTAACTATCTTCTTTACGTTTTACGGTTTAAATTTGTTATTAAAAGACACTTCAAAGCTAAAAGTATCTCCAATCGGAAATCCTTCTATGCCAATGAAAATGCCTTTTGGCCCTAAGTGGTTACAAAAAATTGATTTCGGCCCTAAAATTCCTAATGTTTTATGGAATATCCCAGGTGCTGAATCATTAGTCACTTGGATGATGAAAAAAACTATGGCTAAACATGGCGTTGCTAAGATTGAAGAGCTTCGATCTATGTGTCAAGAGTTTGACGTTAAGTTTATCGCTTGTGAAATGACAGTTGAATTATTCGGCTTTGATAAATCAGACTTTATCGATGGTGTTGAATTTGCTGGTGCAGCGATGTATTTCGACGAAGCGTCAACAGGTGATCATCACTTATACATGTAAGTTTTCTTTATTTGCTTGTAATAAAAAACCGCCGAAAGGCGGTTTTTTATTATTTGATACTTAATGCCAATCTAGGCTTGGCCAATTTTTCTCTTTAGCAATTCTCAACAAGGTGTCATCACCATGCACAACAACAGGATTGTCTACCAATTCTAACATGGGCAAATCATTATGCGAGTCAGAGTAAAAATAAGCCCCCTTCATGCTTTCACCTGTTTGTGTTAACCACTGGTTAAGATGGGTAATCTTGCCCGTTTGAAAACAAGGTTCGCCCGACACTTTACCAGTAAATTCGCCCGCCTTGACTTCAGGATTAGTGGCCAATAGATTTTCAATCCCATAACGCCTAACAATAGGCGCAGTGACAAAACTATTGGTTGCAGTGATAACCAGCAACGTATCCCCTTTAGCTTTATGCTGATCCACAACTGCTTGCGCCTTAGGCAATAGAATTGGTTCGATTTTTTCACGCATAAACTGCTGATGCCAATCGTCTAAAGTGGCTCTACTATTACGTGACAACGGCTCTAAGCAAAATTCTAGATACTCGTTAATATCAAGCTTTCCAAGTGCATATTGATCAAAGAAATATTGATTTTTTATTTGATAGGTTTTTTCATCAACTGCACCAATATCACTCATGAACTCCCCCCAAAGGAAATCACTGTCTCCACCAATTAGGGTTTTATCTAAATCAAAAATTGCTAGTGCCATTTTTACTCCTTAATATAATCCATTAATTGATCAGGCGTATCCACGATATAGAACAAATCTAAATCTGTCTGATTGATATAACCTAAAGATGACAATGTTCGAAACCAATTAATTAGCGGGGTCCAGAAATCACGCCCAAACAAACATAGCTTAACTTGTCGACCTTTTCTAGTTTGCACCAAGGTTAACACCTCCAACAATTCGTCAGCAGTGCCAAATCCACCAGGGAAAAAGATACACACATCGGCCTGTTTAATCAATACCACTTTGCGCGTAAAAAAATGCTCAAACATAATACACTTATCCAGATAAGGATTGGCTTTCTGCTCTTTAGGAAGTTCGATATTCAAGCCAATGCTTAATGAGCTTCCTGCAAACGCACCTTGATTAACCGCTTGCATAATCCCAGGTCCAGCGCCAGTTAATACATTAAAACCATTGTCTGATAAGAGTCGTCCTAATTGTTGCGCTTGCTTTGCTAATGGATCGGTATTGGCTATTCTGGCTGAGCCAAACACACTAACTGCCGGCCCAATACCTGCTAGCTGCTCAAATGCATTGTTTAGCTCAGATTCAACAACCGCAACATTCATGAGTTTGTCTAGAGTTTAGCAAATGCACGCCCTGCTGCGTCAATAGTGCGCTGAATATCTTTGTCTGTGTGGCTGCTCGATACAAAACCCGCTTCATAAGCAGAGGGCGCCATGTACACGCCTTCCGCTAACATTAGGTGGTAGAATTTCTTAAAGCGTTCTACATCACATTGTGACGTTTCATGAAAATTAGTTACTGCAGTAGAATCGGTAAAAAATAGACCAAACATACCACCAACAACGTTTGCAGTCATGCCAATGTTATTCTCTTTAGCTTTTGCCACAATACCCTTGGTTAATTTTTGCACCTTTTCACTTAAAACTTGATAGAAATTTTCATCATCAGATAAAGCATTCAACATAGCCAAACCTGCTGACATGGACATCGGATTACCCGAAAGCGTTCCCGCTTGATAAACAGGGCCGAGTGGTGCAATAGATGACATAATTTCAAGCTTTCCACCAAACGCGCCAACTGGCAAACCACCACCAATCACTTTACCTAGCGTGGTTAAATCTGGTGTTACGCCATAAAATTCTTGCGCACCGCCCAATGCGACACGAAAACCGGTCATCACTTCATCAAAGATCAAAATAACGCCATGCTCATCACATGCTTCGCGCAAACCCTCTAAAAATCCTTCAACCGGTGGAATACAATTCATATTGCCTGCAACTGGCTCAACGATAATACAAGCTACGTCGTCACCCACTTCAGCTAACGCTTCACGCACTTGCTCGATGTTGTTGTATTCTAAAGTTAGGGTGTGCTTGGCAAAATCAGCTGGTACACCAGGGGAAGTTGGCACACCAAGTGTCAATGCGCCCGATCCTGCTTTAACTAGCAACGAATCAGAGTGGCCATGGTAACACCCCTCAAATTTAATGATTTTATCTCGACCCGTGTGCCCGCGTGCCAGACGAATTGCGCTCATCGTTGCCTCTGTACCCGAGCTAACCATGCGCACCATTTCTATCGATGGCACTAATTCACAAACTTTTTTAGCCAAGGTGGTTTCAATTTCAGTTGGCGCACCAAACCCTAATCCATTTTCAAGCGTGGCTTTAACCGCACCAATCACTGCCTGATTGGCATGACCTAAAATCATCGGACCCCATGAAGCCACATAATCAATATACTGGTTATCATCAGCATCAAACAGGTAAGCGCCTTCGCCTTTAGTAAAAAATATTGGATTGCCACCAACACCATTAAAGGCGCGCACTGGCGAATTGACGCCACCCGGAATAACTTGCTTTGCTTGTTCGAATAAAATATCTGACTGACTCATACTTGCTCCTAATAATTGGCACTAATTTGTGGATACTGCTTTAAGTGGGTGATATGTGACCACACAATTAAAATATTATCCAATAATAATTTAAGATTGACACTGGTTTTTGATAGACGAATAGCCTGCTGAACATCATCTAATAATTTAAATAAGAAAGCTGATTTAACCTTATTGGTTAGCTGATTTAATTCAACCAAACCGCCTTCTTCTTTGGTGGTTTTCAACTTTATCGCTTCAATAATTAAATTCTGTAAACAGTTCAACACCTCTAGCTCACGACCATCAAATGACTTGGTTTGATTGGCCATAAGCGGATGAATAGCCATACTTAGCAATTGATTCTGCGTTTCTTGATAGGCAATAAAGCCACCTTCAGATAATTCACTTATAACCTTGAAAGGCACGCCGTGCGTGTTTTCAAGTAACTGCTTAATGTCGAAATCCGCATTTTGCGTCTCACTTAATTGGTTCTTAATCCACTGCTGAGTCGCTTCACTATAACTAGGCGCAATATATACCGTTTGACAACGAGAGACAATGGTTGTCGGCAAATTTTGAACACTATGTGCCAAAATGATAATCAGGGTATTTTCTCTAGGCTCCTCTAGTGTCTTCAATAAACTATTAGCTGCATTCACATTCATTTGATCGCCGTAATACAGCACGCCAATTTGCAAATCATCCGCCGTTTTATTGAGCGCCTCACAAAAAGCCCTAACTTGATCAATACGAATGTCATTCGAGCGATTTTTGGTCTTTTCATTAATTTCACCCGCTCGACAATAAATCATATTAGTGTAATTAGAGCGTCTAATTAATACTGGATGATCAAGATCCTCACGAATATTATCACGTCGGATAATGCTGTCATCATTTAACAAAATACCGACCAGTTTCTGCATCAGCTCGAATTTACCCATTTTCTCACCACCAGTAATCAACAGCGCATGGGGCAAATGGTTCTGATCGATCATTTTTTGCAACTTAGATAGCGCCTGATCGTGCCAAGGAAGATTCATAGGCTGGCTAAAATTTGTTCAATTTGAGCACTGGTGTGTGCTTTGGTTTTAGAGGAGTCTATTAACTTAATACGTTGCGGATATTTCTTTGAGCGAGCAATATAAGCCTGCCTAACACGCTGAAAGAAGTCCATTGCCTCAAGCTCAATACGATCTTTTTCACCTCTGGATTCAACACGTGACATGCCCTGCTCAACAGGGATATCCAATAACAACGTCATATCAGGTACAAAATCTTGCAATACCCATTTTTCTAACTGCTCAATACGCTTAATATCTAGACCGCGACCACCGCCCTGATAAGCATAAGAGGCATCAGTAAAACGATCGCTCAATACCCAATCGCCTTGTTCTAATGCTGGAATAATTTTGTCATGGATGTGCTCATTTCTTGCAGCAAACATAAGTAGTAGTTCACTATCGCTGTGCATTGATTTGGTGCTGGTGCTAAGTAATAGTTCACGAATTTTCTCACCCAAGTCCGTTCCGCCCGGCTCACGGGTTAATATGACATTGATACCTTTAGCTTTTAAATAATCACAAATAAACGTAATTTGGGTACTTTTACCTGCGCCTTCAACGCCATCAATGGTGATAAATTTTCCTGTTTTCATGCAGTTATTTTAGATGCTTCTTAATATTATTTAAGTGTTGTTTATAAGTTTTTGCAAAGGCATGTGTGCCGTCTTTTTTTGCGACAAAAAATAGGTACTCAGTTTGCAGGGGATGCATTGCCGCTTCTAGAGAAGCTTGTCCTATTGAACTAATCGGCCCTGGCGGTAGACCTTTGTTTCTATAAGTATTGTAAGGACTTTTAATCCATAAATCCTGTTTGCTTAATTTACCCGTATATGCCTCACCCAATGCGTAAACGACGGTTGGGTCAGTTTGCAAGCGCATATTTTTTTTCAGTCGATTAAGAAATACACCTGCAATTTTAGATTTTTCTGAATTAACTGCTGTTTCACACTCGATTAACGAAGCCAGAATTAATGCTTGATGCTTATCTTTTAACGGATGATTCTTATCTCTAGCATCCCAAGCTTGAGTTAATTTACGCTCCAAAATAACATGTGCCCGATCTAGAATGCTCGTTGCACTATCGCCATAATTAATTTGATAAGTATCGGGCCAAAATTGCCCTTCATATGGTGATTTTGCCGAAGTTTTCGCCAATGTTTTAGCTAAAGAATCTTCTACAGTAATTGACTGATCATCACGCAATAATTGATAATAGTCACGCAACGTTTTGCCTTCAATTAGACTTACGTCTCTTGTGGCAACTTGGTTGGACTTAATATTTGTAAGCAGTTGCCAAACACTTGTTTGTGGGTAAATATCATAAAACCCTGACTTAAGTCGTCTATCTGCATTAGAGAGTTTGGAAGCCCAAACGACAAATAAGCTAGAATTAACCAGACCGCGGCGCTTAAGATCCTGAGCCAATGAATACACGCCAGCACCTTGGGGTACCTGATAGATAATAGTTTTTACTGTATTAATCGTATTTGCCCAATACAGCCAAAACAACAGAAAGCCTAATATGATGGGTAACAAAAATTTAGAAAAATAACGTTTAGGGGTTAAATCCATTGAATATTGGCGCTTCAATAATGCTTGTTTGAACGCGTTATTCAACTTCTCAGTGATGGCGTGTTCTGCAAATATTTGCTTATTAACTTGCCTAATAGGCATGATCCCCATAACGCTATTAGTCACAAATATCTCGTCACATTCGAGCAGTTCGGCCATGGTTAGTGTGCAAATCTCAACCGGAATGTTTAACTGATTAGCCAATTCTATCACCAGCTGCCGTCTTGTGCCTTCAATGCCACACTCGTCTAAACCTGGCGTTAACAATACGCCATCCTTAACAGCAAAAATATTACCTTGGCTAACAGAAACAACCTGCCCTTGAGGATCAAGCATAATACACTCTTGCTCAATCATATTCCGGCGCGCCAATATTTGCTCTAAGCGATTACAATGCTTTATTTCAGCCAGTAATTGGTTGTAAGCATAGCCACTCTGGCACAAATTCAAACTCAAATCGGCGGGTAAATCCGGCGCTTTGGAAATAATAACAATTCTGACCGGCTCAATCGTATCGTCAAATCCATAACCACGTTCGGTTTCACCGCGAGATAGTATCATCTTCACTACAGCGCGCTTAAACTTAACTGCTGACATTGCCTTACTGATATCTTTAAGCCAAATTGTTCGCTCAATAGGGGTGATCTGCAAGCGCTTTGCGCCCTTATCTAATCGAGCAAAATGCTGTTTAGCTAACAGCATTTTGCCATTAACAACTAGGCACGTTTCAAACAGGCCATCGCCAAACTGAGTTAAACGATTGGTAATGCTTAACTTGTTCTGTTTTTTTCCGTTGACCAAAGTGATTCGATTCATAAGTCAGTATTATAATTCAGCACTCCTATAAAAAACATCTATCAAGTTAGTATTGAATTTCAACAGCCGAAAAAGATTTCTTATTAGTCAAAGACTATCGTTACTAATGAACCTTATCATACACAAATTAGCACCCAGATAAGTTTTCAGGGTGCTAAAATCTAGCACTTGTAACAAAGGTTTTATTAAACACAAACAACAATAGGAGAGAGAGAAATGGGTGGAATTATTAATTTAATCAAATGGGTGTTAATTGTTATTGGTGCAATTGCAACTTACTATGCAGTGTCATTACAAGCACAATACGGAGTTACCTCTAAAGTAATCAGTGAGATGGTTTCACCAAAACTACATCCTGATTCTATGTCAAAAGTCTACATGCCAATGACGAATACATTGCTTGACACAGGCGATATTACCATGGCCTCTATTGTGCGTGTTAAAGTAGCTGATGATGTTTCCAACGGAGATGTTGAAGAAGCAATGGAAAGCATTGCAACTGCAGAAGGCATTCGTTCAGTGGGTATGTTGCCACTATCTGAGATGGTTGAATTACAAACTGGTGAAAAGCAAAGATTTCTTAAAATTTACCAATACTGCTCTCCACGTACTGCCATGACTATGGTTGATCATTCAGATGCATTCTCGGCATACTTACCTTGTCGTTTGGCATTAATCGAAGACAAAGAAGGTCAAAGATGGCTATACACACTAGACATGAATGCTATGATCTACGGTGGTGCACCATTACCAGACTACTTATTAGAAAAAGCGCTTAGAGTACAAGAAGTTATTACCGCAATTCAAGTAGGCGGTGCCGAAGGCGACTTCTAATCAGCTAACTAATATCAAGTTAAAACCGTCCTTTTGGGCGGTTTTTTTTGCTCTAAAATAACCTTATGAATCCTATTTATCACGATCTTGATTTTGGCGTTACTTGTATCGATACTGAACATATGCGCCAAGATTTTGTTGCTGCTTATCTGATTGAAGACAATGGTCGAGCCGCCTTTATTGATACTGGTTGTTATTTATCAGTACCCACATTGCTCGCCACATTAGATAAAAAGAAAATCAGCTACGATTGTGTTGATTATATTATCCTGACTCACATTCACCTTGATCATGCGGGTGGTGCCGGTGAACTCATTAAACACTTGCCCAATGCCAAAATCTATGTACATGAGCGTGGCGCTCAGCATTTAATTGACCCTTCCAAATTACGTGCCGGGGTAATCGGTGTTTATGGCGAGCTATTTTTTAAGCAATTCTTAGGTGATTTAATTCCTGCACCCGAAGACAAAGTGATTATTGCCAAGGATGGCGCTAAAATTACATTGGGCGGTCGTATATTGACTTTTATTGATACGCCAGGGCATGCCAGACATCACGTGTGCATTTGGGATCACAAATCTCAAGGAATTTTTAGTGGTGATACATTAGGTGTTAGCTATCGTGAATTTGATACCGATCAGGGGTGCTTAATTTTTCCACCTACCACACCAGTACAATTTGACCCTAAGGCCTGGATTGAAACCATCGACAAATTAATGTCGTTCAAACCAAAGGTTGCTTACTTAACCCATTTTAATCGGATTAAATTTAATACCGAATCAGCGGATATGCTTAAACAGCACATTCTTGGATTTACTCAAATTGCCAAGGAAAATCAACACACAAGCAATCGCCATACAACTCTTAAAGAGGCACTACTTGCTTATCTATTAAAAATCGCCAATGAGCATGGTGTTAGCCTTGATGAGGCGCAACAAATCAAATTATTTAAGGGTGATTTAGAAATTTGCGCTCAGGGCTTGGGTGTCTGGCTAGATCGAAATTTAAATTAGTAGTAAGAGCAACAATAATCCGTTACTGCTTTCACTTTTAATTTAAAGCTTGAGTCTTTGGGCACCTCAAATGACGTGCCTTTAGTAAACGTTTGCCAATCGCTTGCACCAGGCAATAGTACTTCCATTTCCCCTGCCTGAATTTCCATCAGCTCATTGTCATCGGTACCAAATTCATAATCACCTGGCATCATAATGCCTAGTGTTTTCTTGGAGCCGTCAGCAAACTCTACCACGCGTGAAGTCACCTTACCTTCAAAATAAATGTTTGCCTCTTTTACAACGGTTACATTTTCAAAACTTGACATAAAATCTCCTTAATTGGTTTGATTCAAAATATACTGGGTTAATAACGGTACAGGGCGGCCAGTAGCGCCTTTTTTGGCACCACTGATCCAGGCAGTGCCAGCAATATCTAAGTGTGCCCAACGATAATCTTTGGCGTACCTTGCCAAGAAACAAGCTGCTGTTACCGTGCCCGCTTCACGCCCACCGATATTGCCCATATCGGCAAAATTTGATTTTAACAACTCATCGTATTCGTCATCTAAAGGCAATTGCCAAGCAGTATCTAAAGATGTTTTACCTGCGGCAAGAATATCATTGGCTAAGTCTTGATCATTCGCCATAAGTCCGCAATGATGCTTGCCCAATGCCACAATCACTGCACCGGTCAAGGTTGCTGTATCAATCACCACTTCAGGATTAAATTTTTCAACATAGGTTAAGGCATCACACAAAATCAAACGCCCTTCTGCATCGGTATTTAAAATTTCAATGGTTTGGCCTGACATGCTCGTCACCACATCACCAGGTTTTGACGCATTATGCGCCGGCATATTTTCAACCGCTGGCACCACAATGGTTAAATTAATAGCTGGTTGTATTTGAGCAATAGCTCGCATCGTACCCAGCACAGATGCTGCGCCACACATGTCGTATTTCATTTCATCCATGCCCGCACCAGGTTTAAGTGAAATGCCACCACTATCAAAGGTAACACCCTTGCCCACTAATACGATCGGTTTGGCATCGCCATTACCTTGATAACTTAGGCTAATTAGTTTTGGCGCCTCAATAGAACCTTTAGAAACTGACAATAAAGAGCCCATGCCCAGTGCCGACATGTCCGCCTCTTCTAATACTTCACACTCAAGATTAAATTCACTGGCTAAATCTTGCGCTGTTTGAGCCAAATAAGATGGTGTGCAAATATTAGAAGGTAGATCGCCTAAATGACGAGTTAACGCCATACCGTCTGCAATAGCATAACCTTGTGCTAGCTCGTAAGCATTATTATTGTCTGACTGAAAAGCAATATTTTCCAGCGCTCGATCAGCTTCATCAGCGCCCAATTTCTGAATCTCATAAGTGGCATTTTGCAACACCCTAGCACCCGTACGATGCATCCAAGACTCATCAAATCCATCAACATCAAGTGCTTGAATCATTACAGTTTTTGACTTAAGGTTGTTCAGTACACCACTAACTGCGCTTAACGCTTTAATATAGTTTTTTGACGTATTTGGCGCCTTGTCCATGCCAACAACAATCACTTGCTTAGCCTTGAAACCAGCAACCAAATTTAACAGTAGTGTTGTGCCTGTTTTTGATTCAAAATTACTCAATTCAATCAACTGCTGAATATTCGAATCATCATTGGCCACCTCTGAATTTGAAAACACCACCACACAGTCACCATCAAATTGTTGGATGGTTGTATTAATTAATGAAAATTCCATGCCATTTCCTCAGTTAAAAATATAATGCCGATATTCTACCTAAAAAGGTAAAATTTATTCATTTTTCAATCGTACTTTTATCATGATTAAATCTTTGTTATTAGCCCTATTGCTATTATCTAGCAGTGTAAACGCCTCTAAAGATGAGGTCATCCAACATCTGAGTCGTTTTTTTGGAGAAATAGACAAGCAAGATATTGTCGCTTCTAATTTCAAAGGGGTTTATGAGGTCATTACCTATAATCCTATTGACTCTATGCTAGTGTCTGAAAATGGTCGATACCTTATTCAGGGCGATGTGGTTGATCTCACCACTCGCAGCTTAATTGAAAAAAGCGGCAGGGTAAAAAATCTAAAATTAGCTCTGATTGCCACCATTGCTGAGGACGACAAAATTATCTACCAGGCAACGGATGAACAATATCAAGTACATGTATTTACCGATGTCGATTGTCCATTTTGCAAACGCCTACATAATGAAATAGATAAAATGAACCAGCTTGGCATTACTGTTAAATATCTTGCCTCTCCTTTAGCTTCCCTGCACCCGAGAGCGCAAGGAAAAATGCAAAAAATTTGGTGTGCTGAAAATCGCAACCAAGCCATGAATGATTACAACGATTTGGGTACAATTCCGGACTCTTCTAACTGTGATAATCCTGTTGCTCAACAATTAAACATCTCTCAACAATTAGGTGTGTCAGGTACGCCGGCCATTTTCCTATCAGACGGTACACACTTACCGGGTTACTTGCCAGCTGATAAGCTACTCAACAAAATCAAAACCACTCTTGGCCACTAATAATACAAGACTCGTTGCCCTAGAGGCAATTTGCTCAGTTGTTCTTGATAAAAGGTCATTATCTGCTTTTGACTACCCTGATCAAAATGATGCGCTAGCCAAATCCTTGGTTTTTGGCACCATCCGCTATTACCACCAGCTCAATGATATTGTTACAGACTTACTGGATCATTCTTTAGATAAAGAAGACCTAGACATTCATTGCTTAATGTTACTAGGCGCCTATCAAATCTTATATTCTAAGGTAGCGATACATGCCAGTATTTTTGAAACGGTTGATGTAGCCAATACACTTAACAAATCTTGGGCTAAGGGTCTAATTAACGCCATCTTGAGACAAATTGATCGGGACAAAGAAACACTACTCAAGCAAGTGCATTTCTCACACCCCACTTGGCTGGTTAAAAAAATCAAGCAAAACTACCCGGATCATTTTGAGCAAATTTTTAGCCAGAACAATGTTCAGGCGCCAATGACGATTCGCGTTCACCCGAAATTTTCAGCAACGGACTATCAACAACAGCTTAATGATATAGGTATTGCCAGTCAAACACTTAGTGTTGCATCTCAGGCTTTGGTACTGGAAAAACCTGTGAGTGTATATGATTTGCCTAACTTTGAAACAGGCTCATGCTACGTTCAAGACGCATCAGCTCAGTTGGCCGCGCATTTATTAGACTCGAAAGAAGATGAGCTGATTTTAGATGCCTGCTCTGCACCGGGTGGAAAAACAACACATCTATGCGAACTCACACCAAGCGCTAAAATTATCGCGCTCGACAGCGATTTAGATCGCCTAGAAAGAGTTGAGCAAAATGCCCAGCGTTTTAATATCAACAACATTGGAATTATTCAAGGCAACGCCCAACAACAAGACTGGTGGGATGGGCAATTATTCGACAAAATCTTGCTTGACGCACCCTGCTCTGCCACCGGTGTTATTCGACGCCATCCTGACATCAAACTCTTGCGAAAACCCAAAGATATCACTAATTTAGTAGCCTTACAAAAAGACATTTTGGAAAATTTATGGCCAATGCTCAAACCAGGTGGCACGCTACTTTATGCGACTTGCTCCATTCTAAAAGCAGAAAATGAATTCCAAATCGCTGACTTTCTTCACAGTCATGACGATGCCGGTGAAATTAAAATCGACTTAGATTGGGGTATTAAAACTGTTGTTGGTAGGCAACAACTACCCACCCATGAGTTTGACGGATTTTATTACGCAAAGCTTAAAAAAGTGTAGAATAATTTCTACCTTTAATGTAAAGGTAATTAACTCTCGGGGGAGAAAAAATGAAAAAAATACTACTTAGTATAGTGACACTGCTATTTGTGTTTAATGCACAAGCAGCCAATCCAAAATATGTCATTCAGGTCAGCACAGATGATGCACGCACACAAAAAATTGTACTGAATAATGCAGCTAATTTACAGAAATATTATGGTGCGGACAAGGTTGATGTAGAGATTGTTGCTTATGGTCCAGGCTTGGGCATCTTAACAACTGGCAACAAAAATGCCAGCCGTGTTGAAAAAATGGCGATGACTGACATTACTTTTAGTGCGTGCCAAAACACTATGAATGGCTTCAAGAAAAAGAAAGGTCATTTCCCAAAACTAACTGATGGCGTAACTATCACACCATCTGGCGTAGTTAGAATTGGCGAGTTACAACAACAAGGTTATTCTTATATTAGACCTTAAATCAAATTTAATCTAACAAAAAAGGCGCTAAAAGCGCCTTTTTACTGGGTTACTTTTCTAACGCAATATCTAGTACTTCGTCAATCCACTTAACTTTAATCACATTAAGCTTGCCTTTGATTTTATCTGGCACTTCGGATAATTCACGCTCATTATCATCAGGAATAATAACGGTTTTAATACCACCACGAAGCGCCGCCAACATTTTCTCTTTTAGACCACCAATTGGTGTGATTTCACCCCTTAACGTGATTTCACCAGTCATCGCCACATCGGCCTTAACCTTGCGCCCTGTGAGTACAGACACCAAAGCTGTACACATTGCTGCACCGGCACTTGGGCCATCCTTTGGTGTTGAGCCATCAGGTACATGAATATGAACATCTAGTTTATCTTGGAAATCATTAGCAATACCCAACTCCTCAGCACGAGTACGTGTAACACTCATAGCCGCCTGAATGGATTCTTTCATGACGTCGCCTAGTTGTCCCGTATAGTTGAGCTTGCCCTTGCCTTTATAAGCGGTTGCCTCAATGGTTAATAAGTCACCACCTACTGATGTCCAAGCCAAGCCAGTCACTTCGCCGACTTGATTATTTTCTTCAGCCAAGCCAAAACGATGTTTCTTGACGCCTAAATATTTTTCTAGATTCTTGTCGCTAATGGTAGCCTTGCTCTTGCGCTTCTTAAGCACCACCTCTTTCACCACCTTACGACAAATAGTGCTAATGGTTCTATTAAGACCACGCACACCTGCTTCACGGGTGTAATAACGAATAATATTTAAAATAGCCGAATCTTTAAAGCTAATTTCATTCGCCTTAATGCCATTACTATCCATTGCCTGTTTAATCAAATGGCGCTTGGCGATTTGAACTTTTTCATCCTCTGTATATCCTGACAGCTCAATAATTTCCATTCTATCAAGTAGCGGTTGTGGCAGGTCAAGTGAGTTAGCAGTTGCTACGAACATCACTTGCGACAAATCATAATCCACTTCAAGATAATGATCATTGAATGTGTGATTTTGCTCAGGGTCTAACACTTCAAGCATGGCTGACGAAGGATCTCCACGATAATCACTGGCCATTTTTTCAATTTCATCCAGTAAAAATAACGGATTTTTTACTTTAACTTTCTGCATTTTTTGCACGATAGAGCCAGGCATGGCACCAATATAAGTGCGCCTGTGACCACGAATCTCAGCCTCATCTCGAACACCACCTAAAGCCATACGCACATATTTTCGATTAACCGCTTTGGCAATAGATTCACCTAAAGAAGTTTTACCCACGCCCGGTGGACCCACCAAGCACAAGATATTTGCTTTATTATGAGAGACTCTAGTTTGTACCGCCAAATGCTCCAAAATACGCTCTTTAACCTTATCTAAACCATAGTGATCATCATCAAGAATTTTTTGCGCCTTTTTAAGATCTTTGTTGATAATGGTTTTCTTCTTCCAGGGTACGTCACATAAATTTTCAATATACGTACGAATAATGGAGGCATCAGATGATTGAGATGACATGCGTGATAATTTCTTAAGTTCACTTTGTGCTTTCTCTTTAGCTGCTTTAGGCATTTTTGCTTTATTAATGCTTAATTGCAGCTCCTCAATTTCATTTTCATCCTCAGCATTGCCTAATTCCTTTTGAATGGATTTCATTTGTTCATTCAAATAATAATCACGCTGATTGGACTCCATCTGCTTACGAACACGCGATTGAATCTTGTGCTCTGTATCTAACACCTCGATTTCGCTTTGAATAACAGTTAAGATTTTGTTTAATCTTTCCTGAGCTTGATCACCACCAAGTAGCGCTTGCTTTTCAGATACTTTAAGTGCCAGATTAGCAATAATCACGTCACTGAAACGCTCAACATCAGTGACATCCTTAAGCATTTTTAACACTTCTTCAGGAATTTTTTTATTCAGCTTGATATATTTTTCAAAACTCTCGAGTGCTAAGCGCATCATCGCCTTAACTTCAGTTTCGTCTTCTGAAGCTAGAGCCAAATCACTAAGTTGAACCTCGCTATATTCTTCCAAGTCAATGATAGCCTCAACCTTGGCACGCTTTACACCTTCAACCAATACTTTAATCGTGCCATCAGGTAGTTTTAGCATTTGCAAAATAGTGGCCAATGTGCCCACCTCATGCAAATCTTCGTATTGTGGATTTTCTACTTTGTCATCTTTTTGAGTGACCAAGAAAATATATTTACTGCCAGCCATGGCGTGAGTAATGGCGTTAACCGATGTTTTTCTACCAACAAATAGTGGCATCACCGTATGCGGAAACACCACGACATCTCTCAAAGGCAGCAGAGGAACGTTCTCAAGCTTTAAATCAATTTCTTCTATTTCGGGCTTTGTTCCCATAACAACTTGACACCTTTTTTGTTTAATAATTTAGATAAATAGTGGTGAGTGACATTAATTTCAAGTATCCACTGACCAAAATCATCCACCTTTTCGTTGTGGATATAGCCAACATTATGAATTTCACTACGAATATGCGCACTCATAACATCAAGCTCAATTCGTGCACGTGTCATCATACCACTCAGTTGCTCGGCTAGTGCTTGATATAACAAATCAATGCCTTCGCCAGTTTTGCTTGAAATCCACACTCGGTAAATGCGCCCTGACTCATCTCGGTCTAGGCGAGGTGCAAAATTTTCAAGGCAATCTATTTTATTCATTACCAATATACTGGGAATCTCTCCTGCACCAATTTGCTCGATAATTTCTTCAACTTGGTCAATTTTCTCAACATTATATTCGTCAGCACTATCCACAACATGCAACAACACATTAGAACGCTTAGTTTCCTCCAAGGTTGATTTAAATGCATCAACTAGATCATGCGGCAGATCTTGAATAAAACCAACCGTATCTGCAATAACGGCCTCACCAGACGCTGGCAAAATAACGCGTCTAATGGTGGCATCTAGTGTTGCGAATAGCTGATCATGTGCATAGACTTCTGCATCTGTCAGCGTATTAAACAAAGTAGACTTACCCGCATTGGTATAGCCCGCTAACGCAATCATAGGTAATTCGTTTTTAGTTCGAGACTTACGCCCTAAATCGCGCTGTTTATGTACTTTGTCTAAGCGTTTGGTGATATTTTTAATGCGTACAGCAATCAAACGCTTATCCGTCTCAAGCTGAGTTTCGCCCGGACCACGCATACCAATACCACCTTTTTGTCGCTCTAAGTGAGTCCAACCTCGAACGAGACGTGTTGACAGATGGCGCAATTGTGCAAGCTCTACTTGAAGCTTGCCTTCGAATGAACTTGCCCTGAGTGCAAAAATATCCAGGATTAGCCCCGTACGATCCATCACCTGACATTCGAGTGTTTTTTCTAGATTGCGCTCTTGTGACGGGGAAAGCTCAGGTGAAAATATTACCAAATCAAGCTCGAGCTCCTTAACCATTTGTGCAATCTCGTCAACCTTACCTGTGCCAATATAGTATTGCGCTAAGGCAGAATTTCGATTAACCTGAATAGTATCCACAATATCCAAACCTGAAGATTCTGCCAATTCTTTGAACTCAGATTTGGCATTATGGATATTGCGCGTTGAAGGCAGCTCGACATACACCAACAAGGTTCGTTCACCTTGTCCAACGGCCTCTTTCTGACGATCAAATAATTCCAAAAGAGTGGCGCTTAACTAGCTTTCTTATTGGGCTTGGATTTTTCAGATTTGTAAACAATCAGCGGATCTTTATTTTTTTCAACCACTTCTTTATCGATCACCACTTCAGATACATCTTTTAATGATGGCAACTCAAACATGGTGTCTAGTAACAAATCTTCAAGAATCGAGCGCAAACCACGAGCGCCTGTTTTACGCTTGATAGCCAATTTAGCAATCGCTAATAGTGATGCTTTTCTAAACGTTAATTTAACATCCTCAAGTTTGAAGATTTCTTGAAATTGTTTAACGACCGAATTTTTTGGCTTGGTTAGAATTTGAACCAGTGCATCTTCATCTAGCTCTGATAATGCTGTTTGAACTGGCAATCGGCCAACTAATTCAGGAATCAAGCCAAATTTAATTAGATCTTCCGGCTGGATTAGATCAAACAAATCAGTCAGTGTTTTCTTTTCATTCTCATCTTTTACAGCGGCAGAAAAGCCAATGCCGGTTACTTTTTCAACACGGCGATTAATAATCGCATCTAATCCGTCAAATGCACCACCACAAATGAATAAAATTTTTGACGTATCCACGTCAATGGTTTCTTGATTAGGGTGTTTACGACCACCTTGTGGTGGTACCGATGCAACCGTACCTTCAATCAATTTCAACATGGCTTGTTGCACACCTTCACCTGATACATCACGAGTAATGGAAGGTGAATCAGAACGACGTGAAATTTTATCAATTTCATCAATAAAAATAATGCCACGCTCAGCACGCTGAGGATCAAAATCACATTTAGACAATAGACTCTTGATGACATTCTCAACATCATCACCGACATAACCCGCTTCTGTTAGTGTGGTCGCATCAGCAACGGTAAATGGTACATCCAGAATGCGTGCCAATGTCTGTGCCAATAATGTCTTACCCGAGCCCGTCGGACCCACCATCAAAATATTTGATTTGTCTAACTCAACCTCATTAGAAACATAATCATTTTTTAGGCGCTTATAGTGATTGTAAACTGCCACTGAAAGCACTTTTTTAGAGTGATCTTGCCCAATGACATAATCATTTAAAAAATCGCGCAACTGAATAGGTGTGTAATCCCAATCTTGATGCTGATCTGTAATTTCTTTAACAGCTTGCTCTTCGATAAGGTCATGGCAAGATTCAATACATTCATTACAAATGTAGACACCAGGTCCGGCGATTAAACGCTCAACTTCAGACTTAGCTTTGCCACAAAATGAACAAGAAAGTTCTTTTTTATCGTCTTCTGCCATAATTAACGCTTAGTGATCACCTTATCAATCAATCCATAATCAGCCGAATCAGCGGCTGACATAAAGTTATCTCTATCAGTATCCTTTTGAATAGTTTTAAGACTCTGTCCTGTGTGAGTTTTCATGATGTTGTTTAACTTTTCTCTTACCGTTAAAATTTCTTTAGCATGAATGTCGATATCACTCGCTTGACCAGAAAAACCGCCTAATGGCTGATGAATCATCATTCTTGCATTCGGCAAAGCAAAACGTTTATCTTTGGCACCTGCGGTTAATAATAATGCACCCATTGAAGCTGCTTGGCCAATACATAAAGTAGACACATCAGGCTTAATAAACTGCATGGTGTCATAAATTGCCAAACCGGCAGTTACCGAACCACCTGGTGAATTAATATATAAATGAATATCTTTGTCAGGATTTTCAGATTCTAAAAATAATAACTGAGCAACGACCACATTGGCCATATAGTCTTCTACAGGACCTACTAAGAAAATAATTCGTTCTTTTAATAGGCGCGAGTAGATATCATATGAACGTTCGCCTCGGGCAGATTGCTCCACCACCATAGGTATTTGATTCAGATTATTAATATCCATTTTATTTAGCCTTGTTCGGTAATTTCTGTAAATTTCTTCTTAACTGGCTTAATCTTTGCCGCTTCTAAAATTTTGTCTTGCACCATTTTTTCAACAATCATCAACTCAACGCTTGATTTTCTTGAAACGTCTTCATTGTAGTAGTCAACCATCTGCTGTGCATTTTCACCATAAGCTTGAGACATTTCAGCAATTTTTGCATCAATTTGCTCCATGCTAGCCACCATATTATTGTCACTAGCAATTTGACTCACCATTAAGCCTAACTTAACTCGACGCTCTGCTTCATCATTAAATACCGTTGCTGGCATATCATCTGGCGCTGACTGGCCTTGTTGTTGCATACGCTCCTTCATTTCGGCTAATAAATTTTGCGCCTCACCATCAATGCTGCCTTGCGGCACATCAAACTCGTTAGCAGCAGCCAATGCACCAAATATTGCATCCTTGTTCAACTGCTCAATGCGGCCGTTAATTTCAGTGCGCATTTGCTCTTTCATGCTAACAAGTAGTGCATCCATTGTATCTTCACCGAATTTTTTAGCAAATTCAGCGTCCAATTTTGGCAACTTAGGCGAGCCCACTTCGTTAACATTAATTGAAAATTTAACCGGCTTGCCAGCTAAATGAGTTGCTTGGTAATCATCTGGGAAATTAACATCAAGCTCAACCGTTTTACCAGCTACAACATCAGTTACACTGTCTTCAAAACCTGGAATCATGGTGCCTTTACCTAATACCAATTTAAAGTCATTAGCTTCACCGCCTTCAAATTTCTCGCCTTCAATCGTACCCACAAAATCCAACGCCAATCTGTCACCGGCCTTTGACTTACGCTTAACTGGCTTGTACTCTGTTAATTGCTCTTGCAAGCCGTTTAACGTTCTATCTTCATCAGCCTTAGTAATATCCACTTCAATTTGATCAATTTCTAAGCCAGAGAAGTCTGCCATTTCAATCGTTGGAAACACTTCAAATTCAACCGTGTAGAAAAATTCTGTCTCACCTTCTGAATCAATTTTAGTGACCGTTGGTCTTGCAGCTGGAGACAGCTTAACTTCAGATAATGCCTCAACCAAAGTTTCGTTAACAATCTCATTAACTGCGTCTGATTTTGCATTATCACCAAAACGCTGCTTCACCATAGATACAGGAACCTTGCCTTTTCTAAAGCCATCAATACTCACTTGCGAAGCCATTGTTTTTAAGCTTTTTTCAACCTTTTGGTTGAACATGTCAATGGCTACGCCTACTGTTAGTGATCTTTTTAGACCTTCTAGTGTTTCTAATGAAGTTTTCATGTGTGTTAAATCCGTCTCTTGCTTATAAAAACAGACAATTATACCTAAAATTTAAGACAATAAAAAAGGCAGTAAATACTGCCTTTTTATAAGTTTACTTTAAAGACTTTAGCTTAATGCAAACCAGCGATATATTGCGCCAACGCTTCAATTTCTGCATTGTTTAAATCTTTAGTGAATGCAGTCATCATCTTTAACTGATCATTCGTTCTGGCTGGCGCACTAGCGTCTGTTTGCGCATTAATTGACACTTGGCGAAAATCTTTTAACTGTTTTGCTGTATAAGCTGCATGTTGAGAAGCCAACGCTGGAAAGCCTGCTGATGGAATGCCTGCACCCTTAGGACCGTGACAAGCGATACAAGCAGTAATGCCTCTTGTTTTGTCACCACCACGATATAGTCGCTCACCTAGGGCAATATTTGCTGTTTTACTAGCAACACCTTGTGCAATATTTTGCTTAGAGAAATGGGCTGCTAAATTAGCCATGTCATCTACTGATAGAGCTGCAACAATGCCTGCCATTAAGCCATCTTTACGATCGCCTGATTTAAAATCAATTAATTGCTTAAGAGTATAACCCTCGCCCTGACCGGCAATTTTAGGGAAATTTGGCACCATTGAGTTACCATTAACACCATGACATGCTGTACAAGTAGCAGACTTAGCTTTACCCTTGGCCGCATCACCTGCAGCGAATGTATTAACTGAAATAAAAGCCAATGCAGCGCTAAAAATAAATGCTAGTTTGTTCATGTGTGTCCTTTTTTACAAAAAAATAAGCCGATATTATACGCTAATATCGGCTTATTTAAATCATGAAATGCGCCAAGTGACGCAAGTAGTCTATTGACCTGCTAAGTAGTCAGCAATGGCTTGCTCTTGGCCTGCTGCTAATGGCGCCATGGCACTCATTGTAGGGTCTTTACGTGCGCCAGATTGAAAATCTTTAAGTGCTTTAACCACATCAAGATCAGGGCGTGCTGACTTAGCTAATGATGGGTAGGTTGGAATTGCTGATTTTCCACCCGCACCATGACAACCTGAACAACCTAATGCATCAAATGGATTTGCCTGAACAGAACCCATTGCCAATGTAGCTGCCGCTACCAATAAAACCTTCTTCATTACTCTCTCCTTATTTTGTAATAATATAAAATGGTATATAGTTCAAACACCACTGATTTTTGATTATACATAGTTTTATTCAATGCGCAAACACTACCATCAAGCTAAATTCTTACTTTCTTGCCCCTCAATCAAGGGTGCGCCTACAGATGAGGGTTTCGAAGTTATCTTCGCCGGAAGATCCAATGCGGGAAAATCCAGCTCAATTAATACGCTAACCATGCAAAACAAACTTGCCAAGGTGTCACGCACACCAGGGCGCACACAGCATTTGGTATTCTTTGAATTGGACAAAGATAGGCGTTTGGTTGACCTGCCAGGCTATGGTTATGCCAAAGTGCCTGAACACGTTAAAAAACAATGGCATCAAGATATGAGTGAATATTTTGAAAAACGTGATTGTTTGCGTGGCGCAGTATTGGTGATGGACGTGCGTCACCCACTTAAACCTTTTGACAAAATGATGTTGGATTGGTGTGTCAGCATCAATCTTCCGACGCAGATTCTCCTTACTAAAGCGGATAAACTTAAAAAAGGCGCTGCTGCCAATGCTTACCAACTGGTTAAAAAAGAAATAAAAAACCATCCTTATGTTGATGTGCAGTTGTTTTCCAGCCTAAAGCGGCAAGGGTTAGATACTTTATGGTCTCGTCTTGATACTTTTTTTGGCTATATAGATTAAATGCACTTAGATGTTGAACTGAGTCATCTTAAAGCAACTGACACGATTGTTGTTGCTAACAACCGTCAGGTGCTAGCATTCAAAAAAAGCTTTACTCAACAACAACCACAAGCCCAATTACCTAAAATATTTTCCTGGATTCAATATCTTAACCACTATTGGAAAACTCGTCAGTTACACAATCAGGCCCGGTTAATTAATGCGATAGAGCAGCGCCATCTAATCGAGTCATCACTGAAAGCGTGTGGCCAAACCACTCACACGCAGCTAATTAATGAAGTGATTAAAAACTATGATTATTGCACCAATCACAAAATTCCATTAAGCTTATTAGCACAATCAAAAATCCAGGCTAGTGAAGCATTTTCCCAATGGATAGTGCATTACCAACAGCATAAAAAAACCCTAAATTTAATCGATGTAAATGATTTGACTAACTTAATATTGGCTGATGACGAGCTAACAGAGTCTCTTTTTATTTATGGCTTTAAAACACTGACACCCTTACAAAATAAGGTTTTTGAGACGCTTAACTGCCAGACACTTAAGGCGCAACGAACTCAGTCAACGAAGCAGTATTGTTTTAACAATACCTTAGATGAGATAGTCTCAGCTGCAAACTGGGCTAAACAGCAGCAGCAAGATAATCCGCACAAATCTATTGCCATTGTTTGTCCACAATTAAGCGAATTACAACACCAATTAACATCAGCCTTTGATCAAGTTTTTGACGACTTTCTCACTGAAACAGGGGAAAAATCCTACAATATATCATTAGGCTTGCCCTTGTCTCAGTATGCGTTGATTCAGGATTTACTCAACTTACTTACTCTATCTGAACAACTTAAAGAAGATCGTGTTGAATCATCTTTGTTTACTCAAGTAGTTAGTAGTGTCTATATCAAAGGTTATCAATCAGAACGTAGTGCTAGGCACTTATTGGCTAACCAAGCTAGCGCCTTAGCACTTGAATATTTTTCTTTAGAACAGTTAGCAGATGCATTGGCACAGTGTCCGGTATTGTTAAAAATACTCAATCAAATAACACATCAAACTAACACACAAACCTTAGATCAGCATTTAACACGCTTTAATACAATGCTTGATCACTGGGGATTTGCCACAGATCGAAACTTAAGCAGTGGCGAGTATCAATTATTGCAAAAATACTTAGATAGTTCACTAATACTGAATCAATTATCAACACATCAAGAAAAGTGTCGTGTCGTTATGGCTCTACAAACACTCAAGGAAATAACCAATCAAGTCATCTTTCAGGCTCAATCTAGTCAGTCAAATATTCAAATTATTGGCTCCTTAGAAGCCGAAGGGTTGTATTTTGACAAAGCCTGGGTGATGGGCATGACACAAGGATTTTTACCTGCCAAACTTAATTCGCCACGCTTTATTAGTGGCGCAATCGCCGCTGAATATCAAATTCCTCATAGCAGCTATGAATTAATCCAAGCAGATGCGCAGAATACATTTGCCAACCTGTGCACATTGTCTGACCACGTCATTTTTTCTTATGCAAAGTCCCACGCCGAATCAGAACAACTACCCTCTCCTTTGCTGAATGACTCTTATGAGCACAAGCCACAAGAATCATTCAACCTAGAGGCAATCAACCTTGAGTCTATTGACAACCGCAATGCACCAGAGTGTTCAGATAAGCACATCAAATCTGGCGTCTCATTACTAAAAGATCAAATGGCTTGCGCCTTCAAAGGGTTTGCACATCGACTACAAATCGAGTCAATTGATGAGCCGCATATCGGCCTAGATCGACGCGAACAGGGTAATATTATTCATAATGCACTGCAGTATATTTATGAAGAAATAAATACCAAAGAGGCTTTGCTAGCGCTTAGGTCATCTGAGCTTAGCTCATTAATCAGTCGCAAAGTTTACGCAGCACTTAAACGTCATACAGAATCTGGCTTTAAAGCCATTGAGAAAATCCGGGTAGAGCAATTATTAGCTAAATTTATTGAAACCGACAAGCTTAGAGAAGATTTTCGCGTACTGGCTACTGAGCGTAGTGTGGCCGTAGATATTGCCGGACTAAGCTTTAACACACGACTTGATCGACTCGATGAAATGAACAATGGCGATCAAATTGTATTTGATTATAAAACTGGATCTACGTCCACTTCAAAATGGTGCGCAGCAGATATCGCTGAACCACAACTACCCATTTACAGCATCACCAACAATACTCAGGGTGCTGCTTTTATTGAGCTGAATTCCAGTGGTGCAAATATTAAGGGGTTGTCAAAAGACCCGGATTCACTGCCCAAACAATCCACGCGTAAAGGCAATTGTCAAGATTGGGACGATCAACTTATCACTTGGGAAAATCAACTCAATCAGGCCAGTCAAGATTTCCAATCAGGTCAAGCACAAGTCAATCCTAATAAAATAGCTTGTGATTATTGTGAATTTGACCTACTGTGTCGCATCCAAAAATAAAGCGATAATCGATCTCTTTTCATCAACAATTGCCTGGGCAATATTAGTTTTATCCAGTGAAGCAATATCAATAGAACTTAGCTGATTTTTAAGCTCAACAATCGCATCAACATCAACTAATAACAACTGAAAAACACTGAGTAAATCTTCAAATCGTTCTTGTCGCCTAAGCGCATCTGTTTTGACAAAAAACTCATAAATAGATTCAACCGTTTGCTCATCAAAAGATTTAACAAATGCATAAAACTGCGCACTGAGCTTGGCAAGTTGCTCATATTGTTTTGGGGCTTTTAATCGCTGACAGATGGCAGAAATATCGCTCAAATTTTCATTAATCAACCAAATGCAAAATTTAAGATATGCTTGATCAGTTTTTAATGCATCTAAAAATTCAAAGGTATTATTATGGCTCTGATGCGCTTTATGAGACAGCGGCGCAAAAACCCGTTCATACGCACCACAAGCTGACAACACCTTGAAAAAAGCCGAAGGCGTCTCATATGACAATGATTTCTCCAACTCTTTAAATACGCGCTCAGGGGTAAGTGCATCCACCTCACCCGAAGCAACCATCTCTTTCATCAGCTTATGGGTTGGGTGAGCCACCTTAAATCCAAATACTTTAAAGCGTGCTGCAAACCGAGCAACTCGCAACACGCGCACCGGATCTTCGCTGAATGCAGCAGAAACGTGGCGTAGCAGTCCATTATCTAAATCGGCTTGACCATCAAACGGGTCAAACAATTCATCATCATTTCGAATATCCTGAGCAATGGCATTAATGGTTAAATCACGGCGTGACAGATCTTGCTCTAATGTGACTGCTTTTGACGTGTCAAATTCAAAGCCTTTATAACCCTTGCCAATTTTTCGCTCAAGTCTTGCTAATGCATACTCTTCTTGCGTACCCGGGTGCAAGAAAACTGGAAATTCTTTACCCACTTGACGATAGCCAAGATCTAGCATTTCATCAGGTGACGAGCCAACCACCACCCAATCTTTCTCGGTGTTATCATCTGCAATGTTCAATAGGCGATCACGAACTGCACCGCCAACTAAATAAACTTTCATACTTATGGGAAGAATTTTCTTAATTCTCATATAATACACGAATGGATTTATCTAAATTAACACCGGAGCAGTTTAAAGTGACACAACAATGTGGCACTGAAGCACCTTTTACAGGCAAGTACGTTAATCATCATGAAGATGGCAGCTACATCTGTGTTTGCTGCAAGCAGGTGCTTTTTACCTCGGACACTAAATTTGACTCCGGCACGGGCTGGCCTAGTTTTTATAACATTGCCCAGTCTGATAGTGTTACTTTAATGATTGACAACACACACGCAATGACGCGCACAGAGGTCAGATGCAAAAACTGTAATGCACATCTTGGCCATGTGTTTAGCGACGGCCCTGCACCAACTGGCCAACGCTACTGCATCAATTCTGCCTCTTTAGACTTTAACCCAAACTCATAATGCATATTCATATTCTTGGTATCGCTGGCACCTTTATGGGCTCACTTGCACTGATCGCTAAACAGCTTGGGCACACAGTCACCGGCCAAGACCAAGGCGTTTATCCACCAATGAGCACACAACTGGACGAGCAAGATATCAACTACACTCACGGCTACAATGTAAATGACTTACCCAAGGCTGATGTCTTTATCATTGGCAATGCTTTATCACGTGGCAACGATTGCGTTGAAGAAATCCTGGCCAAACAATATGCCTATACCTCAGGCGCGCAATGGCTCAGTGAAAATGTCTTGCGTGATAAATGGGTGTTGGCCGTATCAGGCACGCACGGAAAAACCACCACGGCCAGCATGTTGGCACATATTTTAGAGGTTGCAGGCTACAACCCTAGTTTTCTAATTGGTGGCGTGGTGCAAGATTTTGGCATTTCGTCCCGATTGACCGATTCAAATTTCTTTGTGATTGAAGCTGATGAATACGACACTGCTTTTTTTGATAAACGTTCAAAATTTGTGCATTATCACCCAAAAACCTTGGTGATTAATAATCTAGAATTTGATCACGCTGATATTTTTGACTCCCTTAAAGACATTCAAAAACAATTTCATCATCTGCTTCGCACTGTGCCGAGTGATGGGCTTATTATCTACCCACAAAACACACCGGCCATTGACGAAGTGCTTGAACAAGGATTATGGTCTCATGAGCAGGCCTTGCCTGCTCAGCAATTAACAACAACAAAAACCGGTAGTAGTTTTAGTGTTGAAGGTGCTGGTGTTAATTGGCAGTTGCTTGGTGAGCATAATATGCAAAATGGCTTAAGCGCTATTTATGCTGCACACCATGTTGGCGTGCCTTTTGAGGTAGCCTGTGAGGCACTAAACACATTTCAAGGGGTTAAGCGTCGTTTAGAGGTTAAACACCAAACCGACTCAATCACTTTGTATGATGATTTTGCCCATCATCCAACTGCTATTAAAACTACTTTGCAGGGATTGCGCACCAAAGTGGCCGATGAGAAAATTATCGCTATTTTAGAGCTTAGATCCAACACCATGAAATCAGGCGTCCATCAACAAAGTTTGGTCGACGCACTAAAAGATGCTGATCAACTGTTGATCTTAAAGCCCGAATCTCAAGCTTGGGATATTGATACTTTATTTAGTGCCGATTCTCTGTTTAGCTCCGTTGATGATATTGTCAAACAACTTGCTCAAATTAAACAAGGTCATTTTGTGGTGATGTCAAATGGTGGTTTTGACAATATATTCGGCAAGATTATTAATCAATTAAACTCTGGAGAGAGTCAATGAAACCAATTGCAATCGCTCTAACAGGTGCCTCGGGTATGCCTTATGCACTTACCTTGCTTAAAGAACTAATCAAAACTCAAGAGCTTATTTATGTCATGATTTCCACCGCAGCTAATACCGTCATTGCCATGGAAACTGATCTAAATCTAGGCAGTGACACCAATTCAGTTGAAGGCAATTTAAGTAAATATCTGGGCGCTAAAGAGGGGCAAATTAAGGTTTTTTCAAAAAATCAGTGGACTGCGCCAGTTGCCTCTGGCTCCAACCCACCAAGAGCAATGGTAGTCTGTCCATGCACCATGAGTACGTTGTCCGCCATTGCTAATGGCCACGGTGACAACCTTATGCACCGCGCTGCTGATGTGGTCATTAAAGAGCAAAAAAAGCTCATTTTAGTACCAAGAGAAACGCCTTACTCAGCCATTCATCTAGAAAATATGCTAAAGCTATCACGCCTTGGTGTGGTAATTATGGATGCCAACCCGGCGTTTTATCAAAATCCAAAGTCTGTACAAGATTTGGTAAATTTTGTCGTGGCTAGAATTCTAGATCATCTAGAAGTTAAACATGAGTTGCTACCCCCTTGGCAAGGCTAGAAGCTTAAAACACTCACACCCAAAATTGCTAGAAATATTGCAAAGAATTTTTTCAGTTTTTTGCCATTAACCTGATGTGCAACTTTCGCCCCAAGCGGAGCAAATAGTACACTCATTAACACGACACTAGTAAATGCTTCAATATGGATAAACCCCAAGCCACCAGAAACACCCTGTGCATTCCAACCTGCCACAATAAAGCCCAATGCACCAGCAATGGCGATTGGCATACCTACTGCTGCTGAGGTCGCAATGGCATTTTTAATATCAACATTATTGTAGGTTAAAAATGGCGTGGTCATGGTGCCGCCGCCAATACCAACAATGGCGGACACTAATCCAATAATATAACCAGTAAAACGCCACACCCACTTACCCAGGTTATCGACATGTGCAGAACTACTAATCCCAAAATACATAATCGTAGCAACACTAAATTCAAACAATGCGAAGAAAATACGCATAAAGTCAAAACTCATCACTTTGGTAAGCAGTGCACCACTAAAAGCGCCCAGCAGAATCGTAGGGGTGAGTTTTTTAAAATTATGCCAATGAATTGCACCGCGACTATGGTGAGCTCGAACACTTGAAATTGAAGTAAACACAATAACTGCCAGAGCTGTTGCTACAGCAGTATGCATTAACACTATTTGCTCTACACTACCACTCAGTAAATACAATAGTGCCGGAACTATAATCAGTCCGCCACCCACACCCAACAAGCCAGCAATAAAGCCGGAAAATACGCCCAGTAGCAATAACGGAGCTATTTCAGCCAATCACTCACCTCATCCACTAGCAAGGCATCTTTTTCATTAAAAAAATGATCTGCATCGACCATGCGCTGAGTGTAATGCTGATTATCGGTATTGGCACGATCTGCCGCACTACGCATCACCGATTGAATGTCTCTTTCACCATACAAATCAAGAACGGGTAAATTAATTTTTTTCAAAAAATCAACCGTTTTGTCAGACATGCCAATGCCAATAAAACGCTTAAATGCATTGGAATTATTAGCCAAATAATGCGTCGACATAACACTACCCAAACTGTGCGCAATTAAAACATCTGCATCAAGATTTTCAACTTTAAGATAGTTGAGTGCAGACTCAATGCGCGCGTCAGAATGATTTAATAACGCCATATAAGCAAGAGAGTCATGATCATTATCTAAAACTGGCATTTGGATCGATAATGTATTAAACCCTCGCTCTGTCAATGCTACGCGCAACGGCTGGATAACTTGTGGCCAGTCTGGATGAACGCCTAACCCATGTACAATCACAGCTGTTTTTTTAGTATCAGACTCGCTTGGCGTGTATATGGACATAAATTCATGATTGTTGGCGCTTAACCAAATAACATCACCATCCATAATTCCGTCTTCTACCTGCTCAGCCCAGCGCAACTCTTTAGCATAGTCTGGCGTACCTTGTGCAAAAACCACAGTATTCAATAACCATAACACTATCAACATTTTTTTCATAGCTCTCTCCTCAATGCTCAATAAAAAATTTTATTATAAATTAAAATTTCGGAAATATTGCAAATACAAGAATAAAAGGTCGCTTGATGAAGCTCATTAGATATTTTTAAGAATTAGTTGGCAAACTAAGCGCTAGCTAAATCACACCAGGTAGGCTCTAAATCAATACTTAAAGGATTTAACATGGGCAGCATTTTTACCAGACAGGGCAGTGTATCAGCTTGCATTTTCTTCATTACAGCTGAGCGGTGCTTTTCAATCGTTGAAGTTGATGCGTGAAGCTTTTCTGTCATTTGCTGGTTGGTTGCACCTAGAACAATACAAGCAAAAACTTGTTTTTCTTTATTGGTTAATAATTTGTAGCGAGAAATAACATCAAGATTTTTCTGAAAATCTTCAATAGCGTGCTTAACCTTAGAAAGCACTCGATCTGAAGAAAACGGATGCTCAATAAAATCAAAAGCACCTAACTTAATCACTTCAACCATTGTAGCAACCGAACCTAATGAGCTTATAAAGACAACTGGACTTAAATGCTCAATCACATTGAGCTTATTTAGAAAAGAGGTGCCATTGCCTTCGGCTGTATTTATATCTGCAATTAGGCATCCTTGAGTGTCACCCACCTGAGAAAGGTAGTCAGAATAAGTGTCAAAACACACCACCTTAAAATTTTGCTCGGTGAAGATACCGATCAATGACTGCCTATGCACTAAATCCTTTACAATAATAAAAATTGTTTTTTCTATTATTGAACTTGATAATTTCACCCAAACCCCTTAAATTTCACCAAATTATAATCTAATTAGTGTCTAATACTTAGGTAGCATTGAGAAGAATGCAGATTGGATAAAAAATGGAGATTAGCACCAATCTATCGCTGTAAAACAGCAACCTGGATATTAGACAAATGAATTATATCTAGGTTGTAAAGCCAGGGATATGGGGGTATTCCTTATTTATTAACAGCATTCACTCAACCACCGTTAAACCTAATAGCTGCCAGGCTTGCATGCCGCCACGGTAGTATTTGATTTTTTCTGCTGGATAGCCATAGTCTAATAATGCCCAAATAAGTTCGGGTGACATCTTGCACCAATTACCATTGCAATAAACCGCTAAAGTTTTAGCTTGTGAAAAATCTAATTTTCCGTCTGGCTTAGTAATAACACCAAACTCATCTTCCATTGTTTCTATAGCAAAATTCTTGTCTTTTTTAAAGGTGTAGAATGGTACATTGATTGAGCCAGGTAATGAACCCGATAAAATTAACCAAATTGGCTTTCTGGCGTCAACTATCACCACATCATTTTTCTTATCAGACAATCTGGCGATGTATGAAATCATCTCAAGCTCAGCAATGGTTTCTACTGCGTTAGGCTTAAATGGATGCATCGGTTTAATAATACCCCGGCCCGTTTTTTGGTAAAGCTTGGCTATCAAATGTTTTCTATCTTGGTCTCTGTTAATGGTAAATGGAGCACCTTCAATAATAATCGTTTTACTAATAACACCAGGCTCCAACCAAACGTGCTTTTTCTTTTTCTTGGATTTTTTGGCTAGTACGGTCGCTGCTTTTTCGAGCGTCTGTTTAGCTTCATTTGAAGTGTTAGACTGCTGCTTGTTATTGGCATTTTTAACACCTTTAGTCGTGTAATCAGCAAATACTGAAGATGACAATACGGCGAATATAATAAGCAATAATTTCATAACAAACAATCTCATTTAAGCAAGATGTGTATTATAAATAATATTACATAAATCTAATATAACGGTAAACCATATTTATTAAAAAGTTTATTCCTTAACTGTTGTTAAGCCTACTGAACGCCAAGCCTGCATGCCGCCACGATAGTACTTAAGCTTTTCTGCTGGATAATCTAAAACCAATAATTGCCTAATGGTTCTTGGTGATTTTCCACACCAAAAACCGTTGCAATAAAGCACTAAGGTTTTAGCCTTGCTAAAATCCCATTTGTTGTCAATTCTCTTAACACCAAATGCTTTGAAAACAGACTTTCTACTGTCGACCGCCAACAATTGCTTAGATTCAATGCGCACAGCACTAGGAATCATGCCGGTAATCATGACAGCAGATTGAGGTCTAGAATCAATAATTAGAACGCTATCGTCACCATGGGAAATTTGATCAATATAATCGATCACTTCTAGCTCAGCAACTGTTTCAACTGGATGAGGTTTAAATGGATATAGTGGCTGAATCTTACCGCGCCAAGTGCCTTGATAGAACTTCATGATATTGTTAGTTCTATCTTGATTACGCTCTAAATCAACAGGAACACCATTATGCAGGACGTTAATAGATTTAAAATCTTTTTGAATTAAAACCTCTTTAGCCTGAACCGTTAAAGAAAAGATAATTAAAAAAAAGGTTGATAGTTTCTTCATGGAAGAAAAGGGAATTAGGACAATTTAGCTCGAATGGTAGAAGAAACAAGCCCCATGTCAGCCTTACCGTCTAACTGACCCTTAAGCACACCCATAAGCTTACCCATGTCTTGCATTGAAGATGCACCAGTATCGGCAATAGCTTTGTCGACAGCTGTTGCAATTTCAGCCTCGGTCAATTGTTCCGGCATATAACTTGAGATAATGCTAAGTTCAGCCTCTTCTACAGCAACTAAATCATCACGACCAGCTTGCTTAAATTGAGCAATAGAATCTTTGCGTTGTTTAACCATTTTTTGAATGACCGCAAGCACTTGGGTATCATCAAGCTCAATGCGATCATCAACTTCACGCTGTTTAATAGCGCCCAGTATCATGCGAACTGCCTTTAAACCGTCTTTATCCTTGGCTTTCATGGCAGTTTTCATATCGTCGATTATTTGGGTTTTAAGATTAGACATAGTAATTATTAATTTGAAGAATATTAAAGAAAAAAAATGCGGTTTAAAACCGCATTTTTAAGAACTATTTAGTACATACGTTTGCGATGTACTCGGTTTTTAGCCATCTCTTTATGAGTACGCTTAACAGCGGCTGCTTTCATACGCTTGTTAACCCAAGTTTGTTTTTCGTAAAATTCTTTTTTACGAACATCGGTAATAACGCCCGCTCTGTCGCATGAACGACGAAAACGTCTAAGGGCAATATCAAATGGTTC
>ERZ1046876.317-NODE-317-length-38604-cov-8.052375_pt1 | contig 38604 bp, 52 predicted proteins | sample MGYA00383094_ERZ1046876 | MGnify/ENA primary metagenome ERZ1046876 (study PRJEB29581, sample SAMEA5548364) | metagenome | biome: marine; feature: coastal; material: water | depth 50 m | study: Short-term variability in the microbial, nano- and picoplankton...
ACAATACGAACGCATCTGGTGCTTCCCATACACATGGCACGAACGCTTCTGGGGCATCGCATACACATGGATATACCACAGGGGGAAACTCAGGTGACCATACACACTCGTTCACAACGGCGAACGGTGGAGCCTCCCATACGCACTCAATGTCCACTACGGTCACCACAAACTCGGCAAACCACAACCATGCCCTTTCATCTTCCACCGTGTCCACTACAGTTAATGTTGAACCCTTTGTGTTCATCATTAAAACCTAATGGAGGAAATAATGTCAGACTTTATCGACCAGCCACAGCATCGTGGCGGTGTCGGCTACTACAACAAACTCCCTGCCCGCACATACACGGACGACGGAAGCACATGGTCGGTTAATAACTCAAAAGGGATTTTCGCCTTTGTGCAGTTGGTTCCTAATGTAGAGTTGGTTGAGGAGTTCGGTGACGTTCGCTGCGACGGTGGGACAAATAACTTTGGCCCTATGGGGTTCCACGAATGGGACGAGGCGTTGCAGGTATGTAACTGCGGGTCTTCGGACAAGCCGTATGCGCTCACAGGGAACCATGCTTTGCTTTTCAGTTCCTTAGAGTACATAGATGTTGCGCTGGGGAACCCTGACTGTGGTGGCACCATTGTCTACATTGAGTCCTCCGACGAGGGGGCTGAACTCGAAATGGTCAAAGTCTGGCCCTCGGCATCTGCCCGCACCCTGCAAGAAGTTCTGAGACTTCTTCTAGAGTGGGAAATCGCTGGAGAGTTGTTCGATTCGACAGAGCCGATGGCAGATATCGCCAAACAAATGATTATCGGTTTGGGAATGACCGAAGAAATAAAAACATGGATATGGGATAACGTGCCTCCAAATAAGGTTCAACTCTTTTTGGAAGGCAACACGAACGCTCAGGAACCGACTGAGCCGCCTGACATAACAGGCACTATTGTCGAGCCGTGGCTACTTGATTTGATTCAACGATCCGCTGGCATCGGTTTCATGCCGACAGGCGCATGAACGTAGATTTCCCTGCGGGGCTATGGAGCGGTATCGCTGTTTATGAGAACGGTGTGAACCCTGAAACGTGCAAACGGGTGGATGGTTTGCTGGGCCAGAACTGGGATGCGCTGTGGGAAGCAGGCGTTTTAGCGGAAGGCAAATCGATGATGGGACGCAATCCTACTGTCAAGAACTCTTCCGACTTTGAACTCTCCCCTAAAATGGGGGAACTGTACGAAAAAGAAAACGGATGGTTTGAAGACGAAATACAAACCTCTTTAAGTAAATGTATAAACCATTACGTTTCCCAGTACGACGGACTAGCAGGTTACTGCTGGCCTTTGGGCGACACAGGTTTTCAGGTGCAGCATTACGAAGAGGGTCATGGTTTTTATACGGAGCATATCGATGGCGGGCCTTTCCGTGAAACGAAAGACAGGTTCCTTGCTGCTTTGATTTATTTGAACGATGTTGAAGAGGGCGGCGAAACTACGTTCACGAAACTGGGTTTGAAGATCAAGCCTGAGGCGGGGAAGGTTCTTTTTTTCCCTGTGCATTGGTTGTATCCGCATCGTGGTGAGATTCCTTTGAGTGGGCATAAAACAATTATCACTACTTTTATTGAACAAACGGAGGCAGCATGAGTGCTGAAATAGTGGGCCTCGTTGGTGTCTTGGGTGCCGCTTTTATTAGCGGCACCTTTGCCATGTTTGCTAAACGCTTCAGACAGGAAAATACTATACAACACGAAGCGAATCAGGTACGATTAGAGGCAATAGGTAGAGACATGGGTGACGTTAAACGCGATGTACGCGAGACTCGTCAGTCACAGCAACGTCACTTGGAGTGGCACGCAGAAAGAGAATAACAATGGAATTAAAAATCGACGATATTTTGGCTAACTTGAGCGAACGCGGACAGGTCGAATGGGATTTGGCTCGTGCGCACGCTGAAAACAGGCTTTTGCGTGCTGCTTTGCAGGCTACTGAAGCCGAAAAACGGGACAACGAGACAGAGTAGGTAGTATGGGCACCGAAGATACTTATAATCTGAACAAACGGGTCGTTGATTACGGCTACGGGCTGTCTGACATCCAGTCGGCGCGTGAACGTATCGGGCGGCAAGATACTTTAGGGCGTTTCAACCTTAAGAAACAGTTCCAAGATGTAGCACGGGCTCTTCCTGGGTCGTTTAATCGTCGAGGGATGGTTGATTCTGGGCTGAAACAGCGTGGTGTTGAACGCATGGAAGGGCAGAAAGAAATGTCTTTCTACAATTTAGAGTCGCAGACAGCGGAAGCGAATCAGCAGTTGGATCGGCAACGCCACCTTTTAGAAGAGGCGTTATACGGGGGTATTAGTTCCGATGAGGTTGCTGCCGCTTTGCGCCGATTTGGTTTGGCTTCCACTATCCAAGGACTTGTGTAATGGTTCAGTTAAATATTGATGATGTGATTCGGCGGTTGGCTGAACAGCAGGGTACTGGTTGGGCTAATCAGATTGTTCCTCGCCAGCAACCGTTGGTTGATCAAAATCGTTACGGTGCGCAGCCTGTGGCTCCTTCTCAGTATGATGCGAGTGGGTTTAATCAGGCAATTAACCAGATTTCTGGTGCTACTCCATATAATCCGTATTGGAATCCTGCCGCTACGCAGGCTATGTCTGAGCAGTTGATTGCTGCTAATACTCCAACACCTGATGGTGGTGGTGGTGGTGGTGGTGGTTATGACCCTATTCAGGCGATTATGAATCTGTATGCGGCCAATCGTCAATCGGTTGAGGATTTGGCTTCGCAGAAACAAACTGCGATTAGTGATGCTGGTTCTCGTCGTGAAGGTCAGATTCAAGAGATTTCTGATGCTTTGGCTCAGGTTTTGTCTGGGTTGGAAGATGAACGTACTGCTATTCAGGGCGAAGTGGTTTCTGGGGTGCGTGGCCGTGCTGATGATTTGACGCAAAGTGTTTCTGAGCGTCAGGCTGCGACTCGTGAGTCTTTGGGTAGGCAAGTAACTTCAGAGTATGAAGAGGTTGCTGAAATGATCTCTGGTTTAACAGGGTCGCAGACGACTTCGGCTAAGGATGCGATGGATCGTTTGGCTCAGGTGGCTAATACTGCGGCTGCTGGCCGTGAGGCTTTACCTGCTTCTATGATGGCTGATTCGATGACGGTGTTGGCTGATGAGATTTTCGGTTTGACCGCTCAGGTTGATTTTGCGAAGTCTGAACAGTTGGCTGCTTTAGGTGCTGAGGAGCGTGAACGTATATTGGCCAAGCGTGAAGAAATTGATCGTCAACGCAAGGCTGCTGCTGCGGCTGCTGCTTCGGCTGCTGCGGCAAATGCTAAGTATGAGCGTGAGTGGTCTTTGAAGGTTGCGAAGTTTGAGCAGGATCAGATGGAGTTTGCTGCTAAGACGGGGCAAGATATTTACGAGTTTGATGCCAACATGGAATTCAAGAACACCGAATTGGCTCTCGATACAGCGATGAAGCAAGGCGACGCTGCGGCACAATCCGCGGCGTTAAATGAGAATATTGATTTCTTAACTAGCCTCCAAGACACGTATGATCGTGATCAAGTTGAAGCGATGACCGACGACCAACGGAGATCCATTTGGTTGGCGCATCAAAAGTCTCTCGATGACTTTACGGCAGCGAACCAGTATGAACCAGGTTCTTTAGATGACTTGACTGAACATTGGGGCTACGATGTGGCCGTGTCACAGGATGCTATTATTTGGAAGCAACGCGAAGAACAATTGGAGCATTTGAAGAGTACCAACTTCCAAGGTTCCAACGATGAGGCAATTGCTGCTTTAGAGCAAGAAAAAGAAAACTATTCGGCTTCCCATACTGATCTGTATGGAAACCCTGATAGCCATCTGACTGATGTGACTTCGGCTTATGTTACTGCTAACACGGTGGCTCCAGGATCGTTCGATCTTGAATTCAACCCTGATCCTGCGACACGAGGAGAAGAAGGTTATTATGTGTACAACCAAACTTATAACTATCTTTCTCCATTCCGTCAGCAAGGCCAAGGCTTCGATTTCGTACAATAGGAAAGTAAATTATGGCTTTGCCTCGTTCACGAGATGACATAGAGGCTCCGTCTCGCCAATCCATCTCGGAAATACTATCAGCCCCCGATAGTCCTTACAGTAGCGGATCGATTACGATCGGCGAGTTGGCTCGGGCGTTAAATGTTCCGTTGAAAGATGTCGGATCCTCTGGGTATGCTCCCGTTGACGAGTTGCTGAGCGGTTCTGGTGTGTCTTCAGCGAATGTACGCGCCCCTTTGTCGTTGTACGATTATTCTGCCCGCCGTGAAAGCGAAAACGCTTTCGGCGGCTGGCTAAAAGGTGTCGGTGCAGGTCTACTTGTGGCACCATTGGCTGCTTTGGGGAAACCTTTAAGCGCTATCTCATCGACTGCTAACTTTGCTGTCGATTTGGCTCGCGGTAAAAATGTCTGGGATTCGATGAATCAATGGCAAGAAAACGCTAATTTGGCGGCGGGGCCGTTGATGGTGTCTTTCAACCCAGAGTCTTGGGAAAACTATACGTTTGGTAAAATGCTTCGTGACCAAGATTGGTTACAGGATCGTGATTCTTTAGCGCAAATAACTATTCCTGGCGTGAATTGGCATATAGATTTTACTCCTTCGGGCTTAGCGGCGGCACCAGGAGATTTACTTTTAGACCCTGTGAACTGGATTTCTATGGGTTTTGGCAAAACCGCGGTGCTGGCGGCTAGGGCTTCTGTTACTGGTACCCGTGGGGTTGCTACGAAGGTGGCGAAAGAGGGGTTGGAGGCTGCCGTTATCCAAGCGGTTGGTGCGACGGATGACGTTAGCCGTGCTGCGGTGCGTGACTTGCTGCAAGGGCAGTTGGATGATGTTGCTGCTCAGATCGTTTCGAAGGTCGATACGTCGTCTTCGTCTGCGACGAGAGCCTCTATTGCTAAGTTGTTGGGCGAAGGAGAAAAAACGTTATTTAAAACGTTCGCCGACAAGCCTGTACGGGTTGCTCTTAAGGATGATGTTGTTGCTGAGATGATCGATGTGTTGGTTGCGGGTGCCCGTAAGGGGCGTTCAGGGTTTACGAATGGTGACGCTAATCGTTTGGCTCGTACGATGCAGCGTCTTGGGTTGAACGAATATTTTGAGGATGCTGGCGAGTACGCCGCTCGTGCGGTAGCGAACAAAATTGATCAACCTTTTGTTCCTTTCATCGATGAAGCACTCGATTTGACTTCTTCGTCTGCGATGTTACACAACCAGTTGGGTTGGAAACTTCCTGGTACTGGTGAACATATGCGCCCAACGTTTAACAGGGTTATGCGTAAGTTGGGGCGTGAGGAATTGACGGAACCTTTGGGGTTTGCTTTTTTCTCTGCTTCGACTGAAATGCAGGACCATTATTTAAGGTTGATTCCTCAGACAATGAGGAAACTTTTTTTCGAGGTTGCTGGCGCTCCGTTCCGCAAGGTCACTCGTGGCGCTATGTCTGGTCGTGCTGCAGGGTTGAAGGAGATTATTCGTACTAGCACGAATGCTCTTGAGGTGCAGGAATCGAAGACAACGTTGCGTTCTTTGGCACGTGGTGCTGCTTTGCGTCGCCGTGCTGAAGCGGTGTTGGGGCGTGAAGCGGTTGGTTGGATGTCTGAGGTTGATCAGGTTGGCCTCGATTTGGGCATGGATCAGAAAACAATCGGCGTTTTGGCGTTCGATGCGTTGGAAGGCAACGCTGATGCAATCGAAACGTTGGGTGTCGATTTGGCTAAACGCGGTACCGACATGATGGAACGGTTGCGTTTATCAGCACACGATATGGCGGGGTTAGAGTTTGTGGCTCGACGTGAATCGTATGCGCCTCATCAAGTTACTGAAGAGGCCGCAGCGATTATTAATAAGCGCTGGTCGGAAACAGGTGGTGGTCCTCGGGGTAAGTTCGCTCCCCAATTTTTTGAGAAGGAACGTAAATATGTTTCTCCTTCGGAGTTCCAAACGAAAATGCGTGCTTGGGCTGCGAAAGAAAAGAATGTAACGAACTGGGGTAAGGCTGATAGTTCGGTGAAAGCCAATTTGGAGGCTGAGTATAGGTCGTTGAAATCTTCTGTTACTGACCAGTTTGGTGAACAAAAATTTCTAGAACCTGGTTCTATGGTTGATGGTGAAGCGGTTGGGTCGGTGGCAGTTCAGATTGCTGACATTATGAACCGTTTAGGCATCGATCACGAGTTGTTTAATCGAAACATTTTCGAGGTGTTGCCTCGTTATACGTCGATGCTTGCGCAACGTACGGGTGAGGTTCATACGGAGCAGTTGTTGATGGCGGGCGGGGTGTTTCACGATAAGTGGATTACTCAAATGCGGGTTCCTGATGCCCGTTTAGCGCGGGCATCTCATACTGTTCGCTCTAAGTTGCAGCGGGTAGATAAGGCTCGCAGACAGTTGGCTGAGACGGTTAAGCGCCAGATGAACGCTATGGAATCTGAGTTGCCGTTGTTGCGTGAGGAGTTTGATAACACGGTTAAGATTTTGGCGACTGCGGAAAACGAATACAAGGAGGCTTTGGCGTTCGCTAATGAGGTGATGCAGGAATCTGTTGATGCTCAGAAACGTTTGATCGATGCTGAGGAGGCTATCGAGGCTGCTCGTGTCAAGTTGCGGGTGTTGGAGGATCAGCGTTCCAGTATTGAGGCGGGGGCGCGGGCTTCTGCTAGTGAAAAAGAGTTGGCTCGTATTGTTGGTTTGGAAACTGAGCGTCAAACTCTGCTTGATGAAATCAAAAAGTTAGAGTTGGGTGAGGGGCAAGAGGGCTACGAGAATGGTGTGTTTCATGGTACGTGGATGGATGCTACCGCTGCGGTTGCTGCTCGGGTCTTTATTGAGGATTCGTTGGTTGATGCGTTTGGTTCTTTAAAAACGGCTAAGGAGTTTGCTGAGTGGTATGGGAAGAATTGGGTTAAGCCTTCTTCTCGTGGTGGTTCCGTGTTTGTTTCTCCGAATGCGCCGAAGGCTCCGTCGGATCCAAACGCAGGTAAGGTTTTCAAATACATTTTGCCTGATGGTTCCGAGGGGGAGATTTCTGCTGAAACAGGGAATCAGTTCTTTACTGATTTGGCCAACAAGTTAGATTCGGAACATATTGGCGAATGGTTAACGATTCAAGACATCGACCGTTTTATCCCTACGAAAACTAACGATGCATCTCCCGCTAACGCCATTTTACAGAGTCTCGATATTTTGGAAGCGGAAGGTGATCGTGCGATCGCTGCTTTGGATGAGATGGCGGCTCGTTACGCTGGCGAAGACGCTGTTCCTTTCGAACATTTCCCTACTCCTACTCCTGAAGCGTTGGATGACGCTCGGGTTACGATTACTGGAGCGTTTAATGACCCTGAGGCTCCTGTTGATCAAGTCAAGTTTGATGCTGCTGTGCGTTTGCATTTTGCGTTGACAGGCAAGGACGATATTTTTCGTGTCAATGATGTAAGCGATATTGATGCGTTGACTTCGGGTTATTTGTCTCGGTTAACTGCCCGTGAACAAGAGTTGCGTGCTACTGTCGCTGGTTCTCCTGTTGCACAAATCAATTTCCCTGTGGGTGGCGCTATTTCTGAGGCGACCTCTTCGATGGGGTTATCTCAGTATGTTTATTATCAGCGTTTTCGTCGCGAATATTATCGCGGATTGAATGATGGTTCTGTTGGGCGACAAAGCCGCCCCGATATAGATGATTTGAATAACGGGACTTGGGAAACTGTTACTGATGCTTCGGGCGCTCCGAAGGGGCGCACCGAAGGGGCGAAAGTAACTTACGAAAATAATTCGTACTATGTGAAACAGTACAAGTCAGAAACGCAGGCGCATGCCGAAGCGGTTTCTAACGCCTTGTACCGTGAGTTGGGGGTCGCTGCCCCTGTGTCGTGGACTTCTAAGTCCCCTGACGGGTCTTTGTGGCATATCAGCAACTGGGAAGACAATTTGGTTCCCTTGGAAGGTGTCTCTGCTGAACAACTCGCCAATTCTGTGATTGTTATAGATGAGGCTGGTTCAGGGATGCCTTATCTTGTTGCGGCTGGAACTGGAATAAGGGACGGGGTGAAAACTTTTTCTCCTTCTGCTGAGATCGGTGAGGGTTTTGCCGCTGACGTTCTTCTGGGGAACTGGGATGCGTTCGGTGACGACATGAAAAACTTGTTCCTCACCACCGATGGGCGTGTTATTCGTTTGAACGCTGGTGAAACTTTTTCTTTCCGTGGCGATGGCTCTGTAAAAACGTTCCATAAGTTTGAACCTACGTCTCCTCAGAACCCTGATTGGTTCCCTCCTCGTCCCATCGACGACCCTGACGGGTTCCGTGCCGCCGCTGATTACGATACTGTTTCCGTTCAGGAACACGATTTGCTTTCTATCCCTCGTCAGGGTTCGCCTTCGGCGGGTGACCGTTTCAACCGTCACGCTACTGTTGTTGATATTTGGAAAGGCCAGTTGGAAGATCATGGGCTTGTTTTTGATAAGCGGGTCGCTGATCAGATAAACAGGTTGGAGATTGTACGCGCCAAATATGGTGGTTGGGAAGCGTTTGTGCGTTTCCAGTTGCCTGTTGATGTTCCTGAGGAACGGGTTGCTTCTCTTGTCAACTTTTTAGAGGCCCGCGCTAAGAAACTTTATGAACGCTATGGAATGGTTTACCATGAGGATAGCGAACTTGCTCAGGTCGCTGCCCGCAATCTAGGTATTTCGGAATCCGTTATTGAACGCGCCCATAAGGATGGGCGTTTGCTTCATGTTATTCGTAACGAATCGAATGGTCATGGCAGGGTTTCTGGGAATATAACATTCCAGCCTGCTTCTACTTCTGGTCGGGTCGGTTCAAGCCCGATTGCGATTATGCAATCGAAGGAAGGTATTAAAGACATACAGAACGTTGCTGAAGTTATCCCTTGGGTGGATGGTTCTGGCACTAACACTACTCTTTCTCCGATTGCTTACTATGAGACTGGGGATCCTTGGGATTATTTGCGTCTTGAACTTGGGTTACCTCAGGGGCATTCCAACATTAAAATTTATGGGGTTCAGCCTCATAAACGAAATCGTGCAGGTCAAATCATTTTGAGTGTGGGCCGTGACCCTGAATCTCAAACTGGTTACGATGTTTGGGATTTCATGGATGAGGTTGATGATCTTACCGACACGCTCTCCAGCCCTTATGGGTCTGGCGAGTCGTGGGGGTCGGCTTCCCAAGGAGACAAATGGCATGGCGGTATCGCTGAACAGGTCATCGACATGTTGGATCGTTCTGGCCCTGACATTTTAGATGAGTTAATTATTTTCTCAGACACTATGTCTGGTGGCTCTGGGAAGTACTTAAGTAAGGGCGAACGTTCGGCACGTGGTTCACGTATTAAAGATAAACCGCAGGCAGATATGTCTGATGCGCATGTTTCTTCAAATACTGCAGTTCGAGATGTACGTACGATCATGCGTACACCAAAACTTGGTAAATTGTTTCCTGCGTATACAGCGAATTCCCAACGCGGATTGTTCCGTGAGGTTCTTGAATTTGTTTCTTGGCGAAACAATAGAGTGTTGAATTCTTTCTGGCTACGTACCTCAGGTTACGACGCTGATTTTGCTGGAGATAGTTTAGAAACGTTGATTAAGAAATATTTTGCTGCGACTTCTAAAGAATTGAACCCTGAGGGGTATGCTGATGAGATTTTCGCGGCAGAGTCGGTGGCAGCAAAGTACGCTAATGATTTCATGGCTTCCGTACATGGTGCTTACTTCATGGAGCAACAAGTCCGTGTAGGCGCTCCTTTCCCCGAAGCGAAAGTTTCGCTTGAGGACGCCAAGAGCGTCTTTAACCGCCCCGATAAATACGATTTAGCCGTAGACCGCCCTTATCTTGCTGAGAACCCTGAGGGTTCCTTGATAGGGCGTTTCTGGGAACGGTACCATTTATCATTGGCCGCAGACGGATACGTCGGTACGGCTTGGATGAACCCTACTGACAACTGGGCTTTAAGCCCGTTTGGGAATTGGGAGAAGCAGAGTGCTGGGCGTGTGAGCCGCCAGTTGCAGGAGTTGCAGTTGGGTCTTGCTGATGATTGGACTGGTGATAATTTCTTTGTAAATGTGACTGTCACTAATCCTTTGGCTGCTCGTCCCCATGTCGCTGTTGATGATTTTGTTCGTGATCTGCCGATGAGTGAATGGTCAGAGACTTTGGCTGGTACGGCAGACAAATTCTATGTCGATTGGAAAAAGTTTAAACAAGATTTCGAAGAGCGGGCGTTAGAGGTTCTTGACAACGATTATGCCCGCCCTGTGGCTAAGGGCAAGTTGAAACGTCATGATGGTTTGGATCCGTTGGAGGCGGCGATTGCTCGTCAGCAAGCGGCGGCTACTGATGTTGGTGAGGTTCAACGAGTTTTCTTGTGGGCTATGAACGATTTGAAACGTGCTGGCGGTGCGCTGGAGGATGCTCGTCTCGCTAATCAGGCTGCTGAGTGGGCTAAGGATCGTTACGATGCGTTGACTAACGCGTTGGTGGCGTTGCGTAATTTGGATCCTGAACGCAATTTTGTTTCTGGTCAGGTTGGTACTACTGCTGCGAGTGTCGATGATCTTCGTCAAGCGGTACGCCAGTTGGCGTTAAACGATTTAGAAGATTTGAAACACATCATGCGTGAATTCGACAACGATTACGATGCGGCGATGAAAACGTTGTTGACTAACGTTGGGGATAAGTCTAATTTCCCTAAGGTTGCTACGCAGGTTGGTAAAGCGTGGGAGGCTGGGATGCGTCCTGTGGGAACGCGATCCCAAGGGCCGAAAGCGATTGTCGATTCGATGATCGGTTATGAGTCGTATAATACACGCGGCGGGATGAATGGTTTCTTACGCCATTACGATAAAGCCCAAAACATTTGGAAAGGTTATGCAGTCCTATCGCCTGGATTTTATATGCGTAACTTTATGGGTGGTTCGTTTATGAATTTCCTTGCAGGGGTTAATACTTCTTCGTATGCGCGTTACTTTAAGGCTCACCGCTGGTTGAGAGTAGATGAAGCACAGGCAGCGGGGACGTTAACGAAGTGGAAGGCTTTGAAACTTAAGAAAGAAATCGGGAAGGTTTCTGATTTCGATTTGGAGATCGCCCGTCAGATAGATCGTTCTGGTTTGGCTGGTGGTGGTCAGGCTTCTGTCGAGTTTGTTCCTGAAAGCGGCAAACGTGGCGTTGTGACTATTGCTGGTAAACGGGTTGATTTGGGTAAGTTGAATCCGTTTTTGTCTCGTAACTATTTGTTGAAGGCTGGTAAAGAATTCAACGTACAGTTCGTGGAGCAGGGTTTGCGCGGTACGTTGCTGTTTGACGCTATGTCGAAGGGTTCTCGTATAGATGATGCTTCTGATTTGGTTTGGAAATACCATTTCGATTACGACGATTTGTCGTTCTTTGAACGCAGAGTGGTGAAACGGGTTGTACCGTTTTACACGTGGTCGCGTAATGTCGTTCCCCGTATGTTCGAACAGTACGCCACTAATCCTGGCCGCATGCATCGTTATGTTCAGGGAATGAATGCTTTGGAATCAGAGTTTGATGATGATAAGCGTTCGTTGGGGGTTGTCCCTGATTGGATGGTTCGTCAGGGTGCGGTTCCGATTGACGCTGAGTTCGGTGGAGAAAAAATGTGGGTGATTCCTGATCTACCTGTACGTAACGTGTACGATTTGCTGGGTCCTTCGTTGCGTCCCGATATGTCTCCGATGGATCGGGCTAGTGCTGCGTTGACTGGTGTGGGTTCTATGGTTTCGCCACTAATCAAAGCCCCGTTGGAGGTTGCGTTCCAACGCAACATTTGGAAGGGTTATAGTTTCGATGGGTCTTACGAGTATGTTCCTTCTGCTTACACGAATATTCCGTTGTTGATGGAAACGTTGTCTTTGGTGGGTGGCGATAGTGTCGCTGCTAAAACTCCTCAGGGCGATTGGGTGATGCGCGATCATTGGTTGCATGGGATGGCACAGTTGTTGCCTCCGTTGACAAATATGCGTAGACTGTTCCCTGATGAAGAAAAGTATCAGAGGCGCACGATGTCTACTTGGGTGAGTTTTTTCTTGGGGATTGGTTTGCGCACCAACACGCAGTATGAACAGGATTTGGTTCGCCGCCAGCAATATTATGAACGGCGGGATGAGACAAGAGATCTTGCTCGTTTGCGTCAAATAGACTTGGGAGACAAGTAATGGATTTTGTAAACAGACAAGAGTGGGGTGCGTTGGATTCAGGGAAACGCCTGTATGCCTTCAGGAGCCCCGTAGCGGGCATTGTGGTACACCACACGACTGGAAGTGCGTCTGACCCGTGGAAACGCGTTCAGGGGCACGACAAGTACCATGTGAAGACACGTGGGTGGAGATCAATCGCATACAATTGGTTAGTTTCTGGTGTAACTGGCGAGATCTTCGAGGGTCGAGGCTGGATGCAGGGTGCTGCTACGAAATGGCATAACGACAACACGGTTGCTATTTCGTATATTGGTTCTGGGGATGATCTCACCGACAAGGGAAAACACGCTATCGCTACTGTTGTAGCGGAGATGCGGCGTGTCTACGGCGAGCATTTGTGGGTTAAATGCCACCGTGATTTCGCGTCTACGTATTGTCCAGGTGACGCTTTGGCTACTTGGATTAAGGCAGGGATGCCTTCTCCTGCGTCTAACCCTTCGACAATCGATTGGGACAAAGTGACCCAGTACTTGTTAGACATCGGCAAACTACTCTCAAAAACTCCGCTTAGAAGGCGATCAAAGGGTAAGTATGTTTCGATGCTGCAGGAACGCCTGAATGAACGTTTGGGTTTAAAACTAGTAGTCGATGGGGTTTTCGGAAGAAATACTCGTCGTGCTGTTAAACAATTTCAGAAGCAATACCCGATAAAGGTGGACGGCGTAGTCGGCCCCGTGACATGGAGATATCTGTGGACAGTATGAAAGCCCATAAAAATGAGATCCTAAGCGTTGTTGCGCTGATTGGCGTTGTTGCTTTGGCTGTGACAGGTTCTATCGCGGGCGAGGCCGCCGTCACCTTTATAGGTGGCTTGGTGATGTCTAACCCTGCTGGTGTTTTACGCCAAGACTAATGTCTGATTCCGACAACGAACTGTTTGAACAATGGTGCGATGCGGAAGGCCATGCTATCGCTGCGGAAATACGCGAAAGCATGAAAATAAACTCTGACCTTTTGTCGATAGACGAGGGTTCCCATGCTACTTGGCATGAAGGCGACCTTGGGATGTTAATCGTTTTACCATTTGAACACGTGATGGCATTCGCTGCGGAATCTGTTACAGGCGATTTTGATCACAGCCCTGTACATAATTACGTGTTCGCTACTATCACGGAGTTAATTACTCGCGCCACCGATGTGATGGCTTACGACGACGAAGACGAAGACTGGATTTAAGCCAGAAGATCATCGTGTTCTTTGAGCGGTAACCGCCAAAGGTCGTTCATAAATATCCATCCGATGAGCGAATATCCTAGAAGATCTTTGTAGTTGTCTTCTACAGATTCGTTGTTGACTTCGCTTTTGCCTAACAGGTTTTGTAGCCGAGCGATTTTGTCATGCATTCGTACAAGTATCCCATCGAGGCCGAAACGTTGGATATTTTCGTACCCGTAGTCTTCCATTTTGGAACGCAACAAGGGAAGCAAACTGTCTGCGCTTTCTATGTTTAATCCTTTTGCGAGGGCTGCATCTATTGTCATTATGCCCATAGCGGTAAACCAGTTTGATGCTATTGTTGCCTCTGGTTCAGCGCCGTAGTTGACGGCTGCGAAGTTGTCGTATTCTTCTCGCAACGCAGCCAACATGAGTTCACCATCCGCATACATCGGATGACGTACCCCTTCGGTGCGTTTGATATCTATTCTTACTGCCGCTAATGCTGCGGCATCATCCCAGTAACATGGGTTAATTCGTGAAATCTGCATGTAAATGCTCCTTTACTAGCGGGTGTTCCGCTAAATCGTTTTGTAACTTTTTTAGTATGTTGTCTCTTTTTCTGGCTAGTGTCGTTTTTGGGATGCTCAGTACATATCCTGCGTCTCTGAGGCTCATCTTTTCAAACAACAAAGCGTTTATTATCCACACTTCGATTTCTTCGAGTGAACTTAGTGTGTCTAAAATTATTTCTCGTAGTTGGTGCCGTTCTTCGGCTGATACGAGGGGCGTTACGTGAGGTGCCGCTTCTTGTAGTGACTGCATGATGGTGCTTGGCTGCTTTGGATTCGCAGCGTAAGCCTTGTCGAACAGCCATGACAGTTCTATTGGATCACGTATTGCTTCTTTCTTTTTACCCATCAACCCAGATTAGTTCAGCGGGGACCGCATAGTATTCTTTTCCTTCTGGGAATGATCGGACATCAGCGTTTTTGCATAGTCGTTTAAGATTTTTGTATTCGATGTATGCTGTGCGCTTGTTTTTCGAATCGTAAACGAACATGATCACAGGGTGGGCTTTGTTCCACCATGTGAGTGCGTCTAGTTTTTCGATTTTTAGTTTGAACACTTGATCCGATCCTAAGCCTTGAACTTCTACCAGATGGTTCGACATTAGATAGTCAGGTGTGTACCTGATTTTCGGGCTTAAAGATCCCATGTTGATGGGCGGCCTGTTCAACCCGTATCTTGTGTACTTTGATTGGCAGGTTTCTTCGAATGCTCGTTCGGCTATGTCGCCCATTGTCTGTAAGCGACGTTGAAATGGTTCTTTAGAGAATGTCATTTGGTTTCTAACCCTTTCACGGCGTTAAGGATGACGACTTGTTTGTCGTTTATGATCACTCCTGATCGTTGTATCCCATCTAACGCTAGTTTGCAATAGTTGTCTAAGTCCCCTCGTAACGGGGATGACCATTCGTCGATTGAACGGATGGTCACCAACGTTTCTTCAGGGAAGAACGTGAGTTCGACTTCAACGGGTCCTTCAAATATGGGCGGGTCTTCACCTACTGCCACGATGTACTCTTTTTCAGCGCGTACAGTCGCAGCAGGTGTATAAACCTTACCTTTTCTCGACATTCGGGGTCTGCCCTTTGTGCAAGGTTTGCCACCTACAACAAATGAAAATTCTTTATCTGATGTTGGCTTGTTGTCTTGCTGCTCGGACGACTTTTTCGATTTGCCTGTCACAGTCTTGCCTTCCTATGAATTTGGGTCCGTCTTCTGGCCACCATGTGCTTAACTTAGCATCTAAATCTTTAGTCCATGACATGATGTCTTTATGCTCGTAGCCTGCTTCCCACATGGCTCTGGCGAAACGGTTTAGAAAGCCGTGTCGCCCCTTGCCTGCACCTTCTTGGCCTTTGTAGTATTTGTGCGGGCCGTCGTCAAACATGCGTCTCGCTACACCCCTCAAGCGAGTGCCGTCAACTTTCATCAACGCCTCTTTAGAGTATTCGCGCAACGGAGGCAGTTTTGTTACGGGTGGTTCCCATAGTGACGCTGCCGCTTCCAAATATTCAACGGGTGTTCGGTTTGCTTCAGCAGAGGCAATAAACTCTCTCAAGGTCAATGCCCGCCCGTCCTCTAATGCTTCTTGTCTGCCCTCAGGCCGACCCCCTCCGTAAGGTAACCGCATGTAATTTCCTGGCGGGCCTTCGAGGGAATCTTGTTTCGGGTAAACAGCATCGTAAGGAATGTCACCTTTTTGCATTACCATTTTCAATGCTTTACGCATGGTGGGTGCTTCCACCCAGTCTTCGGAGAAAACCCACACGTGGCATCCTTTGCTTCGTGATAGTTCCACCCACGCTTTGATGTCTAACGCTTCCAAAATCATGGCAGCGTTCTCTGCGTAAACAATGGATTCGTCGCCCTCGTCTATGTCGATGGCTCCCCACAAGCATTTCCACAAGGCAGGGTTCACGGTTGGGTAGAAACGTCTACCGCCGTCCATCTGCCATGCAGCGGGACCCTCAGGAGATGCTTCCTCCATCGGATCGTACACCATAGGGTAAATCCCAATCATTTCTTCACCGCTTTCGTGGCGTTGAAATAGACTGTCTGTTACTTCAGACCAACGACACCCACCTTCGTCGGTACCGTAAGCGTAAGGGAAACCCTCAAAAAGTTTCTTCATTAGGTTCGACATAATCAAACTCCTCCTCGAAACTTTGTTGTTCCCATACAACTCCTGGCTCAAGTAAGCGTCCACTTGGGTGAATTGTTAAGTTCACTTCGGCTTTCTCACCTTCGCCAGCCTTGTTCTTCCATAAGCCTACACTAATTTCATCCTCGTAGTAGCGTCGCACTTCTTCGTCGAGGTTGGTGTCATCCCATCTACGCCATGTTTCAAACACGAAATGAGATTCGCTAGTGGAGGCAAACCTGCCAGAATCGATGCCGCCTGCTTGTCCTCGGGTACCCGCTCCTCGACCTGATTGGTGAAGAACAACCCCGATAACACGCCAGTCGGATACGAGTTGTTTGAATGATTCGATTTTTGCTTGGACGCTGGCTGCATCGCCAGAACCCCCGCCTCTAATCAGTTCCAAATAATCGTATACGAGAACGTGCGGCCTCTCTCCATTCCAGAGTTCGGTCGCCGCAATGCGCATCGCTTTGTCTAGGTCATCTACAGACATGCCTGTTGATTCGAAATGCAGGTTCGTTTCGCTGGAAATGATTTCGCTGGTACGTGTCCACGCTTGATCATCTTCACGAATGAGCCTACTGATCCAATCTTTTTGGCTTATCTCCAACCGCATAGCGGAGTAGCGTCCCCAAAACATTGTTTCTGTTTCGTCGGGGCTAACCCATAGGGTACGGTGGCCTCTGTTTCGTGCGACCATATTCATGGCCATCATTGTTTTACCTGTATGCGTTTTACCAATCAATGTGACTAGTTGGCCTGGGCGTGCGCCTCCAAGGGTGGCTTCATCGAACGCTCGGACACCGAACCGCCATTCTCCTCCTGCTCGAAGATCGTGACGCATACGCATCACTTGCTCCGATTTGGAAGTGAACAAACGTTTCAGGTCTGCCGATGAAATGCCTTCCTTTTCGCCCGCTGAGGCGGGGGGTGTTGATTCCCCCCGCCCAACGAGTGCTAACGCAGCCTCCTTAGAGAGCCGATCAGCCACTTACGCCTACCAACCAACCCTGTGGATCAACTGGTTCAGGTCGTTCACCCCAGTTAAAGGGGCTGTGCTTAACGAGTCCACCAAAGTACCCGCTTTTGTTAGCCAATGGGTGACTTCCATCGCCTTGACCAAGGAAAGCGGTACCTGTATCATCTACAGATACGCCTCGTTTGATCTTGAAATCACCTAAACCACATTTGCCGTTTTTGGTGATCGGGATGTCTTTGCCCCGCATTGATTCAGCCCAGTAATCGGTAGGGAACGCTCGATGCCCTTCGGCAAAGAGTTTCCTTATTGCTTGGTTGTCCATGAAGAAAGAATCTTTCGACGCGTATGCTACGCCGTTAGTTTTTTCTTGAAGGAACAACCTATGCACCAACTGGTAATCAGCGTCGTCAATGTACATTGACTGTTGCCCCCCTTGGCGAGGTGGTGATGCCGCTGCTGCGGGTGACACTACCGTTGCGTCGGGGAACGCTTTTTGCAGGCTTGATACCGCGCTGACAGTTCCACTATCCGTGTTGCTGTCAACAAGGCTCGCTTTCAAAGCAGGCAACGCCGCCGCTAATGCTTCCGCATTTTCGATAGCCATTGTGACTGCGATCCCTCCCTCGCCATTCGCAAGTTCTGCGATAGCAAGTTCGGTTCCTGCTTTGAGAAGCACCTGTGCTTCTATTGATGCCCGCTCTTGCGGGCTCATTGGTTTAAATGCCATTATGATTTCCTTCCATCTTGGCACCCTTACAGGTACGCCAGTTGGCGCACCATTTCTCAGAACACCACCAACCGTCGTCGCCCATCACCCACGGAGCGGGTGGTTGGGCTTCAACGTATCGGCAGATACCTAAGACTTTTTGACGAAGCCACTCGAAGTGGCGGTCGTCTCGTACTAGATCCATGCGTCCGATTCCTTTCGGATGCATGATCGCATAAGAAAAATTCTGTATCCCCATCGCGTAACAGTACGCTATTGATTGAACGTCCCATCGTTCATATTGCCATGCGTTTCGGCTGTAATCGTTTTTCGGAAACTTCCAGTCCCATAAACGGTCACGTTCTACAAGGTCGATTGTTCCTCGTATGCGCACTACTCGTTCGCTGTCTTCGAATAGTACTACGTCGAAGTCTTCTTCGACGGCTACAGGTTTGAGTTCAGGGTATACCTGCTCATACCATGCAGTAACTTTCGTTGCTCCTACGTCCCATGCTTTTTCAGGGCTGTAGGAAGCCCACACATCTATGGTGGACATAGCGTCTTCCCAATGGTGCCCGAATGCTGTGACAGCATCCTCTAGGGACATTTCACACACGCCATCTATTTTAGCATTTAATACATCTTCGGCAGCAGAGTGACAGGCGGTACCTAGTGTCGCTGCGTCTTTAATCGGTTCTTTTGTGATTCCCCAAATGTCATTGCGGAACCGTTCTAAGCACATGTCTGCTGTTTTGATTGAAGATTGTCGGACCCATGTGTGGACCCATCTGCCTTCGGCATCTACATGTATTGGGTAATTCATTTTTTTCTCCTTCGCGTACAATCGCATAGTTAATTCACGTTGTTGTACTAAGTACTTAGTCATTCCCTCCTCCCTTGAAGGGAGGAGGGAAGTACTAAGTACCAGTACTGAGCCTAGTCATTTTTTGGAACGAAGTCCAGTTGTGGACGTTACAATTTGATGACTCAGGTTACAATCCTGTTACGAATGTTACAGAATTGTTACGGAGCAGGTTTCAACAAGGTCTTCTACCCGTTGAAGGGCGAGATCGTCACCGACTCGCACAGTCCTGATTTTGTACCCTCTTTTTTGGGCAGCGTTAAATGCTTGGGCACGAAATCCTGCCGTATCGCATCTAAAATCTTTGCCTGATTCGAGTAACCGTGGTCGGGAATCGAACCATACATCCCACGGATACTTCGACGGCCTCCCTGCTTTAATTTGTTTAGGCATTTCGTTGATTATCATTTTTCTCCTGTTCCCAGTCTCTTTTCCATTGCTCTAACGTAATTGTGTCCGTACTCATGTAAAGAGTTGGACGCAATTTGCGTTGAGATTCTTTTACTTGACGACCAGCGTCAAAGTTTTCTTTATCTTGCTTGCAAGTATCGCATTTGCACCAGCCACGAGTAAACGCATGGCGACCGTGTTTAAGTACTGTCACCATCAGAGTTCCCCGTCCTTGTATGCGTCATACGCTGCATCTGCATAGTCGCCTTCGGTTAATTCGGACTCGTCTTCTTCGATTTCGTCCTCATCGTCAAGGTTCTCGTATTGTTGCTGTAACTTTTCTAAGGGGTTACGCATTCCTTACCTCTCTTTCTAATTGTTTTATCTGTTTGCTGCATCCCTCTATGGAGCAGACTTTCATTGGCGGTACCTGCCCCACAACTTCAACCACTCTTCTACCTCATCCTTATCAAAAACTAAAACCCATTTGGTTTTAGCAGGACGCTTGCCAATAGGTTTTGGGAATGGCACACCGAAAGGTTTGACAACCGTTGCCCAATACCTCACAGTCGAATAATGCACATAATTCTGTACAGAAATCTCTTTAAGTGTGGTTTCACAGGTCATAATTGTCCTCAAACAATTCCTTGACCCAGCAATCGAACCCCAAATCGACACCAAGCACATCCCACACCAACGGATGCATATTTGTAGTCACAATGTCGCCGTAACGAATCACATACGCAGCCAACGCCAAGTTGTGTTCGTTAAGATCATCTTCGATCACCGACAGATATGTGTTCTCAGCCCACTTATCGAACTTATCCCACGCATTCTCTGCCTTATCATCTTCGCTACTCATAGCAACCTTCCTCCTCTGCGTTCCACCTGTGGCGAAACACGTTGTTGATTTCCATCATAGATTCCAACTTCATAGTCACATACTCGGTCGGCAACTCAGACTCATGCAACTTTGCATTCATGTGCTGCTTAAAACTCGTGTACTCCATTGCTTGACCAATCAACGTCAAATACACTTGTAAACCAGCACGAGGCATAATCAGCCTGTGCTTATAATCGCCGTTCGGTGTGTCAATAACCCTCGACTTCCATGTTTGGCCACCTAAATCCAACCTAAACGGATCCACCTCATAAGTAGACCCGCCGTCTAAAGAAACCACCTTGTTTTCACACATTCGAGTAACCCGATTACCTGCTGCTGCACGCAACCTGGCCACCACACGCACTAAATCTTCCCGATCACGAGACTTGATTTGTACGCGCTCATCATTCGGATACTGAGTAACATTCAGATACCCATCGGTACACAACAACCACATAAAACACTCCTAAAAATAGATTCCAAAAAAAAGGGGGGTGCGGAGAAGCACCTACACTCCTCCGCACCCAGTTAAGCCGCTCAACCCACAAGCGGAGGGAACTCACAGGGAGCAGGCTTAACGACCTACCCCCTGATCTTACACACTCGCTGTTCCCAAAGCAAGATTCATCAAGTAACGCTCAGCGCTATCCGCTAACGGAGTTTTACCATCCAACGTACGAACTAAAGAACGTTCCTTGCCCGTCGTTGAATACTTAAACCCTGCGTTTATATGATGCTGTTCGGCACCCTGCACAGCGTTATACGCCAACCACATGTTGCCTGAACCATCTGATTCGCCATAATCGTTACCCCACAGAGTACGTTCGTTGCGCCACCTAACGGCAACCGCAGCACGTTTCTCGTTCCAAAGGTTCACCGTCCTCATGGACGCATCCGCATCAGGCATCGGAAGTAACGAATCAACAAGGTTTACGAACTCCTTGTTCGTAAACTCCTGATCGACAAGAATCCTTGCCATACGTTTGACCTGCTCACCCAAAAGAATGGACTGCTCCAAAACATCAGCACGCATCGTCAATAACACATCATGGTTCTTGGTGGCCTTAACCCCTATCACACCCTTAGCGTGTGTCAACATGTTTTCGCAAGACACCCGCCGTTGCACAGGAATAATCTCAGTTTTCCAAGTCCCATTCAACGACATCCGAGTATAGATAAACGGCTGTATAGAATCACCACCGCCGTGATCCAAGTCAATTGGTTCACCCAACGCTTGCTCAACAACGAGACGCTCACCGTCACCAAAAACGGTGATCGACTCACACGTATCAGGAAACAACTCCTCCAACGTGTCAAACACATGGGAATAGCCGTCACGCTCAGGATACTTCCCCGAATGGTTACCCAACACAGCACCAGTATCGGCACGCACCACGTAACGATCCAAAGGTTCCCCTTCGTAAGCCCCCTTCTTGTACCGTGGTACTCTAAAACCGTTGTATGCGGTCATATATCCTGACGGTTCATAGGTGACATGAAAATCTGCCCCCACCTCGGATGCTACACGCTTCACGTTTTGTGAACCATAAGCAACACCCCCTGAATGCACCGTGTGGCCACTACTCGCCAACCAGTTAGATGTACTCTCCCGTATGTTGTCTATTACTGCTCTCATTGCTCTTCCTCCCAATTGTATGGTTTATTTTCGTGGTTATCCCACAGATCATCAGTCTTCACAGCCCACCTATAAGCCCAGATCGCTGCACTAAACAACGTCCAAAACACAATAAATGTCCACATAAAATCCATTTGCGTTACTTCTCCCATTCGTATCCAAAGTCCGTCACTCTCGTGCCGAACTTATTCGTGTAAGTCTTTATCACATTACCTCCTTGTTTATAAGAGCCTCAGTTGCACCCGCGATGCGTTCAACAGCGTCCCCGCAGTAAGATTCGTCGGATTCAATCCCAATAAAACCTCGCCCCTCCAACGCCGCTGCCACTCCAGAAGTTCCCGACCCCATCGTGGGATCAACGACGGTACCCCCTTCGGGGCAAAAAGTTCTAATCAGCCACCGACACAACTCGACAGGTTTCTGGGTGGGATGGATGCCCCTGTCTTGCTTGAATCTCAAAACCGAACGAGGGTATCTCTCGCCCTTATTATCAATGCGGCCACCCCCACTTATCCGAGCGGCCTCACCCTTAGATCGTTTCGAGTCCCAAACATACGCTCGCCCCTCATCCATCTGGGGCACATAGTGGTTGCCTCCAAAGACGAGAATGGTTTCGTGTACTCTCATCGGGCGTTTCTTCGCCTGAAAAGGGTTGGTTCCATTTGGCTTTTCCCACACAAGATCATAACGAAAGTTGTCACGGTTAGACAGAATCAAATCAGTAGTGAACGGTTGAACGGCGAAACAAACAGTAACCGCATCGGGGATCAAAACTGAGGATAGCCATTCCCACATTCGGTCAACGTCTTCTCTCAAATCCCATGAGCAAGAAGTCACCCCATAAGGCAAATCAAGTATCGCCATGTCGGCCGACCCTGCCTCCAAGCGGACATCACAGTAACTGGCATTGTAAGCAGTACTATTAAACGCCACCAGTTTATTCATTATCTTCCTCCCATTCGTCTTCCTCAAGGTCGGTTACTTTCTCCCAACAAGTAGGGCACAAATACATCCCCGACTTGTCGCCTAAAATAATTTCTCTATCCGACGCAGACAGGTCGGAAAACAATTCTTGGACAGGTGCTTCTCTACTCAGCCACTTCCCGTATCGTTCCCGATCTATTTGCACCTCATCCACGGCATCGCATTCTTTACACGCTGCTCTGGCTGCATAACCAAACATGTTACACTTCTCCTTCTGTAACTAAATCGTCGTAACCCATTGAATTAATAGTGACTTGATCCCAGTCCACATCGGGTGAAAAGGATTCAACTAACTCGCAAGCCTCTTCGTGGCTCTCTGCCTCTACCCTCACCCAAAACTCTGCGTTGGTAGAGAACTCAACCTCAAACATTTCTTTCGTCATACTTCTCCTTCTGCATAGACTTCCCTATTTCCGCAACCATCAGCATTAATGGTAATCATCCACGCTATGTCACGGGCTTCTTCTTCCGTGTCTGCTTCGATCTCAACCACATCACTAAAATTGTCGGAGATCTCAAACTTGTATATAGGCATTAGAACGGCTCCGAATCAGGGTAAACTACCTGTGGATGAGCGTTAGTACCCATTTGGTCATCTACATCTTCAGCGAAACGACGTATCAGCGACTCCAACCGTGCCAACTGTTTCTCAATACCAGTACGCCACGCATCAGGAGAAGGAACGTCCCGCTCCCCTAACACCGCTTTAATATCTGTGTTAGCGATAACCTTTTCAACCGCTTCAGCAAACATACGCCCAGTCACACACAACCCGTTGTAATCGGACTGAATGAAATCATCCAACTCGTCACGCAACAAATCAGAAAACACATTGTGTTCTTCCATAGCGGCACGAACCTGCTGATACGCAATATCTGTAACCGCATCCTCAACGTTGGATTCTATCGCACCCCATGTGTCCTGCTCAATAGCCTCGGCAACATGGTACGAAATCAAATCCCACACCTCGTCACCATTTAACTCAATCTCTGCATTTAACGTTAACTCTCTCATACCTGCACCTCCTGATGCTTGTTGTTTTCCCTTATCTCTGTCACATATTCGTCTGCGACCTCTGCCCAATTCACCCTCCAGTAAGACCCAACGTCGCGCTCCATGCAAGTGGAATCAAAATCAGGCTCTTCAACCAAATGGATGTAGTAGTCATTCAACGCATCGCCACCAACGAGAAGATCAGACTCCAACGAACGCTGACCAAACCCGCCCCTCAGGTCATCCAACTTTTTCAAGCCAAACCCCACATGCCAAAGCGCAGCCTCTTTGACTTCACGGTCATTACCTAACCACAAGGCAACAGCCCAAGTCTCCCTATTTGTCCAACCATTGTATTCCTCACTCATACCCGCACCTCCCGTGCCATCATAGTTTCCTTCGCTTCCTCATCCCATACCTGCAAACCCTTAGCCCAATCAGCCTCAACACGGTACGCATACGACTCAGACGAGGTAGCGTCATCGCTCGACGGGTCACAGTAATACTCAACTTCAACCGAATAGTACGAACCAAAATCATGCGGGTTAGATTTAATACGCAACCGTGCCCCACGAGGCTCAGTACCATACACCCGCCGAATCTGTTCAATAAAGCGTTGACAATGAAGCCGCGCCCTATCGTCATAATCTGGTTCCCCTACATTAGGACAAGGCTCATCAAAAGGGCCTTCACCCACATACATACTATCTTTATACAACACACCATTCTCCTTTGTTAGTTTACTCACAATCATGTCCATAAAACCATTCCTCAGCATCCACAGCGTCAAGCAAATCGAAACTCCGATCACACTCGACACAATGAGCCACCGAATCAACCCTCAAATAACTAGTAACCATCTCTCCCTCTCTCTCCTTTCTTTCAGAAAGGGAGAGAGAGGGAGAGATGAACAAACAACTCTTCTCACGACACAACCCCGCACTTAGGGCACACACCACGATAAGCCTTCAAGATTTTCACCCCGATAAACCATCCGCACCCTAAACACTTCACCACTTTCCCCCAATCAGTCTTCGCACCCTTGTCTGCGACCATACTAAACACACTCCTTAGTATTAGCCTTAACACAAGCAGCAGCGTAACGCATGGCATGAGTCAACGAATACGCAAACCCCTCATCTAACACACCATCACCCCCAACTATCTGCCACCTAAACACCTCATCAGTAGAATTGTCCCAGCCCCCACCAGTACGGTAAGGCACCACACACACATCGTAACCTAAATACTTAGTCTTATACACACGATCCTCCAATCGTAACACAACCATAATAAACACAAAGCCCGTAGGGCTTAAAATTTTTTTTCGCCCTAGTAGAGCGCTCTAGTACAGCGGGTAACTGATGCTACCACCAGTATTGTTTCCAATCTTCCCAACCCTTCTCACGTATCCACGCAACCATGTACGCTACGAACCCTATGACGGCTGCCCATGTGACAACCATGACAACCCATTTGACTATCACACCTAAGTGTATTTCTAACCATTCAACCATGTTTAATCTCCTATTCTGGCATCCTATACGCATACACGGTTATACAGCGTATACGTATACTTATACAACACAAAAAAGGGGTGCCGATGCGTCCCCATGACGCACCGACACCCCGCAACCCGCCAACCCTTACGCTAGTTGCAACCAACCCGCAGGCGACGCAACCTCAACACTAGTATGGGTAACATGATCTCCAAGATCATCCCACCCATACAGGCCTGCCATCTTCCAAACAGCCAACCCAACCACATCATCATGTGCCGCCTCAAACGACACCTCCGTGATCAACACTCTCAACTCGAAAATGTCGCCACAAAGCCACACCTCATAGGCACAAGTTTCCATCACACACACTCCCTTTCGTAGTATTCCTCAAGGCTCCATGTCTGCGTCGGATAATCCTTCTCAGACACAGGAGCAGTCACACGGCATTTACGGATACTAGCCAACTCACGCTGGTCAGGCCAATCAGACCAATCCAACTCACGCCCTGCATCCATACCCAACAAGCGAAGCAATTCAACCTCACCTGCTGTATACGCCTCAGGTCGCAAAGCAACCACAAGGCGAGATGCGTGGGCAATGCCATACACCTCAGTCAATTCTGCCAATAACGTCACGAATAACCTCCTAAACGCAACCACACAAGGGCTCTCCTCATGCCAATACACACCTTACGATGTATACAAGCATAAGGGCAGACTGACACAAGCCAGCCTGCCCCCATTACGCTACGCTAACGCTTCAGCCTTACGCTCAATTTGCGAAGCAACACTAGCCCAATGCGCTGGGCACAACGCCATCGCATCCTTCAAGGCTTTCTCAACACCTTCGGTGTTACCTGCCTTATGAGCCTTCGTTGCATTCGCCAATTGCCCGTTGATCTGACGAGTCAGATGCTGATTCTTCGCTTTACGTTCAGCCTTTGATTGTGTCTTCGACACAACACGGTCGGCTACAACCTTCGCTGCTTTCTTCGCTTTTGGTGAACGAACCTTCGGTTCGGACACAGGCACTTCCTGAACCAAAACCCCCAACAAAGCCGTTAAGGCTTCGAACTGGGCTTCGGTGAACTTTACCGTTTTCAACATTTCCTCCTTGTTGTTCTTTCTTTCTTCTTTTTCACTTCGTTCAAAAGAAGAAAGAAAGAACAACAGGTGGTATATCTCTCCCTCTACTACGTAGAGGGAGAGATATACCAGTCTGGTTCTCCCTCTCTCTCCTTTCTGAAAGAAAGGAGAGAGAGGGAGAACCACATGGATCATTACTCAGTAATTACTAAGTAATTACTGAGTAATGATCCAACCAGCCAGCCAGACTCATCGGTTGGTCGCTCCGCTCAGCAGTCCTGTGCATGGTTGCGCATTATGCGGGGGCGTGCCTGCGACTGCTTGGTTTTGGTCTGTGATGTTGGGGATTCTGACACGTGTGGCGTGCGTATTATGCGCAGGCATGTGCGACGGCTGTACCCCACCCCCACATGGGGGGTACGGTCGCTTCGTATGTATATGTATAGATATGGATTTGTGGTGCGTTTGGTTTTTTTATTCTTGGTGCCTGTATGCGACTAGGTGTTTTGTTTTTTCTAGTCTTAGTACCATGATCCATCCTTAGGAGATGGATCATGTTTACTTAGTACCACCTTCTTCCTCCATGTATTAGTCTGATTTGTCCCACCAAAAACACTATAAACTCGTTTCCTGTAACATGATTGTAACATTCCCGTAACACCCCCCTAACAAGAAGGTCGGGATGGGACACCTAGACTGTGTTAAAGTAACAAACAACGCAGACAGGAGAACACACAGCATGGCGCAAAACGGTGGAGGCAAAGGCTGGGCAACAGACCCAGAAACAGGCCAAAAAGAAATGCCTGCCCTATGGAAAGAACTACTCGACTGGCTACTCTTAGGCCCAGAACGCGACCCTAAGCACGGGTACCAATGGGCCAAAGACCACAATATTCATGCCGACTCGTTACGCCGCATAAAACGTGACCCTCGTTTCGTTAAAGAATGGGACGCACGCGCCGCCGAACTAAACATCAACCCTGAAAGGGTTCAGAGCGTAGTAGACGCTCTTTGGGCGCGGGCTTCTGATGGGGATGTGAAGGCTGCTTCTTTGTATTTGCAGTATGTGGAGAAGTTCACTCCTAAGAGGAAGGTTGTTGCGGTTGATGATCGTGAGGCTTCTGGTTTGTCTGATGAGGAGTTGGCTTCGGAGTTGGAGGCTGAGGTTCGTCATTTGAGGTTGGTGGAGGGTGGATAAGTTGCCTTATGCTCCGAAGCCGCCTGCGTTGGGTTCTGTATGCGATTGTGAAGTGTGGTGCGAGGCGTGTATAGAGGCTGGTTTATGGCAGGAGTGGGCTGCTGAGTTTGGTGACGAGTAGTGTCTAGGGTTAAGGATTTGCGTGAGGAAGCAGAGTGGCGCAAGTGTGCCCGTTCTGAAAAATATTTTTTGTCGCGATATTGGCATATCGCTCATCCTGCTCATGGGCGTATCTTGTTTAACCTTAGGGCTGCTCAGGATGAGGCTTTGGGTAGGTGGGCCGATAATCGTTATTCTTTGACTCTTAAGGCTCGTCAGATTGGGTGGACTACTTTGGTGGCTGCGCACCAGTTTTGGTTGGCGTTTTTTCATGATGATCAAAACATTATTGATTTGTCGCGTACAGAAAGGGAGGCGGTGTTGCTTCTTCGTAAAACGAAGTATGGGTTTAAACATTTGCCAACGTGGATGGTCGCTAGGGGGCCTGCGTCGTTGATGGAGCATCAGCAACGTATGGGGTTTAGTAATGGTTCTCAGATTGTTTCGATGCCTTCGGCTTCGGATCCTGCTCGTGGTGAGTCTGCGACGTTGGTGGTGGTCGATGAGTGGGCGTTTTTACCTAATCCTGAGGAGGCGTGGGCTTCTATTGAGCCTGTTGCCGATGTTGGTGGCCGTATTATTGGTTTGAGTACTGCTAATGGTTCGGGTAACTTTTTCCACTCTTTGTGGAATGGTGCTTCTACGGGGAACAACAAGTTCGATCCTATGTTTTTTCCGTGGTCTGCTGCTGAGGATCGGGATGAGGCTTGGTATGAAGGTAAAAAGGATTCGATGTTGCCGTGGCAACTCGCGCAGGAATACCCGACGAGTCCCGAAGAGGCATTTGTTCGTTCTGGTAATCCTGTATTTGACCTTGACGTTCTTGATGATATGCGTAGACATGTTCGACAGGGTGTGGACGGCTATTTACATGAGATACAAACGAATGTTTTAGAGTTCAGATGTTAACTGTTTGGGAGAAACCATCCTTCGAGTCGGCGTATGTGTTAGGTGTCGATACTGCTGAGGGTTTGGGTCATGGCGATTACTCGTGTATACAAGTCATTGATGTCAAGTTGGGGGAGCAGGTCGCTATTTGGCATGGCCGTATCCCGCCTGACGAGTTGGCTCACGAAGTTTACCGATTGGGTATTTGGTATGGGAACGCTTTGTGTTGTGTCGAATCTAATAACCACGGTTTAACTACGATTGTTCAGTTGCGCCAGTTGGGGTACCCTAATTTATATCGTAAGCGCTCATTGAATCAGAGTACGCAACGCATTTCCCCTGAGTATGGTTGGAAAACTACGCGTACATCTAAACCGTTGATGATTGATGAGTTGTCTAAGGCGTTAAAGAACGACGAACTGGTATTGCGTTGCGAGAACACTATCGCGGAGTTACGTACTTATACCCGTAATTCACGTGGTGGCATGTCGGGGTCCCCGTTCGACGACAGGGTGATGGCGTTAGCGTTGTCTAACCAGATGCGTAAGTTCGCGCATGTCCCTGAGTATGTTCAGGAATCGAATACGGAGTACACGTTTGATTGGTGGGTTTCTCAGTTGCCTTCTACGGATACAAGTAAGGGTAAAATAGGTCGCTTCTTGTCTCGTGGGACAGCGTGACCAGTAAATTAGGACATAACTAGGTAAGGAGAGTCCTGTGGCTACAAGCCGTATAACAAATTATGATGAAGTTGGTCAAGGGCCGAAACCTGCTTTGAAAAGCACTAAGGTTTTGGCTAACAAGCCTGCTCGCCCTGGTGGTTCGCAGCCTGCTACTGTAGGTAGTGGCGGTACTGATCATGCTGTTCGTGGCGATCTTGGCGATAAGGTTGCCCCTCGTATCACTCCTGTGAACCCTCATGGTCCGCAGGGTACTGTTCAGCCGTAAACATGGCGGTGCTACCGCCTGACGCTTCTTTCGAAGAGTTTAAGGCGCATGTTCTTGAGTTGCGAGGCCCGTTGTCTGACGACGAGGTGTTGGAACGCTGGGAATTTAGCAACAAGGTACGTTCGGTTAAGGTACATAACGGCGAAGTTGCCCGTGCTTTGCTACCTTCTGATGAACGCATGATGACAGTTAAAGAACGGGGCGACAAGATTGTTGCTGAAGCGAAAGCCAATGGCATGGATCCTGTGCCTGTAGAGACTGGTTGGTCATAAAATGGCGCGTGTAACTAAAGCAGAGCAGTTTGCCCGAACCCAAGCCCGCCTTGAGTTGGCTGAACGTTGGCGCGAAGGCGAGGGGTACGATGCTAAGTGGCATCGTATGATCGACTTGTACCGCGGTAAGACTTATTTCAACGAGTTGACAGACGATGACCGCATCTCTGTTAATTTAGCGTTTTCTACTATTAATGTGATTGCCCCATCGGTAGCAGTTAATCATCCTAAGATTACTGTTTCGGCAAACAAAGAAGGTGACGAGGAACGAGCCGTCTTTGTTGAAGCAGTCATTAACTACCTTTGGCGGCATCACGACTACCGTAAAGCGTTTCGGCGCGCTGTTAAAGATTTTCTGATTGTCGGCCACGGATGGTTAAAAGTCGGTTGGCGTTATGTCGAGCAGGATCGTTTGCTTTCAAGCGGCGAATACGACGACGAATATATGCGTTCCAAACAGGAGATAGACGCATACGCTTTCGATAATCCCGATATGGCAGGATCGTTACCTACTGATGACGAGATTTTGTCTTCGATTCCTGCGACTTCTATAGAGGTGGTTGAGGATCAGCCTTTTGTGGAACGTATCTCCCCGTTTGATATTTTGATCGATCCTGAAGCGACCTGTATGGATGACGCTAAGTGGGTGGCCCAACGTATTGTGCGTTCCGTTTCGGAAGTTAAAGCCGATAAACGGTTCCGTCGTGGAGCGCGTCAGGCTTTACAAGCCGACGCTGGATTGAAAGTTCGCTGGTCAGGGGACGATGAACGTTCCCAATATTCGGATCTCGTTGAACGTGTCACTCTTTACGAATACTACGATTTGGAATCGGGAACAATTTGCGTCCACGCTAAGGGTGCCGACGAGTACTTGTTGGATCCGACTGCCATGCCGTACCATTTTGGCCATCCTTTTGTGATGCTCCGCAACTACGACGTTCCCGACACTTTCTACCCTATAGGCGATTTGGAATCCATCGAGTCTCTTCAAGAGGAACTCAATAAGACTCGTACCCAAATGGTCAACCACCGTAAACGGTATGCACGTAAATACTTGTACCATGAACGGTCGTTTGGTCCGTCAGGTCGCGAAGCGTTAGAGTCCGACGATGACGGGCGTTTTGTTCCTGTTGTTGACGAAAACCGTTCTTTGAATGAAGTTGTAGTACCGTTGCCTCAGGTTCCTTTGGCTCCTGAAATGTATAATCATTCTTCGCTGATCGAAGGAGATATTAATACTGTAAGCGGTGTTTCTGAGTATGCTCGCGGCCAAATGCCTGAGACTCGTCGTACCGCTACGGAAGCGTCGATTATTGCCGATGCTGGCAATGCTCGCGCTTCTGACAAATTGGCGATGATCGAATTAACTATTGGCGAAGTTGGTGAAAGAGTGATCCAACTAATGCAACAGTACATGACTCGCGCTCAAATGGTTCGCATCACAGGCAAAGACGATAAAAAGCATTTCATTGCGTACACACGTGACGACATTTTAGGTGAATATGATTTCTTAGTCGAAGGCGGTTCGACACAACCCTTGAACGAAACGGCTCGTAGGCAGCAATCGATTTCGCTGATGAACGCAGTCGCTCCTTTAGTTGGAGCGATCATTGATCCCGCCGAATTAGCACGGTACGTGTTGACTTACGGGTTTGGGGTTAAAGACCCCGAAAAGTTTATTATGCAGCAGCAACCACTCCCACCCGAAGGTGCCCCTCCTGTCGGCGACCCGATGGCTCCCGAAGCAGGCATGGCACCGCCGCCGATGACAGGCGGCATGGGGCCAGGACCTATACCTGATCAAGTTTTTGAATCAACTGGCGGGGTACCGCCTGAGTTGTTAGCCCAGTTACAGAACCAAATGGGCCTTGAGTTGCCCAACATGTAATGGGACATACAGATCTCTATTAATAGGAACACCCGAAAGGATTCCATCATGGAAACAAATGAAACCACGGAACTGGATACCAGCACTCCTGAAGTTTCTGAAGCGACATCAGAGGAAACGTATACCATCAAAATTGGTGGGGAAGAACAAGCGGTTTCTTTGGAAGAACTTCAAAACGGTTATCAACGACAAGCAGATTACACCCGTAAGACGCAAGAGTTGAGCCGTGAACGCGAGAGATTGGCTCAAGGAGAGGCAATCGTGCAAGCATTAGAATCGGATCCGCAAGGAGCGATCTCCGCTTTAGGGGACGCTTTTGGGATCGGGTTGGGTAACCAGACCACCGAAGACGCTGAGTCGTTTGAGGATTTGGACCCTGAAAAAGTACGATTGAGCCGATTGGAATCTGCCATTGAAGAACAAGAACAAGCGGCAAGACAGCACAATTTGCAAAACGAATTGACAGGATTGCGTGACAAGTACAAAGATAACATTGACGAGAATCAACTTTATAGCCACGCTTTGAAACACAATATCGGCAATTTAGAAGCCGCATACACCCATATGACTTATGGGAAAATGCAATCAAAGGCTCGCGATGCCGAAATTGTTGAAGAGAAGCGTGCCGCTACGGTAGTTGAGTCTAAAGTGGGTGCGCCCGCTGGAAATGTTGAACGTGCTGCGAAGGCAATTAGTTCTGTTCGTGATGCCTACCTGCTTGCTACAGAGCAATCATAACTCAACTATAAAGGAAAAGGTGAACTAGCATGCCTGTTAACTCCAACTTTGACGAAATACTGTCAACCACGCTTAACAACTACATCCCCAAGTTGACGGACAACGTTTTCTCGGCACGACCGCTGTTTTACGCGCTTACCAATGGCCAAACCATTCGGCGCATCAGCGGAGGTGCAAAGATCGTTGCCCCGATTCTTTACGGGGACAACTCAACTGCTGCATCCTATACGGGTTCTGAACTTCTGGACGTAGCCGCCCAGACTGGCATTTCTGCCGCAGAATTCGACTGGAAACAGTACGCTGCAACCGTTACCATTACTGGTATCGAAGAAGCAAAAAACAACGGCGAAGCAGAAATCATTGACCTCCTTGAGGGCAAGATCATGCAAACCGAAGAAACCATCATCGAAAACATGAACACTATGCTTTGGGGTGACGGTTTAGGCAACTCAGGTAAAGACTGGAATGGCATCGCCAACCTTGTCGATTCGACTGGCACCGTAGGTGGCATCGATTCAACTGGTGCAGGCAACAGCTTCTGGACTTCAACTGAAACCGCCGCTACGGGTACCCCTGCTAACTTGACGTTGGCTCAGATGGCTACCCTTTATAACGATGTTTCTGTTGGTAATGACCAACCGACCATCGTTATTACTTCCCAGTCAGGCTACGAAGCATACGAAGCGCTGTTGCAACCGCAACTTCGTTACACCGATGCTACTACTGCTGATGCTGGGTTCCAAAACCTGTTGTTCAAGGGCGCTCCTGTGACCTTCGACTCGTCCGCGACTAGCGGTGTGATGTACATGTTGAACAACAAATACTTGCGTTTGGTCGCTCACTCGGATGTTTGGTTCAAACCAACTCCGTTTGTACGCCCAACTAACCAAGATGCTCGTTTTGCGCAAATCTTGTGCTACGGCAACTTGACTGTAACCAACCGTGCCCGTCAGGGCAAGTTGACTGGCATCGCTGACGCTTAATGCCAAACCGTTTAAACGGGGGGAGGATTCTCCTCCCCCCGTTTAAGGTCCTGAAAGGAACCAATGGGTAGAGTAAACGCAATCGCATACAACTCGAACGCCGTACTAGCGGGAGCCCGCCAAGGTGTGCCCGTTGGTTCCCATCACGGTCATGGTGCTGGTGCCCGTCAAGTGGCGGGAATTAGCGAATGGGCAGAAGAACCACCTGCCAAGGAACCTAACTTTGGGTGTTCCGCTACTGCTAAAACAGGTTCACCTTGCAAGGCCCGTCCTGTTACTGGCACCGATCTTTGTGTCGGGCATACGAAACAGGCGGCTGTTTAATGGCAATGACGATTAAAGATATGCGCGATCAGATCCGTAGCATTATCGATATTGATTCTTTCGATGTAAGTAACGATGTTTTGAACCGTATAATTGGTCAAGGTTTTGACTACATTGTATTTAGTGAAAAACGGTGGCCCTTCTACGAGGTCGCTACTACTTTTACTACAACTGATGGCACAAAAGATTATTCGTTGGCTACCATAGGTGCTGGAGTGTCGCAAGGTTTGCGAGAGATCATGTCGCTTCGCACCGATGATCATATTTTGGCTTACATCGGTAGAGACGACGCTGATTCTGAATACCCTATAAACGCTGAGTCTTCTGGAACCCCGTGGGAATGGAGTTACTGGAACGACACAGTAAGACTTTACCCCAAACCTGATTCTAGTACACTTACTGTTTACACGCGTGCTTCTAGAAACCCTGACTCGTTTGGTGCCGCATCTAGTGACGCTGCTGTACCTGATATTCCTGATCCTTTCCACCCGATTATGGTGACTTATGGGTTGTGGAAAACTTATTTACAGCAAGAAGATCCCATGATGGCGCAGCAATATATGACCCAATTCCATATGGAGTTGGATAACGTCGCTCGTAGGTATGCCGACTCACCTGCTCCGCAACCCATGTTGTTGAATGGTCGCAGGTCTAACCGCTTTCTGTCTGGGTTCGGGGTACATCGGTATTCGTCCTCAGGCGGGCAACGCTGGTAATTGTCGTGGCTAAACGCGACTTCAAACTCTTAGCAATAGAGTCTTTTTCTGGTGGACTCAACTACCGTACCGACCAATTCGATCTTGCTTCTAACGAGTCTCCCGACTTGTTGAACGTTGATGTAGATCCTCGTGGCGGTGTCACGATGCGGGAAGGAGTGGATCGACGTAATCCCACCGCTCTGTCTGCGGATGTTAAAGGAATGTGGGGGTTCCATACAGATGGGGGCACAAACCAGTTACTTGTGAATTATGGAACAAGTGTCGCATATTCTAGTTCTGCTGATTTTACCGCTTTTACAAACATAACAGCAAGAACTGATGGTTCGCGCTGTTATGGAACAACCTTTAACAATGTTGCTTATGGGGTTTCTTACGACCAACCGTCTTTTAAATGGGATGGCACTACCGACGATGATTTAGGTTCCGCATACGGCGCTGCAGGTAACATGCCGCAGGCTCAATACATTACCGAATGGAACAACTTTGTTTTCGTAGGTCACGTTTATGACGGGGCCGCGTACAAGTCGAGACTTCAATGGTCTGCTTCGAACGATGCAGAAACATGGGCTGCTTCTGACTACGTAGACATCTCCAAGGGGGAGCATGGTGATTACATCACAGGGTTAGTCCCCGCTGGAGATCGCCTTATTATTTTTAAATCTAACAGTATTTATGCTATGTTTGGTTTCGATTCAGACACATTCCAAATCGTTCAGGTATCTCCCAACGTGGGATCGATACCACTTTCTAGCCCCGTTAACACTCCTTTTGGCGTATTTTTTTGGCATGGTCGTCGCGGTGTTCATGTGGTGGGTTCTTCGGGTGCTGTAAGCGTTTTTGACAAACTCCAACCTGCTATAGATGATGGTCGAATCACGTTTGGTAATGCGCCGCAATTGGCTTGGGATAAAGGCAGGCTACACGTTTCGGTTGATTGGACAGAAGATGGTTCAACTACCCGTCGTGTCCTTATTTACGATCCTTCCTTGGGCGAAGCGGGGGCATGGACTGTAACCGATATTGACGCTGGCCCCATGCACGTATTAACTCCTCCTGATGGCGACCCCATTCTGTTTGGGGGGTGTGTCACTAACACGGGTAGCGTTATCGCTATCGGGGATGACGAAGATCGCATCACGGACCGTTATTTGGGTTCAACAGAAACACATATTTCGTCTCATTTCCGTACACCTTGGATGACTTCACGTAATCCTATTGTGAAGAAGCGGTGGGGTCGGCCTCACTTAGTGACTTTGGCTGGGTCTTCGCTTGATTTAGGTATAAAGGTTTACCGCGATTTTGATATGGCTGAACCCTATAAGGAATTTAATGTTTCTATCGAAGGTCGCGACTCTACTTCTGTTTACGATACCGCTACGTGGCAAGATGCTGAGGGCACCGTAGGCGACGGTGTGTGGGGTTCGTCGGCGCAAGCGGTTATTACAGATGTGTTGCGCTTGCCGACCCTCGGGACAGCAAGAGCAATAAGTATGAGGATCGATGGTCCCGTATCGACAAATAACAGTTGGGAAGTAAATGCGGTGACATTCTCGTATCTTCCTAGACGGATGAGGTAAAAAAAATGGCTAATCTTTCGGTCACGAATACATTCTCTGCGGGCACAACGATTGTGGCTGCAGATATGAACACTAACTTTTCTGAAATTGAAACTTGGGTTAACACTACCCCAGGTGTTCTTCAATTGACTGGCGGTACTGTTACTGGTGCTGCTTCTTTCGGCGACACCGTGGTTGTGACAGGTGACTTGACGGTCGATACGTCTACGTTGAAAGTGGATGCAGCAAACAATGTTGTCGGGATAGGTACGGCTACGCCTGGGGCTTCGTATGCTTTGGACGTTTCTGGTGACGTAAATGTCACGGGTACGTCGGCTTACGGCTCTTCATTGGCGGTAGGTTCTTCTGGTACGGGCCATGATGTTGTGTTTCATTCTGATACGGCTGGCGATAATTTTACTTGGGATTCGACTAACGTCAAGTTGGTGATTACGGGTACTTCTGCTACGGACGCATTGGTTGTTGCTGATGGTCGCCTGCGGGTCGCTGATCGTGTGTATTGCGAGGCGAGTGACGAGGCTAATTTGCTGGGTGTTTCGGGGGCGCTTGTTGTCGGTGGCGATGGCACGGGCACTCATTTGGCGATGGACACGAACGAGATTCAGGCTAAGGCTACTGATATAACTGCTGCTGAATTGAAACTTAACCCGCACGGCGGGTCTGTTTCAACTGGCGGTGACGTAACTGTCGGCGGTGAATTAACCGTAACTGGCGACATCGTAGGAAACGGTGAACTTAAAGTCGGCGCAGACGACCTTGATACTAAAATCCATTTAGGCAACCAAGCAGGCGGTACTGCTTTCATCGAATATGACGACGATTCTATTAACGGTGACCATATAGGTTTTACGGTAAACGGAACAGAAGTCATGGGCATGTATGCGGTGGCTCCGACGTTCCCCAATCTTACTTCAGGCACAGGAACAGATCTAGTTATTACTGGTTTCGCAACTATTGTCTCTAAAAGTTCTTCTAGCCGATACAAAAACATTGACTCTAGCGTCACGATGGGGGACTATTTGACTCCTTCGATGGTGGACTCTCTTGAACCGAAAATGTTTTCGTATAAGACCGATACCGAAAACCATCCAATGATTGGTTTCATCGCAGAAGATTGTGACTCTATTAGCCCATTTCTAGCAGTCCATTCGGTTCTCGATGATGGGTCTTCTCAAACCGAAACGATCGATACCGCCGCTTTAGTAGCGTTATTGTCGATCGGATTAAAGGATGCCCGCGAACGACTCGCCATTTTAGAGGCGTAATGGCTGATCTGCAGTTCACCCGTAACTTATCTCCTCAAATAACCATCGCGATGACCGATGGTTTAACGTATCTTGGCACCTATTCGGCGGTGACCGCTTACGTCACGGGGGATGTGGTTACTTCTAGTGGGGAAACATACGTTGCCCGCCAAAGCACCACAGGGAACGCTGTAGGCGATAACGCATATTGGCAAACTCTCGCCGAACGCGGGTTAACTGGCGCTGCTGGAGCGACAGGTTCGCAAGGTATTCAAGGCATTCAAGGTATTCAGGGTGTTGCTGGTGATGCTGCGACTGTTGGGGTTGGTACCACATCGAGTGTTGTCAATAGTGGTACAGCGTCGGTTACTAATTCGGGGTCTTCTTCTGCTGCTACTTTAGATTTTGTTTTACGGGATGGGCCGACAGGTTTAACGGGTTCGCAGGGTATCCAAGGGATTCAAGGCATCCAAGGCATTCAAGGGGACGCTGCGACTATCGCTGTTGGCTCCACTTCGAGTGTTGTCAATAGCGGTACAGCCGCAGTCTCCAATTCGGGGTCTTCGTCTGCGGCCACGTTTGATTTTGTTTTACGCGATGGCCCGACAGGGCCAACGGGTTCGCAGGGCATTCAGGGTGTCACGGGGGATACTGGTGCGGCTGCGACTATCGCTGTTGGTACCGTTGGTTCGGTTACAAATGCTGGCACGGCTAGCATTACTAATAGCGGCACTTCGGGTGCCGCAACGTTTGACTTTGTGCTTCGTGACGGCCCTCAGGGAGATCAGGGCATTCAGGGTATTCAGGGCATACAGGGGATTCAGGGTACCGCTGGTACCGATGGTACCGATGGTACCGACGGCACCGATGGTACCGACGGCACCGATGGTACTGATGGTACTGATGGTACTGCTGCGACCATTGCTGTCGGCACGGTAGGCTCTGTCGTTAATTCGGGTACTGCAACTATTGTGAATAGTGGTACAAGTGGTGCCGCTACATTCGATTTTGTGCTGCGGGATGGGCCTCAAGGCGACCAAGGTATTCAGGGTATTCAGGGTATCCAAGGTATTCAGGGGGTTACTGGGGATACGGGTGCTGCTGGTGCTGGTATGAGTGCTGGTCAAGTCTCACTATGGGCTGGGTCTACTGCCCCTACGGGGTGGCTTGAATGCGACGGTACGGCGGTGTCTCGTACTACTTACGCTGACCTGTTTGCGGCGGTTGGGACTCGTTATGGTGCTGGCGATGGGTCTACTACCTTTAATTTGCCGAACCCTATTGACAAGTTGGCGATGGGGATCGCTTCGGGTACGTCCCCTACTGCTACGACTTTGGCTGGGGCTTCGTCGTTGGATGCTTTGGGGTTGGGCGACAACTCTGTCGGTCATACACATAACGTTTCGGCTAATACTGGTGCTACTACTGCCACTCATACCCATACGGGAAACACGGGCAATCAGTCCGCTAACCATACGCACACGGGGAACACGGGTAATGGTTCTGCGAACCATACTCATAACACGGGGAATGCTTCTGCGAATCA
>ERZ1046876.320-NODE-320-length-38382-cov-32.004488_pt1 | contig 38382 bp, 27 predicted proteins | sample MGYA00383094_ERZ1046876 | MGnify/ENA primary metagenome ERZ1046876 (study PRJEB29581, sample SAMEA5548364) | metagenome | biome: marine; feature: coastal; material: water | depth 50 m | study: Short-term variability in the microbial, nano- and picoplankton...
TATTTCACTATATAATTCTTCTGAATCAAATGAAGCTTCAGTCACTACAGATTCACTTTTTGATTCAAATGCTGAACCGATTTCTTTTCCGGCTAATACATCTTTACAAGCTTTATTGAATTGTTTTAATTTTTTAGTAGCGTCTCCAGAATAACCGTCTTGCATTAATTCAATAGCCATGTCTAACCAACTTGCTATAGTTCCAGCATATTCATCATCTATTCTATCAAACTTATCAGATAAATCTAGCAATGCATCTTCACCTACCTTTTTAGTAATAGTTGAACCTAATGTTAATAAAGGCTTAAGTCCTCGAGCTAATTTTTCAGTAACTGGTTCTTCAACTTCTTCTTTAATCACAGGGAATTTCTTACCGTTAAATTCAAAGTCTTCAGCATCTTCTTCAATTGCCTTTGCTCTTGCTGCTAAAAATGCATTGCCTTCATTCATTACAGACTCATTAGCCCATATTAATTCAAATGCATCTACAATTTTTTGTGCAGTATCACCATGTCCAAATCCATCTAAGAATAAAGCCATACCTTCAACAATACCAATACCTGACCATCCTGCAGCGTTTGCCATAAATGCTCCTTTATCGTCTAATAGATTAATGATTGATTTTTTACCAACTGGAACTGACATTCCACCAAGGCTATCAAGCTCTACCATTACTGTTGTAATCTTACCTTTAATTGCTTTACTTACTGGATCTCTATAAGAGTGGAAGTTAGCATCTGTTAAAGATTCTGCCATCATATATTTACATACTCCTAAAATAACACCAGGAGCTGCTAGGGCAGGGTGGTCCATAAAGAATTTCTCTAGGGCCTTATTTACTTTCTTAGCATCTTTTACATTACCTTTACTTGGTTTAAATGCTTCATTAATTATCATAGATTCAAATGCAGGAACTAAATCGTAACTGTCATAAATATCAACCATGTACCATTTCTTATCTCTTTCAGAATATAGGTAGATGAATTCTGCTCCAGCTTTTTCGCCTGCATCTCTTACGTACTGATCAGTATTTTTCATATCACCATCTAAAGTGGTCTTGTCACCATAGAACTTAATATTACTTGGATCAGCCTCGAGACCAGAACCACCCCCTTTCTTCAGTAGTAAGTCTACTGCCTTTCCATCTTTGTAACCCTTTTTAATTGTAGGTAACATGTGGTCTGGGTAACCATCATAGTGCATATACACTGATGTGATTTTTCCGTTCTTTTTGATTTTACCGATTTGAGCTCTTGTACCCTCTTCGATAATCGCTACTGATTCAGAAATTTCAGAAGCACCTAACTTTTGATAGAACGTATGTCTGTTCGCATCACTAAGTTCTTTAATAGAAGTTACTCCGAACTCTCCAAGTAGGTGTTTGAATTGATCTGCGGCTGCAGTTCTTGCAGCTGATTGTTCTTCTTCTAATTTAGCATTAGCTAGCTTTGCGGCTCCATTTGCAAAATCTTCAAAAGATTGTAATTTTAGTGATCCCATGTTAATAATTTTTGTTTTATTATTTTAGTATTGTATTATATATCCCCTTCAAATGTTACGTTTTTTACTTCAAAAGGAAACTTCTGTTCTCTATAGATCTTCTGCCTAGCTTTAGCATGTCTAATTAAGTAGTTATCCCAATCCGGGGATGTTAAATCATCGACGAAATCTATAATGTTTACGTCTGTTTTAGATTTATGTTTTCTTAATCCTCTACCAATAGACTGTCTAATAATCACCTCTGATTTAAACGATTCAGTAAAGAATATATTATGTATCTTGTTAATTGATATACCAGTTGAAAATGTACCATAGGATGCCACGATTACAATTTCAGCGCCTGTTTCCATTTTCTTTTTATACTCTTCTCGGATATCTTTATCTGTATTCCCATCTACATAGTAAACGTTTTTATCAGAATCTTGACGAAGCTTTTCGTATATTCTTTTACCATGTTCAATCCTGTGGAAAAGAACAAGACTATTACCGCGTACTCTGGAAATAATGTTTGTAATGAAAGCGAGCCTACCCGTTGACTGTATAACATAATTGCTTTCAAATTTATAGACGTCTTTGCTTTCATATCTGTTTTGTGACATCTCCCTAAAGGCGTTTTTAGTTGAGTCGGGAGCATAATCCATTTTTATTACTTTTACTTTACATCCGGCAATGTGCCCTTCGTCCTGTAAAAAACTTGCACTAACTTCTGTAATTACAGGGCCAGTATAAGCCATTAAAGTTAATCTATCTAAAGTACCTTCTTTTGGAATTGTACCTGACATACCGAATCTATAATTAGCAGCTGTACATTTTTGTAAAATAGTTTTAATCGATTGTGATTTAGCCTTATGAGTCTCGTCAATCAAGACTGCATCAAATTGGTTAAAGTATTCTTTATCCTTTTTAACTAGCGATTGATATGTTCCAATTACTACATTTCTACCTGCTCTAATCTTTTGGCCAGAATAAATCTGTTGTACTTTTATATTGGCTTGATTTCTCCAATTATAGTCTTGGAAATCTTCAGATCCCTGTACAACAAGTGAGACATTAGGCACAATCATTAGAATTCTACCAGCCTTTTGTTTTTCTAGTAGGTATGAAATTACCATAAATGAGATAAGAGTTTTACCAGCTGATGTAGCCAACTCACTTAGACAATTTCTAAATTTAAGTATATTATATGCTGCTTCAATTTGATAGTCCCTAGGTTGTATCTCTGATCCATCAAAGAAGTCTAGTGCCCACTCTTCAAAGTCTGCAGCTTTTATATTAGTATCAAACAGTCTTGTAATGCCATTTAGTTTAAGCTCGTATTTATACTGCTTACACATATTCATTACTTCTCGCCATAGACCAGATGGAATCCATTTATCATCTTTGATATACGAGATATAACCATCCCATAAACCTTTTTTTACTAAAGGGTGGAATCGCCAAGAATCAATACGTCTGTTTAATGTAATATTGAGTTGTTCAATTTCCATTTCAGTCGCAGAGTCTACTCGCAGGAACTGCTTATTATCCGTTAACGTTAAGTCCATTAATTATTATAGATCTTTTAGAGCCAGTCTATTTCTAATAGCAAAGCCCATATTATCTAATGTTTTTACAGAATCTCTTAACCAATCCATTTGGTTTTCTAAATGTGACAAAACCATATTGTCATCTGCTAAGTCGTTCTCTAAGAATTTCTCTTTCTGCTTTTCACCTAATTTATAGTCATAATTATAGTATCTAATATATGCCTCTCTATATCTTGCAGCGATAGTTTTCTTTTGTTGTTTTATTTTGACATTTATATATGCCATTTGATCTACGAGGGTTTGTCTAGAAGATAACACGTCAGCAATAGTAATCTCCATTGTGTTAATGTTACGAAGACTTTGTGCTAGGTTTCTAATTGTGACTGACCATTCGTTTCTTTGTGCACTTAATTTTTGATCTAGTGCTAATATTTTTTCATTGCTCATATATCTTATATTAGAATAGCGACTTTTTGTTCCTATCTGGTTTGATAAACTTTGCTGCCTTTTGACCTTTCTTAAGTTTAGGTTTGCTAAATTCCATGTTTGGGTTTTCAGCTTTAAACTCAGGCATCTCAAAGTCAATAAGCATCCTCATTTTCTTAAAACGATCGCTATCGTTAAAAAAGTCCTCTATATTATCTTCCATTTCTTCTATACGTACCATAAATCTAAATCGCTTGATGTGAAATATTCATCTATTTGTTTCCATGCATTAGATTTATTAGCATAACACACTTTAACCAAATCGTTTAGATCTTTTATATTATATGTATCTAGCTTAAAATCTTGTAGAAATTTAGACCACATAAATACAGGTCTTCCTTTCTTTAACTTCTCTGCCATCTTCTTTTTACCTGTGGCATCGTTATCAAACATATATCTGACTGTCGCCATTTCGTCAAATTCTTCTGTGGATCTACCTGCAGTGGCAAGGGCAATAGAGTTATGCATAAACTTTGCATCTATCGGTCCCTCAAATAGAGTTACTGGCTGTTGGAAATTAACCTGCATAATTCCAAAAAGAGTTGAAGCCTTTGCAATCTTAGTTAAATCAAGTGGTTCTATTTCTAAAGGTTTCTTCCACTCTTCGTATATTTTTGGTAGGTCATAAGTAAGATACCTAGACCCATAGCCTTTCATTCTTCTAGATTGTGCGCCGATAATTTTACCTTCTAGTCCCTTGTTTAAAATCCAAAGGCGATTACCTTTTGGGGAAAAAAGAAACTCATTAGCTTTATTATGCAATAGCCTCTCTTTTAATTGAAACCAAATCCATTCCCCAGGCTCTATTTCTTTAGCGCCAAATATCTGTTTGAATTCATCTACAGTTAATGCCAGTTCCTGTACTCTTGCAAGTGACTGGTTTTGTAATACTTGTTCTTGACTAACCTGTTGTTTATTCTCTTTAATATAGTCTATAATAGTAAAGGAGTCTCCAGTGTTAGGCATTCTAACCTCATGGTCTTTTAATATACCATAAAGATTAGTGTGGTGTGAACAATTGTAGCAATGATACTGTAAAGTGTCCCAATACATGTTGCCACGCTTCTTGGTGTCATCATCGCTTGAGTCACCGCAATAAGGACATGCCAGGGTTATTCGCCCTGGCATGTCTTTTAGCAATTGCTTATTGGGAGTAGAATGATGTTCTACACAAACTTGTTTAAGTGCTTTTTTTATTCTGCCTTTAAGCTCTTCAGTAAGTTTTATATTAGATGTTGAGTTCATCAAGGAAAGAATCTAAATCATCATCTGTAGTTACCTTATTCTCTGACGTTGAAGCTTCAGCTTGTGTTGGCGCAGCAGAACCTGCAGTTGCAGTTTCAGTTACTTTAGCCTTTGGGGCTGGAGCAGATTTTGGAGCAGATGTTACTGCTGCAATATCGTCACCTGGATTAAGATACATTCTTAACACATTGTTTACGAAAGCTCTTGTGTCTTCGTCCCACGCTTTGTAGTCATATTGTGCTAATGATGGTGCATTTTCTAATTCTTCTTTGATAGAGCCCATAATCTCTTTCGTTCTTTCTGCTGGAGCATCGCCCATTAAGATAGCAGATTTATTAGAAGAGAATTTAGATTTATCATAGTTATTATATTCACCTTGTCTTGTAATTACAAGCTCGAAGTTCTTGCCTTCGAATAGGTCGAATACTTGTGTTGGGTCACCAAAGTCTGGCTTCAACTCAGAATCGATTTTCTCTTTAATCTTATATCCAAATTTGAATACTTTGTAAGTTCCTTCCATTTCTGGATTTTGTGGATCCTTAACGATCTTGATTAAAGAATAGTACTGTTGACGTCTCTTCAATTTCTCAGAAGATTTTCTGTCTACAGCAGAATCTGATTTTCTCAACTTCCAGAATACATCTGCAATAGGGCAGTGTTCTCCGATTGTTTGAGGTGAGTCTACTAGTTTACCATCTCCAGAAGAGTTAGTTAACCAGTGTACGTATTTTTGAACCAAAGATTTTCTTGGGTTCTCTGGATTAGGTACAAAACGTATTAGTGCTTTGTAAGTTCCGTCTTTGCCGTCGTCGGCAGTTGGTTTGTAAACTTCGTTTGTTGAAGTTCTTTCAGGCTGGTGTGTTTCCACATCTTCCACGCCTAAATTAAAAATGTCAAATGAGTCGCTCATAATTTTCTTTTAGTTGTTTAATTGTTTAAAAAATTGAAATACTTTAATTGTCTTTCGTTACCTTATAGTTGTACAATATACAATAGTTTCAATTAAATGTTAAGATTGCTCCAGAAGGTTCCGTCCATCTATTATCCTCTAACTTAATCAGTCCTGACTTGTTGAGTAACGCCTCACGGTCTAGTGCCGTAATCTGGTTAAACTCTACCATTTTTTGTAGGATGTCTTGTAGACGAATGTAGTCTGCAGTAATCAACATATCAATTAATCGTTTGTTTATTATACTTATTATATATCTAAATTTAATTTTGTTTCTAGATGAAGGTGCTTTTTATTTGTTAATAACTTTTCCTCAAATAGTTGCCGAAATATTTTTTTATATCAGTTATTTTTCGTATATTAGTACTGTAATTAAAAACTAATAAACATGAGTAATCCACATCACGAACATCAATTAAAATTAGACGCTATGAAGAAACACACTAAATTATCGTCGAGAAACAAAACGCTTCTTTTAATGGGGGCTAAGACCACTGGAAGCTTCCTAGAAGGTTATTATTATGTAGAAGAAAGTTTATACATCGATGAGGCTGCATCGCTTCATTCGTTCTGTACATGGATTGACGACCACATTGGTGGCGCAGGTCCGGTTAATATTGATATGCTTTGGCTAGGTTTTAAATACCCAGAAGTAGATAAGTATTCTTTGGCTTGTGTAGAAATCAAGAAAAGAATGGATGAAATTAAGGCGTTCTGTTAACCAGAAATGGCCTTCTTAAAAAAAGATTGAGATTTGTTGAACCTTTTTGAAACCTTTTCTGGGAACTAGCATATAAGTAATGTCTTTAAGCCAAAGCCAGATAAGGTTCTGGAATGTAAGCTTTAAGTCTGTAAGCAGAGACTGGTATCAGTTGAGGGCTTGAAGCAGAGACTTGGTTAGTCTGGCAAATTTTCCCCTAGTTGCTGAAGCAAATAATGATTAAGGAACCAAGCGTCGACTAGATCATCAAATGGTTTCGGGACTTTTTTAACCTCGTCACCTATATCATTTACGCAATACTTAAATAAAGAAGTCTTAGCTAACTCTGGACTCTCAACTATATTATTTAGGAAGGCAACCCAAAGAGCTAACTTATTCATATTCCCTTTACCAGCATGTTTCTTAATTGTGGTAGGTGCAACGGTCAGTAAATTTTTGACCTCGAGTCGATTAATCATTTGTTCTTTAAGGATTGCAGCTCCTGCTGCCATGTCAATCATATTATTAGTTCCCATCTTGGAACCGTATGACGTACCTTCGAATGCTATATGATAATCTTCTTCAGTACCTGTTATACCTAATATTAAATTAATGATATCATCCGCGGTTTGGATATACCTCTTAATCTTTGCAAATTCGTTTTTAGAGTAATCACCTACTGAAGATTTCCAGTCAGGTTGGTGGACAAGAGTTACATCTGAGAATGTACTTATTTCTTCTTGTCGTTTTTGTTCGGCCTTTGTTCCTGAACCAGCTTTAATATAGGAGATAAAGTGATATTCATTCGTGTCAGATTGCCAGACACAAATACCAGGGGAATTAAGCGAGAAGTCAACTGTAACTAGATTCAATTTAGATTCTTTTACCCATTGCAGCACCTAGGGCAGCACCAACTAAACGGGAGGTTAATAAATCGTAGAAGATACCCTTTTGAATACCTAGTACTTTACAAATAACTTTACCAACTGATTTACCTAAAGCAAATCCAGCTAAACCACCAAAGATAGAACCTAAAAGACCTTCACTTACGAATGCCTCTTCTAATCTGTCTAATTCAAATGTACCATCTTCGTTTTGGTATTGTTGTACAAATTGCTCTAATGCAAAATCAACCTTATCTTCTAAGTCTTGCGACCATTCTTGTTGGAGTCCTTCTTGTAAAAGTTTCATATCAGTATCAGTTAGCTTTTGCTCAACTAGGTACTGGTTAAATGTTTTAGTATCTTTCATAGTTTATATATCTTGTTAATCTATTTCTAATCTCAAGTCTAATTTGTTATAGACAAATGTACATTCAAATGTAGCAAAGTCTGCTACGTTCTCAGCCATATTAAGATTTAATTCATTTATTGAATTCATAATAATTCCAGTAAATTCCATATATGCTACTGAAGCTCCTTCGGCATCTAATATTCTTAGAGTCATAGGATCTATATAAGCCTTTTTAGTAGACTTGGCATAATAATATAAAAGAGTGTCCATCATTATCCAATAATTAATAAAACCATCTAATAATTGAAAGGTCACTGTAAATTCTCTTGTAATAGTATTTTGAATTGGCACCGAACCTCTATGGCTTCTTATAGTACCATCATTATCTGATTGAGTAATTGGATCAAACGCTACACCTGGAATATTAAGCCCTTGTATAGAATAATTAACAAAGTCAATTGGTTCTGCTAAAAGCCCACCGGGAACTCTGTTTAAATACTTCTTATATTTCTCTGCAACTTCCTTCGGTATAAATAATCTAGGGAACCTAAAGTCGTATGCGTTATTTCTGCTATTTAATATCATTATCCAATAGTAAATTTACCTTTAGTAACCATGGTTTCATCTGTGCCATTATCTATACTAATATAGAACGTGGTCGTTGCCATACCTCTAATGCTCGTAGCATTAGCTTCATTAATCTGGAATAAAACTTCACCTTTACCCATATCAATATCTTTATTATATACATGGTTAAATTTTAATTTAGTTTTTCCGTCGTTAAACGTAAGAATAACTCTTTCGGCGTTTTCAAATGAAATCATTTCAAAATCATCTCCTCTTTTCTTAGCTATTGCAAATTTATAGTAAGATGCAAAAGGAGGTACACTAATAGATAAATCACCTTCATTTACAAAATCAGATGTATCAAACTCTTCAACATCTTTTCTAATTGTATTATCACCTGCACCAACTAAATTTACTTTAGCTGTACTAGCAATTACATTATGTCTCTCAACAAATGCTGGAACTGTTTTAACAGACCTAGGTAAATTATCCGTAATAAACCCTGCAATAATTTTGTTAGTTGCTAGGTTAGGTAACACGTTGTATACTTCTGTTAATACATTTGGGCTATCAATTTTAATTGATGATAATCTTTTACCGTATTTAGCAGCTTGATCTATTGTCAAACTAGCTCTTTTTACAATTTGAGTATTATCTGTTTGGTTGTATATTCTCATTGTTACTTCAATAGAAAAATTAACCGCAATATTAGCCTGGTTAATTACAGGTCTAAATTTAATTGGTGTATTAAAATCTTCATATTGAGTAAACTGAGAAGTATATGATTTAATATTAGCCGTACCTATTTGTTCAAATACATCAACATCATATATAACTACAATATCATCTGATGACGTTCTAATTCTATTTAAAATATGTCCTTCAAAATTATTAATTGAATTATCTTTCTCTCCGTAAATATTAAAGTAATCACCATCTGCTGCATCTTCCACAACCACCGTAAAGTCAGCAAATTCATCTTCTCTAGAAACTGTAAATATATTCTCTTCTCCGGTATAAACATAATCAAAACCTTCGATAGTTCTAATAGAATCTAATAAAGCAAATCTAATTCCATAGTTTGCAGTTGGGTTTAAATCACTTGAACCTATAGTACCATCTCCATAAAACCTATCGTCAAACTCAGTGTTCTGATTTACTAATGTAGGTACTTTAATATTAATATATTTTGACCATAAGGTCTCACCTATAATAAAAGGCTTGGGGTTTGAAAATTCATAATTACTTGTATTAAGATATACAAGCTGTGTTAAATAGTTCTTAAGACCTGATGTTCTTTCTGCTGTAATTTCAAATAAGAAACCAGCTTTACCTCTTGCAGCAAAACTAAATCCAGATTTTAAATGTAATCTAACTGAATCATAGACAATATAATTAATATTGGCAGTAGCTTCCGTTTGATAATTTAAAAGATCAGCCTCATTACCACCTGCCCAGTTTGGAGAATTATTAATATAATTATGCATTTCATAAGCTCCAGTAGAATCGTAACCTAATAATGCGTATTTAGTAGTATCGGCAGCATCTTGTACATCAACTGCATGATATCTACCTATTGTTTGATTTATATCATTTCCTGTTGCTTCATCCGGAGATGAAAAAAGAGGATTAGCTCTTGTATCAACTACAATCTTACCACCTTTTAAACCAGGATAACTATAAGATACTTTACCATTTGTAGTAGGAGTAAATTCTCCAATATTAGTAGCTGAAGAAAACGTGTAAATACCTAAAGCACCTGAGATTGCAAAATCAACAGGGCTAGACAAAGCACTTAAATCAAATTTATATGTTTTACCATTTTGTAAAAGCAATGTTCTAGCTGCAAAGTTCTCAACTGCAATATAACCTGAAATTTCAGTTACATCAAAGTTAACTACTGCGCTACCTAATTCATTTATTAAGTGTCTAGTTTTAAATGGATCTTGATCCACTGTATCTAAAAACATTACTTCACTACCATTATCATCAACTTCGATTTTAAATTTCTCTAAATCGCCTTGATCGTGGTAAATAAACTCTAAAAGTATATCTTCGTCTATTCTGAAATATCTACTTGATTGTGCCATGTTTTAAAATTGTAAAAATTTAGGTGACCAATAAAGACCTACTCCAATTGAAGGGCCTGTACTAATTACTTGGTTATTATTTAGATTAACACCATATCCAACTCCAAAACCAACCATCCATCTAGATTTCTTTTGGTCCTTTCTATTTAATCTGCTATTAACTAAATTGATATTTTCAATATCTTTAATCTCTAATCCAGGATAGCTAGTTGACAGCTTTAATCTATCAGCTCCATCTACATTTTCAATTGCTGCCATCAGACTTAGAGTTTGTTTTAATTCAAACTTAGTTTCTAATACTTTAAATTGTTCAAACTCATATTTAAAAGTAGAGAATCCAGTTAGTTCTCTAGAGTTACCATCACCAAAATCCTCTGATGATGCAAATGTAACTTTAGTCGTTGTTGTATCTATAATCTCGGTTGTAGTAGTTACATCAAGACTATCTTTAATTTCTAAGTTAGCAGATATTAATGAGTTGACTTCTTTTAAGTCATCATTAAGCGCTAACGCCTTCTTATACTTTTTAGTTAGCTTGGCTTGACTGCCTTCTAAGTTTGATAAATCAAACTCATAAGATCTAATCTGAGCCAGCTGGTCTCCATTATCGTTTCTTAAGATTGTAACTGAGTCTTGAGCAGCCTTAAAGTTATTAAGTTGTCTACCAGCATCTTCTTGTGCTAATTTTACATCTTGTTTTAAGTTCTCAATACTATTACATTGTCTAAGAAATAATAAACACAAAAGAGCTCCGGCAACGAATGTTACTAGAGTTCTATTTGAAAGTATATCTTTTATTTTTGTTATCATATTTCTTTTTATACGTCTATTTCGTCCCGTTAGGTCCATTATGCCACACAATACCATCTGCAACATAAATATCTTGATCTTCAACTCCCACTGAATAAGTAGCAAAATCTACTTCTGGTGTTACAAGTTCAATATTAGTAACTTCAGTCCAAGCTCCATTAATGTAGAACGAATCTCCTTCAACTATATCTTCAGCTTTCTTAAATGAAATATCATCACCTGATTTTACTAGAACTGGGTGTTCATGTGTAACCTTAGTTAACCCATTATTAAAGTTAAAGTATTTGTTATATGTACCCTCGTTTACAAATGTTACGGTTGCTGTGGTTTCAATAGCAGACCATTGTGATGCATCTTCAGAATATGTTGTCCATTGATCTACTCCTTCTTCATCAGTTCCAAGGCCTGTAATGCTATATGATTTCAATATATCACCAACTTCTAGATCTTCAATTAATTTAGTTGTGCCATCAGCTAAATGCATTACCGTACCTGCAAGGTGGCAATATGGTGATAGTACAACCCATAGACCTGTAACAGAATTACTGTTTAAAAGACCTCCCCATTGATTTCCGGTAAATTGAACCTCTGTTCCGTTATTACTACCATTTTGTTGCCCGATCGTATTTGCTCCATTGTTTGCAAAGTAGAACTTCGCCCAACCTGAACCACCTGTGTGAGGAGTGTTGTCATTTGTAGCACCAAGTAAAGTATCAGAAACGTACACGTATGTCAGTGATGAATCTAGATCAGTCCATGGGTACCATGTAAAGTCACTTACTGCAGGAGCACCTCCCAGTAGTGCAGGTCCTTGAACACCAGTTCCGACATCTTGCCAAGTAAATTCTTGAACGTTAAGACCACTACTACTTTCCCAATCCATGTAGTTTTGTGCGTTAACATTTCCTGGTGTTAAGAAGGTAAATGTAAAGTCATCTGCCGCAGTTGTAGTTGTTGTCGTCACGTTTACACCAGTAGCATCACAAGGAATATTTTGACCAGTGTTTAAATACCCACCAGGTACCGTGACACTGTGTGAATATGTACTAACGTTTGCTGTATAAAACGGAGGGTTCCAGTTACCTGGTCCTAAACTACCAGGGCCATTAACTGATCCTGTTACAGCCGCTCCTTCTGTTCCGTCATCAGCCACTAATTGAGTATCACCACAATCAAAAGTTGCTAATGTAGTCGTACTAGTTGTACTAGTCGTACTGGTTGTACTGGTTGTACTAGTTGTACTGGTCGTAGTTGTCGAAACATACGATGTGCCTTGTATTACAATTACATTTGTCTCAACAATAGTAGCACCTGCGTTTGTATATCCTACAGGAACTAGAATTGAAATATCTATACTAAGTGAATTATCACCTGCATCACTATTTGGTGGGAACGATGTCGGAGATGTAGTCACTAAAGTAGAGTTTCCTGTAGTAATAGTTACAGTTCCACTTGGATCAACGGTTACATTACCGCCGGAACCGGTCCAGTTTGAATAAGTATAATTAGAGATAGGACTTCCATCAGGTCCTAAGACCAGATCAGAATCATCATCCATTCCTATTGTATTACTAGAACCGCCACTACCACATGATCCATTTAATGGTGCCATACAAAATTCTAACCATGATCCATCAACGAATCCTTCGAATTTATTACCACCTGGGTTATATCTTACCATACCGTCAGCACCAACTACACCTGTATCGAAATTATCGAACGTTAATGTTGTTGCTACTACTGTAGGAACATTAATTTGAAATCTAACATCCGGTGCATTACCAGATATTGGTGCAACAGAAGTAAGGTTGTATCTAACATAATTACCACCACTAGTAACATCTTCAGAACTAATTAATATTTTATTAGTTGCATCATGCCATAAAGTAATATATCCATCAACGATTGTATCAGTAAAGAAGTCATAGTGTCTACCAACATTCAAAGTAGATCTTAAACTTAAATCACCGTCATTTGCATTTGAACCAGTATCTTCAAAGGAACTATCCCCTAACCAAATTACAGGAGTTTCTTTATCATCGCCTCTCTTAGGCTTTAATACAGTAACGTTGTTTACACCGTCATTTGAGTTTAAATCAATCTGTATCTTTTTCCACGGGCTAGTAGTCTCACCAGAGTCTCCTTTAGCACCTTTATTACCCTGGTCACCTTGTGGTCCAGTTTGACCAACAACACCTTGTGCACCTTTACCACCTTTAGGGCCTTCTGGTCCACCGCCATTAGCAACAATTTGATCAAAATTATAGTTAATCTTATCAAACTTGATAGAATCAGAGTCGCTTGGGTGTAATATTTCTTGAATGTTAATTACCGGCATTTCTTATTATGACTTTATTTTTACCATAGGTCTAATCCCATAAGAGTAACCTAATCTTTTATTATATATCAACCTAAAATTAAGAGGCTGCTGTTCGTGTGATTTAAACGTAAAGTTTATATCGTTAGAGAATGCACCGTCGTCTAGATTATCAATACTGTTTGTTGATAAGATTTCAGAGTATGTACCCTTTCTTCTACTTGTATATAATTTTATTTGATCTAAATTAAACGTATTAAGTAGGTTGTTTTCAACATATAATAATGCGTCATCTTTAGTTGTTGTTTTGTCACCTGCAGAATTAATAGCAGTTACAAACTTGTTAATTGAATTTAACACACCATCCGAAGATAATAACTTCTTAAGAGTCGAAGTAATATAAAAATCCATATAAATGTAGTCTTTATTTTCAAATGATACCACATCATACTTTTCGTCATTGTTAGCTAAAATTCGATCTTGTTGTTCTTGTGTTTTAGCATCATACGAAGTAAAGTTAATAATATTATATGAATCTTTTATCTTCATAATCGTAGAACCTAAATAAGATCTTTCTTCTTTAGTTTCAAAAGTTCCAGGCACTTGTTCAAATAAACCACTAGATAAACTTCTAGTATAATAGTTTTTATCCCAAGAAGACTTAAATACATTTATATCTTTTTTATCTATTGCAACCTCACCGATTAACGGGTAAAGAGGTAGTTTATCAGTAGATTCAGATAGTTTAGTTACTGCCGCAGCATTAGTTTCATTTACTTTTCTATAGAAATGGTTTTTAATAATACCCCATGCAGTATCATGTGTACTGCTATCTTGTATGTAACCTAAGTTAAATGAAGTTCCACATCTATTATATTTCTTATAGTAATCTCTAGCTAATTCAACTTCTTTAGCATTTGTTAATGAATGCTTGTACATTGATTCTTCAAATAATATTTCAGTTGTGTTCGCAGTAGACTGTAAAGTATTTGTTTTAAAATGAGTATATGTGTCAGTAAAAGTTACAATCGGATTGGTAGACACGGTGTAATCACCATTATGTCTAACTAGGAATGGATAATATGTATCACTTACAGATAAATCGAAACCTAATGTACCCTGTTTTAATTTAAACGTTTTAGGTTTTTCTTCATCCGCTACCGTAACTAACATAGATTGTTTAATTACTTCTACTCCACTTTCGAATTCAATCTCAAATCTATTAGAATTAATAACACCATCAGTCTCGACCGTTGTGTATTTAATTGAACCATCATTATTTTTTAACAAATCAGATACCGATGATACTGACATACCATCTAAGATTGAAGTAAATGCATTTTTACCTCCACCCTTATATGCATAAGTAGCAGACGCTTGAAGATAACCAGCAATATTAGAAACATTAACCGGAGCGCCGTTTAAATCAACAGGGGCTGATGCTAAAGTAAGTTGAGCTTGGTCATCAATAGATGCAACTGCTAATTTAAAAGTAACAGGACCGCCTGAGTCTTGTACAGTTACATGTATATCTCCAAATACCCCATCTTCATCTGGATTAATTTGATCTAAGAATTGAGGTAATCCACCATTAACATGATCTATTCCACTCGCTACTAAATAATCAACAGCGGATGGATCTGTAAAATTAATATCGTTCAGATTTAAAGCTCCACTTATAGCAACATCAGAATAACTAAAGTTTTCTGTCTCATGGTTCCATACAAAGCTATGATTCATCTCATATAATAGTTTCCTATTTAAAGACCCATCAATCCAAAGATCATCCATTGATATTGTAATTAAAAATACAACAAACCCAAACTCTTTATTTTGAATAACTTCATATTCAATGTCGTTTGTTGCTTGTCCACCTCTAACCATAACTAAAGTACTAAACTTATAGCCATTAAATTCAGATGATTTTACAAAATCATTAGTTGTAATATTTTCAAATTCTTTTCTATTCTTAAAAGAAACTTTAATACCTTTAAATATAGTATTAGCAAATGATGCATCGTTACCGCCTGAAACATTTGTATATTTCTTTTGTAAATTTGTTTTGATAAAAGTTTTAATATCGTTACTATCAGTTTTTTCAAAACCTTCAGTTACCATAAACCTATCAAAGTAATTATATGATGTACTCTTAAAGTGAGATGCATTTAATTCAAAACCTTCTAAGAAGTTTACATAACTAAACGTATCATTAAGTTGATCGTATTGTAAATATTTTGGTACATTGTCTAAATAAAACCACTCGTGTGTCATACCAAGTCTATCTCTACCATCAGAATCAAAATCTGGTGAGAAGTTAGTTCTTCCGAATGCTTCATTTGAATTTAAGTGGTAACCTTGTTCTCTTACAGTCGTACCATCTTTTAATACCCATTTGTTAATATTAGGAGTTACTCTAGATCTTACTGCAAATTGCTTAAGATTATTTTCTTGTAATCTATCATACTCACTCCATAGTTTAGATTCGTTATACGACTCTAGTCCTTCTTCTGGTAAAATACCTCCAATACCTGTAAAGTAATTAATAGGCTCATCTTCAAATTCGCTAGCAAATACAGTTAATGTGTTAGCATCGCTTTGTTGAGGCTCATAATTAATATTAGCCGGAGTTTCAAATTCTAATTCTTTTAGATCTGAATTTGATATATCATAAAAATCAAAATCCATATCGTGTATATCATACGCTGAAAATAAACCAACTCTAGCAACGTTATCTGCATATACGTTTTGTTCTCCAGACGATAACGTGTTTATGTTTTCTAAAATAATTTTATTGTATATAGTATCAGCTCTTTCTATATCATCCACTATGTCAATAACTTTATTGTATACATTATCTGAGTTTGTAGCAATTAAATCACCAACATTAATGTCAGCAACAGAATCTTTAGTTACTAATATAGACTTCCCGGCAGAGTTACCACCATTCATATAGTATACTTGATTTACATCAAATATAACATCACTTAAATTAAGTAATCCATTAGCATGTCTACTTGTTATTGAGTCTCTATTATTTACATCTAAAAAGCTAGCAGAGTTTGCATTAGGAATTAAGATACCTGATTGTAATCTTCTATAACCTTTAATATTTGATTTGACATAAAAGTAATCAGCACCGTCTTCAATAATAGCCGTAAAATTAATAGGACTATTATTAACACACTCCGTAATCGCTTTAGCAATATCAGCAAAGTTACCTTGGGATGAGAATGAAGTACTCTCGTATGTGCCCGATGGTAAAACTGGCGAAGCAAAGAACGTTGAATTATCTAATTTAACGCTTGTTTGAATTTCAGACACCTTAGCAATTGTACTTGAAGTTAAAGGAACTGTAGGTACAAAAGATATTTCTAAATCCGAAAGAGTTGCATACTTGTCTGTAATATAAATAGTGTTATTTACATCAGATCTTTCTATTTTAATACCAGCAGCATTATTGTCTGGGTATAAGTTTTGGATAGTATCGAACGTGTCCGAAAGGGTCGTTCCTGTAGCTATAACATGTTCAACCGGAACTCCTCCCTGTATATTTAATTTTAACTTCCAGCCTTCACCTGCAATATGTCTTAAGAATTTAATCGAATATGCAGATTCTTTAGAATCAAAAATTACAAATCTATCATTAGATTGTGGAATTCCTGTTATTTGTACTTTATTAAAATCAAAACCAGCCGAATCTTCTTTAATAACATCTATAGATTTACCGTTAGCTGCTAGTTTAATTTCAGAAGAAATACTATTATCACTATCTTCTACAATTACATTTAAACTGCTAGTCTCATAGGCAGCTCTAGATGATATTTTATAGAATACATCACTTACAGCAACATAACCTAAAGTTGGTGTTCCTGAAATATGTTTAAATGAAGGTATTGCAGACTCAGGCTCATTATTAATATTAGAGCTTAAAGACTTAAACACAATATTACCATTTTCTGCTGTAGATATACTACCACTTCCTGAGTCAATATCATTTACATAAAGTCCAAAATATCTATTAATAGAATAATCAGAAGCACTATCATCATCAAATAAGAATTCTAAATTAATAAGGTTTGCACATGCTAAGTTGTTTCTTTGAAAACCATCGCTAATAATTTGATTACTAGCAATTAATGGACTATCATTTCTTACAAAATCCTGATATAAAAATTCAGGCTTTGATGCAAATCCACCCTTAACTAAATCAATACCCCTGAAATTTGATTTCTCACCCTTAGCAAAATTAAACTGTATTGGTGATTTAGGGAATGCCTCTGCATTAACATGGTTTCTAATATATTTACCTAAAGAAGATTCTGAAGTTAAATCAAATGTCTTAACAATCTCAGAGTGCTTAAGTATATCTTGTATGTTTTCTAAATTAGTCCTATCGTCAAAGTCTAATTCTCCAACTGGATCATTAACTCTAAATACCACAAATTTCTTAGGAACATCTTTATCCAACCAAATTGGAGCCAACATTCTAAAATCTTCATCATGTATTTTAGAGTAATTATATGTAGTACCGTAATGGTATACTTCTTCTATTTGCTTATCAAAACTATCATGTACTGAATAGTCAGAATAATCTGATCTCGTAGCAAACATTATATCTCCTGGTGTGTAGTTAGACTTATAGAATCTCTGTAAGTCATAAGACCATGTACCAGTACTATTAAGTTCCCATTTCTTATATTCAACAGATGCTAATTCTTTTGTAGCATCAATTGATTCAATAAAAATCTTATCAGAACTATTAGCAACTAATTTTGCATTAGTAGATAATTTAGGGTTTGTTCTTAACAGTGGCTTAGAAACATTATCTAATGTGTAGTTTGTTTCTAAATCAAAGTTAGGTAAATTTCTATTTGTAATTATTGCATCATCAAGCGTTGGGAACGTATAAGATAACCATGTGCCAATTTCTGAATCACATAAGTAACAAATACTTCCATTTGCACTATCTTCTACAACGTCTTGTTGGTATAATACAGTTGAGTTACTACCAAATCCTAAATCAACCGGGTTGATAGATATTGGCTTTAAGTCAACTAATGTGCTGTTCGATGTTCCTATTTCAACCTCTAACTTGTCAATTGCATCTTCAATGTTAGTTGCTATAATTCTATTAATATAAGTATAACAATTACCATTTACTTTAACTTGTGCACGTTCTCCTAAGTTATCCGGATCTGAAGTTTTAAGAGTTTCAATAAAATCTAAAATATAAGAAATACCATCTCCAGATTCTGATGCGGAATGCAAACCATCTATTACATATAATGGAAAATAAGGCTCTGCTCCAGCAGATACTCCAGGGTTTAATTGAGATTCACATCCATAAAAAACATAATACATTGAATTAGAAGAAGGACTTTCTTCTCCAATCGTAGTATCATTTGCTGGCCCTACTACTGGTAGGCTTAAAAGAGGTCTTACATAATCAGCATCAGGTAAACCTATACCATCGCCACAGTCTCCTAATACAGATCCTGTCCCATTCTCGTTTGCAATTTCCAATATGTTATCTGAATCAAAACCGTACCATCTAGTAGACCCTGAATATCCAGTTGCATTATCATTATCCCACACTACAAAACCTCCCGTGGTAGCGTCTAATAACACTGAGCTAGGTTGTAATAGAGTATAATCTAGATCATCAGCTCCTCCTTGTGTAGCAAATGCTCTAATTTGTTTTTGGGCTAACTCTAATAATGTATAATCAGGCGCGATTCCGTTTTCATCCGGTATACCATTAGCGTCAAGTTTTGGAGATCTATACCATATAAAGATATCGTCAAATAAACTGTTAACATCTGCCCATGTTTGGTAAGTTCCGAATACATTACATACTGACCCAATATCAGTTGGATCTTGTGTAAACCATTTTACAGCCAGCCATTTAGTTTCATATTCTATTGCAGGAACACATTCAAATAAATATGGATCGGGTGATGCCCCGCTCTGTACCCATTCACCTGCTTCGTTAACGGTATAATATTCTCCTACCGCCGTTCCAGGATCTGTATATGAACCACTAGGTACTAATTGTTCTACCGGTGCTGTAGATCCTGAATAAGAATTTGCTACAATTTCATTTGAAAACAATTGACCACCAGCTGCGACAATATCTGATAATGTATTTCCAGTACCAATATTTTGCCAAACTGTAACCTCAATTACAGATGAATCAGCATCACATAATGAACCATAGTTTTCTGCATAAGATACATGCATCGGCCACGCATTTCCGGTAGTAACATTACAATTTACAATTTCTGTAATTTCATTTGCGCTATCAATTTTTATAGCTTTTTTTGTGCCTGCTGAAATTTCTTCGGCAGAGATCCATGGATTACCTGGGGTAGAGAATGAAACTTCATTTGCTAAGCCCGCATCTGAGTATAGTTTAGCACCTATCGGTAGATCCGCTAAGAACGTTGAAAAAGCACCTAAATTTGTGTTTGCACTAGTATCATAGTAGTACAAAGTACCTGAGCTTACTAAACTACAAACAGCATCGCTTGAGTTTCCAAAACCAGTAACTTTGACACTTCTTGATGGTGCTGCAGTTGATTCAAAAGTAAACGTTATATTTTCATTTGGATCCTGTTCTCCATATTGATCTGTTGCTTTAAGAGTTACACTAATACCGGTTGTAGCCGCTGTCGCGGTAACCGTTAGTTTTCCATTTGAACCATAAGTTGCATTGATTGGACCAACCTGAGAGTCAATCTCGACTGTTACTGTATGTCCCTCAGCATCATTTGTTGATATTACACCACTCTCCCATACACTACCAACTGCAATTGATATTGGAAGTGATGGCATTGAATAATTAAATGTTGGAGCATTATTACTAGGAGACTGCACCTGTATTTGCACCTGGCCCACATCACTTAAACCACTCAAATCCTCCGCCCTAAAATAAAATACATCAGTGATGCTAGCATCGTTTGGGGTAAGATTTACACTTGATGTATATGTAAAACCTTCTGAAATACCCGATGTGGGACTGATGGCACCCGCTTGTAGGGTATTATTTAACTGAGCCTGAGTTAATACGTTAGTTCCTGCTGAGTCATCAACCCACACATAACTTAGGTTTGCAATATCTTCATCGTCCGCAGCTCTTTGGAATCCAATTGTTTCATTAGCTACACCTGGTAGTGAAACACTAACATTCGTAGCGTCCGGCGCTTGGTTAGCAGGGTCGTTAACTATAATTTCTATTTCCGCTGCAAGCAGCTGCTCTTGTCCATTTGAATCTACTGCTTTATAGTAAAATGAATCAGTACTCCCACCAGCAAAATTACTATTTGGATAATAACGAATTTTAAGAGGCTCTGAGCCTGTTATCGTAGTAGGAACTGTAGTGATTTGTGTTGTTCCGTCATCTAACTTTAATGTACCGTTCGATGGAAGTGCTGTTATGTTTATTGTATAACTTTCGCTTTCAGGTTCAGTAACATATCCTGCCAAATCTACTAGTAGAAACGAGTTCCCAGAGCCATCATTAATCATGCTTATGGGTGATGTTGTCCCGGCACTTACCGGCGGCAAATTAACACTACTGTCAGTAATAGTAACTGTTACAGTTTGGTTTCCAGTGTTTGCCACACCGTTGCTATCAGTAGCGTCTAATACTAATTCTAGAATTTCATCGCCTTCATTAAAAGATACATCATCTGCAATACTAAAACTTTGAGACCAATTACCCGCACTGAAAGTTCCGGAACTTGCCCAAAGATTTGAATCCACTAAATCATCTGCTGTTATAGTAGTATTAACACCAGTAGTCCAGCCTATACTAGCAGGCGTTCCACCACCGGTGGCGTCTACTATAAAATTTATTACTGTGCCCTCGTTTACTGTTAAACTACCGGTTGTTGATAATTCGTATACTGGATCCGGAGCTACTGTAGTTGTAGTTGTAGTTGTAGTTGGTTCCTGGACTACGCCACTGCCATTAACTTGTACGACATAAGCAGTACCACTAAATTCATAATACCAAAATTTATCATCCCCATCAAATATTGTGGAGAAGGTGGTGTCTGTATAAAGAGTATCACCAGCCTCTAATTCCGTAGTACTAGTCCCGTTAGCAGTTTCATCAAAATAAATTGGGTTTGTAGTACCCACTCCACCATAGCCAGGAGCTCCACCTGTCCATGCGGCTGCTTCAGTTGTCCAGCTAGCTTGGGTTAAATTTATAGTTATCATTCAGTTCTAAATCTTATTTATAGAGATCTTCCGTCTCTATTATATATCAAGATTATTATCTAACTAAATGAAGGATATCTACTGTACTATGTTTCTACCGTTACTCTGGGTATACCATTGTTGGTTGGCTACCGGCAACGATCTAGTCAGTTTAGCAGCTTTAATAGAATTTAAGTTTTTACCTTTAGGACTGTATTTAGCAAAGACTTCTAAGTCAAATGAAAATTGCTCATCGTACTTGTCGAAAATATCTAAGCCAATCTTTTTAGTATATGTTAAGTTACTATAAGCTAATCTAGCAAATCCTCCAATTCTACCAGTATCTAAATTTTCATTATTTCCAAAGTAATCTGTCATTCTATATTGGAAAACAATGTCTATCGAAACCGCGTTAGATTCATTATCTTTTTTAGGGTTAATTGATTTTTTACTTCTTCTAGTATCACCACCTACTTTTAATGAGTTAACATTAATCGGAGACATGAATAAAAAAGCACCGCAAGATCTACCACCTAGTAAATATTGATCACTTTCTTCAAATGACATTTTAATAGGTCTATCTAAATCATTTCCGGCAGTAACAGCGCTTAAACCTCTTCCGTTATGGTATGCCGTTTGTTGTTTTGATTTCTTAACATCTAATAAAGAATTGTAACCAAAGAAACTAAACATAGTAGCTCCAGTTGCAATACTTGCAGTCTTTGGCATAGAAACAACCATACCCTCACGTGCATTATCTACATTAAACGAACCAACGTCATTAGCATCTTCCCATAAGTTTTCTATAATAGGATGATCTTTGTGCATGTATAAGCCCCTGTTATATTGATATAAACCAATCTCGCCTATACTAGTTATACTAGCTTTTGTAGGATCCCACATTTCATTAGGACCATAGGTAGCACCCGTTGAAGAAGCACCTGCCCCAAAGTCACCAGCCCAAATAAAATCATTTGCTCCGGATGTAACTAGTAATGGAACACCACTGTCGTAACTCAAGCTGTGTTCGTAGTCTGTAATATCGGGATTGGTAGGAGCAGTTTCAACTGGTTCAATAACGTAATGTGGATTTTGATTAGCAACATCCATAAATCTACTATAAACAAATTGACCTCTTCTTTGTGCTGATTGATATGGAGCATCTCCAGATTCTTCAACACTCGAAGTATCTACGTTTTGATATTGAATAGGAGCCACATCGTATTTACCTTCTGTTAAGTAATACGTATCATTTTCTACCTTTCTATCTTTAGCATCTGCATTATTATCATTAAATTCAATTCCGAATCCATTCGTAGATTCAGTTGAATTAGAATCAGATGATCTATACGCAGCCTTTTCTCTATCTCCAACAAGTCTAGTAATTAATTCTAATTTAGTTGCTTTGCTATTTTCTAATTGTAACTTAAACGTTTTGTTTACAATAGCTCCCTTTCTAATAGTTAGATCAGAAACTTCATCTCTATAATATCCTGCAAACAATTGGATTGTTTGGTTATTACTTACATTTGTAACTGTACCATCTTCTGAAACAAGCTTAACAATAAGTTCTCCAACTTCAGCTTCAACACTACCTTTAAGTGCTGCAATCTGAGCTTCGAGATCTGCAATCTTGTCATATACAGAAATTGGTTTTTGTTCTGGAGATAAGAATCCAGATGCAATATTAGTTGCAATGTGAGCATAATAACTTTCGTTAGCTGTAAAAGAATCTCCAACGTGAGTATAAATGCCTTGAGCATTTAATTCTTCCGTCATTCTTACTCTAGCTAATTCAGCTAAGTTAGCTTCAACTGTTGCAGCAATATCTGTTGTGTCTATTTCTGCTTCTGGGAATCCAACCGTCATAGGCTCTGACCAATCAGACATAATTGGGTTTTGAGGATATCCTGCTTCTGAAATAGATTTAATTCTAATTTCTACAGTTTCACCTTGGCTAATTGCAATATCTAATTGATTAAAGTTAATCTCTTGACCATCTTCAACTTTAGGATCTTGCCATGTAAATTTAGTAGCAACACTTCCGTCGGCTGCAACTGTTTTTAACCTAGGTCGTACCTTAGTTTTGTATTCGTTCCAATTTGAAAACACTGCTGTCTTTTCTCTAGCACCGTCTTTAAATTTAAGTTGAGAAGCTTCACCTGATTTACCAGATGTAGATAAGTATCTATATGATACAATAAATTGTACAACTTCTTGATCGGCAGTATCTGCAACTTGTTTAGCTGTAGGAGTAGCCCAAAAACCTCTAATTCTATATTTAGCTTTTATGTTCTTAACATTAGAGCTAGAAGAAATACTTTGAATTTGATTTACAACTGAATTAAAAAGTTTTGCTTCAGAAGTTCTTTCTTGAACTAATGAAGATAATTCAGATCTGTCTTTATCTCTCTGTACTTTAGACTCATATTTCTTAGTAGCAATCTCTTCACGCTTTTTAGATATAGTACTGTCTAATTTTTTAATAGCCTCATCAACTGTAATTTTATCAGCAGATAGCTTAGAAATTTTATCTTTAGAATCATTAGCAGTTAAATGCTTATTAATAGCTACTACTTTAAAATTCTCACCATCTAATACCGGAGCATCAGGGGTAACACCGCTTGCTGCAGGAGGAATTGAATCTACTTTAAGAGCTTCAATCATTCTGCTGAAATCCGCTACGTTATCTTTATAGTACTCAGCTAGGGTGATTTGAACACCGTCGTCTTGAGTAATTAATAATTCGTTTGTATAATAACCAACACCAGGCGACCAGTTCTCAGCTAATAGCTTTGATTCTGGATCGATCGCTTTCATAAACATTAAGACTCTTTCGTTGAATCCACATGGAACTTCAATCTGCAAGTTATTATCTTCGTTCTTATAGATAGCAAGTGTAGATGCACCGATCTTAATAGCTTCATATCCCTCGATCAACCTAAGCTCCACCTGTCTAGCCGAAGAGTCCAGCTTGTCAATTCTATATCTTGTGTTTTTAGAACCACCAATGACCATCAATTCATCTCCTACGCGAAGTAATTCAGTCTCGTCTAGATCTTTACTTTTATCAGAGTATGTTAATTTATCTAAAGTGTATAATTTAATAGCCTGTTTTACAGTTACGCCATTTTCTAAAACTTCTCTTTGTGAATTAGAAATATTTATGACATCGAACTTACCAGTGTATTGACCGGTTCTATATGGCAGGTCTCTTAATTCTTCATCTACAATATAAGAAATATTATTATTGACAACGTCTCTAAGTACTGTTAAGTAATCTACGTTCTCTTGGTTTCTATAATTGTCATTAAAGAAATTAACTGCAACATCATTCGTTGAATCAAATATAATTCTTTTAATTAAAACTCTTTCAGTATCATTTGGAACCTGTCCACTAACATCAAAACTAGTTTTAAGCATTGGATTTAAGAAATCTTCTGCAAAATAGTTTGGAGATGTTGAAAATAATACAGGTTTAGAAACTGCTGTAAAGTCGTTTGCTGGAGTTTTAAGGGCAGATGTAATAATGTTTTGATAAGTTCCATCTGGTAACTTAATTTTAGTCGTACCTTTACCTAGCCCAGTTAAAGCTTTAAGATTAGTATCTAATCTTTGCAACTCTTTTTGCATAAATCCAAACCCGGGAATAGACACTATTTTAGTCCCCTCGTCAGTAAGTATTTCTAATGGAATACTTTTTTGCTCGGTTGTGACCGCTTCGTTAATTCTTTCGAAAGTTTTTAACGAGTTAGTATTAAGCTCTAAGAGCTTTTTTAAAGAGTTAGAAATAGAGTTGTTTGTGTTCATATTATCTTAAAATATCTGCTTCAAATATATAATTAGATGGATCCATACATACAATTTCAATATAAGGAGTTGTAGTTATCAACTGTGTTGGGTCGATATTAACAACTGCTTGGTTAAAACCTGTAGAAGTACTTGTCCAAATTTTTATATTATTTCCGTTAATGTCAATGTTATCCAACGCGATTCTAAATATCTGTCCTTTAGTCCAACCTATCGTAGAATCATCAATGTATATATTAAGGTTTCCATTGAAGGGCTGAGCTTCTATTAAGTTTTTTAAACTTAATCTATTTGAGAATGAAACTAGTTTAGACCAAACACCATAAGTGTTTGCAAACGTTGGGTTAAATATGTTTCCTGATGATAATTGACCAGATATTGTTTTAGCAGCAATATCCCATCTAAATACATCAGCGACCGCATAACCATCGACGGTGTTGTTTACTTTTATCTTTCCTGCAATAGATTTATCAACAGTCGTACCTTTACCTGCAAAAATTACATCTGTATTATATTGTAATTCTACTGGTATTGTACCATCTATTAACTGATTGATCTTTCCATGTGCATTATTTACAAGATCTAACAAAGAGTTTGAATCTTGTAATTGTAGAGAAGCAGACGTAAAATCATCTTCTAGCTCCTTTATTCTTTTTTCTAGAGCAGCCGCTTTTGCAGTCCCTAGAATAATATTCTCTAAACCATCTAGTCTTTCTACAACTTTACCATACCTATTATTTGCTTGCAATAATAAATCTGTTGCATTTTCTAACGCAGTTGTAGTGTCCATGAAAAGGTCCATCGAGAAAGTAGTAAAATCATTTACACTTGTCTCAACTCCTACGTTATCTAGAGATGAATTAAATTTAAGATTTAATTTTAATGAATATGCATTACCATTTAAACCGGTAACCTCATTAGGCTTAAATTTAATTTGTTCATGTATTTTTGTACCAGGTCCAGAAGTATCTTGAATATCATCTAATATTAAAATACCATATAGGTTGGTAGATCTGTTTGCCGGAATTGACTGGCTATATAAATCATAGTAAACTAGAACGGCATTAAATCTAAATTGTTGCCCAGTTTTCGCAAAGTCTAATAATGACTTTACATCAGCATTATTTTGTATTCCTGCATAAGAAGCAGTGTCCCAATCAATAACAACTGAATCCGTAGCATTTGTCGCAATATCATAATAAGCTCCTGAAGTAACTGACCATTGGTCTACGACAGGTTCAAGATTAACATTAGGATCCGGATGTGTTTGTCCCTCTCTTCCTTCGATGTTAGCAGCCTCTGAATCTGTTGGGTATAATTTTGTAGCAGTCGTGTTATACTCTTGTGGCTTAAATAAAACCAATGGGGTATAACCTACTGATGTTGGCACATTAATGTAAACTTCATGATATGTGTTACCTTGATAGGCCACATCATTTTCTGCATCAATACTACCTAAATACTTTACTACTTTATCATAATTAGCCCCGCCTAAAATTGCATTATTATTTTCAGCATAAGCCCCTGTTGTAGATTCGTTAGAATCTGTAGGTCTAAGCTTTATTGCTCCTAGTGCAGACATCCATTTAAAGAATATCTTCTCCGCATCTGAAGCTAAAATAATCGGATCGTAATCGTCATCATGCAACAGGATCTCTTCCATGTTTAATGCATAATTCTGAAAAGTCTGTGCAAAATCAACGTTAGGTTGACCCGCTATATAATCTTGCCCAGAAGCCTGCTTTAATTTCAAGCCAAAGTCCATGGTATTAGAGCCGTCAGTAGAATCTGTAAAATCTGGTAAGTCTAGTAAAGCGTATTTACTAAATTCAAATTTTAAATCAGAACTATTGAACGCCCTAGTCATATCTCTTGCCGAAGACGCAAAAGCATACATTGTGCCACCCTGGGGTTGCGGTATTCTAACTAAAGGAGTTGCCATCTATTAGGTTTTAATTTAATTCTTTAAGATATAGTACAAGCGAATGCGCTAATAATATACCATTTGTTTTCAAAACATCTTAACGTTATCGTTGAGTTTAATCCAGTTAATTCAATGCTAGTTGCACCAAGTGTTGCACCTGACGCACCTTGCACCTCGTAAGATGCATTACCGACATTAATTAAAGTAGCTTCTGTTCCATCAACTGCTTGTGGGATTGTAAATACCCCATTAATAAAGTATGATCCTTTTGTAATCGCGGATGGCGCTAAGTCAACAGTTGGAACTGCAGCAGTTCCTGCTACACCTGTTTTAGCTATCCTAGCACCAAGTGATACGTTGTTAGAGAATGCTGCTGCAGTACTAACGTTCATACCTGATGTGTTTACTACTAAAAGATTCGTACCATCATTAACTGTTAATGAAGCTGTAGTTGCACTAGATAAACCTTCTATTACCGAAGTAGTAGGGTTTAATAATGCAATCACAGAAGCTAACTCATCGTTTAATAACTCAAAGTTACTGTTAATAGTTGGTCTTGAAGACGATACCGAGTCGGTACCTAAAATTTCTGTAATGTTTGCCATTTTAGTTTATTTTACTTTTATCATGTTACGCCTTATGACGTTTTTGTTATTATATGTATCTTCCGCTTCAAGTTGAATAGAATAATCTCCAGGCTCCTTGAAAATGTAGGTCAACCACATATTATTATAGTATATATCATTAATTTCTGGGTTACTTAGATTAGTTATAGTCCATTTAGGATTTTTAGCTCCAGGAAACTTAGAAATGTCAGTTGATATAGTTAAATGAGTAGATCTCTCTACTGTTGCATGGTTTTTAAATACTTTCGTATCGTCCCATGTTGGATTATACTGTTTAGAGTGGGTAAAGCCACTAACTTGCGCTTGAGATGTAATGTCTCCCTTAAGAACTGTAACTTGATCGAAATCATAAGTCCTAGAAAGCCCTATCCCACTGCATAATATATAATGAAACTTATCTAAAATTTGACCACCGTTATCAAAGTCCTCGAATACAGGGTTAAAATTAAATTTATTTATTATTGGATCAATACTTGTATTGATATCATCTACTATTGCTTGCCATGCGCCAAAATCAGCAGCATTAGCAGGAGTTGTAGCAGTGATTACATGTGATCCCATTGTTGTTAAATGAGTAACAGGATCTGTATGTGTTATTCTTAGCTCATCACCTTGTTCGATCCAGTCTATTTTAAAAGACGATGCTAAATCCGTACCGACTCTCATTGCATCCCACCATAAATGTTCTGTGTCTTTATATCTAAAAGAAGACTCGTCCCATTGATATGGCCCTGTCGTTTCAGAATATCCTGTTTCAGAATAAATATCTTTATATCTTCTAACTGTAGAAAATCTAACACCTTGGTCTTCTAAGTGTATATAGCTTGCCCTGTCTAACGTTAAGTAATAAGATGCAATATTATCATCTACTTGCATTGTATTGTCCTGTGCGAAGTCCCAATAACCACCAGAAGATCTCCAGTCTAAAGTTTTAGAGTTCCATGTATTTCCCATGTGATTAATATCAGTATCTAACCACTTATACATACCATACAATTCTAATTCTTTTAATTTAACTTCAAATAAATCTTCAGTTTTATAGAAAGACATGTGACCGAATAGATCGTATGTTCTCATTTCTACAGTATAAGATCCAGGGTATGGAAGATTTACAGCTAACCTCTTGTAATCATCAATAGCTCCTCTGTATTCTTGGTGTAAACCATTAGGTCCATCAATTAACCATTCAATTTCATATACCCATTTCTTCCACCAGTTATCCCAAGTTACTTTAAGGTTTGTGTTAGTGTCCATTGCATCGTCCCATACAAATACAGCTTCATCCCATACATCATCAAATGAAAGGACACCATCTAAAATCACCGGACATCCAATAGGAATATTTTCGTTATATGAATTTAACTCTACATCATGATACGTTTTGTAAAACTCTTCGTAAATATCTTTCATCTCAGTTCGTTGAGCCTCAGTTAAGCTACCCTCTTCTGCTGGTTTAAGGTTTAAAAAAGTGTCATAGTTACTAGCACTATCATTTTGATCTAAAGTAGTCTTTAAAACATTTGATGTATCTTCAATGAATAACTCTCTGTCATTTGGAAATACTTCATATTTAATTCTATTCCCTTCTGTAAATAAACTGATTGGGTTTTGAATTTTCCAGATGTTTAAATTTCTATTTGTAAAGTAATCACCTTCACCCGTAATATCTATAATCTTAGCTTCAAGTGGTAGATAATCTCTCTGTAATCTATTCTTTAAACCATATAATTTAATAATAACTTCTTCAGGAGTATAATCAAAAGTTTCTGTTACTTTAGGGATATCCCATTGATCGTACATCCCATTAGTTTCATTTAATCTATAAACTAAACTAAACCTACTAGTTTTCTTTTTAGTAGAAGAAGGTACTTTAAATTTTAACCTCTTTCTAATCATCTCACCTCTAACCGAAGCATTAGGAACTGGAATTGCATGTAGCTTTCCAAAATTGTTTTCAGATTTATCTACATTAATCCAATATTCTTTTAATGTAATTTTATCATAACCGAAAAAGTCTATCGCATTTAAGATAGCTTTATATGTACCAACAAATGGCTTAATATTATGTAATTCTAAAAGTAATTCCTTTCTCTTTTGGTTTAATAAAACTTGATCAGGCGCTTGCTCTGAAATATCATGTGATTTAAACAACATAAAATCAGAGTCCTGTAATTGACTTCCTAAATTATTTAAAAGAACTTTAAGTCTTTCGTCTTCACCTTCAACTTCACCATATATTTGAATTCTTGCAATTACTTCACCGCCTGCTTTAATAGCCAATACTCTTTTATGAATACCTTCTACAGTAGAGCTAAGTGCAATATTAACTTGTATTGCAACTGGCGTGTTTTCGTTTAATACTTTTAAGTAATTAGCATCTTGAGAATTAATAATACTAGTATCTGATAATTCTTTAGTTTGAGTTTTATATTCTTTTATGCTAGAAGCAGTTTCGCCTAAGGCATAACCATACATAATAATATCTTCAGATTGATCTAACTTTGTAGCTTCCCACTCAAACGTGAACTTATTAATTGTCCCATCAGGATCTACCGGAGTATTAAAGATTGGGCCACCGCTTAAATCCAAGCACTCTTCTAGAATAAACAAGTTAGTTGTTTCAAAAAGATCTGTAGATACAATAGGTAAATAGATAGTACCCTCCCAGATGCCATCTACCCTTTCGAATTGTAGCTCGCTTATTGTTCCCTTAAAAAATCTTAAGTTATTCCACATTATCTAGTGAGTTTATTATCTTTTTTAACTGTATAGTTTTTGTAACTTCTTAAAAATCTATTAGCATTAAGTATATTAAGTAAATAGTCATCTAAGAATTGAATAAACTCAGATACTACTTTATTTCTTTGTATATGTCTAGATAGCATGTTTGCAAGTAAACCTTTCCTCTGATAATCACCAGGGCCGTTTAATCTAGCATCTTGCTTTTCTTTAGCAACATCATAGAGTCTCTTTCTTTTATATGTAAATAAGTTTTTATATAATGACATTACTTTAAGGCTTTTCTATTTCCAGCCTGTACTCTAGTATAAATAGTTCTAGGTACTGGGTTAGGGTCAAAATTAACTGACATTGCTGCTTCCGCATTTATTAAAGCTGTATCTACAATTTCATCACCATCACGATCTTGCCATCCACCTCTAAATACTGCAACCTCTTCCTTCTCCATTATTATATCACCCCACTGATCTAATCCAGCAACAGTATATGGTATCACTGTAGTAGCTTCAACATCAACAGTCTTCACTTCTTCTACCTTTTTAAAGAAGATATATTTTTGTTTACCATTACCTATGTCTTCTAAAATTACTGGCTCTTGTGGCTGCACTTTTACTGTAACAGATTCATAATAACCAAGTCTTCTTGCTGTCTCTTCTGTTTCAGAAATAAATCTAATATTAACAGCATCAATTCCTTCTATCTTTTCTAAGATGTAGATGATATCTGACTTAGGTAATTTATCTCTTCTTGTTACATTTAACAAATAATCACTTACCTTAGCTCTAACATCATTAAAGATTTCTTCTTTAGTAAATCCTTCAAAATATCTAATATCAATATCCATACTATATTTTCTAACTTGTGGTTTAACAAATACAACTTCCGTTGTTACCATTTGCTGACCGCTAGTTTGAATAACTTGTCCCATCTTGTCATATTCGTTTTGGTCGAAGAACATTTCGTTTTCTGGGATTGAAAAATAATCTTGTCCAGTTGCTAATTTCTTTCTAACATCCGGCACTGCAAAAATATAGATTACATTGTCATCATCTAAATACTCATCTGATGTGGTATTGTAAGCGTCGATATACGAGAATAAACCATATCTTGATAAGAAGTATTCATAATTATCTGGAGTTGCTAAAACAAAAGATTTACTAGCAAGTGGTGTCATAACCTTAGTAAACTCTGTAGACTCTCTGTCAGATCCCATTTTAGGAGATGACGTTACAGTAATATCTAAAAATTCATTTAGGTCATGTGACACTCCTAAAGAATCAATACCTTCAGCTTCCCACTTAAATGTAATATCTCGACCATCATCTATATTACCAGAATAACCATCGTGTTGTACATACTCTACTTCAATTGTAGATCCTAATGGTGGGATTGCACCAAAAGCTCCATTGCCAAAATAAATATCAATACCTCCTGAGATACCTGTTTTTACTAAGTAGCCTTTTTCGTTATTTAATAAGTCATATAAAGACTCATGTTTAGACCATTTCTCTCCGTTAATTGAAACAGCTACTTTTGAATGATCTGATAATTTTACAGTTTGTAAATTAAATGATTGTAATTTCTCACCAGTTCCAGTTACAGTTTGTGTTTCTAAAACACCCTGCATAAGTGGAGCTTTAATATTAAACATGTTAGACTTTTCTAGTCTAAATCTATCATTTGAAGAAATAGCAGAATATTTTAAATTGTTTAATTCACATTTAAGCTCTGCGTTTGTTTCTATATTTAAACCAGTTCCTGCAATCTTACCTAGATCAGCACCTGGCTTCCATCTGAATTCAATTTCACCGGTTGCTGCAAAACCTCTAGTTGCATCATGTCCAGTTAATCTTGACATACCATAAATAGATTCAGGTTGTTGTGCTGTATAAATGTTTTGTTCAACAATTGCGTCTTCAATATAGAACATAATAAGTTCATACAATTCACCGAATACGTTAATAATCTGAGCAAATGGAGACGCTTCCGTAAACAAAGTATTGGCACGCTTGTAAACTCTTGTAATATAAGTTCTCGTGTCCTGTTGGATTTGGGTTGCTCTTGCCCTAGTCGTTTCTAAAAAATTTAATTGTGCCATTTATTATTTATCTCTTTTATCTTAGGTTTATTTGTACTAGGTATTTACTATCAACTGTAATATCAATATAAGCAATATCTCTTACTTCACCTCTAAAGAACTTGACATCTGTTGATACGTTATACTTTATAGCCAACGGACAGTATCTAGCTATCTGATCACTAATCGTACTTCTAATTTGATATTCGTTTTGGCCTAAAGAATAAACCATATCTTCTAGGTTGCATCCAAATGTTGGAGAACCTAAAACTTCCTGTCTTCTAGTGAACAATGTAGTTTCGATTTGAGTCAGTAGTTGCTCAATTTCACCATTGTTTTGTATTTGTGTCGAATTGTAGTTCGGGTCACCTATGTACTTTATATATAAATCCATTTATATATGTATCTGGCTTTTTATGAGCGCTTATGAGTGGAACATCCAGTCTACGCCTTCATCGCCTTTGATTTCTTCAACAATTGACTCTAATTCGGTGTCTCCCATGTCTTTTATTGCATCGTAGTCAAATTCAACATTACCAGGTAATGCAAATTTAAAAATACCTAACTTCGCGCCAAGTGATTGTTTAATCTTAGCACTTACATATCTAAAAAATATCTCATCACTGTACAGTGCACAATCTGAAATAGTTTCATATACATTTAATATCATATCTCCCTTTGGAGTATCACCTAATATCTTTAACTTACCATCTAATCTAGTGTAGTTAAAGCTAATAGGGTTTTCCATAATTTGTCTAGACATATCAGCTAAAGAAGCATTCAATACGTAATATTGTAATTCTTCTGCTGCTTCCGCAGGGCCTGAACCATCGTACATTCCTCTAAACAACATTTTTTCTAAAGCAAAGTCTCCGCCGCCACCGAATCTTACATCCATGCCTTGGCCCGTACCGTTAAATCCAGATTCTAAATCAAATACACCAAACACAGAATATACTCCGCCTCCACCGTCGGCTCCAGCCCCTGGTAGATTTAAACATCTAGTGTTTTTAAAGTATGCTGATTGAAACACTGCAGCAGGGATATGATAATAGTTTTCTGCAACAGAATCTTCATACTGTTTATAGAACCATTTCTTAGCCCTCTTAATAATGTTAACGATTTCTTTTTGTGGTAAATTAACAGGCACCATACAAGCTCCGGTCATGTCATCACCGATCTCTTGTAAAAATTCGTTTAAACAGTTATTACCAAAATCTCTTTCGGTACCTAATCCATTTTCACTGCCGCTTCTAATTTCGCTCATTTTAGTTTTTAATTTTTTTACTTACTATAACCTCGGTTTCATCTGAGAATCTAGCATGAGGTCCAACCCCACCTTCTCTGAAAATACCTCCAGTCATTCTACCCTTAAAAATACCGTCTCTTCCGAAAACATAACAGTTTTTTAAATGACAACTCCCATGTACAAAAGAAGATTCAACTTTAGAATCAATGATCTCAGCACCTAGGTATAGATTTGATCTTAATATTTGTGCTCCTTTGACGGTACCACCGTAAATTTCACAATTCTCAAGATTACCAGATAACTTGCAATTAACAAATTCAAAACCGTCTAATAAATATGCTGTTTTAAAAACACCATCTTTAACTTGGACCGCTCCATAGTCAGAATCATAGTTAATTACGCCCTCTTCCATACTACCATTCGATAGGAGATCTAAGACTTTTTTCTTAAATCGATTCCATTGAACACTAATAACCTGAGGGTCATCTTGTAAATCTACTAGTATATGTATCTTAGGCCAATATTTATTTACTGCTTTATAGTCTTTTAACATGGCCATTAGCGGCTCATTTTTCTGCAAAATCCTTTTCATCTCTATTTTATTCTCAGGAGTAAACTTAGGATTAAAACAAGAATTAAAAATTGACATAATAAACATCTCAGCTAAATGCAGAATATCATCAGTTCTTTTTTCGTAATCAGCACCGCCAACATATCTAAATTCTAGATAATTACTTTGAGCCTTTTCAAAGTTAATACCGTAATATTTAGTATTAGCAAATGTAAAGTTATCTGAACTTATTAAGTTTTCATTGTAATAAAAGGCTTCTTGTTTAGGCATAACCCATTTAATAGATTTTGCATAAGTAGAATTCTCTCTATCCGGAAAGTATTTGTAAACTCTTTTTTCGTCAAACTCTAAAATAAACTTTAAAACATTCATTTTAGAAATCATCATAGTATCTTCTAAACAATCTGGGTTAAAAGACATGTTTAGATGGATAGAGGCACGATCATTTGTATAACCGTTCTCTTTAATCCATCCCAACATTTTAATAATAACTAATCTTGCATCGCGATATAACATCGCTCCAGTTACAAGTTCCATAAGACCTTTACCACCAGACATATCTGGTTCAAGTTTAAAAACCTCTTTGCTAGGCTGAAAGTCTGAATGAGCCTTAGTCTCTAATCTAATTTTACGGTTAAGTAACTTAGATATAGAATCTACAGTAGCCTCTTCTTCTAGATTTGAGTAGAATTCAAATTCAATCCCAATCTGACTTGAGTTCAGTATTGAAATCCTACTAGATTCTTTGTTTAGTTTTTGCATATTGAGAGTATAATATTACTTTCAATATATATCAACCATATCTAAGATAGTTATTGGGGCATCTTTAAAAACACCTTCATTGAACCTTCATCAATCCTAGTAATTTGAACAGTGATCTTATCTCCAGGGTTAAATACTGACATTGTTTCTTCTCCAATTTCACTAATATGTAGTAATCCAGTCACACCTTCTTCAATTGTAATAAACAAACCATAGTCTTTTTTAGACTTTACAACCGCTTCTACTTCAGAAGGTATTTGGTATCTTTGTCCTATATTAATCCAAGGGTTAAAATCTACAACATCTTTCTGAGTTAACGTAATTTTATTATTACTAATAATATCTTTTACTTTAAATGAGATAGCATCTCCTGGCTTAATATCTCTAGCTTTAAATTTAGTTAAAGTATCTTCGTCCAAATCATTACTGTGAATCATACCCGTTAGGCATTTATCAAATTCAACAAATACACCATACTTAGCAGTTCCAGTTACCAGACCTTGTCTGTCCTCAGAAATACTTTCTTTTAAATTATCTATAGCTTGTGGTATAAGTGCTTGTAAATATTTTCTATGTGATACTACAATCGTGCCTCTATCTGCTGAGAAGCTTACTGGCACAACATAAATCTCTTCACCTACAATAGAACTAAAGTCTGATAGTTTATTAATACCTGCAAGCGAACCTGGCATAAAGCAATTAATACCTTGTACTTCTACAACATATCCACCATTTTCAATCATGTTCTTTACAGTACCGATCCAAGCAGTTCTACCTTCATCAATTCCATCTCTTAAATCAGTAAATGTTTTATGCTTAATACCACCAGTAATAGTTCCTGTTAGTAATCCTTTCGTTTCTGTAATTAAGACTGCAGTTTCATCACCAACCGAGCTAGCTTTTACAACATCAGATTCTTTACCGAAGTTAACGTAAACTAATTCTCTATAACCAACATCAACTGTGATATATTGTTGATCCATTCCGTAGATAATACCTTCATGGATTTCACCCTCATTAACATTAGGTTTTATATCTGTTCCAAACTCTTCCATGGTATCGTAGAGTTGCTGCGCATACGGCTCTCTAGAATATACCTTATCACCATCTTTGGTTTTAATATGTGGGTTTGGTTTTCTATACCTAGTAGGACATGTGCTTTCGTAAGCATCCCATAGGAACTCTCCATTTTCATCGTAAAATTCGTCGTGTTGTCCAACAACTTCTTCTGGCTGTGTGGTTGCCGTTGTTGTTTCTTGATTTGTAGCTTCTTCTTTAACTACGGTGATTGTTGCATCGGGATTATCTCCGATTCGTTTTCTCTTTTGAGTCATTTATTTTTTATTTAAAAGGTTATCTTATACTATCTTAGTATCATATTATATATCCACTAAACTATTCTTTTTAGGTGGTTGATACTTTTTATTTATCCTCTTCACAAGAGGGCACAAAAAGTTGATTTGTCAACTTTTCAGCGTGAATTTCCCATGGTCTATTTCCCCATGGCACATTCCATGTACTTCTTTCACCTCTCCAGAATACTTCGCCAAATGCCTCTATTAAGTATCGCTTATCAAATTGTAAAACATGTACTAATTCATGGAACATCGTTCGCTGTAAAGTCTCAACAGGATAAATGCTATTTAATTGAATTAAATATACACCATCTTTAATCTCTGTCGTTAAGCCTACAATGTTAAAACGAAGTGGTGCTATTTTAGTTATTACGTATGGAGATCTTCTAGGTGGGTTTTGTAAAATAGAATCAGTTACAAATTTACGTATGCTTTCATTGTTTAATACTTCACTAACTGTTGCTATTTTTTTAAAAGATCTAACGCGCTCTTGTGCTGTCGCAATTCGACCCTCTTCCGAAAAGTTTATCACTAATAGGCAAATAGCTAATATGGAAATTAAACGTTTAAAGATAATGAAAAAATATGTTTGGGTATAATTTATATATCGACACAAAAAAGTTGGCTTTTCTTACAAAAAAAGTACCAAAAAGTTTTTTTATGTCAATTATTTTTCGTATATTAGTACTGTAATTAAAAGCTAATAACTATGTCTACATTTTCTATTTCAAATCAAAAACAATTCGAAGACGCTCTTTGTTGGGTATCTGATCTTTTTAAAGATGTTAACGGATTTAGACCCCGAGGGTATAACTTCCACACATGGTCTTTCCAGGAGTTAACTGATTTTATCAATGATCTTTCTGAGATCAGTGAAAAACAGGCTGCTGATGAAAAGGCATGGGCTCAGAAGGCTATTAAGGATGTAATGTCCGTAGGTGCTGACTGTAAAGAAACTGCTTTACGTTGGTTAGATCAAGCCGATGCACATTTTATGTATGGTGATGATGAGTTTTATGCTGATGATATTGAAAAATATGGTTGGGTTTCTAGAAAGTTTGAATTATGCTAAATAAAACATATACATTCCCAGAAGATCACTGTTATGGTGATGTGTTTGCAATAGTAACTCTAATGGATAAGACTTATGTCTGTCCAGGATGGCATCCAGTGCCTAAAGGAACTACTAGAGATCAAATAAAATTTGATAAGAGTGCTAAGGTAGTAAAACCAAAACCAGCACCTGTAGTTACTAAAGCTAAAGTTAAGGCTAAGACTTGGAAAGTAGAGTCATCTAAGCCTGGTAAATTCTATGAAGTTACTGAGGCAAATGGAGTATGGGGTTGTAATTGCCCGGCAATGAATTTCTTTAGAGGAGATTGTAAACATATTAAGGCTAAAAAAACTTTGTTAGTTGCAGCAAAATAGTTGCCTCTAGATTTTTTTATGTCAATTATTATTCGTATATTAGTACTGTAATTAAAAACAAACAATCATTATGACAGTAGAACAAAAATTATCAAATTTAGAAACATCATATATTAAGTGGTCAGAAAAAGAAAACGGTTTTGAAGATGCTGGTTATGTCTGGTGGGAAAGAGAAAAAGATTGCCAAGAATGGTGTAACAAAGAAAAGACTTA